>Ga0181536_10004768_pt1 | contig 14219 bp, 12 predicted proteins | sample PEATcosm2014_Bin_41_FD_121105 | JGI IMG/M metagenome (GOLD analysis project Ga0181536, IMG submission 121105) | Peatland microbial communities from MTU Mesocosm Facility, Houghton, MI, USA - PEATcosm2014_Bin17_60_metaG | ecosystem: Environmental > Terrestrial > Soil > Wetlands > Peat | place...
CGACCGCACCTCGTAGAGATCGAGAATCACGTCTCCTGGCTTCCACTCGAACGCCACCGCACCCTCGGTCTTCCGTAGCACCTCCTGGTCAACTTGTCCTCCGGCCAGCACCGTCGCACCCACCGATTCCTGCGCACTTGCCAACATTGTGGCGCCGATGGGTTCCTGCTTCGTCATGCTGTTCCTCCATGCTTCAGAAACCTAGGTTCTCAGGACACCCGAGAAAGCTAGACCGCCACATGATCGGACTCTCGACCTGTTCCAAATACTCTAGCGTCGTAGGATCACAGATAATTCTTTACCTCTGTGCAGCCACAAGTAATCTCCCAGGCCACAACCTACTTTCTGTGCCACTACAACCTAACTCCCTAAAATCGCCCTCATTTCTTCGCGCGTGAGCCGGTTCTTAGTGAGCAGCTCCGCGACCAGAGTGTCGAGAGCGTGGCGGTTCTTCCGCAACAACGCTAAGGCTTGCTTGAGTTGTTCGTCCACAATGCGACGGGCCTGCCGGGCGACCCAGGCGCCGACGGGGCCATCTGCCGCGCTGCTTCCGGTAATATCAGCTAGCGCTATTTGCCCGACTCCATTGTCCATTCCGAATTCCTGCACCATGCGCGAGGCCCATCGCGAGGCATGACTCAGGTCGCTGCCCACTCCCGTGGAGAGACCTTCCTGATCACCGTAATAAAGCAGTTCAGCGGCGCGGCCACCCATGGCTTCACGGATCAGTTGCTCGATTTCCGTCTTGGTGTACAGAATGCGCTTTTCGTCAGCCTCACGTTCCATGAACCCGCCTGCGTCGCCGCGCCCGACTATGGTGACTTGGACGGGCAGATTGCCGCCAAGCCAGGCGATGATGGTGTGGCCGGCCTCGTGTCGTGCGATCCGCTCGAGGGTCTTGGTGTCAGGCGCTTCCTTGGCGGCGCCCATGCGGGCCTTCTCGAAGGCTTCCTCAATCATCTCATCGGTGATGTACGCACCGGCCGGGGCCGCCATGACTCCGGCCTCCTGAATCACCCGCTCGAGGTTGGATATGGTCATACCAGCACTTTGGCCGGCGAGCCGTTCAAGCGTCTGATCGGAGACCTTGGCGCCACTTCGCTCGGCTATCGCCCGTTTGAGATAAGTGAGGCGAGCCTCGCGGTCGGGTTTATCCACCTCGATGGTGCGGTCAAAGCGGCGCTGCAGAGCTTCGTCCAAGTGTTTAGCCAGATTAGAAGCTGCCAAGACAATAACGGGCGAGTTTTCGTTATTAGCTCCGAAGCCGTCCATTTCCGTCAGTAGGGCGTTGAGCGTTAGTTCCTCGGCGCGCGTGTTGGGACCGCCAGTGCGCGCCCGGCCGATGGCGTCTATCTCGTCAATGAAGACGATGGCCGGAGCGTATCGACGCGCTCGAGCGAAGAGGTCGCGAACATTCTGCGGGCCGCTTCCTTGCCATATCGTGACGAACGAAGTGGCTGACTTTTGCAGAAAGGCACAATCCGACTCGCCGGCCACGGCGCGTGCAAGCATGGTCTTGCCCGTTCCGGGCGGACCGGACACCAGCACACCTTTCGGGGGACGAAGCCCCAGAGCTTGGTATTTCTTAGGGTTGCGCAACCAATCCACGATGAATTGCATGGATTTCTTGGCTTCGGTGGCGCCAAGCACATCCGCAAAGCGCGTGCTGGGACGGCTGATATCTTCCAACAACTCGCCTGCATCCAACGCATCGAGAGCACGGCTGAGCCGAAAGTTGCATAACCGGATATTCAACCTTCGCCGGTCGCGGTCGAGGTCGAATACAGTGTCGAAGGTGAGTACCTTACGTTCCTTGGAAAGAAGGCGCGCCTTTTTCTCGCGATATACGCGATGACAAATGGCAGCGATGGTTTTGCCGAATTCTCGGGCACTGCCATTGCTAGAATGATGCTTGTCCATCCCGAAATCGGTGATTACCAGGCCACGAGCACCTCCGGCCTGCATACATGCCATGAACAACCCGTCGTCAATTACGCGGCGCTGTTTTTCATCTGCGATGACTGTTTCGTCTGTCCTCCCGTGGCTTCCATCAAGTGATACCGTGGAGTAGTTCTCAGAAGCATAATCGCATTCATTTTGAACCACTTCGGCGCAAGCCTCTTGCGCGTGTTGTTGGAAAGAGAGCAGATAGACGGGAATGAGGGGGAAACGCTCGTGAAGAAGTTTGAGCATCTCGCGACCCTGTCGCAATTCGCCCGCTTCGAGCGCCACGTAATCGGGCTGATCTGCTTCGGCGCCGACTCCAGCGCCCAACCACAGGTCCAACAACACTAAATCCACATCCTCCACCGCAAGTTTCTCTAGGGCGTCGTGAGGTGAACACGCCACCACCCAATCAATCTCCTGAACGCGCTTGCAGCATACTTGTATGAACGCATTGTCGGCGGCCACCAGGATTTTGGGACGATTCACCGGCTCATACAGATCCTCGATAGACCCGATTTGAGAGCCTTCAGCTTGTTCCACGGAGTAAACTACCTCATCAATATCTTCAAGCACTTCTTCTATCCGGTCCCGGGTGTATAGGCTGCAGAATCGGAAGAGTTGGGATTTGACGAATTTCTCGGCTTCTGCGCGCAGTGTCCGCGCATCCACCCGAGCACCTTCGCGATAGACCAATGAAATTGGCAACCGTTCTTGGTGTCGAAATGACTTGAAGTACTGGTGTTCGAGCAAATCTTCGACCCGCCGCATTTCAGCGTTGGCGATTTTCTCCAGTTCGTTCACGCCCAGGTGGTTGAACATGACTGGGTAACCCTGGCCTAGTCGGGAACAGATGGCAGAGGGAAATACAACCCGCCCGTCACTGGTGTTCTTCTCGTTCTCCAACGCATTCAGGATCGTGCGTTTCTGCCAAGTGGCGTTGGCTGCACCGATTCCCATGCGATTGGGTTCGTCGTAGAGCGAACGCCCCGCGTTGGTGGTAAAAATGATGAGAGTGTCGCGGAAGGACACATCCTTTTTCATGAACTTGTCTTCCAACCGTCCAGCATCGAGAACCTGATGGAACAACTGGATGGCGTTAAGGTGCGCCTTCTCGATCTCATCGAACAGCAAGATGGCATTCGGGTTGGAGTCCACAAACCCGGTCAATTGTCCTGGCTTAGCGTCTTTGTAGACTTCAGCAAACCCGACCAAGTCGTTATGCGCCTGGTGATCAGTGTAACCAGTCATGTCGAACCGGCGAAAAGGCCGTTCGAGCCGGGCAGCGCACAGTTCTGCCATATAGGTCTTGCCCACGCCGGGAGGGCCGGCGAAAACAAAAATGCCTTCGGGCCGTTTCCGTTGTTTGTCAGCCGCCGCCGTGATTTGGGCGTTGTACAACCCTTCGACAATGGCCTGCACCGCATGGTCTTGCCCGAAGACCTTACTCAGCAACTCCGCGCGCAACCCCCGCAAGCGCTCCACTAGTTCGCCAAGCGAAAAACCCTCAGCGAGCTCATTCATCCAACTCGTGAGAAGCTTGATCGCTTCCACCCGGGCCAGCGGCGTCAAGCCTTCGCCCAGCATTTCCACCGCCGTGCGCGACATGGCCACCCCGCACACCAAGTGCTCCAGCGCGATAAAGCCTGGATGGGTGCGGTCGGGAACGCCTTCACCTGACGCGAGTTCGAACGCCGTCTCAAGGACTTGCCGTAGGTCGTCGTCTGGCTCTATTTTGCCTGGAGATGATGTCGGCCCAACCATCTTAGGACAGCGTCCGCGCAAATCCGGGATATCGCCTTTTGTGAGACAGTCGGCCAACCGGACGCCGGCCTCGGAATCAGCGCCGATGGCGGCTAGGACCGATTCCAAATCGACCCGGTGGCGTGCCAATGAGAAGGCCCGGCCTTTGGCCCGTTCCACGATGCCTATAGTTTTTTCCGTAAACATCGTTCTCCTTCCCGGCACCGGAGCGGGTGGTTGTCAATCAACGCCCCAGTCACTTCATAATCCTTGGTCATTGTCTGTCTTCAAGCCCGCTCCAACCGGACGCACTGCTGTCCTACCCGTCAGAGTCGAAAGTCCGGGCGGGCATCATGAATCCAAATCAGCCTCAGTCCTTTGTGCCACGCAACCGCGTGTTCAATGTGCGTTTCATATTGTTTTTGTGTCATTCCCATAACGCAGCTTGTTTTCGAATTGTTCAGGAGAGTTTGGAAGCGACGCGCCAGTCCTTTCCCAGCAATGGATGTGGTCAGATAGCGATGAAAATCGTCGAAGAACAGGACGATGTTTTTGGAGGTCAGCGTGCGTTGGAAGATTTCCTCCAACCTTGCTTCTGGTGAACCTCTGGATTCGCGGTTTAGAACTGTGGCGGACTGTATTTCTAGAATGGAGCCGCGACGAACTCCCCGCGGCGGCTTGGAGGAAACCAGCCAGAAGGCCAAATCGTTGACGACGGCGCTGGCGGGCCGCTGGCCCTGGGCGACCAGCAGGATCGCAGGCGCCTTGACGCCGGGTCCGTTGAACAAGGCTTCAGCCAAAACGCGGCACACGGCGTCGCGCCGAATCGTCTCCACGCGGGCTTCGTTGGAATTTTCCTGGCGCGCCAGTCTGGTCAGGTCGCATCCATAGGCGTCAATCCACGAATTTGACCCCTTGCCCGCCGCGGCTAGGGCATCAAAGCGAACGTTGCCGATATTCGCCAGCGCGCTGGCCAGAGCTTCGTCCGGATTCGTCAGAAGCATCTCAACCAAACGGGCGGCGGTGACTTCCTCTTCACCTGCCTCTTGCGCAGCGGATTCCGCCTGCGCAAACAACGCTTTGGAAGCCGCCGATCGGTGTATTGCCGCGCTAGGGTCTGCGTGTTGTCTAGGGTGTGCCTTCCGAAGCAGGCTGCGCAACTCGCGACGTAATGGCGTCGAGTGATCCGGCACGCGGACGCCCAAGCCTTCCAAAGTTTCGCGAAGCTTATGTTGGTTCTCTTCGAGGGCGGAAACCATTGCCGCGTCAGGTACGGCGTCGCGAAAGGAGGATGTCGGCATCTCTGCCAGCTTCAATACGCCGCAAACAAAGTGGCCGGGTTCGAGCTCCGGCGCGCCCTCTGCAGCGGCTTCCTCGATTGCCAACCGCCATGCTATCTGAACGCCAATCCCAATATCCATGGACTACGTTCCCTTCCTACAACGCATCTCTCATCGCCTCTAGAAACTTCCGGCCATTTGCATAGCGGGCTTTCGGATCAATAACCAAGGCCCGGTCTATAACATCGCTAAGCTTTTTCGGGCATCCTCTCAAGTGATCTTTCAGGCGACGCAGGGGCTCCTCAAGAACGCATCTGAAGGGATCGCGATCCCGTCCAAACGAACGCACCGTTTCCCCTGTCAGAACATGAAAAATCGTGGCTGCCATCTCGAAAACATCCGTTGTCGGTTTGACATACTTGTAGTTGGTCAAATGTTCGGGAGCCATATAGGGTGGCGAGCCGCATGCCGTCCCGGTTTGTGATAACGCCCCTTGCGTGCAACCAGCCGCGCCGAAGCCCTTAGCCAGCCCGAAATCGCTCAACTGGGCCACCAGTTTGCCGCCCGAGCGTGCCAGCAGCACATTCGGCGGCTTCAAGTCTCGATGAATGACCCCGATTTGTTTCCTTTTCCCCCCTGTTGTGGTAACGATGAGTTCAGCTTCGTGGGCGTAGGCCAGTCCTTCAAGCATCTGCAGAATGAGTGGAGCGGCTGTTTTCAGGTCAATAGTCCGCCGGCCTTCTTCCATCATCCCCCATAGGCTGCCGCCTTCAGCGAAATCCATCTCGATAAAATGGATGTCATTCCATACACCGGTCGCCTCGCTGCGCACAATATTCGGGTGCCTCAGTTGAACGACGATTTCTTTCTCACGCTCGAAGAGTAAGAGGCTCTTTCTGTCCGGCTTTCGCGTCTGGAGCATCGTCTTGATGACCACAGTCTTGCCGTCGCGCAAACGCGTTGCCTTATACACTACGCCAAACCCGCCCTCGCCGATCTTCTCCAGGTTTGTGTACCCCTGCAGTTGACGGGAAGCGCCCTCAACCTCTCCTAGGCGCAAGAACTCACGCATCAATTCGTCCACCACCGCACCTGGGTTTTGCTCGGCGTGTTCGCGTTGCTCCAGATTCATCCGCGGCCCAGCGGGCTTCCTCTCCTCCTTATCTTTGCCGGGTTTGTTCTTTTCCTCTTCCCTCGCGCGGCAGGCCCGGCAAAGGTACGAGCCGTTGACGAACTCGCAGGCTTTTTTGTCCTTGTCTGGGATTTCCGCGCTGCAATCAACGCAGAACGCGGGAGCGGCGATGCGCAAAATCATCACGTTGTTGCCTGCCTCGATACGGTCGCCATCGTGCAGGCCCTCGGGCCGGCTGGGCTCCGCTTTGTCAGGATCAACATCCTCGCCGCGGCCCTTGTATATCCGGCGGCCATTGATGCGTGTCCCGTTGAGACTGCCCAGGTCTTTCAACGTGACGTTTGACTGATTGATCTCTAGCAGCAGATGGTGTCGCGAGAAAGTGTCGTCCCCATTGACAATGCATTGGCAATCTTCGGCCCGCCCAATCATGAAGGTGTCTTGCTCATCGAAGTTGAAGCGTTGCCCCTTGCACCTGCCCTCGATAACCTCGACATAAACTGATCTGGGATTCATGGTGCGGTCTCCATTTCCACATTCTCTAGATGGAATTTCACAAATCTACTTCTTGCTTTGGGCTATATTGCGGCATCACCAAAGGACGGCCGACCGCGCGACGCACTACGACTCTTCGAGGTCTGTGCCGGCGGTGCGGGTCCCCCACATCCACAATAATCGCCGTGATGTTATCGCGGCCACCTGCTTCGTTGGCCCGGTTAATTAACAGTCGGCAGGTCGCTTCGCGTTCCTCCGTTTCCCAAAGGATTGTTCCAATCGTGCGGTCGTCGAGCATGCCCGTCAGCCCGTCTGTACAGAGCAGAATCCGGTCGCCGGGCTTCAGTGACAGCTGGATGGCGTCGGCCGGTGGACAGTCTTCCTTACCGACGTGGCGCGTCAGCACATGACGGGACGGATGCAAGCGCAGTTGCCGCCGGCTGATGTGGCCCGTCTGCAACAGCATCTCCGCCACGGTGTGGTCCGAGGTGAGCCGTTCGAGATATCCACCCCGCATGAGGTAGGCCCGGCTGTCACCCAAGTGCGCCAGCGCTAGCATGCCACCCCCCGCGTAAAGCCCCGCCACTACCGTCGCACCTAGACCTTTGACCTCGGGGTGATCCCGCGTCTTACCCAGCACCAAGTCATTGGCGAACCCAATAGCACGGATTAGACCCTCAGCCACCCCCGCTTGCGCAACGTCCGGTGCATTGGCATTCCGGACCAGGCGCCCGGCCAAGACTTGTAATGGCAAGGCCTGCACAATCATAGCCGAAGCCAGCGATCCGGCCCGCGCACCGCCCATGCCGTCGCTTACGATGAAAAGCCCCTGTTCTTCGGACACGTAAAAGGCGTCCTCGTTTCCCTCGCGCACACAACCAGGATCACTCCGACCACACGCCCACAGTCGGAATGGTTCTGCTCTTGCTTTCATGTGGTAAAGGTTCCTCTTCTGTCATAAATACCATTCAGGGCAGGCAAGACTGAGGAGATTTCGAATTCACGGAGCTAATGCGTAACATCGTTGTGCTCCGCAATGAATCTGTGTGCCGCGATTTATCCCTTCGAAGGACAAATAATGTCCAGGGGGTACGATCGTGTCGTGGATGCCAAAAGCCAATTCCCTCTTCAGGCCGCTGCAAACCAGCTTTGATCTACAGTCATTCTTTACCTGCGCAGCATCCTTCTTGCATTTCCAGAGTTACCTTTTTTTACGTCGACTTCTGTTGACAAACCCAGTTTATAAGCTACAAGCACCCGTCCGAGGGCCCTGCATCTTGAGCCAGTGAGGGCATCATTTGAGGGCGTCGGCTGTCCAGGCTTAGTGCTGATTATTTTCTGGCTGCAGTTGTAGCAAAATGCAGAATTCTCGTGATTTTACGTAGCGCATTGGGAGCAAAACATGCACTAACCTCCTGCATCCGTTTCAGTTCTCTTTTGACGCTGTTTGGCCGCTGGCTACTCCGTTCTCCTCTTCGTCGAACTGAGCCTTAAGGTTGTGCCTCGTAATGAAATCGAAGGTTCGATTTGCCAGCTCGGCGCGGACTCGATAAAACTCATTCAGGTAAGCCATGGTTCTTTTATCGCTGTGACGATGATGGTGGGCCTCATCCTTGTGCTTCTCGTAGGTCGCAGCATCCATCAGCATTGATTGCCTTCCGCTGCTGCCGCTTGCGGTAACCAGAGCAAGGTCTTCCACCCAAAACCACAACGATTCATGCGCTGGCTTATGCCACAGGATGGGTCGAGCAGAAGAGAGAAGCGATAGTACTTGGCTTAACTGTGCGTAATTGATGCGACACAGCTGTTAACTCTTGAGAATGCGGTACTTGTGGGCTATATGAAGTTCCCGTCGTGTTGCTTAGAATATATCGAAAGTAGACTCGAATCGTCCGGCATTTGGGCGGAGAACGTGGCTTTATCATTGCTCGTCGCCGATGGTACGGAGAATCAGGCCGAGCTTTTGCGGTCCAACCGCGGCGGTCTAATGTTCGAGAACATCGTTGTTGGCCTACTCGTTGGTTTGATCATCTTGTACTGGATTCTTCGGCGAATTATGTTTTTTCAATCCTGCTACTGCAAGTTCATGGAAGGGTACCGTAGCAAGGACGGCGCAAAATGAGCGGCTATTTGATTCGGTACACGCGAAATCTCGTGATCCTGGTAATGGACATAACCAAGAAGGGTGTTGTCGAGATAGTGTGTCGGTGGGCGTCGCCTTTCGACAGTACTTGTCCGGATGCTGCTGGCTCTGTAACGCCGTCACGGCGGGTGACCTCGAGATGACACTGCTGATTCCTGCTGACATGCGCCGGCCTAAGCCTGGACTCGAACTATCCTTCCATTCTAGCTCTCTGTTCGCGACAATCGAGGCCCACAGCGAGAGAGCAAAGAAATGGCTAGTGAATCGGTTCGGAGAGGTCACAGAGTCCCGTGAACCGAGACTGACAGGCAAGGTCCCAAACCTAGGCTTCGTGCTCGTGGGGGACGAGTTCGCCGCAAGAGCGGAGGCCGAAGCTGCCAATTTAGGCTTCGTGACTCAGTGGAATCCCGCAAGTCAAGAAGAGATCGACTTAGTAACGGCTTTAAGAAGTTCAATAGCAGCTAAGGCCGATGATCAGGGAATCAGGAAAACCAACCAGCAAGCGGAGCCAGAGAAACTGCCAAGAGTGGAAACATCGGAAAAGAAATCGCAATAGGGTGATCCACTGCCACAGTGCTTGCGGTTCTAACGCAGAGAGAGTGTAGTGGGACCTCTTCTGTTGCTCACCAACACTTGCGAGATAAGAGGTCAACGACGAGCGGGGATGCTGTTGAACGACTTGGAGATCCTTTCTAGGCATTGTTCGAGCTTCCGTGAAGTGCGCTGTGTCAGTTTGCTGGAGCTTTGGTCGGCGCCGTGTCGCCATTAATCAGGTTTTTCAGACTATCTAACAGCTCTGCGTTGTCAATTACGTAGAATAACCCGCCACGCCCGTTCTGGCTGCTTGAACATTTTTGACCTGAAGCGGTACCCTGCTGGTTCATATCGCCGAATACGGAGTAAGGCTTGTCGCCGGAAATCGAAATTCCCAGCTTCGCATGATTGAAATTCCGGCCAAGCCCTCCTGTTAGGCCAAATGATTTCCCGGCCCATTGCCCAGTTGTAGCAATTTCGACAGGACCGGGTTTGCCAAGTGAATCATCCCAACAAGCAATCGTCGTGGCTGCTGTGGTTGTATAGATCTTTGGGTTCGCCCACCATGTTGCGGTCCTCAAAGAAATGCCGCCAAGAATGGCCGAAACCATCTGCCAAGGAGGTACATGGAGACCCGAAGGTTTGGAGATCAGCACCACTCCGCTTGAGAGCGTGGTCTTGCTGATGGTATCGCTGTCAGATCTGATTCCGAGATCTTGCACCATTTGTTGGATGTCCTCGGGCCCCCCGTTGTTGACAACCTGCGGATTTTTGGGGTCCGTCACGACGCTCGCGTTGCGGAGCGCCCTCAGAACTGCGACTACATCATCTTTGGTTAGCTTCAAAGCGAAAAAATGCTGACTGACTTCGACGTTGTCGTCCTTCACGCAACCCAACGTATTCCCGTCGGTCTTACGCGGGAACTTCTTGCTCCCGGCCGCTGGCCAGGACGGCGTCGAGACCTGTAAAACAAAACCTTCGCCAGCTTCATTCCAGACGAGCATGCCTTTGGAATGTCCCCAGGGAGCGCCGCATTGCGTGGTGCATCCCACGATCGGAGGATCATCATAAAACTGGTCGTTCCAAATCACGTAGAAGAAAGAGTTGTTATAGACTTCATCAAAAGTGGACCCTAGGGGATCCGCTGTCGTATCACCCACACAGTCGCTTCCTTTTTGGAGTGCTGGCGCTTCATTACTTGAGTAGACAAACTGTTGGCCTAACGCTTTGTAATTCTGAACTTCCCCGCCAAATGGACACGTTCTTGAAGCCGCACCTCCGCAACCGGGGAAGGTGGCCGAATTGAACTTGAAAACAAACCACCAACTCACCGGATGCCCTTCTTCCAGAAGTGGTACTGGTGCATCGTTCGAAGGCACGGCATGCCCGATATGGTGCGGGGATGCAGACATGACCCCGAGCGCGACAAAAACAATCGCGAACCAGAGGAACATGCTGATCTGTGGCTTGAACTTATTGCTGACCATGGCCGCCTCCTGCTTTAGAGCTGCCTATAGGTCGATGCTGGTGGGTTGATGCGGACATACTGCGGCAATAGCATGTCCGGGTCAAATACTATTCTGAATATCTACTAAAAGTGGGAATGCATTCAGTGGTAATTTATGGCACATAATAAACAGCAGAATACTGCAAACACTTCGTGTCTCGTGCGGGATTTACAGGAATGACTACCGAAAGCCGATGCCTGGCATGTTGCTTCCTCGACCTTCTTCGAGTTCTCCGCATATCTTAGTCAAAACATCGGAGATTGATGACACATATTCTTCGGCAACAATCTGGGGATTCTTTAGATTTTCGGGGTCGACATCATCCATATCGCTCGAAGCGCTCTGCAACCGAGGAACTTGCAGGCGAAAGTAGGTGCATCCGGGAAATGCTCTCAACTCATAGTCGCCGGCCTCGGAAACGCTATCCATAAGTACGGGTGTGATTTGCATTGCCCATCCTAATAGTCCCCAGTCCTTCGCAGAGGCATAGGTGATTTGATCCTGCCGATCGCCGGTCCCCACTGAGACTACGATGAATTGCGTCGCGTCGGGATACAGTGACCGCGCTTCTGCATATGCGGCCATGGAAGGATTGTTAACAAACACGCCTCCGTGGAGAGATAAGTACTGAGTCTGCGCTCTATATTCCCCCGTGACTTACACTCGATTCCTGATACATCAGGTTGCTAACGCCTTCTTTGTGGGACTCCAGTAGCGCGGAATCTTTCAGTCGCGCATCTACGGCGCCCTGCACCCTAGCTTGCGCCACTGGTACGCGTGTTGTTGTGCTGCGTGTAAGGGGTATTCTTTGTCGCACTGGGGATTCCTGTAAGTCTTCTCCGCACGCTCGGTTTGGGCCTATTCCGGCGACAAACGGTAAGCCTTGCAAAGAAATCGTGGAGAGGGAAATACCTGGTCTTTTCGAGGAACGGGGAATTGTTACGCGTATTTTGGATTATATGCCTGGTTCGGAGTTGTTGTGCCGCAACCGCAGAACGGATCGAGCACTACGCCATCATGGCAGATATCGGCTCTCAGTGACGACACACACGATAGCGGAAAGGATGGCAAAGGCAGCAGAGACCAGCATCCCGGGCGGGAAGATTTTTGCTGATGCGCTCAATGTGTTTCTCCTGTTTAAATTTTGTTCCTGAAAACCAGAAGAAGGGCCCGAAAGACGATTAGTGTGCTCCGGAAGAAAACTCGGTTGCCCCTTGACCGTTCAGGGCGGTCTTGGCTTCCTGAATTCCTGCTTCGATCTCACGCTCCAAATCTAGATGCGGCACCGTAGACGCTGACGCCATCTCATACAATTCCAGTGCTTCTTCGGGGCGATCCAACCGCGTGAGCAAAACTCGAGCGGCGCGAAGCTGCGCCAATAACCCGTGCTGCTCAGCGGGATAGGCGGCGGCGAGTTTCTTGTACTCATTTAGAGCGCGTTTGAAGTCATTCCGTTCCTCTGGCACATGGCAAAGTTCCAACCAGATAGCCGGGGGCATCTTGTCACCACCCAGGTTCAGAAATTCTTCATAATCCAACCAGGCTGCTTCATATATCCCATCTTTGAGGTTCAGCTCACACACTTTCCCGGCAACTTCGCAGCAGGCCGGAATTTCATTTCGCCGCCAATGAACATCTCGAAGCAGGTTCCAAGCAGCAACGGAGTCTCGTTTTTGATTAAGGTAGTCCTTAAGAACCACAGCAGCCTCGTCATGTCTACCATTTTTGATCAGATCGCCAGCCTGGATAATTTCGGGATCGGTCGTCCACGTGATCTTTTCCTCGATCGCCTTGTTCGCTTTGCGTTCCAAGCCAGAATAACGCAGAGCCAAGGCAGCAAGAGCACCAAACATGAACCCGCCGACATGGGCCCAGTGCGCAACGCTGTCACGCTGGCTAGACATTTGCCCGTAATAAACCTCCATCCCTAACCATAGTGGCAGTAGCCAGTAGGCTCGCACCCAGAAACGGCAAAAACCCGATAACCACGAGCCAAAAAACCACATCAGCCTGATCTTCAATTTTGGGAAGCGTACCAGGAATGCTCCCATCAGAGCCGCGATCGCTCCCGAAGCCCCCAGTGACGGGGCGATGCTTCCCGGACTCGCCCAACCATCAAGTTGCGTTGCCACCGCACCGGCCACGAGGTAGAAGATCAAGTAGAGGGGACGGCCCCATACGTCTTCCAATACAAATCCCGCCAGCCACAAAAACCACATGTTGCCAATCAAGTGCAACCATCCAGCGTGGAGAAAATTGGAGCTGAGGTACGCAATAGGCTTCGGGTGAGCCGGGATGAAAGCGTACTGCTCCTCGATAGAGGAAGCTTTTAGCTTGGAATACTCGATCCCAATCGAATTCATCTCCTCCTGTAATTCTGCTTGATCATCCTTGACCCGCATTTCTGCATCCCAGTCGTCGATTACCTTGAAGTTGGGATTTTGCATCTCCGCCCAATCTGCCGGATCGTAGGCCTGAAAATCGGTGACGAATTGTTGGGCCTTAGGCGGAATGGTCAGCTCTGGATGCTGGGCTGCGAGGACCAGAACGTGCATCTTCACGGAACGAAGAGGGGCAGCCTGATCTACCATGGCTTGATTAGTGCAAAGAAAGACCACGACGTTAACAAGGATTAGGCTGATCGTGATGACCGGCCAGCGCCGGGCTGTCATGTTTTCATGCTTGATGGGGAATAGCATGCTGCCTTTTTCTGTCAGCCATACCCTGAAAATGATTGGAGGCGGTTTTAGAACTGCCGCATGGGATGGGGCATTTTCTGTTTAATGTTTTTTCTGCTTCAGGCGTCGCATTGGAATCCTCCAACTGTGCTTCTTAAGCATGCCGAGCCACTTGCTGGCGGCGCGATGGTACTTTCCTCAGAGATTAGTAATCTATCAAGCACATCTGTTAACGCATGAGAATTCAGTACTTGTGGGTTCTGAAATCTGATTGACCTCTAGCGAGTCAATCAATCCAAACAATATCTTTTCGAAATCAAAGGTCGGGAGAGTTCGGAGTGAACCCCTAAACTGGGACAGGTGTTAGTACGCCCGCAAATCTGCAAACGATTGTTTCCGAGTTGCCGCCCAGTGAGTCGGATACTGCCAACACCTGCCTGATCGAGAGCGGAAATCCGTTGACGGGGTGAGACAGTGTACCCATTAAATTGTCTCACTACGAGGTTCACCCCAACGGTTCTCGAACCCAGCTGTACCAAAACTGTGCCAAAACCCTATTCAATTGTGATTTCGAGGGTTACTTCGAGCGAGAAGCAGATTCCCCGAAATTGTTGAAAATATTAGAAAGGCAAAGCAAAGGAAGGAATCGTTGGAACGGGTGCTCGTGCTTGCAAAGCAGGTGCTCTCCCAGCTGAGCTACACGCCCACAGTGGCAACTATCTTTGATTTTACAGTATTGGCAGCGGTCCGAAAACTCCGAAA
>Ga0181536_10004769_pt1 | contig 14218 bp, 15 predicted proteins | sample PEATcosm2014_Bin_41_FD_121105 | JGI IMG/M metagenome (GOLD analysis project Ga0181536, IMG submission 121105) | Peatland microbial communities from MTU Mesocosm Facility, Houghton, MI, USA - PEATcosm2014_Bin17_60_metaG | ecosystem: Environmental > Terrestrial > Soil > Wetlands > Peat | place...
AAGTCGCTTTCTTCGCCGAGGATTTCGATGACGCGGCCACGCGGTTGCTGAGTGGCGCTGGGCCAGTCGGTGATTGCTACGTCTACTACCACGCCTTCTAGATCGCGCCAGTTAGTGTGGACCGCGGCTTCTTTGCCTATGACTCGGTCTCGGGACTTCTTCTGCGGCTTTGGTGGTGCAGTCGAGGAAATCTTTACCACAGGGGGCACGGAGGTCACAGGGGATTGCGGATTCTCCATCCCGGGCGGGATTACGATTTCCTGCGTCACTTTTTCGTCGATGGGCTTGACGTAGTTGTGACGGTGTCCGTGGTGGAAGATGCCGACCATGGTGGGATGCGCGCGCGACAGGGAGCGGATGATGCGGCCTTCGGCGCGTCCATCGGTGCGGACGGCGGAGACTTCAACCAGGACGCGGTCGCCGTGCATGGAGGATCCGATGGCGTGGGGAGGAATGAAGACATCGCCGGCGAGGCGGGCTTTGAGATTGTCATCGAGCGAAGCGGCTTCGGGAATCACGAAGCCGAAACCGTCGCGATGCATGGTCAGGCGGCCGACTAACTGGTTGCGTCCCTTGGACATCAGTTCTCAGTTCCCGGTTTTCGGTTCCCGGTTCTCGGTTCCCGGTTCTCGATTCTCAGTCTTCGGCTCAGTCACTGAGAACTGAGAACCAGAATCAGCGCAGGTATTTCTCTTCGAGAATCCGCCGATGATGCAGTTCGTGGCCGGCGATGACGTAGGCGAGAGCGCGCACGCTGATCTCATTCTTATTGGCCACCCCGCGGCGAGTCCAGGCGGCTTCGTCCAAATTGCGGAATAGCGAAATGGTGGCGCGTCGGACAGCGATGTAGTCCTCGATCAAGTCAGCCAGTGGACGGTGGGCGAAAGGGGCATCACGCACGTAGTCGTCCTGCTCAAAGCCTTCAATAGGAGTCTGGTCGCCGCGCGCAATGCGCAGGGCGCGGTAGCTCATGATGCGCTCGGTATCGTTGAGGTGGCCGAGAACTTCCTTCAGGGTCCATTTGTCAGGTGCGTAACGAAGATCGCCGTCGGCTTCGGTGCGTCCGGAGAGCAGGAGAAGCATCTGGCGGCGCTGGTCGTCGAACGCGCCGAGAACGTCGTTGCCCGGGACGAGCGAGATGTAGCGTTCGTAGTAGGGAGCGTATTCTCCGGGCTGAGACCGGAGGTAGGCGTTCGCGGTTGAAGTCGCGCCGGTGGAAGTCGTATCAGTCAAAGGCATGGGATTCCTCGTCAGGGATGGCACACACGGTTTGGTCGCGCCCCACGGCTCCATATTACTATTACCGCGTTTAATTACTGCGATAGAAGAATTACGCAGGCTGGGCAGGGCTTACACGATGAGAGGCACGACCGACGGTGCGATGTTTAGGGGGAACCACGCGGGGAACTATGAAAATCAATAAGAAAAGCTGGATTTCCACAGGGGACGGGGTTAACTGAGGAGTAGAATTCGGTATGGCCCCCGAAATGCGGCGCTGATTCAGAATCCCTTAATTTAGTAAAAGGAAAGGATTTCGACGACAATGTGGAAGCCCACGAATCAACCTGCGACACCTGGCCGGCCGGCTGAGCCGGAGCGTCCGAACCCGTCTACAGCGACAACAGCACCGGTGCTGAGCTCGAGCGAGGCCGCCGCTGTGCCGCGTCCGGTTGCCACTACCATTTCGGATCAAGCCACGATTGGCAAGTCGCTGGTGATTAAAGGTGAAGTGACCGGTTCCGAATCTTTGTATATTGACGGCCGGGTAGAGGGATCGATCAACCTCTCTGGCAATCGCGTCACCATCGGACGCAATGGCGTGGTCGCGGCCAACATCAGCGCGCGGGAAATTGTGGTGCTCGGCAAGGTGCGGGGCAACCTCACTGCCAGCGACCGGGTGGATATCCGCAGTGACGGGTCTTTAACCGGTGATGTCGTGGCGGCGCGCATTTCGATTGAAGACGGCGCGTTCTTCAAGGGCGGCATCGATATTCGCAAAGTGGGATCGGCAGGAACCGCGAAGCCGGAAGAAGTGGCGAAGAGTGTCTCTAGTGCGACGCCAGAACCGGCGATGTCGGCGAGAGCGTAGAAGCGCCGTTCGTCGTTCGCTATTCGGTAATAGGCGGCAAGATGGTTAAGAGACGGGCCTCATACGGGGCCCGTTTGTTTTGCCCTTTGCGTAGGGCAGCGAACTCGCATTTCGACGAAGCGTCGTACGAGCAGCGAGACAGCAAGTCCACAGTTGCTCTGGCCACAGGCAGCTGCCGAGCTTTGCTCGGCTTGGGCGGGCGAGGGCACCCGTCCCCACACCAACTCAAGGCTCTTTACCTGTGGCCATTGTTTCCGCGGCTTGGCCTTCGGCCACGTCCGGGAATGCGGCCGATCTTTTCCTGCGGAGATCTGTGGGTAATTCTGAACGCAACAACCATAGGCCGGCGGCTACGGCTGCGGCCCAGGTTACCGAGCCGAGTGCGAGGGCGAGGAGATCGGCGCGGCGGCTGCCGTCGAGCGCGATGGTGCGCATGACTTCGTAACTTAATCCTCCAGAAACGGCGCCGACCAGAGCGGACTTGCCTAACTCTTTCCAGTTCAATCCGCCAAACGACACCATGCCGCGAATATGCAGGAGCGCGGCGATGGCCACTGCGTTGGCCGCGATGCCGACGTCGGATGCGATGGCCAGCCCGGTGACGGAGAGCGTCCGAAAGAATAGCGCGTACATGGGGAGGGACGCGAGCGTGATCAGGCTGGTAGCGATCATCGGGATCAGGGTATTGCCGGAGGCGTAAAACGCGCGGGCATAGAGCGCCTGACTGGACCACAAAGCCAGTGAAAGTGAAAACCAGAAAAAATAAAGGGCAGTGGATTCTGAATCGGCAAAGGTGAAGCGACCGCGGCGATAGACGAGGTCGATGAGCGGAAGGGCAATGGCCATCATCCATCCGGTGATTAGCAGCGACGCAGCCGTGATGCGATAGACCGAAGCATTCACGGTGTCGGCGAATTCACCGAACTTTTTTTCTCCGAAGAGGCGCGAGAAAAACGGGAGTGAGGCCTGGCCGGTGGCTTGTCCGAGGATGGCGATGGGAACGGCGAAGAGACGCTTGGCGTAGTTGAGGCGGGCGATGTCGCCGATTCCGCTTGAAGCAAAGTAGCGGAGGATCCAGTCGTCGGCGGTGACCAGCGAAACGCCTAGCATCAGCGGGATCGAGAGCCGAACCCATTCGCGGAAGGCGGGATTCTTCAGATCGAACGAGGGGCGGTATCCGGTGCCGATTTTGGCCGCACCCAGCGCGTTGATCAGAAATGGTCCGGCAATACTTCCGGCGAGCGCGCCGAAGGCGAGGGACGCGATCCCAATCTGGCGCCCGGCGATCACTCCGCCGCCGATGATGAACACGTTGTAGATGAGGGGACCGAATGCGGGCAACAGAAAGAGACGGTGCGAGAGCAAGACCGCTGAAACAACTCCCCCAACATAAAAGAAGATCTGTGCCGGGAGAAGGATGCGGGTGAGATGCACGCAGAGTTGCATCTGCGCGGGCGTGAAGCCGTGGAACATCCAGCCGGCGAATTCCGGGGTGAAGATTTCGGCGAGGATGGTGCCGGCAACCAGCACGGTGGTCATCACGGTAATGATGATGGAAAAAGTTTTCTGCGCATCGTGCTCGCGCTTTTCCGCGAGAAACCGGGTATAGATGGAGATGAATGTGATAGAGGCTGTGCCGCCGGCAACGATGTAGTTGAGCCAGTCGGGCAGGGTGAAGGCGGCGACGTAGGCATCGGTCTGTTGTCCGGCACCGAAGGCGTAGGCGATGTAGGCCTCGCGGATGTATCCGATCACGCGCGAGAGCGTGATGGTCGTCATCAGCAGCAGCGTCGCGGAAAAGGCGGTGTGCTGGTGCGATGGACGAAAGAAGCGGAGAAGACGCATCCTTCGCAGATTAACGCATCTGGCGGGTGGTGGGAGAGTTATCGGAGGTGCGGAATCGGAAATGGCAATTGGCTCGTGCAGACCTCAGTATTCCGAGTGGTTCAAGCTTCCACATCCTAACCACAGGGGATAGCCGAGACGGTTGATCTGCGAGCGCATCCGGCTGTGAACAAAGAGGATTTTTGTTGATCTGAGTTTTACCCGCTGTGCATTGTCATTCTGCCGCGCGAGCCTGATAGTGCCCGCAGAAACGGAGGCACTATGGCTACTTCACTTGCCGATTTTGCGGAACAGATCAATCCTAAGACTTTGGCGGAGGTTCGGCGCGCCGGGTTCCGGCAGGCTACTCGTGTTCATGGGAGCTTTCTGGCTACCGCCGAGAAGCGGGCTCTCATATGGATGGCCGAGCGCCTGCCGGCATGGGTCAATTCCGACCATTTAACCCTCATTGGCTTTGCCGCCCAGATTGCCACTGGCGTTTGCTACGCCCTTGCAGCTTGGGATCGTCGTATGTTGCTTGCGGCAATTGTTTGTCTCGCGGTGAACTGGTTTGGCGACAGCCTGGACGGAACTTTGGCGCGCGTGCGCCAGCGGCAGCGACCGCGTTACGGATTTTATGTCGACCACATGATCGATTCCATCGGCGCGGTGGCGATGATGGGCGGGCTGGCGCTTTCCGGATTCATGCATCCGGCGATTGCGATTGGGTTGCTGATTGCGTTTCTGCTGCTTTCGATTCAGTCCTATCTGGCCACCTATACGCTCGGCGAATTTCATCTTTCTTTGTGGCGCTTCGGGCCGACCGAGTTGCGCGTTCTGCTGGCGGTTGGCAACCTGGCGCTGTTCCGTTGGGCGTGGGTGATGCATCGGCGCTATCGGCTGTTTGATATTGGCGGCGCGATTGGATTGGCCGTGATGATGTTGATGCTGGTGGTGGTCAGTGTGAAGAATACCGTCCGGCTTTACCGGGAGGAGAGAATTTTATGAACCGTTCTCAGTTCAGCGAAAACAGTTCTCAGTTCCCGGTTCTCAGTTCTCAGAAGAATCGTCATCGGACCCTTCTTCGCTGGATCAAGTTCAATGCGGTTGGCGGAATCGGCATTGGCGTGCAGCTGGCGGCGCTGGCCATTCTTCGGTCCGGGATGAAACTGGATTATCTTTTGGCCACGGGGCTGGCGGTGGAGATTGCGGTGATCCACAACTTTTTGTGGCACGAACGCTTCACCTGGGTGGACCGGCCGGCTCAGCGGCCGGGGCAGTCGCTGGTCAGGCTCGCTAAATTCAACGCCACCAATGGCGCAGTTTCCATTTTTGGGAACCTTGTGCTGATGCGGTTGATGGCCGGCGAGTTCAAGTTCAACTATGTGGCGTCTGACCTTATTGCGATTGTCTTGTGCTCGCTGGTGAATTTCGTGCTTGGCGACCGGTTTGTTTTTGGTACCGAGGAGAACCGGGCTCCGATTTTGACCTAGCGGCTGCCGAGCTTTGCTCGGCTGGACAGCCGAGGGAGGCTGCTCCTACGTGGGCCGTGGAGAACCAGGGCGACTTTCGGACGTGGCCTGTGACTTTTGGAGTGCGTCTTAGGGGGTTACGCCGCGATCAAACAGGGGATATACTGTTGTTAGCTGCTATGCGCTCGAATGGCTACATTTCGCCTCTCCAGACGTGCTGGATCGAGGGACGTGCCTGCCCCCGACGGTATCTTTCCGTTCTGCCTTCGCATGTGCGCGCCAATCTCTTTGGCAGCGACTAATTTTCTTCTCTGTTTATTGCTCAGCTAATCGCTATTTCGCTGTTCGCTCTTAGCTCTTAGCTTTTAGCTCGTAGCCCAAGCAGCCTCTCTCCGTGGAAGCTGCTCGAATCTGGCCTGATAATCACTGAGACTGAGAACCGGGAACTGAGAACTAATCTGGAGGATTCCATGACCACCAAAACATTGATTGCCGGCCCCAAGCTCAGGACTGCGCTTCCGGGCCCTAATGCCAAGCGCATTCTCGCGGGCGACGAAAAATACATTTCACCTTCCTACACACGTTCTTACCCGATGGTTGCCAAGCGCGGCCGCGGAATTGTGGTCGAGGACGTGGATGGCAACGAGTTCTTCGATTTTTCCGCTGGGATTGCCGTGACCTCGACCGGACACTGCCATCCGGAAGTGGTGGCTGCCATTCAGAAGCAGGCGGGTGAGCTGATCCACATGTCGGGCACAGACTTCTATTATGAGGCGCTGGTAACCTTGGCCGAACGGCTCTCCAAGATCGCGCCGATGCCGGGGCCGCACAAGATTTACTACGGAAACTCAGGGGCCGAAGCCATCGAGGGCGCTTTGAAGCTGGCGCGCTATCACACCAAACGGCAGCAGGTGATCGCCTTTCTCGGCGCGTTCCACGGACGGACCATGGGCGCGCTCTCGCTGACGGCCTCGAAGCCGCAGCAGAAGCGCCGTTTTGCGCCGCTCGTGCCGGGAGTTACGCACGTGCGCTATCCCGATGTGTATCGGGGCTGTGCGGGCGGTCCGCAAGATGCGGAGAAATTCGCGCTGGGCTGTGCGCGCTATATCGAGGACAAACTGTTTAAGACCATTCTCGCGCCGGAAGAAGTCGCGGCCATTTTTGTCGAGCCGATTCAGGGCGAGGGCGGATACGTCGTCGCTCCGGCGATTTTCATGCAGGAACTGCGACGCATTTGCGACAAGCACGGCATCCTGCTGGTGGTGGACGAGGTACAGAGCGGCATCGGCCGTACCGGCAAGTGGTGGGCGGTTGAGCACACCGGCGTGCATCCCGACATCGTTTGTATCGCGAAGGGCATTGCCTCGGGAATGCCTCTCGGCATCACTATGAGCAAGGCCGACATCATGGACTGGGTCCCCGGTTCGCATGCTTCGACTTTCGGCGGGAACCCCGTCTGCATTGCCGCCGCGCTGGCCACGCTCGATGTGATCGAGAAGGAAGGACTGCTGCGGAACTCGCAGGAGGTCGGCGACCACATGCTGAGGCGCATGTCCGACTGGCCGAAGAAGCACAAGATCGTCGGCGACGTCCGCGGGCGCGGGCTGATGATCGGGGTCGAGATCGTGAAAGACCAGACGACTCGCGAGTACGGCAACGTTGAGCGCGATCGGATCGTAGAGGGGGCGTTCGAGCGCGGCATTCTGTTTTTGGGCTGTGGACCGAGCACGATTCGGATTGCGCCGCCGCTCATCGTTACCAAGGATGAAGCTGACGTCGCCATGGATGCGTTGGAAGAGTCGATCACGAGCGTCGAGAGGAAAACCTAGGCACAGGAGGTGCGTAATGTGGAACGGAACCGTGGAATCGATTCATATCGCATCCGCTGCCCAGGGGCCGCCGCAAGCGGTTGGTCAGGTGGTGGCGATTCCGGGCGCGGGGCTTGAGGGCGACCGATACGCCCTGAAGCTGGGCACGTTCTACCAGCCCACGCCGGATCGCGAACTGACGCTGATTGAGGCAGAGGCGATCGAGGCGCTGCTGCGGGACTATCACATTGAGCTTGCAGCCGGCGATGCTCGCCGCAATATCGTGACTCGTAACGTGCCGCTGAATCATCTGGTGGGCAAGGAGTTTGCCATTGGTGATGTGCGCGTTCGCGGCATTCGCTTGTGTGAGCCCTGCGATCACTTGCAGAGAGTGACGGGGAAGACGGTGATCAAGGGGCTGCTGCATCGCGGGGGATTGCGGGCTCAGATTTTGACGCCAGGCACGATTCGCGTCGGCGATGTGGTTACGGTTATTCCGTAGAGACGCGGCTTGGCGCGTCTCCGCAGGCCGAGACGGGGCAAGCCCTGTCTCTACCTAGCAGACAGAATCTATGGGCGACACCACACTGCGCGAACTCGTGCACGGCAAAGGCGCCCACGTCGACCCGGTCGCTTGCGTTGAAGACATCCCGGCAGAACTGGCGGCTCGGACCGTGGCGGGTTACCCGCACTCCATCTGGCAGATCGTGGAGCACATTAACTACTGGATGGACTACGACCTCAGCACAGTCGCGGGGGAGAATCGCCCCTACCCGGAGAGAGCGATCGAAAGCTGGCCAGCGCATCCGAATCCAGCCGCCACGAGTCGCTCGGTCGAAGGGCAGTGGCAGGCCACGATTCGTCGCTTTACCGATTTGCTGGCCCGGCTTGCGCGGCTCGCGGAATCCGATACGGCGGAACTTGGACGAAAGGTGCACAAGTTGGGTCCGGCGCAGTCTTCTCATGAGTCCACCGTGCATGCCATGCTGTGGCAAATTGCGGCGCATAACAGCTATCACGCCGGTCAGATTGCCTTGCTCCGCCGCCAGTTTGGCGCCTGGCCTCCTCAACGAGGCGGCGATACCTGGTGAGGTTCGGCAGTGGTCTGCAAGCGCCCGAGCGGCGAATTGTACCAGATGCCCGGTGATCAGGGTCACATCACGCGCCGTTCCTGCACGCTACGGTAAAGATGGGACTTTACATGTTCGCCGGACGCTTGACGCATGCCGCCCTTCGCGCACTGGATTGGCTGGCCGCCAAAACGCTTTCGCCGGAGGACACGCCTGCGCACCAACGTACCGGCCGGCGCGGCGAGGAGGACGCTTATTTCTACCTTCGCCGACGGGGCTATACGATGATCGCGCGCAACTACCGCTCCCCGCATCATCGCGGCGAACTGGATCTCGTCGGCTGGGAGCGTGAGGTCCTGTGTTTTATCGAAGTGAAAACTCGAACCAAGCGTGACCTCAAGCCCGCCGAGGCCGCCGTGGATCGCGATAAACAAAGGGAGTTGTCGAGGGTCGCCCGCGACTTCCTGCGCCACATGCCCCCTTTGTGCCAGTGGCGGTTTGACGTGCTCGCCGTATACTACGAGCGCGGATCCAGCCAACCCTCATTCGAGCTGTTTCAAAATGCGTTCCCGGTGTCGTACAATCGTGGTTTTGCGAACTCCTCCTGAAAGGATTTAGTACGTGCCTGAATTGAGAAAAGACCCGATCGTGGGCCGGTGGGTGATTATTTCCACGGATCGCGCCAAGCGGCCCACCGATTTTGTGCGCGAAGCGGTGAAGATCAAGGGCGGATTCTGTCCCTTCTGTTATGGCAACGAAAGCAAAACTCCCCCGGAAATTCTGGCGTACCGGCCCAACTCCAACGGCAATACTCCGCAGAAAGACAGTCCGGGTTGGACGATCCGCGTGGTTCCGAACAAGTTCCCGGCACTCGGCATCGAGGGCAATCTGAACAAGCAGGCCGAGGGCATGTTCGACAAGATGAATGGCATCGGCGCGCACGAAGTTGTCATTGAGACGCCCGACCACAACGCGACTTTGGCCTCGCTTCCCGCGAAAAGGATCGAAGACGTTCTGTGGGCGTTCCGCGATCGCATTCTCGATCTCAAGAAGGACCGGCGCTTCAAATACATTCTGCTCTTCAAGAACCACGGGGAGGCCGCCGGCGCTTCACTTGAGCACGCGCACTCGCAACTGATCGCGTTGCCGATTCTGCCTATTTACGTAACCGAGGAACTGCAGGGAGCCAAGCAGTATTACATCTACAAAGAGCGTTGTGTCTTCTGCGATGCCATTCGGCAGGACATCGAGAACGGCACTCGAGTCGTGGCTGAGAACGAAGATTTTCTGACTCTCGCCCCGTATGCTCCGCGCTTCCCCTTTGAAACCTGGATCCTTCCCAAGCGCCACGAGTCTGCCTTCGAGAACTCGTCGTCGCACATGTTTGAGAATCTCGCGAAAGCGCTCAAGCTACTGCTGATGAAGGCGGACCGTGTGCTCGACAATCCGCCGTACAACCTGGTGGTGCATACATCGCCGGCGCAGGACCCGACCAACGAGTATTACCACTGGCATATTGAATTCATGCCTAAGCTGACCAAGACAGCGGGATTTGAATGGGGCACCGGCTTCTACATCAATCCGACACCGCCCGAGGAGGCGGCGAGGTTTTTGCGCGAGGCGAGCGTGGAGGATGCGGCTCCGAGTACGGTGGGCGCGCGCTGAGTTTCTAGTTTAAGCTCTAGCCCTGCGTTCGGTCGAGAACCTCGGCATGCCAAGCCATCTGTATCGCTTCCAGCTTGGCTTCGTTCGACTTCGTGGGATCGTCTTTGAAACCGGGGAGCGCGATCACATATTTGTGCAGGTCGGTGAAACGGACCGCGAGCGGATCAAGTTCCGGATGGATTTCAGAGAGCAGAATCCCGATGTCGTCAGAATCGCTCCAGCTGAGTTCTTTTGGCATAGTAAACCCCGCTTTTCGTCTTTCGCTGTTCGCTATTTGCTTGGTCAACTTCGCTATTGTTCATCCGCGGGCAAAGCCAAACAGCGAACTACCAATAGCGAACAGCCCGCTCCTAATGCTCTTCCGAAACGTAATTGCGGTTCCACGCTGGGATTTCCACTACTAGTTTGCCCGGCTTCTTGATCACGGTCTGGCATCCGAGGCGTGAGTTTAACTGAAGATCGGCGGCACTGTCGAGCTTGTCGGCTTCGTCATCTTCCAGTTCCGAGAGCAGGTCCGCGCCTTCTTTCACCCAGATGTGGCAGGTGGTGCAGGCGCAGTTTCCACCGCAGGCATGATCGAGATGGATGCCGAAGTTCAACGCCACATCGAGCAGCGACTCTTCCTTGCCATGGTCTTTATACGGCAGCTTGCCGTGTTCGAAGGTAACCGTCTTGCCTTCGGGAAGAAAGGTGACCTCAACCGTGTTTTCACTGGGAGCATCCATTGTGGTTGTTCCGGTTTCATGCATTTTCTCTTCAGACATAGAAAATAGTCCCCTATTCAAAATCTGCCTTCGCCACCGGATGGCCCGCCTGCGGCCCTTCTTCGAGATCGGTGCTGTCCATGGCCTTTCCCTTGAGTGCGGTCGAGACAGCCGTATCCATCATTAATTCCGCTAGACGCATGGTGGCCTCGTTCAGCGCGTCGATGCCTGCGCGGATCGCGTGATAGTCGTCGTTATTGCCGTCTTTCACTGCAACCAGAGCTTTCTCCAGCGTTTCCACGTTGCGGCGTTCGTCGTTCGAGAGCTCCTGCCAGGCTTGATTCTTTTTCCCTTTGGCGAGCGCCGTCAGGATCGTTTCGGCCTCACGTCGCGCTTCAATGACCTGCCGCTGCCGGAAATCTTCTTCGGCATAGTCGAACGATTCGAGCAGCATGTTCTCGACTTGTTCGTCGGTGAGGCCGTAACTAGGCTGGACGTCGATTTCGGCTTCCTGTCCGCTGCGCTGCTCACGCGCCGAGACGCGCAGAATGCCGTTGGCGTCGATCAGAAACTTTACTTCAATGCGCGGCATGCCAGCAGGCATGGGTGGAACGCCCTTGAGATCGAAGCGCGCCAGCGACCGGCAATCGCGCGCCAGTTCGCGTTCGCCTTGCAGCACGTGAATCGCGACGTTGGTCTGGCCGTCCACTTGGGTGGTGTAGTACTGCGTTGCCGAAGCCGGGATGGTCGAGTTGCGCAGGATGATTTTATCGGTCACGCCGCCCGCCACTTCAATTCCAAGAGACAGCGGAGTCACGTCGAGCAACAGCATCTCTTTGGTGATTTCCGAGGCGCCGCCGAGAATGTTTGCCTGCACGGCCGCTCCGAGCGCAACCACTTCGTCGGGATTTAAATCCGTGTGCGGCACGCGCCCAAAAAGATCCTGCACCAAACGACGCACCTTGGGAATGCGCGTGGAGCCACCGACGAGCACGACTTCGTCGATTTGTTCAGGCTTCAGGCCTGCGTCTTTGAGTGCCTGCTTGCAGGGGCCGACGGTGCGGTCGATGATCGGTTGGATCACCTGCTCGAACATTTCGAGCGAAATCTCGCGTTGGTATTTCTTTCCACCAGGGAGGTCGACATCGAGCTTTGCCGTGGGCTGCGAGGAAAGCGCAATCTTGGCCTCGATGACGGCTTGGCGGATGCGCTGCACGGCTTCGCCGCTACGCCGCACGTCGATTCCGAGCCCAAGGTCGCCGCGAATGTCATCGAGCGCGATGGCGATCAGCAGATTGTCGATATCGTCCCCGCCGAGATGCGTGTCGCCGTTGGTGGCGATTACCTCGAAAATACCGTCGTGCAGTTTGAGAATCGAGATGTCAAAAGTGCCGCCGCCCAAATCGTAAACCACGATAATGCCGTTTTTCTTCTTTTCCAGGCCGTAAGCGAGCGATGCTGCCGTCGGTTCGTTGACCAGCCGCAAGACATTCAGGCCAGCAATGCGGCCAGCATCTTTTGTCGCCTGCCGCTGCGCGTCGTTGAAGTATGCGGGAACGGTGATGACCGCCTGGCTGACGGGCGCTCCGAAAAAGCGTTCGGCATTGCGCTTCAGCTGGCGCAGCACCAACGCCGAAATCTCAGGCGGGGTGTAGGTTCGCTCCCCAATCTTGATGCGCAGAACCTCTCCCTCATGAAGATCTTCCGCCAACTGAAAGGGGAAAAGCTTCAACTCGTCTTGTATATCCTCGACGCCGCGCCCCATCAGGCGCTTGATCGAGTAGACGGCGCGCTCCGGCGTTTCGATCAGATATCTGCGGGCGGCGTTGCCGACTATGATCTGATTCTTCTCGTCGAGCGCCACCACCGATGGCACAAGATTCAGCCCGTCTTCTCCGGGGATAACGACCGGGGAATCTCCCTGCATGTAGGCCACGAGCGAGTTCGTGGTGCCGAGATCGATGCCGACGATGTAGTCAGTAGCCAATTGTTTTTATTCCAGCGCCTCATTCACGTCCCGTACCAGGTTCCGGACATAATTTCTGCGGTTCAGCACGTCCAGCATTTTGTCGAGGATCTTGTGACGGTCCTCCTCGGTTCCGCCTTCCACCGCTTTGTCCCACTTGTTCCACTCTGTCTTGAGTTCGTTGAACAGCGCTTCGAATTTTTCTTCCAGCGAAAGCTTGGCTTTGCCGATTTCCTCAAGCAAAGCGGGATCGTCTTCGCCCGTCTCTTTCTGGTCCCGCAGTTCTTCCAGATGCAGGTTGAGTTCGAAAACTTCCTCCAACAGATCGGGAGGCACTACCTGCTTCTTCAATTCGCCGGTGGCTCGGGCCTTTTCGGTCGCCTGTTTCGATTGTTCTTCCAGTTCGACGCCTTCGAGACGTAATAGGTATTCGGTACGCTTGATCGGATCTTTCAGCGTACGATACGCGTCGTTGAGCATGGAACTTTGTTCCAGGCTCCAGCTGCGTTCCCGGGTGTCGGCCTGCGCAAATACGTCGGGATGGAGCCGGCGACTCAGCACGTAGAATTCTTTTTCCAGCGCGGCCGTGTCGAGGTTCAGCTTGCGCGGAAATCCAAAGAAGGTGAAATAGTCCACCGGGACTGGCGGCTGCACTTTGCCGCACGAACTGCAGAAGTGCACGGCGCGCATGGTGCCGCACGACCAGCAACTTGGGGTCGCCTCCCCGGCGCCATGTCCAGGAATGATCAGCGACGACTTGGATTCTATGTTTGCCATACAAAATTTAGGGCGAGCGCACGGCCCGCCCTCACCATCCTCGCCGCACTTCTGTTACGAGAAGGAACTCCCACAGCCGCAGGACTTGGTCGAGTTCGGATTCACAAACACAAACCCCTGCTGCATCAGAGTTTCCTGGTAATCGAGCGTCATCCCGTGCAGATAGATGAAGGACTTCGGGTCCACAAAAACCCGGACGTCTCCGAACTGAAAGACGCGGTCGCGCTCGCGCGGTTGCGTGTCGAACCGTATGTTATAGCTCAGGCCCGAGCATCCGCCGCCCTGCACGCCCAAACGAAGGCCGCCCTGTTCGGGCGAAATATTTTCTTTCACCATTGCGGAGCGAATCTTCTTGAGCGCGTTGTCGGTCACCTGGATGCCCTTGGCCGGAGCCGTGGGCGCGGCGGGTTTGACGGATTCGTCTTTGACTGCTTGGTCCATGATTCTAAATTCACCAGACTTTGTCATCCCGAGCGGCAACGAAGGACCTGTATTTTGCGGCCCCGGATTCCAGGACCCGCGAGCCGATTTACTGCGTCGCTTGCATTTCCGCGGGCTTCGTGGTTCCCTGCTTCTTCTTCCAGTCGCCGATGGCGGCTCGAATCGCATCCTCGGCCAGCACCGAACAGTGAATTTTCACCGGCGGCAAGGCCAGTTCCTTCACGATCTCGGTGTTCTTGATCGCGAGAGCCTCATCAACCGTCTTGCCCTTGACCCACTCGGTCGCGAGGGACGACGACGCAATCGCCGAGCCGCAGCCGAAGGTCTTGAACTTGGCGTCTTCGATGATGTTGGTCTGCGGATTCACTTTGATCTGCAGCTTCATCACGTCGCCGCACTCGG
>Ga0181536_10004770_pt1 | contig 14217 bp, 9 predicted proteins | sample PEATcosm2014_Bin_41_FD_121105 | JGI IMG/M metagenome (GOLD analysis project Ga0181536, IMG submission 121105) | Peatland microbial communities from MTU Mesocosm Facility, Houghton, MI, USA - PEATcosm2014_Bin17_60_metaG | ecosystem: Environmental > Terrestrial > Soil > Wetlands > Peat | place...
AAGGCCAGCGACGCAAACACCTCGGGTTGGCGGTCGAAGCGCCTGGCGAAACGGGCGCGAAAGCCGGTCCAGGCCGGGTCGTCGCGACTCGGATCGAACGGAAATACCGCCTCCATTCCCTCGGCGGCAGCTCCCGCCGATAAGAGCATGTCGTCGCCGATGGTCCTGAAGCTGCCGAAAACCCGCTGCTTCATCCCCAGTTCGCGCATCTGCTTGAGGATGGCCGCGGTGGGCGCCTGGTCTCCCCAGATCACGATCGCTTGGGCATCGGAATCGGCGATAATCCCCAGCGCTCGCCGGAAATCGGTTGAACCCGGCAGGAATTTCTGTTCGATGGTGACGGGATGGCCCAGTCGTTGCGCGGCCTCTTTGAACTTGAGCACACCGAACCTGCCGTAGCGGTCGTTGACGCGCAGCAGCGCCACTCGGGTCAGGCCGAGATCGGTATAGATGCGCCGCGCCAGCGTGTAGGACTGCACCCGGTCGTCCTGAATGGTAGTCAGGTACCAGGGGATGATGGTCTCGGGAATGGTAGGGTCCGTGGCCGCGGAGTTGACGATGGGCACTTCAGCCTTGAGGCTCACGCGCAGCGCGATATGCGTGGAATCGGCGCTGATGGATCCGAGCATGGCCCAGACCTTTTCGTCGTAAGCCATTTTGACGATCTCATTGCTGGACGCGCCCCAGAGCGCCGCGTCGTTGTGCACCATGAGCCGGAATGGCTTGCCGCCGTAACCGCCGCGCGCATTGGCCTCTTCGATGGCCAGCAGCGCGCCGTTGAGCATCATCTTGCCGAGGGCTTCGTCGGGATGGTTTTCGACGGGTCCCAGAAAGCCGATGCGTACCTCATCGACGTCCTGCGGTTTGAGGGTGGCCACGTCCCGCGCGGCGCCGGTGTACTCCACCTGACTCTGATAATACTCATAGTAGGGCACGGTGAAGTTGCCGTAAGGACGCATGTCCTCGGGCGTGCCGGCATAAGGGCGGACTTCGCGATTGCGGGGCGGGCCGGGAGGATCGGCGCCACAGGCACAGCCGCTCGAACCCTGGGCTCGCAACGCCGCGGCGAGGGCCGCGGCCAACAGCAGGCGCCGGATGGCTAGTGGCACTTCTACTCCTTTGCTTCGGTCGCGGCGCGGAAGATCGCAATCGCTTCGATCTCCACCAGCAGGTCCGGACGGCACAAGATGGCCTGGATTCCCGTTGACGCCGGCAGCGGATCGAGTTTCTGCGCCCGATAGAAGGCCGACCGTTCCTCATTGAACGCGGCGTAATCGCGCTCGATGTCGCGCAGGTAACAGGTGGTTCGCACGATATCCTGCCAGCTTGCTCCTTCCGACTCCAGCAGAGCCGTGATGTTGGCAAACGTGCGGCGGAGTTGGGCGCGGAAATCGCCTTCGTGCAGTGTTTCGCCGTGGGCACCGATGGAGGCTGTCCCGGAAATCAGTAGAACTGCGATGTTGCCGAAGTCCAGGCGCAAGCCCCGGGAAAACGAGCTGGGGCGCTCGTAATGGTAGGCTTCGTTGAGTGCCCGCGGCGCGCGCACCGACCTCTTTTCAAGGGTCGCGGCGCCTATCGCTTCGGCCAGCGCTTCTGAAATGTTCATCATTTGCCTGTCTCCTTTTTCTTTATCCGAATTCCGTGGCTCAGTCCGTGCGCGGTGGCCACCCAGAGGTCGTCACCATCAAAATCCAGCCCCAGAATGTAATTGTGCGCGGGAGCCGTCGCGGTGGGAACGTGCGTGATGGCGCCCTGCGCGTCGCGCACCGTCATCTCCGGCGCGTGGGTGTCCAGTGCCGGCCGGTAGACGGCCCAACTCGCGCCGTCGTAATACGCCAGGCCCTTATCCGTGGCGAACCAGGCGCGTGTGCCATCCACGGCTTTCACCTGGTTCAAGAAATTGCTGGGGAGGCCGCTATCCTTGTCGAGGAAGTTCTTCCAGTATCGCCCGTCGTAGCGGCTCGCGCCGAAGTAAGTGGCCACCCACAGGACGTGATCCTTCTCGGCCCAGCTTACGGAAGTAGTGATCTCATGAATCAGCCCCTGGTCTTTGAGCACTACCACTTCGGTTTCGCCGTCGGGGTCGTTGTAGTCTTTCCATCGGCCGGTCTTCACGTCGTACTCGAGCACGCCGCCACCCCAGACCGCGTAGTAGACCTTTTCGGCGCCGGCGGTGACGGCGTAGGTCCAGATCTCGTACATGGGCGTGTTGCGCTCGTTGAAGTGTCTCCATTGGCCGGTCTTGATGTCGAGGCGGCCGCCGCCGGCCGCCGTCGCGACCCAAACGGCGTCGCCTTGCACGGCCACGCCGTAAACCACGTCATTGGGCAGACCGCTGTTGAGCTGGGTGTAATTGTCGAATCGTCCTGCCGAGAAGCGGCTTAACCCGCCCATGGTGGCCGCCCAGACATCGCCGGTGCGCGGGTCCACGTCGATGAAAAGCACGGCGCGATGCGCCAGCCCGTCGGCAGTGCCGTACACTTTCCAGCGGCCGTTCTGGTATAGGGCCAGGCCATTTTCGGTGGCCGCCCACACCCGATTGCCGTCTACCTTCACCTGAAACACATGGTTGTCCGGCAGTCCATTTTCCGTGGTGAAGTTCTCCCAGCGGAACTGCGGCATTTCGGGGGCGCCGGCCCATGCCTGGGTCGCCAAGAGTGCCGCGAAGAGGATGGATATCACTATCAGCCGCGTATTCATAGAGTCTTCAGGTATTCAATCAGGTCGTTCAACTCGTCTTTGGTCAGGTCGTTGGTCACGCCGTGCCGATCATGCGGGTTAAACACCGTCCAAATCTCTTCCAGCGTGCCGGCGGAGCCGTCGTGCAGGTAGGGCGCCATCGTCACGACGTTGTTCAACTGAGGCACATCAACCAGCGGCGCCCGGTCGGTCGGCTTCCCGGTCCCCACGTCCACTAACTGCTGGTTGGTGTGATGCGGGCCCATATGGCACGTGGAGCACTGGTTGTCACTGTCGATCGGCGTTCCATTTTTGGTTCGGGTGCGCTCGAAAATGGCTAGACCGCGCTCCTGCTGCGCGGTCAGTTCCCCGTCCTTCCTGAGGTAGCGGTTGGGCCGCAGCGGAATCGATTTGATGAAGCTGACCAGGTCGGCCAATTCGGCGGGCGAGTAGCTCTGGGCGCGGTAGAAGTACTTCTCGGTCCGCGGGCCGCATTCCGTTTCCAGATCGGGGTTGCTGCCATTCCATTTGTACGGCGCGGTATCGGCGATATCTTCCAGCAGCCGGTTCTCGACAATATCCACGCCGAAGCCATCCGGCTCCAGGTCCCAGTTCAACCCGTCTATGGTCGCCTCAATGTGACAGTTGGCGCACCCGAAGTGGCCCTGGAAGGCGAACCGGGCGGAAAAGAACAGGCGCTCGCCACGGCGCTCGGCTGTGAGCTTCACGGGCCGGCCGAGCGAAATGGTGGAGGCCACGCGGCGCGCCCTTGTATCCACCACCGAGATGGTATCGTCCGTCCGGTTGGCCACGAAAAGCCGCTTGCCGTCCGGCGAGAGAGCCAGGCCCTTGGGGGCGCGGCCCACGGGGATGCGCGCCGAAACGTAGTTGGCCGAGGCCGAGAGATCGTTCGCCATGTCGCGCCGCTCATCGGGGCTGGCTGCCCGTATGAACGCCAGCAGTTTCGGAATCTCAATGACCGTCACGCTGTCCGACCCGGTGGTGCTGACGAACAGTTGCTGGTCGCCCGGAGAAATCGCCAGGCCGAACGGAGGAGTGTAGTAGCGGTCCAGTTCGTCGATGGGAACCTGCACCACCTCGCCGATCGCCGCGCCGAACACCGACAACGAATTCCCGATCGCCCATCCATGCTCCACATGGGCCAGCGGAATGAGGTTCTTGGGCCGCATCTGGGCCGCGAAGACCAGGCGGCCATGGTCTGCGGCGGCCACGTGGAAGGTGCCGGCGGCGTTGCGCAAGCGTTCGCGCTCCACCACCATCTGACGGCGCGTATCGATCACCGTCACTTCCGATTCGGGCGGCGTGCGGAACGCCCCAAGCTGCGGGTAGATATGCGTGCAATAGATGCGCCGGCCATCCGGGGAAAGCGACAGGTAGGCGGCGCCGCGGCCCGCCAGCAAACGCTTGGTTTCCACGCCGCGAGCCAGATCGATCACCGAAACGTCGTTGCCGATGCGATTCGCCACGTACAGGAAACGGCCTTCCGCATCCGCCACGGCGGCGTTGGGCTCGTAGCCCGCGGGCAATTCGCGCGCCACCTTCAGGGATGCCACGTCGATTGCCGATACCGTGTCGCTCCACGAATTCGCGACGTACAAGGATCGGCCATCGGCGGAAAGCGAAATGCTCTTCGGATGCTGGCCTACGCGGACGCGCCGCAGCACCGAGCCCGCAGCGGCATCGATTTCCACGACTTCGTCGGTTCCCTCGCACACCACGTACAAGCGGCTTCCGTTGGCCGACAGGACCATTTCGATAGGTGATGGATAGGCCGGCGCGGCAGACCCCTGGGCGCGAACGCAGAACGCCGCGGCAATCATGCACCAGATCGCAGCGGTTCCGCGCATGGCTACTTCTCCTCGATGGTGATCACGCGGTCGGCGGCCACCTTGTTGAGGGTCTGCACCGTGCCACTGGGCCAGGTCACGGTTAGGCTGTCGATGGCTGTGGCGTTGCCCAACCCGAAGTGGAGACGCCCGTCGTCCTGCGAGAGATAGCCTGAACCTGCCGTCCGCTCGCGCTGCTGCCGAGTCCCGCCGGCCACGACTTCGACCTGCGCTCCGATCCCGTCCCGGTTGCTCTTCCTGCCCACCAGGTGGACGCCAATCCAATGACCCGCACCGGCCGTCGTGTTCCGCAGCAGGACCGCCGGGGCGCCCAGGTTCACGATGAAAACATCCATCTTGCCGTCGTTATCGTAGTCCGCGAAAGCGGCTCCCCGTCCCACCGATTTCACTCCCGTCTTGGAATCGAAAAAGGGACCGGCCGTAGCAGACACATCCGCAAACTTCCCTTTTCCGAGGTTGCGGAAGATCGAGTGTTCCTGCGGCACCATGTGAATCAATCCGCCGTGCACGATGAAGAGGTCCAGCAGGCCATCGTTGTCAAAATCCTGCGCGCCGGTTCCCCAACTCACGTACTGCGCCGCCAATTGGGAGATGCCGGACCGTTGCGTAATGTCGTCGAATATCGCTCCGCCCATATTCCGGAACAGGCGGTTATACCTGGAGTCGGAGACCCAGAGATCCACCTTGCCGCCGTTGAAGAAGTCCGCGAAAACCGGCCCCATGGCCGAAGTGTTCTCGCCGTTCTGTCCGAATGCCACGCCGGCCTGGGTGGCGATCTCCTTAAAGGTCCCATCCCGTTGGTTGTGGAAGAGAAAGTTCGCGCTCTTGTCGTTGGCCACGTAGATATCGGGGTAGCCATCCCCATCGAAGTCCGCGGCCGTGACACCCATCGCGCGCCCCTTGACACCGGCGATTCCCGCCTTGGCAGAGACGTCGCTGAAGGTGCCGTCGCAGTTGTTATGCAGCAGCACATTCGTTTCAGCCGGGTAGTCGAGCGGCCCGGGATAGTTGTCCGCCGGATAGTAAGCCCGATACTGGGGGTCGAATTTCACGTAGCGGCCCACCACGAGGTCCACGCAGCCGTCGCGGTCATAGTCCAGCCATGCCGCCCCGATGGACCATCCCGGAATGTTGATCCCGGCCTTGGCGGTGACGTCTTCGAAGGTGCCGTCGCCCTTGTTGCGGTAGAGGATCACGCGGCCGTAGCCGGTGACCAGCAGGTCCACGTTGCCATCGTTGTCATAGTCGGCGGCCACCGCGGCCATGCTGAACAAGTCCGAGGCTACTCCGGCGCTCGCTGTAACGTCCGTGAATGTGCCGTTGCGGTTGTTCCGGTAGAGGTGGTTGTGGGGCGGGGGATCCGGCGCTTTGCGCAACGGGTACGGGTGCATCCCGTCCCCCAGCGGCCGTCCTGACACCACATACAGGTCCGGGTACCCGTCGTTGTTGTAGTCGAACCATACGGCACCGGCGCCGGTGCTTTCCAGCAGCGATCCCAACTGCTGCGCGCCGAAGCTGTGGGTGAACGCGATGCCCGCACTCCGCGTGACATCGGCAAAGCGGATCGGCCCTGGCGCCGGCTGCTCCGCGGCCGCCAGGAACAGAACCGAAATCAATAGGCGAAACAGCATGGAAGCTCCTGAGTTCTCTGACCGCGAGGCGTTGTGCTATTTGCGGGAAACCACTCGCTGAAAAGTTGTGAAAAAAATGCTGAGATCGCCGGGCTGATAGACGGAAGCGTCTGTCCCGCTTTGGTGCGCAAGGGCTTGCGTTCTTGTGGGGCAGACGCTTTCGCCTGCCAACCAATTTCTTCACGGCTTCTTGGGGTCGTGGCTCTGATCGGGGCTGTGGCGTCAGCTATTGGTTGCCCAGCAGCACCGAATCTCACGGTCTGTGAATTAATCACCTGGTTTCCCCATCGGCACCGGCTTCTGAGTGCGCAAGAGAACTTGCGGCGCCACGTTCTCGGGCGCCCGTTCCGGACCGGCGTGACAGCCGACGCACACCCGCTGCTCTCCCTTTCGGGCCCAAAACCAACCCTTCTCGGCCGCGACGGTCTTGCCCGCGCGGTCCAGGAGTTCGAAACGCAGCGGCGTTTCCGATGGCGCCTGCAGATAGAAGGAGCCGTCGGGCTCAACCGGCGCCTTGCCCAAGGCCACCGCGTCGCCGCGGTCATTCTGGGCCCAGACTCGCACTTCGGCCACGGAGTTTTTCGGAATCTGCTGCGATTTCGAAACATAAGCATTCAGACAGAGCAGATTGGCTCCCTCGCGATTGCCCAGTCCGGAAGGGTGGTAGGGCGGTACCGGGCGCACGCGGATCGGCACGGGCTGAAAGGTGTTCGGTCCTACTACCTTCACGGGTTGCGCCCACGGCTGCGGCGGGAATCGGCAAATCCAGTACGCGCTTTCCGCTCTCAGGCGATACGGGACCAGCCATTCTCCCCCTTCCACCTCTGCCACCGGTCCCAGGTATTGGCCTTTCGGCAACGCCAGTTCCAGTTGCCCGGCGCGCGCTGAAGTGAACCGTGCGAGCGTGGCGCCGGTCTGAAAGATCAAGTCCCCCGTAGCCAATTCTGCCGCGGAATGGCGGTCGGGTCCGTGATCGCACCGGCGGGTTTCCACGCCGGAGCCGTCCGTGTAAACCGTGTAGAGCTCGCGGGTAGTGGAAGGCGCACTCGGAAAAGCCGCTTCGAAGAGAACGCGGCCGTCGCGCATCACGCCGTCCGGAAGGAAGTTGCCCGCCAGCCAGGTCAGGCGGAGCGGATTGTTCCCTTCGAGTGGAGCGATCTCGATCTGGAACCCGCGAGGCGTCTTGCGCGCGTAAACGACCTTCCGCTCCGCAGCGTAAAACGGACGGATGCAGTCTTCCGCACCGAACGTCACCTCCCTCGGTGGGCCGCCCGCCAATGGGACTTCCCAAATTTGCCACGGCTGGTCCGGCTTCTGCTTACCAGATACCAGAGCATATTTGGCATCCGGCGACACGGCGGCGTCGGCCGAAGTTGCCAGGGAGGGCGCGAGAGGCCGGGAAACACCGCCCGAGAACACCTTCACCACCGCTCCGCCGGGGAATCGCTGCCCGCCGACGAGCATCGCCTGAACATCATATTCCGGTGCTTCGGTATACAGAAACGCACTCGACGGTGCGGATGCTTGAGCCGTCAGCACCAACAGAAACAAGAACAGTACAGGCACTGAGAATCCCTGAAAGAGATTACAAGATCTGATTCTCTAGAAGTGTAACATGGGGTACAGCGGCGCAAAATAGTAGAAAGGCATTAGTCTGCGGCTTAAAAGGGGAGCCCTCAGCGACTGAGCGATTTCAGTCCTCGCTCTTCCAGACACTCAGAGTCGCCGTCGGGACACAAAATCAAAATATTGTCCTGGTGAGCCGCTTGTTGCCGGATGAGATCCGGTCGAAGCCCCCTACTTTTTCACCGCCGCCGGATCTTCCGCGTTCTTGTCTACAGCCTTCTTCGCAGGCGCGCTAGGCGACCGCTCCACCACGTCACCAGGGTCCACGGAGACTGCGTGGTCGCGCCAGAGCCAGCGCATCATTTCGGGTAAGATCGGGCCGCCCATCTTCTGACCGTGGCGGTTCATGCCCCACGTGTAGTTTACGTCGTAGCCCTTCTCGGTCAGCGCCTGCATCAGGCGCACGTTCTGTAGAAACCAGTCGCGCGTTTCATCGTAGGCGCCGCCGCCCTGTCCCTGGCCGCGATTGTCGTTACGGCCGTCTTGCAGAAAGATGCGGATCGGCTTCTTCTCGCTCTTGCGCACAATATCCGCATATGCGTTCCCACCACGCAGGTTGACAAAGCTGCCGACGATGCTCAGCACCTTGCGGAATTGGTTGGGCCGCTCCCAGGCGGCCGTGAAAGCCGCGATCGCGCCCGAACTGGCCCCGCCAATGCCGTGCCGCTCCGGGTCCTTCGAGACGTTGTAGTCCTTGTACAGCGCCGGCATCAACTCCTCGGTGATCACGCGCGCATACTTGTCGTCCAACGTGTTGTACTCGGTGGGCCGGTTGGTGGTCCGATCGCCCCATTCGCTGGAGTTCGGTTCGGGTTGATCGGGCCGGCGGCCGGGATTGATGAACACTCCGATCATCGGCGGAATTTCCCGCCGGTAAATCAGGTTGTCCATCACGTTCTGCGCGCGGATGTCGCCTGCCGGATTCATGAAGGCCTGTCCATCGTTAAAGATCATGAGGCTTGCCGGAATCGTGGGATCGTACTGCGCCGGGATATACACCCAATAGGTGTGCTGCGTGCCGGGATACGCTTGACTGGGCAGCGTGAACGGCCCTCGGAATTCGCCCTTTGGGACACCGTCCTGTGGAAGCGAATCCGGCCCCAGGTGATATAGAAGTCCGGGGTCGGGATCCTGGCTCTGCGCGGGCCCGCCACCCTGGGCCAACGCATGCGCCCCCGCCGCGAGCCACGCGGCCAGCACCCCTGTGAGTGTTCGATTCATACAGCAAGCCCTCCTGAGAATTGCCACTGGGCGCTAAAATACCACAACCTGATTCAAAACCGCGCATCCCGGCCCAGGCATCGGTTGGGTCCGTTCTTGTGGTGGTAACATCTAGATAACGCGGTTCACCAGAGAGAAGTGTATGCGTCGAGGCGGCAACTGGGTCTACGCCATTTCCGTGGTTGGAGTTGTGGCTGCGGCTGTCGCACAGTTGCCGGCATCCTCGCCGCAGGCGCCGGCTCTGGCATCTGGGGATGCGGCTTTTAAGCAGTCCGTCTCTCCCGTTCTGGAAAACACTTGCGCCCCGTGCCACAACGACCAGTTGGCGTCGGGCGGCTTTGATGCCGCCGCGTTCCAGCAGCCGGGATCCTTGGTCGATAAACGGGAAGGCTGGGAGCGGATTCTGCAGAGGCTCCGTGGCGGGGAGATGCCGCCCAAAGGCGTCCCCCGCTCGCAGGCGGAGATCGACACTCTGGTCAAATACGTCCAGGGTGAATTCGTGAAGGCGGATCGCAATACCCAGCCCGATCCGGGCCGGGTCACGGCCCACCGCTTGAACCGGAACGAGTACGCCAACACCATTCGCGACCTGCTGGGCGTGGAGTACCGGGCGCAAAAAGACTTCCCCACCGACGATTCCGGCGAGGGCTTCGACAACATCGGCGATATCCTGACCATCTCGCCCGTGCTCATGGAAAAATACCTGCAGGCGGCCGAGCGGATCGCCTCGCGAGCGGTGGCGGCCGATCTGCTGCCCAAGCCGATCTCAGTGGAATATGCCGCCAGGGATAAGCGCATCCGGCGGGTGGATGCCAGTTCCATCGAATGCAGCCACCGCATCGATTTCGATGGCGAGTACACCGTCCGCTTCGCCCTGCCCGGCGAACGCCCGGCGGATGCCAAGCCCGTAATGCTCGGGTTCTGGATGGACGGCAAGCTGGCCGGCAGCAAGATGATAGAGACTAAGCCTTCCGGCCTGGTCTTTTTCGACCCTTACTCGGAAGAGGAGATGCGGCTGGTGCTGCCCGAAGGCGACCACGTTTTTCGCGCGGGCTTCCTCAACGACGATTTTGTGAAGGGCCTGGCGCCGCGCGACCTCTACAACCGGAAGAGCAACAAGTTCATTGACGCCATCGTTTTCGAGGGTCCCTTCAAGCCCAAGATGGAACCGGCCAGCCGCGCCCGGATCCTGATCTGCGACCCCGATTCCGGCCCGGCCTGCGTGCAGAAGATCGTAGGCAACCTGGCGCGCCACGCCTATCGCCGCCCGGTGTCCGCGGCCGAGGTGGCCTCGCTCGTGAAATTCGTCGGCATCGCCAAAGCTCACGGCCAATCGGCGGAACAGGGGATTCAACTGGCGCTCCAGGCCATGCTCCTCTCGCCAAACTTTTTGTTCCGAATCGAGCACGACCCCAACCCAACCGAGCCCACCGCGGTCCACAGAATCTCCGACGTGGAGCTGGCCTCGCGCCTGAGCTACTTCCTGTGGAGCTCCATGCCGGACGACGAACTGCTGGACTTGGCCGGGGCCGACAAGCTCCATGTTCCCGGTGAGCTCGATGCGCAGGTGAAGCGCATGCTGGCCGATGCGCGCTCGTCCGCGCTCGCCGGCAATTTTGCCGCCCAGTGGCTGGAGACCCGCAACCTCGACGTGGTGAAACCAGATCCGCAGAAGTTCCCCGAATGGGATGCCGAGTTGCGCGACGCAATGCGCACCGAGACCAGCCTGTTCTTCGACTACATCCTGCGCCAGAACCGGCCGATGGCGGATTTTCTGGACGCCCGCTACACGTTTCTCAATCAACGTCTGGCCAGCCATTATGGGATAGAAGGCGTGCAGGGCCCCGAATTCCGCAAGGTTGACCTGACCACCGGCCAGCGTGGCGGCGTGCTGGGCCAGGCTGGCGTTCTCACGGTTTCCAGCTACGCCACGCGCACCTCGGTGGTGATTCGCGGGAAGTACATTTTACAAGAAATCCTGGGTACGCCCCCGGCCCCGCCGCCCCCCGACGTTCCACCGCTCGACGAGGGCGCCGTGGGAACTTCGCTTTCCCTGCGCCAGCAAATGGAAAAGCACCGTTCCAACGCGGTGTGCGCGTCGTGCCACTCCAAGATGGACCCGCTCGGCTTTGGCCTGGAGAACTACGATGCCGTTGGCAAATGGCGGACCCTGGACGGCAAGTTCCCCGTGGATGCAAGCGGCACGCTGCCGAACGGCAAGACTTTCGCCACGCCCGCGGAAATGCGAGCGGCACTCGTCTCGCTCGTTCCGCAGTTTGCGCGCTCGCTGGTCGAGAAGCTCATGATCTACGCCCTCGGGCGGGGCATCGCGCCCTATGACCGTCAGGCGATCGATCAAATCACCAGCAAGCTGGCGGACGAAGGATACCCGTTCCAGACGGCGATTTACGAAATCGTGCGCAGCGCGCCCTTCCAGATGCGGCGCGGCGAACTCATCCAAACACAGGCGCCGGTAAAGACCAAGGAGGTAGCTGGGAGATGACGATTACGCGAAAGGCGCTTCATCGAAGGTCCTTTTTGCGCGGCATGGGCGCGGCGATCGGACTTCCTTTCCTTGACGCCATGGTTCCGGCAATGGCCATGGGCCAGGCGCGCCCCCGCAAGCCGGCGCTGCGCATGGCATTCGCCTATGTGCCCAACGGCATCATCATGAACCAGTGGAACCCCGGCTACGAAGGTAAGCTGGGCGAGTTGCCGCGTATCTTGAAGGCCATGGAGCCGCACCGCGACGACATCCTCATGCTGGGCAACCTGACCCACAACACCGGGCGGGCGTTGCTCGATGGCGCGGGCGATCATGGCCGCTGCTCGGGGTCGTACCTCACCGGCATCCAGGTCAAGAAGACCACGGTGGATATCAGGGCCGGCGTTTCCTGCGACCAGATTGTGGCGAAACACCTTGCCGACCAGACGCGGTTCCCCTCGCTCGAGCTGGGCATGGAAGACGCGCGGCAGGCCGGCGACTGCGACTCCGGTTACTCCTGCGCCTACACCAACAACCTGGCCTGGAAGAGCGAAACTCAACCACTGCCGCCTATTCTCGATCCGCGGGCGCTGTTTGAACGGCTGTTTGGCAACGGCGTGATACTCAGCCCCGAGACTCGGATGCGGCAGGCGGACTATCGCCGCAGTATTCTCGATTTTGTCGGCGAGGACACCCTGAAGCTCGAGGCCACCCTCGGTCCGACAGACCGTCGCAAGCTGGACGAGTATCTTTCCTCCATCCGCGAGGTGGAGCGGCAGATTGAGCACGCCGAGAAGACCAACGCACAGATTGATCCCCACATGGAAAAGCCCTATGGCGTGCCGGCCGATTTCGCCGAGCACTTCAAGTTGATGACCGACATGATCACCATCGCGTTCCAGGCGGACCTGACGCGCGTGGTCACCTTCCTGATTACGCGCGAAGGCACGTCGCGGCCCTATCGCGAGTTGGGCATTTCCGATGGCCACCACCCCTGCACTCACCACGAGAACAAGCCGGAGCTGATCGAGAAGGTCACCGAGATCAATACTTATCACGCAACCCAGATGGCGGGCTGGGTGGAGAAGCTGAAGTCGACCCGAGAGGGCGACTTCCGGCTACTGGATGGCATGATGATGGTTTACGGCGCCGGGCTCTCCGACGGCAACCGGCACCTGCACGAGGATCTGCCCACCCTGATGATCGGCAATGCCGGCGGCGCTATCAAGACCGGCCGGCGCCTGGTATATCGAAAGGAAACGCCGATGTGCAACTTGCACCTGGCGATGATGGAACGGATGGGTGTCCACATGGAGCACTTCGGCGACGCAACCGGCGAACTCAGTCTCGCTGACCTCGCCTAGTGGCTATGCAGTTTCAAGAACCAGTCAAACCTCCGGTCGGGATCGCGTTCGACTCCGATTTGGGCAACGGAGTGGATGCGGCGCTGGCGTTGGCCCTGCTTTACGGTCTCGAAGGCAAGGGCGAAGCGCGGCTGGTTTCGAACAGCACCACAGTGTCGAATCTGAAATCGGCGGCATTCGGCGATGTGCTGGCAAGATTCTACGCCGGTCCACCGCCGGCCTCGGGCGCGTTTGGCGGTTTTCAACGGCCGGTGCCTCCTATCGGCATGGCCGGCGACGGCAACCTGGCCGGCGACAACTCGGTTCTGAAGGCAGTGCTGGAGAAGAAGACGGCCGAGGGCACGCCAGTTTATCCGCACGGGATCAATAAGCTCAACGATACGGCTGACGCCGTGGCGCTGATCCGTAATGCCATGACGGCGCAACAGGACCAAAACTGCCTGGTGGTGCTGGCCGGGCCCGCCACCAACCTGGTGAGGGTGATGGATCTGCCCGGCGTCCTGGACTTAGTCAAGCGCAAAGTGAAGTTGCTGGCGCTGGCGGCGGGCTCGTACCGGGATGGGCGCGTCGACCCCCGCGTGAAGGCCGACGTGGCTGCGGCCAAACGGCTGCTGGCTGAGTGGCCCACTCCGATTGTGGCCGTGGGCACGGAGGTGGGCGATGGCCTCCCGTTTCCCGGTTCGAGCATTGAGAAGGATTTCGCCTGGGCGCCGGCTCACCCGATTGTCGACGCTTATCGCGCGTTTCAGACTATGCCGTACGACGCTCCGGTGCCGTCCATGGCGGCGGTGCTCTACGCCGTCCGTCCGGATGGTTACTTCAAGCTGTCCGCGCCGGGCACGATTGGTGTGCTGGATGATGGCCGCACGCGTTTCACGCCCGCAGCGGACGGGCGGCACCGGTACCTGGTGATCGACCCGGCGCAAAAGGAGAGAGTCATTCAGGCCTACACCGAACTGGCAAGCGCCAAGCCAGTCGCGCGCCAAAACCCGCGGTTCCACAACGACCAGAAGAAGGACACCGCGCTCACGCCGCCGGAACCGGTGAAGAAGCAGTAGACTTCGCGAAGCCATGCTACGTCTTCTCAGCGTCGCGTTCCTGGTCAGCCTGACGACTGGCTTAAATCCGGCAATGGCGCAAGCTCCGGCGGCGGCCCCACAGCCAGCACGCCCGACGCCGCCGACCCGCGATCCCAACACGCCCGGTTATGCCACGGCGAAAGACTTACCTGACGGCGCCAACGCTCCGGCAAACGTCGACGGAAACTTCATCCTCGGCGCCACGCACAACCCCGCACCGGAGATGGCCGCGCTGGAAGGCGTGCCGCATGGAACGGTCTTCAC
>Ga0181536_10004773_pt1 | contig 14206 bp, 10 predicted proteins | sample PEATcosm2014_Bin_41_FD_121105 | JGI IMG/M metagenome (GOLD analysis project Ga0181536, IMG submission 121105) | Peatland microbial communities from MTU Mesocosm Facility, Houghton, MI, USA - PEATcosm2014_Bin17_60_metaG | ecosystem: Environmental > Terrestrial > Soil > Wetlands > Peat | place...
ATGGCATTTCAGGAATTCCTCACCAAAGGTTAGCAATTCCTGAAACTCTACAACATGCGCCCCGGCCCTGTCAACACGGCGTTCGGCGGCCACTGTGGAGGCCAGAATGCGCCGGATTCAAGTTATAGCGAGTTGGAGAATGATGGGCCCACCGTTTGGGAAAAGGGATTAGAAAATCGTGACCCACACTATATATACTACACACCTTCAGGCGACGATGCTGACGGATATCATTACAGATGTCCCAAAGAGTGGCTTGCGTACGACAAAGACCATGTCGAACTAGTCGTGATTGTTTCGAGAGGTTCTATCGAAACAATAGGCTATTACGACGGAAATGCCAATCGGCCAGCGTTTGCAAGTACATATGAACTAAAGTGTTTTGATGTCAGATCCGAAGCAATTGTTGCAAAAGGTGCTATTAGGAAATCAGACCAAAACATAGAACCGACGTTGCACCCCTTTACAGGCAGCTGGAACCTGCCGTCACCCGACGAAGTTGAACAACAAATACGCGAGCACGTCACATTTCGTGATGTATCTCATCAATGAAGACCAGACATTTCCATTCTTGCAGCCGTCCTGTCGAGAACCCTGCCCGGTGCGGGTCGCCTGCCCCCCCCGTGTTTCCAGTCTCACAAAGGGTAAGTTTTGCATCGCCGGCGGGAGGCCCGTAAACAGAGGGCATGGCATGTTGCAAATGTCTGGCGCAAAATGGAACGCTCAAATGGGCTCGCCACAGCCCTGGCGCGGCCTTCAGCGGCGTTGCAAAACTCTGTCGCAAAAGTTAGGAGATCTTTTCGGCCTCATGCTCCTGAACGTTCTGGTTCCGCGAAGCCACTTGGACGTGTAGGCGCAAAGTCGGAGAAGTGCCGACGAACGCACCTCGCTCCCGCGAAATCGACCTGGCACGCCTTCCGGAACTCCTTCGCATCACGGCCGGGGCCTTCGCAGGGCCCTCAAAGGCCCACAGGCCGTAAGCCAACCGTTTCCGGTCACAACCCGCGCAAAACAGCCATTGCGCCTCCTTTCAACCACTTACACCGAATCAAGCCCAAAGTCCCCAAACCCCCGGCGTATTATGTAGCCGGAGACAACCACATGAAACGAACCGGCCACCCCCCCACACCCACCGAGGCACAAATCAACGCCAACCGTGAGAACGCCAAAAAATCTACCGGCCCGCGTACCGCCGCCGGCAAGGAAGCATCCAGCCGCAACGGCCTCAAACACGGCCTGTGCGCCGACAAGCACCTCCTCCCCGGCGAAGATCCCGAAGACTTCCTCTCGCTCGTCAACGACCTCCTCAATACCTTCCGCCCCATCGGCGAAGGCGAGGAAAAACTGGTCCTGCGCATCGCCGCCGATCAGTGGCGCCTCGACCGCGCCTTCCCCATGGAAGCCGGCATCTTCCGCGACCGCTTCCTCGATGTCGCCACGAAGGAAAAGTACCGCCAAAAACGCTACGCCACCGAAAAGCAGGAGGCCGCGCAGGATGGCGATCCCGCCCCGCCTCCGCCCACCCCGCCGGACGAAGGCGATCTCCTGGCGCGCGCCTTCAACGTCGATTGCGCCGGTCCCAACTCCTTAACCAAGCTCGCCCGCTATGAAAGCGCCATCGAGCGCTCCATCGACCGCTGCCTCCGCCAGTTGAAGGCCTTCCAGGCCGCGCGCAACCCCTCCGGCCGCGCCGATGGACCGGCGGACAATTCCCCCGAACTCCATGAAACTAAACATGAAACAGCCCCAGAGCCAGCCTCGGCACCCTCCCAAATGGAGAATTGCGAAGCAAAGCCAAAAAATGGGGGTAGTCGACCGCGCCCAAACGCAAGCCGGCGAACAAACCCCGGCAATCCACCCGAAAAGACTTCCCAAAGCGGTCCACAGCAAACGGAACGGCCAACTCGCCGGGGGAACTCTGCTAAAATTACAGCCAGTCGGCGCCACGAACCGCGAAACCCAACCGACGAACGTTGAGTTTCCCTGATGAGCATTTCCGGAGACACTCTCGATGCGCCCCTCCTGTGCGCCGGTTACCGCCCGGCCGACGGCGTGTACGACGAGATGTCCGCCGCCCCAGGCGTTTTGCGCCCGCACTGGGATACGTTCATCGGTTCCATGTCCGCGCTCGGCGCCGAAGAACTTGCCCGCCGCTGGAAGATCGCCCGGCAGCGAATTCGGGAAAACGGCGTTACCTACAATGTCTATGGCGATCCGCTCGGCATGGACCGGCCGTGGAGTCTGGATTCCATCCCTCTCCTGATCGCGCCAGCCGAGTGGAGTGCACTCGAAGCCGGCCTGATCCAGCGCGCGCACCTGCTGAACTACATCCTGGCGGACCTTTACGGCCCGCAACTACTGCTCCGCGGCGGCCATCTCCCGCCGGCGCTGGTATTAGCCAACCCCGGTTTCTGGCGGCCCTGTCACGGCATGCCCACGGCGGTTCATCCCCACCTGCATTTGCTCGCCGTCGACCTGGCCCGCTCGCCCGACGGCCAATGGTGGGTAATCGCCGACCGCACCCAGGCGCCGTCGGGCGCCGGATATGCGCTGGAGAACCGCACGGTCTTGGCGGAAACCTTTCCGGACCTGTTCCGCGAGTTCCACGTCGAACGCCTCGCATCCTTTTTCAAATCGTTTCGCGACAATCTGCTGCGCCTGTCGCCCTCCCGCCGCGACAATCCGCGGGTGGTGCTCCTTACGCCGGGACCCTTCAACGAGACGTACTTCGAGCACTCTTACCTGGCCCGCTATCTCGGTTTCACGCTGGTTCAGGGGGCCGACCTCACGGTGCGCGACAGCCGCGTGTTCCTCCAGACGCTCGACGGCCTCAAGCCGGTCGATGTGATCCTGCGGCGCGTGGACGGTGGCTTCTGCGACCCCATCGAACTGCGCCCCGATTCTTTTCTGGGCGTGGCGGGCCTGGTCGAGGCCGTCCGCGCGGGCAACGTGGTGGTCGCCAATGCGTTAGGCAGCGGTCTGATTGAATCGCCGGCTTTCATGCCCTTCCTCCCGCGGCTCAGCCAGCGGTTGTTCGGGGAGCGGCTGAAGCTCCCCTCCGTCGCCACGTGGTGGTGCGGCCAGCCCCGGCCCCTCCAATATGTGCTCGATAACCTGGATTTCCTGGTGATCAAGCCGGCCTTTCCCGCGCAGGGCCCGGCGCAAGGAATGGAGCCGGTTTTTGGCGGGAAGTTTGCCGGTGACGAACGGTCGCGGCTGATTGCGCGCCTGCGGGAGCGTCCGCACGAATACGCCGGGCAGGAACTAGTGGACCTCTCCACCATCCCGGTCTGGTCCCAAGGTGGCCTGACGCCCCGCCGGGTCGTTCTGCGCGTCTTCCTGGCGGCGTCCGGAGACTCTTGGGTGGTGATGCCCGGCGGCCTCGCCCGCGTCTCTCCCGCGCTCGATACGCAGGTAGTTTCCATGCAGCGCGGCGGCGGCAGCAAGGACACCTGGGTGTTTTCGAACCAACCGGTGGACGGATTCACTCTGCACCATCCACGCGACCAGCCATTGGACCTGAATCGTGGTGGGGGCACCGACCTGCCCAGCCGCGCGGCCGACCACCTCTTCTGGCTGGGCCGCTACGCCGAACGCGCGGAGCACCTGGCCCGCGTGCTTCGCTGCATTCTGGTCCGGCTCACCGGCGAATTCGGCGCGTCCGGCGCCTCCGAGTGGGATTCCCTGATGAAGTTGTACGATTGCCTCGCCTCGCCTCACTCCCGGCTGTCGGAGGACGACCCTCAAGGGCACTTGGATCAATGGCGGGATCTGGAACAGGAAATCCTTTCTCTGATTTTCGAGGAACAGCGCCGCGATAGCCTGAACGCGGTTTTGAGCCGGTCCGCGCGCGCTGCCGCACAGGTTCGGGACAGCCTTTCGAGCGACACGCTGCGCATCGTCAGCCAGTTCGGCGCCGCACACACTTCAGCCTGGGGCTACGCTTCCACGGGCGAAGCGCTGGCCGTGCTGGATCGTTGTATCGGGATACTCGCCGCGCTTCGCGGAATCGAAATGGGGAACATCACGCGTGGTCCCGGATGGCATTTTCTGGGCGCCGGAAGACGCATCGAGCGCTCCATCCAACTGGTGAATCTTTTCCGCGCCATTATCGTGCCGTTCAGTCCTCCGTTCTGGTCCACGCTGGAAATGCTGCTGGAGGTCGCCGACAGTTCCATGACCTACCGCTCCCGCTACTTCACTGTGCTGCAGCCCGCGCCGGTACTCGATCTGCTGATGAACGACGAGGCCAATCCGCGCTCGCTTGCCTTCCAGATACGCGATCTCTTGAAGTATTGCCGGTACCTGTCCGGAAGGCCCTCCGGGGCTGCATGGCCGGTTTCCAAGCACCGGCGTTTGGTGGAAGCGGCAGCGGCGCGTCTGTTTCGCGCCGACGTTCGCGTGCTCTGCCAGCCAGGCGAGAACGGCATCTGCCAGCCGCTGGACCAACTGCTCGCGGCCACCGGTGCCGCGCTGGCGGCTTTGTCGGATGCCATCACCGATGTGTACTTCAGTCACGCGGAAACGGAGCGCGCCACTTGATTTATCGCGTCCAGCACAGAACCACGTACCATTACGAGGACCCCGTCTCGGTATCCCATCACGTGCTGCGTCTGACGCCGCGCAATCTGCCAAAACAGACGCGCTGGGAAAGCTACGTGGCCATCCTGCCCACGCCGGCGGTCACCTCCGCCCACTTCGACTACTTCGGCAATACTTTGACCTTCTTCACGCTGCACGAGCATCACGAGTGCCTGGTCGTGGAGGCCAACGCCAAACTGGAAGTGAATCCCATCGAATCTCCGGACTTTTCCGCTTCTCCTCCCTGGGACACCGTGCGGGAGTCTTTGGCCAATCAGCATAATGCCCTCAGCGACGAAGTCCTGGACGCCTTGCAGTTCGTTTTCGATACGCAACGCGTGCGCTCCAGTCCGGAACTGGCCGCCTATGCGCGCGAGTCGTTTCCCTCAGGACGTCCGCTGCTCGCGGCGGTTCTCGATCTCACGCACAGAATTCACCAGGATTTCCGCTTTGACAAGCAGGCCACCGAAGTCGCCACCCCCGTCCAGACCTTTTTTGAAAAGCGCCGCGGTGTGTGCCAGGATTTCGCTCATCTCCAGATCGGGTGCCTGCGATCGCTGGGCCTCCCGGCGCGGTACGTTAGCGGCTACCTGAGAACCATGCCGCCGCCAGGCCGCCCGCGTTTGGTGGGCGCCGACGCCTCGCACGCCTGGTGCTCGGCATGGTGCCCGGGCAACGGATGGGTGGATTTCGATCCCACCAACAATTGCGTACCCTCGGACGGCCATATCACCGTGGCTTGGGGACGCGATTATAGCGATGTCAGCCCCATCTGGGGCGTGCTCCTAGGCGGAGCCAGACACAAACTCCAGGTGGAGGTAGACGTGACACCGCTATAACGTGGCGCAGGCTCTCAGCCTGCCGCCGGCCTCTCAGGCCGGCTTCTTCGCCAGTCTTGAAAATGCGCTCTCCACCCACTCCGAAGGCAGCTCACTCACCGCGCGCCGCATGCGCTCCTGCCACCAGTCTGAAATCTGTGCGAGATCCTTCCGCTCGAAGCGGTGCTCGATCAGCTCGAAGCTCTGCCGTTTATAAAGCAGCAGATCGATGGGAAAATCCACGTTTGCCGCGCACAGCCGCGTGGCGTCGAACGCCAATATGCCCAGCTTAAACGCGTAGAGAATGGAATCGTTGTGAGTCAGGGAGCGTTCCAGGATCGGCTTGCCAAAGCCGGAATTGCCAATGATCTGGTACGGCGTGTCGGGACCGATCTCGACCCAGTTGCCCTCCGGATAAACCAGAAACAACTGGTGCGCGGAGTCCGACGACATCTGGCCGCCAATCAGAGAGTTGATATTGAACTGGAATTCGGCTTGGCGCAGCGACGGTCCCTCTTCCTCCGCGAGCCGCCGCACCTGGCTGGCATACAGGTTTACGACCTTGAAGAGGCGGTCGCGCGTGTCGATATGCCGCGTATAAGCCTCTTCGAAATAGAGCAGCGCCTTGTCGCGCAACGAGCGCAAGCCCGAGGTCATGATGAAAAAAGAAAAACCAGGCCCCTCATAAGTGGCCACCTTCTTTGCAACCATGGACTCACTGCCCGTGAGCACCCGTGTGTCGGCGATGCCGACCAGGCCGTCTTCAACCGTGATTCCCAAACAAAAAGTCATTGCCATTCATTGTAGCCTGTCGATCTGGTACAGTGATATCCAATCCATGGACGACCAAGATCACCCCGCACACGAAATGCTGCGCGTCATGCGGCCGATGTACGCGCGCCACTGGCTACTGGGACCCGCACCCCGGCATGACGTTCCCGACGACGGAATGCCGCCGGCAACGGCTTACCATCTCATCCACGATGAGCTGATCATGGATGGCAGCTCGCGCTTCAACCTCGCCACCTTCTGCGGCACGTGGATGGAGCCGGAAGCCAGCAAGCTGATGGCGGAGACTTTCGACAAGAACATGATCGATAAGGACGAGTACCCGCAGACGGCGGAGCTCGAACTGCGTTGCGTCCACATGCTCGCAAAACTGTGGAACTCGCCCGATCCCGAGAACACGGCGGGCACCTCCACCATCGGCTCCAGCGAGGCCTGCATGCTGGGCGGACTCGCCCTGAAATGGCGGTGGCGCGAAAAGATGCGCCAAGTGGGCAAGCCGGCCGATCGGCCGAACCTGGTTCTGGGCACCAACACGCAAGTCTGTTGGCACAAGTTCGCGCGCTATTGGGATATCGAAGAGCGCTCGGTTCCTTTGCAGGGCAACGAGTATGTGACCGATCCGGAACGGGCCGCCCAGGCGTGCGACGAGAACACCATTGGCGTGATCTCGGTGCTTGGCAGTACGTTCACCGGCGACTACGAAAACGTCGCGGCGTTGAGCGCCGCGCTCGACAGGCTGCAGGAGAAGACCGGCTTGGATATTCCGATCCATGTGGATGGCGCGAGCGGAGCCTTTGTCGCGCCGTTCATACAGCCGGAATTGCTCTGGGATTTCCGATTGCCGCGCGTGAAATCGATCAATACATCGGGACACAAATATGGTTTGGTGTATCCCGGCGTCGGCTGGATCGTCTGGCGCGAGGCCGCGGACCTCCATCCCGACTTGATCTTCAACGTCGACTATCTGGGCGGAACCATGCCCACGCTGGCCATCAACTTCTCGCGCCCCGCCAGCCAGATCGTGGCCCAATACTACAACTTGATCCGGCTGGGAAAATCGGGCTATCGCGCGATTCACCAGGCCTGCCAGGATGTCGCCGTGCGGCTCGCGGGGCAGATCGCCGATCTGGGACCGTTCGAACTCGTAAGCCAAGGGACCGATCTGCCGGTGTTTGCCTGGACCTTGAAGGCAGACGCCCACTGGTCCTTGTACGATCTGGCGGACCGCTTGCGCGACCGCGGCTGGCAGGTGCCCGCGTACCGCATGCCCGCCAACCGGCAGGAGATGGTGGTGCAACGTGTGGTAGTGCGCAATGGGTTCACGTGCGATCTTGCGGATATGCTCGTGAAGGACATCCGCCGGCATCTCGATTGGTTCGCCACCCAACCGGGATTGCGGCCCAAAGTGGAAGGGTCGCAGTTCCATCACTAGCTTCGTGGCGCACGCTTTAGCGTGCAGCGGCGAACTTCAGTTCGCCGTCTCCATTCTTACTGGTTGTTCCACAGAGCCATGGGCGACCCATCGGCCGAATCGCCGTCCACGCGGTCCTTACATCGGGGAGGAAGGACACAACCCGCGAAACCTATTTCCCTTCGCTGCCCTGGACGGCAGTGGCCGCGGGCACCTCGGCAGCAACAGCCTTTTCCCGAAGCTCCGGAGCCACCGGTTTGCGCACGTCGTAAAACTGCAGGCGGCAATACCGGCAATGGTAAAGGTCGGCGCCCCACAGGAACTGCGCGAAATTGAACAGGCCCTTCTTCATGGAATCGATCTTGTCGCGCGCGTGCAGGCGCGTCAGGCGATAGGTGCCGCAGCGCGGGCAGCGCGGGTAATCGCCAAGGTACAGAGCGTACCAGCGCGGATCGGGCTTGCGCGTATGACATAGGCCGCACTCATACATCGCCGTGTATAGCAACTTTTCGGCGAAACTTCGATGGACGCGCCGTAACCTTCCCTGACAAGTCGGACAATGGAGCACTTCGTCCTATTCTATACTACAATTGCGCGAACAACTCAACCCGCGCAACAATAGGATATAGTCTTCACTTCTCCCGAACAAGTATTATGCTCGAAAGGATCTCGGTTCACGGTGCGCGCCAGCACAATTTGAAGAATATCGATGTGCAGATCCCGCGCAACAGCCTGACCGTGATCACCGGGCTGAGCGGGTCCGGGAAGTCGTCGCTGGCGTTCGACACCATCTACGCGGAAGGCCAGCGGCGCTATGTGGAGACGCTTTCCACCTATGCGCGGCAGTTCCTGGACCAGATGGAGCGGCCGGATGTGGACTCCATCGACGGGTTGAGCCCCGCCATTTCCATCGAACAGAAGACCACTAGCCGCAGCCCCCGCTCGACAGTGGGAACCATCACGGAGATCTACGACTACCTGCGGCTGCTGTACTCGTCCATCGGCACGCCGCACTGCCCGTTGTGCGGCAACCCGATCTCGCGGCAGACCACCGAGCAGATCCTGCAACACGTGCTGGCGCTGCGGCCGGACGACCGCATCATGGTGCTGGCGCCGGTGGTGCGCGGGCGCAAGGGCGAGTATAAGAAGGACCTGGAGAAGCTGGCGCGCCAGGGATTCGTGCGTGCGCGGATCGACGGCGTGTTGCGCTCGCTCGAAGACGATATCCCGCTGGATAAACGCCGCAACCATACCATCGAGGTGGTGGTGGACCGGCTGCTGGTGAAGCCGGGCATCGAGAAGCGTCTCGAGGCTTCCATCGAAACCGCCACCAAGCTGGCGGGCGGGCTGGTGCTGATCGCGGTGGTGAACGGCGAGGAGCGGCTCTACTCGCAGAATCTGGCGTGCACGGAGTGCGGCACCAGCGTGCCGCAGCTTGAGCCGCGCTCGTTTTCGTTCAACAGCCCGTATGGAGCTTGCGAAGAATGCACGGGCCTGGGCAGTAAGTGGGCGTTCGATCCGGGCAAAGCCATCGTGGATTTTTCGCGCCCGTTGTTGGAGGGCGGGCTGGGGCCGGGCGCGGGATCGGCGTACATGCGGCACCTTCTGGCGGAAGCGGCCAAGGCCATGCGCATCGACTTGAGCACTCCATTCGATCAGTTCCCCAAGAAGGTGCAAACGGCGCTGCTCGATGGCGGCATTGGAGACAATGGCGGCTTTCCGGGCATCCTGAAGATCCTGGCGCAAACGTACCAGGAATCGTCGGAGGGTTATCGCGACTGGCTCACCGAGTACATGTCGCCGGCCGAGTGTCCCGCGTGTCACGGCAAGCGGCTGCGGCCCGCCAGCCTGGCGGTGCGCGTGAAGAACTTCTCCATCGCCGAGTTCACCGAACTGCCCATTGCGCGGGCGCTGCTGACGGTGCGCAACTGGGAATTCGGCGACCGCGAGACGCAGATCGCCGGGCGGATTGTGGACGAGATCCGGCGGCGGCTGGAGTTTCTTTCGGCGGTGGGGCTGGATTACCTCAGCCTGGAGCGCTCGGCGGCCACGCTTTCCGGCGGCGAGGCGCAACGCATTCGCCTCGCGACGCAGATCGGGTCGAAGCTGCGTGGAGTGCTGTATGTGCTGGATGAGCCTTCCATCGGGCTGCATCCGCGCGATAACGGCCGGCTGCTGGATACGCTCACGCATTTGCGCGACATGGGCAACACGGTGCTGGTGGTGGAGCACGATGCCGAAACCATCCAGCGCGCGGATTACGTGATCGACCTGGGGCCGGGAGCCGGGCGCCTGGGCGGCGAACTGGTGGCATCGGGTACCCCGCTGGAGATCACGGCGAACGCCGTCTCGCTGACTGGACGCTATCTTTCGGGCGCGGTGGAGATTCCCGTGCCCCCCGTGCGACGCCCCTCGAACGGCAAGAAACTCGCGATCATCGGCGCGGCCGAGCACAACCTGAAAGATATCGATGTGGATATTCCCCTGGGACTGCTCACGGTGGTGACGGGCGTATCCGGCAGCGGAAAGTCGACATTGGTAAACGAGATCCTGTATCGCGCGCTGGCCCAGCAGATCTACCGGTCGCGCGAAAATCCCGGCAAGTTTACGGCGATCAAGGGCATGCAACTCGTGGACAAGGTGATCCGCATCGATCAATCGCCGATCGGGCGTACGCCGCGCTCGAATCCCGCCACGTATACGGGCCTGTTCACGCCGATCCGCGATCTGTACGCCATGCTGCCGGAGTCGCGCGAGCGGGGCTACAAGCCGGGGCGTTTCAGCTTCAACGTGAAGGGTGGGCGCTGCGAGGCGTGCCAGGGCGACGGGCTGAAGCGTATCGAGATGAATTTTCTGCCGGATGTGTACGTGACCTGCGACGTGTGCCGCGGGCGGCGGTACAATCACGAGACGCTGCAAGTGAAGTACAAAGGCTATTCCATCGCGGACCTGTTGGACACTACCGTGGAGGAAGCGCTCCCGCTGATGGAAGACATTCCCACGATCCGGCCGAAGCTGCAAACGCTGAACGACGTGGGGCTGGGCTATATCCACCTGGGCCAGTCGTCCACTACGCTTTCGGGCGGCGAAGCGCAGCGCATCAAGCTGGCGAAGGAGTTGAGCCGGCGGCAGACCGGGCGCACGTTTTACGTGCTCGACGAGCCGACCACCGGGTTGCATTTCGACGATGTGCGCAAGCTGCTGGATGTGTTGCAGCGGTTGGTGGACCTGGGCAACACGGTGGTGGTGATCGAACACAACCTGGACGTGATCAAGACGGCGGATTGGATTATCGATCTGGGACCGGATGGCGGCGAGTATGGCGGCCGGTTGGTCGCGGTGGGGACGCCGGAGCAAGTGGCGCGGTCGAAGAAGAGCTACACGGCTGAAGCTCTGCGCAAGGTGATATGAGCACGCACCCCCTACTAACCCGCGATCCCCCACTAACCCGCGATCCCCAACTAACCCGCGATCCCGTACCGAGCCGCGACCGTAAGGGAGCGGTATGAGCAAATACCCCACCCAACCCATCGATCTCTCCGGCCTGAAAACCATCCCCCTGCACGCGCGCGGAGGCAAGGTTCGGGTAGCCGATTTTGCATTGCCCTACCGCAAAGGCGCCACCATCTCCGCATGGCTCGATTCCCTGCCTCACATCCTGGCAGCCGATTCATTCCGCGCCGTGGTCGAAGCCATCGCGGCGGCCCGTTCCCGGGGGCGGGCCATCATTTGGGGATTGGGTGGGCACGTGATCAAGTGCGGCCTGGCGCCCGTACTGATCGATTTAATCGAGCGCGGCTATGCCACAGCGTTCGCCATGAATGGCGCGGCGGCGATTCACGATTTCGAGATCGCGCTGGCGGGCCACACCAGCGAGGATGTGGAAGCGGTCCTGCCCGACGGGCGCTTCGGCGTAGCCGAGGAAACCGGCCGCGAGATGAATACCGCCATCGCGGCGGGCGACCGCGATGGGCTCGGCATGGGCGAAGCGCTAGGGCGGCGCCTGCATGAAATTGCCGCCGCCGAATTTGCGCCAGCGAGCTTGGTGCTGCAGGCTTGGCGCGCGGCGACGCCCGTCACGGTGCACGTAGCGATCGGCACCGACACGCCGCACATGCATCCGGCGGCGGACGCGGCGGCCATCGGCAGCGCCACCCATCGCGATTTCCGGTTGTTGTGCTCGCTGGTAGCGTCGCTCGACGATGGCGGAGTGTATCTGAATGTGGGGTCCGCGGTAGTGCTGCCTGAGGTCTTTCTGAAGGCCGTCTCCGCGGTGCGTAACCTGGGGCATCCGCTCGCGGGCTTCACCACGGTGAACCTGGACTTCCTGCAGCATTACCGTCCCAAGCTGAACGTGGTGGAAAGGCCGCACGCCGGCTCAGGCGGGGCGGGGTATGCGCTGACAGGACATCATGAGCTGCTGGTGCCCCTGCTGGCTGCCTGCCTGATCGAGAAGGAGCCATGAGCCCGGAACCGCCGCCGGATATCGGCTCGCCCTCGGAACCCGTACCTCAATCCGCCGCCCCGCCGCCCGAGAGTTATCCCTTCTGGGGCTATTTGGATTTGTTGGGCTTCGTCCTGGTCGCGTTGCTGGGATCGGTGGTGGAGTCGTTGCTGGCGGCTGAGTTGATTGCGACGACGCATGTCAAGCAGATCTATGTACTCATCCCAGCGCAGGTCTTACTCTACGGATTCCTGCTCGGAACGCTGGCATTTATTTTTCGCCGCTACTACGGGCGGCCGTTCTGGCAATCGCTGCGCTGGTCGCCAGTGGAGGTGAGCGGCCCATTTGTAGCCACCTGCGGCGTGCTGGTGGCGTTCGCCGTAATGGCAGCCAGCATGTTGATGCGGACTCCGGACATCGAGAGCCCGATGAAGGCGCTGCTCTCGGACCCGGCATCCGTCCTGATGGTCGCGGTAATTGGCACGACGCTGGCGCCGGTGTGCGAGGAGATCGTGTTTCGCGGGTTTCTGCAACCGCTGCTGGTTCGCTCGCTGGGAGCGGCGCTCGGCATCCTGGTGGCGGCCGCGGTCTTCGGGCTAATGCACCTGCAGGAGTACGGCTACTCCTGGCGGCACGGGCTGCTGATCACGATGGCAGGGGCGGGTTTTGGCTGGATGCGCCAGCGCACGGGATCGACGAAAGCTGCCGCACTGATGCACGCGACGTACAATTGCGTCTTCTTTCTGTTGCTGGCCGTGCAGCAGGCCGCATTGCATGGGCGGTGGGTCGGGCGTTAGTAGGACAGGCCTCCTGGCCTGTCTTGTGTGACTTCGAGTCACACAAATCCAATCCTCCCTAATCTGAAAACAATCGCGCCCACTGGTCGATCTCCCAGACCTTCGGAAAATCTCGTGCTACTCTTATGTCGGGCAAGGTTACCCGCACTCGCCGCAAGGTGTTCTGCCGGGCCCGCCCCGGCTCTTTGACAATTTTCAACCTATGTGGGGCGGGCGCACTCGCCCGCGTCGGACCCCCAGGTCCGACAGCCGAGCCAGGGCAAGGCGCGGGTCGAGTCGTGCGTCAATCCCCAAACCGAATCTCCGGAGCATACAAGCCATTTATTATCAATACCATGGGCTTTGTTCGCCATCATCGGCATCCGTCCCTCCAACAAGGCCCATCGAACGCGAATGCAACTCAATGTTACGGAATGTTACGCCAACCGACGATGTCAACACGAAATGGGTCCATGCTATCCTGGCCGGAGCGAACATGCAGACTAACGGCAAGATTGCGCTGGTCACCGGAGCCGGCAGCGGCATCGGCCGCGCGGTGAGCGTCGCGCTGCAGGGCGCGGGATACTCGGTGGTGCTCGCCGGGCGGCGCGCCGTGGAGTTGGAGCGCACCGCGGCCATGGCTCGCTCTGGGGGCGGCGCGATGCTCGCGGTGCCAACTGACATCGCCAATCCCGAAGCGGTGAGGGCGCTGTTCGCCAGGACGAAGGAAGCTTTCGGACGGCTGGATTTGCTGTTCAACAACGCGGGCAGCGGCGCGCCCGCCATCCCGATGGAGGACTTGACCTACGATCAATGGAACGCGGTGGTGAGCGTCAATCTCACTGGCGCATTTCTGTGCGCGCAGGAAGCCATCAGGATTATGAAGGCGCAATCGCCGCGGGGCGGGCGGATCATCAATAATGGTTCGATTTCCGCGCACGTGCCGCGGCCTAACTCGGCGCCTTATACGGCCACCAAGCACGCCATCACCGGGCTGACCAAGTGCATTTCCCTGGACGGACGCAAGTACGACATCGCTTGCGGACAGATCGACATCGGTAACGCAGCGACCGAAATGACGGCGCGCATGGCGTCGGGCGTGCCGCAAGCTGACGGGTCCAGAAAGCCGGAGCCGGTGATGGATGTGCGGCATGTGGCCGATGCCGTTCTGTATATGGCGGGTCTGCCTCTGGAAGCCAATGTTCAGTTTATGACTGTGATGGCTACTCAGATGCCGTTTGTGGGGCGCGGGTGAAGGCGGACCGTGGCGCACGCTTTAGCGTGAACGACCCTGCGGGTCGTCACCAATGTCAGAGAACTTGACGCCGGTACGTGGCGCACGCTTTAGCGTGCAGGGGCGAACTTCAGTTCGCCCTGCGGGACGTTA
>Ga0181536_10004775_pt1 | contig 14203 bp, 16 predicted proteins | sample PEATcosm2014_Bin_41_FD_121105 | JGI IMG/M metagenome (GOLD analysis project Ga0181536, IMG submission 121105) | Peatland microbial communities from MTU Mesocosm Facility, Houghton, MI, USA - PEATcosm2014_Bin17_60_metaG | ecosystem: Environmental > Terrestrial > Soil > Wetlands > Peat | place...
ATTCCCTGGAACGATCCGTCCGGAGAACGGCTGCGCGGTTGGCTCGGGATGGATCGCGCGCTGTTTTACGACCAAAGCCGGATCGCGATCGTGCCAATGGGGCTCTGTTACCCCGGCCGATTGCCGAATGGCGGCGACGCGCCGCCGCGGCCGGAATGCGCGCCGCTGTGGCAGGCCAGATTGTTGAGCGCGATGCCGGCGATCCGGTTGACCTTGCTGGTCGGCAGCTACGCGCTGACCCACATGCTGGGCAAAGGTGCGATGACGGAACGGGTGGGCGCATTCCGCGACCATTTGCCGCGCTATTTCCCGCTGCCGCATCCGTCCTGGCGCACCACCGCCTGGGAACGGAAGAACCCGTGGTTCCAGGCCGAGGCGTTGCCGGCGCTGCGACAGGCGGTCGCCGACGCGCTGCGCTAAGGCGACGCCCAACAAGAAGTGCCTCGGGCGGGCCTTGCCTCAGGTCATCATCCCCGGGCCTGGCCCCATGGGCGCTAAAACAGCGTGGCAAACGTCGTGGCACCGCCGCTTAATCGTCATGGCCCGGCTTGACCGGGCCATCGCTCTCAACGTCGTGTTGATGCCGATGGCCCGGTCAAGCCGGGCCATGACGAATAAAGGACCGTGCCGAGCCTTTGGTGTCCCTCTTTTAGCGCCCATGGGGCCAGGCCCGGGGATGACGCGCAGAGGCGAGCGCCTGTCGATTCGTTTATTGTTGGGCCTCGCCTAACCGGATTCCGAATCCTGCTCGATCGCCGCGATGTCGGCGTCGCTGAAACCGAAATGATGCGCCACCTCGTGCACCACGACGTTGCGCACGAGGCGATACAGATCCTCGCCGGTTTCGATCCATTCCAGCAGGATCGCTTCCCGGTACAGGAAAATCTGGTCCGGCTGCCGCACCGGATCGAGCACACTGCGCTGTGTCAGCGGCACGCCGCGGTAAAGCCCGGACAGTTCCCACGCCGACTCGATATTCAGCTCGTGCAGCGTTTCGTCGTCCGCCCGCTCCTCGACCGCGACGCTGACATTCCGCACATGGGCCGCGAGCCCAGGCGGGATCGCGGCGAGCGCCCGCTCGGCCATCGCCGCGATGTCGTCCGCGCCGGGAGGCAGCCCGAAGGCGGGGATGGGATTGCGCCGGTCGCTCATGCCTGTATTCGGTGGGGGTGTTGTGTCACCGGGTCAAGACAGGAGGGTCACCAAGATGGCGAACGTGACGGCGGCGGACCTCGCCGGCCTGCCCAACTGGACAAGCGACGCGGCGGGCAAATCCATCCACCGCGAACTGCGGTTCGCTGATTTCAGCGAGGCCTGGGGGTTCATGAACCGTGTCGCCCTGCTGGCGGAGAGCCAGAACCACCACCCCGACTGGTCGAATGTCTGGAACACCGTGCGCATCACCCTGAGCACCCATGAGGCCGGCGGCCTGACCGACAAAGACATCACCCTGGCGCGAGCGATCGACGCGATCCGGCCCTGATGGACGGACCGAGCTTCCCCGAACGCGCGCTGGCGATCCGCCGGGCCACCGCGCGTTTGTGCCTCCGCCTCAACTGGGCTCCGCTGCATGAGGTCAGCCTGCCGAACGGGCGCCGCGCCGATATCCTGGCATTGCGCGGCGACGGCGGCTTCATCTGCATCGAGGTGAAGTCGGGACTGAGAGACTTTCAGGTCGATCAAAAATGGTGGGAATACCGCGAATTCGCCGACCATTTGTTCTTCGCCGTCGACCTCGACTTCCCGCACGAGATCCTGCCCGCCGATACCGGCCTGATCATCGTGGCGGAGCAGACCGCCGAACTGATTCGCGAGGCGCCGGAACACAAACTCCCCGCCGCCCGCCGCACCGCGCTGCTGCGCCGGTGGGCGCTGCTGGCCGGCAGCCGGCTGGCGGTGCTGGAGGACCCCGCCGGGATCGCTGACCTGCGGGCGTCACTGCGCGTCGAATAATTCCGCCGTGTTCACCTTTCGGTCATCTCCGCGTTAACCCTCCGTTCATCTTCCCGGGTGTACGGTCTGATCCGCCCCCGATCCCTCCGAAAATCGGTGGGGCGCGAGGCCTTTCGATAGCCGGCCCTGGACCGGGGAAAATTCCCCGGTCCGGAGGCCTCTCCCGCGAAGGACCGCACCCATGACCCCACGCCTGATCGTCGCCGCGTTGGCCCTGTTAAGCCTGACCGGCTGTGTCGCCGCCCTGCCATTGGCCGTGCAACTCGCGTCCGGCGCGAACTCCACCGCCCAGCTTTGTTCGATGGCGAAGATGCCTGGGCAGACGGCCTCTCTCTGCGATCGCTTTTCGACCCCAGTGGCCACGCAACCGCCGGCCGCCGCAGCCGTGAAAACGCCCCACAAGGCGCTGAATGCCACGACCGTGGACACCGCCGCGCGCTAAGGCTCGCCGCTGGCATGCGCTCCGGCGCATGCCGGGCGGGAAAGACCGGGACCGTACCAGGCCCCCTGCTGACGCGCACCGGATCGCGCTACGATCCCCCGCGACACATGCGGGGGAGGACGTGAGATGGAATTCGGCGGCGCGATGTTTTTCACCGACTACGCGATGGACGCCGGCGCGTTTGCCCGCGCGCTGGAGGAGCGTGGCTTCGACTCGGTCTGGGCGCCGGAGCATTCGCATATCCCGGCGTCTCGCCTGACGCCGTTTCCGCAAGGCGGTGAACTGCCGCGCAAATACGCGGAATGCATGGACCCGTTCGTCTCGCTGACGCTCGCGGCGGCGATGACGAAGACCATCAAACTGGGCACCGGGGTATGCCTGGTGGTGCAGCGGGACCCGATTCAAACGGCCAAGCTGGTGGCCTCGCTCGATCAGGTCTCGCGAGGCCGGTTCCTGTTCGGGATCGGCGGCGGCTGGAACGCTGAGGAAATGGCCGACCACGGCACCACCGACTTCAAGGGCCGCTGGAAACTAGTGCGCGAACGGGTGGAGGCGATGAAAGCCATCTGGACCCAGGAAACGCCGGAGTATCACGGCTCTTTGGTCGATTTCGGGCCAATGCTCGCCTGGCCCAAGCCGGTGCAGACGCCGTATCCTCCGGTGATCGTCGGCGGCGCGTTCCCCTATGGCGCGCGCCGGGCGATCGCCTACGGCGACGGTTGGGTGCCGCATGGCTCGCGCCCGCAGTACGGCGATGTCGGCCAATTCCTGCCGGAGTTTTTCAAAATGGCGGCGGAGGCGGGCCGCGATCCGGCCTCTCTGCCGGTGACGCTGTTCGGCATTCCCGCCGACATCGACCGGTTGCGCTATTATCGCGATGCCGGCGTGGCGCGCGTCGTGGTCAGCCTGAACTCCGCCGGACCGGACGACGTGCTGCCGCGGCTGGACCGGTGGGCTGACCTGATGCGACAGCTCGCCGCCGGGTGATCGTCTGACATCAGGGTATCCGGGTCGTCGCTGAGAAGGACGGCGACTCGATCGTTGTTATAACAGCCATTCGGACCAAAGAACTTTCGGATCATGCCGGATAGCCAACTTTCGGAGGTCAGCCTCGACTTTGTGCAAGCTGACAAAGAGCTGGACGAATATAAGAATTGGCTGGATTCCAACGCCGAGTTTTCGGAAAGACGTGTCGTCGAATATCTCAAGACGCGAAAGGATTTGTGTCTGCTGATTCAACTCGCCGGATCCTCAGGTCGCGGGCGATCTCCTTGATCGACTTACCCTTGACGAGATGCTCACGTCATATCCCGCCGATCCTCTCCAGAATGAGCATCCCCCGCCACCTGCTTCAGAGCCAGGCAGACAGCCAGCAGCCCAGGACTCAGGGGGTCAATTTTGGACGCTGATCCCGTAGCTCAGCGGGTCATTATCGCACGCCGAAACACATACCAAGCCCAGGACGGCTCCTGTCCGCTCTGGGCTTTTTTCCCGCGCCCAATCCCGCACTTGACGTAGCCGCGCTTGCATCCCCGCCTCCGCTTTGACCTCATGTTATCGGAGCGCTGACGCTATGACCTTGCTTCATTGGTAGCGATGGCGACGCCAGGTTTGGGCAATATAACATTATACGTCCGGATGTTTTCTTCGACGAAAGCCCGATGCGATTAATCGGAGAGGTGTGCGAACCGATCCCGGCCACGCCAGGCCAGTCCGGACGGTACGGTTACGAATATCGACATAATGGGGCGGCCAATCTGTTCGTGTTTCTCGACGCGCACCAGCCCAGGCGCCGCGTAAAGGAACCGCTGGTCTATCGTGCGATCCGCCGTAACGGCGCCACGAGGCCGAGGGCGAGGGCGCCGCAAACCGCCATCGCGAGAAATGCGTATCCGCCCGTGCGGGCATACAGAAAACCGGTCAGCAGCATCATCAGGCCGTTTGGCACGCCTTGCCCCAACGCGGAGTGCAATGCCTGCGCCGTGGCGGCGCGCTCGGGCGGGACCGAGCGGCTCAGCAGCATCATCGCGGCCAAATGCTGCATCGCGAACGTCGCGGCATGGAGAAGTTGCAGCAGTGCCAGCACAGGCAGCGGTGGAGCCAGCGCGGTCCCGGTCCAGCGTACGATCGCGGCGACCGCGGCGCACGCGGTCAGACCGGCGGGGCCCAGACGCTCGACCAAACGGCGGCCACGCAGGAACAGCGCGATCTCGGCGATGATCCCCTCGGCGAACAGCAGCCCGATCACGTCGTCGCCGATGCCCTGGCTGCGCCAGAACAGCGCCGCGAAGCCGTAATACGCCGCATGCGAGCCCTGGATCAGCGCCGTGCAGGCGACCGTGAGGCGGAACGGCTTCAACCGAAACAATTCCCAGCCCCCGCGCACGTGAGGCGCGGCGGGCGGCGCGGCGGCTTCCGGCAACAGCTGGGCGAACAGCGCGGCGAGGCCGTATCCCAGCGCCTGGATCCATGGCACCAGGGTCGCTCCCAGCAGCGCGATCCCTTTCCCGGCGGCGGCCGTCATCACCATGTAGGAAATCGAGCCGGCGGCGCGGACCGGCCCATATTCCATCTTGCCCTCCCGCGTCAGCGCGAGGGCAAGCGAGTCGGCCAATGGCCCGAGCGCCGATGCCGCGACTCCCTGGAGTGCCGCCACCAGCAGGATCGGGGCGAAATCGTGCAGCGGGATATAGGCCAGGCTCGTTGTCATCGCGACGACGGCGGCGGTCGCCATCACCGGGCGGCGGCGCCCGACCCGGTCCGCCATCGTGCCCCACCCCGGCCCGGAGATAACCCGAAACAGCGAGGCAAGGCCAAGGATCTGACCAATCGAGGCAGCGCTCAGCCCACGATCGGCGAACCAAAGTGGCATGAACGCGCTGGCGGCGGTGACAGCGAACACCGCCGCCATGTACTGGGCGACCCGGAAGCCTGGCGTCATGACGCAAGCGCGGTGCGTTGGCCCGGCCAGCGCGAATCATCTCTCGCCGCGACGTGCTGGCGCGTATCGCCTGGGCTGGATAGGAAGGAGCGCACCATTCCGCCGGCCGGCTGCTTCAGGCGCGGCCGAGGGTCGCCGCGACCTCCCGCACCTTGCGGGTCATCGCGGCGATGCCGTTGCCGCGATTGGTCGACAGGGCCTCCAACAGACCAAGCTCCTTCAGGAAGACCGGGTCGGTGGCCAGGATTTCCTCTGGCGTACGGCCGGAATAGACGCGCAACAGCAATGCGATCAGACCCGAAACGATCACGGCATCCGAGGCGCCGGCGAAGAACAGCTTGCCATCGCGGAGGATCGCCTCCATCCAGACCTTGCTCTGGCAACCCGGCACGCGATGCGCGTCATCGGCCCAGGAGTCGGGGAATGGCGGAAGCTTGCGGCCCATTTCGATAATAAACTGGTAACGATCCATCCAGTCGTCGAACATATCTAGATCCTCGGCGATGGCGGCGATGGCCGCTTTCGCCGAAGGTTCCTCCGGAAGCAGAAACGGGTCTCCGGCCATTCAGAGTTTCAACAGCCGCCGCGCGTTGCCGCTGGCGATCTTCGCGCGATCGCCGGCGCTGAACGGAATGCGGTGCAGCCAGTCGGTGGCGGGCCGGTTCGGCGCGAACGGCCAGTCGACCGAGAACAGGATGTGGTCGACGCCCAGTTCCTGCACGCAGAGCAACAGCGCGGGGTCGGACCAAAAGCCGCTGGTGGTGACATGGAAATGTTCGCTGAACACGTCACGGAACCCGCGGCCGCCTTTGTTGTCGCGCTCCATGGTCATATTGATGCGCCATTGCAGGAATGGCAGACCCTCGCCGAGGTGACCGAAGATGACTTTCAGTTTCGGATATTTATCGAATACGCCGGACAGCACGAGGCGCAAACCTTGTGTCGCGGTCTCCACCGTGAATCCCCAGGCGGCACGCAGAATGATCGGATATTTTTCCATGTATTCCTTGTAATAGGCCTCGATCACCGCCGGACTCGGCACCGCCGGATGAAAATAAATCGGCACATCCAACGCCTCGGCGCGCTCAAAGATCGGCCAAAAGAATGGTTCGTCATGAAACCGGCCGTTGGTCAGGCCGTGAATCATCGCGCCCTTGAAGCCGAGTTTGGTGACCGCGCGTTCCAGCTCGTTCGCCGCCGCCTTCGGGTCCGGGGTCGCGATGGTCGCGAAGCCGCCGAATCGCGTGGGATACGCGCCGATCGCGGCGTGCAGCCGGTCGTTGACGAGCGGCGCCATGCGGATCGCGCTCTCGGCGTCCAGCTTCTGCACCGACGGCGCCGAGTGGGAGATGATCTGGAAATCGATCCCCGCCTCATCCATGTCCTTCAGGCGGGCACCGCCGAAACTCTCCAGCCGCTCGCGGACATGCGCCGCGGCGTTGGCGTCGAGCGGGCCGTACAGCGCGCCCAGTTCCGGGTCCTGGAAGTGTTCTTCCAGCGCGATGACGTACGGACGTTCAGCCATGATGGAGGACTCCCCGTTGGTGGCGTGGGTTGTGGCACGCGGCGGGCAGGACTGTCACGCCGGAGCGCTGAGAAAGCGCGGCGAGCGGCACCGCTCCCACGGCACCTGAACCGTGGCGCGACACCGGCGCACAGAGATCCAACCAACGGAAAGCTTCGCTCTCCAGTCCGGTCATGCTATCCATACGCACCACAACGCCCGCACCCAGCCATGTCCACCGCGCTTGTCCCGCCCGAACTCCTCGATCCTGTCGTGGCCTATTTCCAGCCGCGCCGCGTGATTCTGTTTGGCTCCGTCGCGCGAGGCGACGCCGGGCCCGACAGTGACATCGATCTTTTGGTCGTGGTGGATGATGACGCCCCGCCGGAAAAATTGACCTTGAAAGCGGCATACGAGTCGCGCCAATCATACGACAACCCCACCGATATTTTCCCCTGCCGGGAACAAACCTACCGCCGCAAATGCCAGATTGTCGGCACGTTGCCGTATGCCGCCAGGACCGAGGGCATCGTGGTCTATGAGCGACAATGATCCAGATCTTGTCGCCGAGCGGCGCCTGGAAGCTATCCGTTGGCTTTCAGTCGCGATCGATGATGCCGATGTAGCGCGGTTATGCCTGAATGCGTATGAGCCGAAGATCGCCGTTGGCGCTTATCAATGCCAGCAAGCCGTCGAAAAGCTGATGAAGGGACTGTTGGTTCTGGCCAATGTTCCATTCCCAAGAACCCACGACCTCAGGACAATCGGTAGAAGCGTCATCCTCCATTATCCGGATTGGTCAGGCTTGTTTTCCTCCACCTTTGCCTGGACCGTTTGGGGCTACGCCTATCGCTATCCGGGACCAGAGGATTACGAACTGCCATCGCCGGAAGAATTGCTACAAGCCCTCGCGACGTTCGATCAACTTGTGGCTCTGTTCCGTCCTCTTCTGACCCCGTGAACCGCGACTCGGGCCATGGTTCCCAATGACCAGCGGACATGACCCATCGCCAGATTCCCCTTACGGACCCGAGCCGCGTCTTCCGCGATCCCGACATAGACGTTAGCCAAACAAGTCTCGACCACGAATTTCCGATGGCCTTGCCTGATCCACGAGAATGCGCCCGGTGTCGAAACCAAACAATTGCCGGTGCCGTTTCATATAAGCTTCTCGTTTCGCGGACATGAGGATAGTGACTTCGCCGCTAACGCCCAGCCGTCTCGCATTTTCGGCGCTTAGCTTCGGTGAACGGAGAATATCGCCATCGGCGCTGAACGAGAGTAAGCCTTTGTCGAAAGCTGCGTCGATATGGCTGACGCTTGGCGAGACGTTCGCACGCACGAATTAGACGAAGCATCACTATGGGTGTATCGAGATGAGCGGCGATCTCTAAGAAAGGAAGAGACAATAAGGCGATTCGGGTCTCTTCGTCCGCCGCCCACAAAGCCTCCATGGCGGTCTGGTTCGTTGTCAAGCGGCACCCCTTCTCGTGGCGAAATTGGCGGGCAGCACGACAACGCCGGTCACGGGAACGCCCCACCGATGACGAGTTGCCGCCGCTCAGCGCGGTCGTGTTGGTCATGATGTTGTTCTGGTCGAACGAAAACGATACCGTGTCGCTCGTGACTTGCGACCCGCCAGCGAACAGGCCGACTACGGGAATGAATGTGGCCGGGTTTGTCTGAACGGTCAGATGGCTATAGGCGATGGTCCGAACGCCAGCACTGGTCATCATGCTATTGGGCGGTCCGAGCGCGGCGATCACTTCAGCGTAAGTGGTTCTCCCGGGTACGAAGGCGTCCGCCTTCACGTGATCAATGGGCCGTCCGGATGATGTGCACGCAGCGAGCGCCGCGGCCGTCAGTACCAACGCCATCACGCGCATGATCTGTGTCCCCTGTAACCCGGCACCGTTGCACGCGTGCAATGGCCACGCAATGGGCGGCGGGAGGCTGGGTGGGCGATGGCGCGACTCGACGCCGGGGAGTAGCGGTATCCTGTCAAGCGCCTTGGTCGGGACTCGTGGGGAGTCCCGACCTTCAGGCGTCCACGTGCGGAGGAATCGCACACGGACCGTGGCATCGCCGCCTTCATGGCGACGGCGCCCCCGGTGGTCAATGGCGATCTCCCCGCAAGCAGCGGAGCGATCACCATGGCCTCGGTGAAAACTACGACAGTTCGACTCCATACGCTTACACAAAGCCACGTGTCAGGCGATGGCAATACGATCACTGTCAGCGCGCTGTCGCCTAATGGCTCGGCCATCCGCATCACGCTTAGTCCAGAGATAGCGGGAGTTTTGATGGGTGGCCTACGCGATGCTTGCAACAAAGCTCATGCATACCGGACACAAGGGAAGCCAGTCACTCGACTGGAGGACCACTGGAGTGTCTCGCGCGCGTTTGTAGCTCATCCAGTTCCAGGAGTCGTTCGCCTTCACTTGGATTGCAATGGCGTGCGGCAGTCGTTTCAGATGTCGTCCGCAGAAGCGGCCACTTTGTCACAAGACCTGTCGAAGTCAGAACGTACGGGGGCGCCTCCCGCTCCAAAAGATCATGGTACCGGCACACAAGGCCCCGGACCCGGGCAAATTCCGAGTGTTCTTCCACTGCCTTTGGTAACTGAGCCGATTCAGACTGTATCAATGACCGATTATCCTGACGGACTTGCTGTTGAGATGCGCATGGACACCCAAGCCGGGGAACAGTTTTCGCGGGTACGCATTCCGATGTTCGCTGACACAGCCCGCGCGTTGGTTGGAGCACTCCAGCAACGCCTCGGAACGATAGGGCAAGAAGAACCGCCGCCCATTAAGCCAGTCCCGTCGTGACGGATCAAGGTCATGGCGCGGGCGCCCTCCCCACCTAAAAGCGTCCGGCGCCAAACCCTTCATGCCGCGAAAGACCACATCCTGGTGCAGGGCGAAGTTGTGTACGCCGCGGCGCTTCTGCAAGACGCCTTCTACGGTGTCTTCCGCTGCGCGCTGAGTCTTGAGCGTCCGGATGAATTCGGCGCGGAGATCAGGTTCCACGATCACGCGTTGGCGATCTGGCACGTGATCCAGTCGGACAGTTCCCAACGCGCGATGGCGATGGCCGCAGTCTCGACGCTCCCAACCAAACTGCCCCTGAGACGCGCGGTCATATCGCTCACGTGGGCGAACAGGCAGGCGGCAGACCTGGCCGAGTATCGCAACGTGATCGCCCATAATCCCGTCATGTTTCACGGGCGCCCAAGCGGTAAAAGGATCGTTTGGATTCCCACATTCGGCGGAGAAGGGGCGAGACCGTCGCACCGGGCACGGCTGGCGTTAATCCAGGGCCTGCGGTTCTGGCAAATGCTGCGGGACGACCTTATTGACCTTGGCGCCTATGTCCGTGCCGTGACCCAACAGGTGCGTCGGGTCGACGTTGAGCGCGGCGGGGCGGAACTGGGTGGCGTGCCGAAATCATGGCCTCGTAGACCGAGATTGCGATTGTCATCCCGCATTCAGGAGATAAAGAGAACTCTAGGCCGGGCAAACCCTCCGTCAACGCGATCCACCCCTCGCAAGCCATCTCGGGGGTGATTTCGGTGCGCTTCGCTTTGGATCGACGGGCCGTGCGCCTTCATGGGGCATGAAGTCCGCTTTGTAAACTGAGTAATTAGGAACTATTTCCTTACCCCACGGAAGCTCTGGGTACTGCCGTGCCACTGTTCATCACCACCGAAGTTTCACTCTGCCAGTGTCAATCGAAATGGTGAATGTTTGGTCAATTTTCCTGTTGCTGAACCATTCCCCGGCGGGCCGTTGACGGCGGTCACCCCCGGTTACGTCGCCCCGGCGCGCACCCGCACCCCATCCGTCCGCAACTGCCCGCATGCCGCCAGAATATCCTGCCCGCGCGGCCGCCGCACCGGCGACGCGTAACCGGCGGCGTTGACGATCCGGGAGAACCGCTCGATCGCCGCCCGGCTACTGCGTTCGAACGTCGTTCCCGGCCACGGATTGAACGGGATCAGGTTCACTTTCGCCGGCATGCCCGCGATCAGCCGCACCAGTTCGCGCGCGTCGGCCTCCGAGTCGTTGACACCCTTCAGCATCACATATTCGAACGTGATGCGCCGCGCGTTCGATGCGCCGGGATAGCGGCGGCACGCTGCCAGCAGTTCCGCGATCGGATATTTGCGGTTCAGCGGCACCAGCTCATCGCGCAGATCGTCACGCACCGCGTGCAACGATACCGCGAGGCAAACGCCCAGTTCGGCGCCGGCGCGATCCATCATGGGGACGACACCGGAGGTAGACAACGTAATCCGCCGCCGCGACAACCCGATGCCTTCGTTGTCCATGACGATCTTCATCGCTTTCGCGACGTTGGCGTAATTATACAGCGGCTCGCCCATGCCCATCAGCACGATGGTCGACAGCAGGCGCGGCGTATCGCCTTTCGGGCTTGGCCATTCGCCATAGGAATCGCGCGCCGCCATGAACTGGCCGACGATCTCCGGCGCGCCGAGGTTGCGCACCAGCGTTTGCGTGCCGGTGTGGCAGAAGCGGCAGGACAAGGTGCAGCCGACCTGAGAGGAAACGCAGACAGCGCCGCGATCTTCGTCGAGGTCGGGGATGTAGACCGTCTCCGCCTCCTGACCATCTCGGAAATGGAACAGAAACTTCCGTGTGCCGTCCTGGCTGGTCTGGACACGCGCCGCTTCAGGCCGGCCAATGATGAAACGCTCCGCCAGCTTCGCCTGCAACGGCCGCGCGATGATCGACATCCGGGCGAAATCGGTGACGCCCTGATGGTAGATCCAGTGCCAAAGTTGTTTGACCCGGAACGGTGCCTCTCCGGCCGCGGCCAGTTCGACACCCAGTTCGTCGCGCGACATGCCGACGAGATCGCGCCGCCCATCCGGCGTTGTCGCGCCAGGCGGATCGAATTTGGCCGAGTAGGCGAGGATCTTCTCGCGTTCCGCCGCCGTCAGGGTCAGGTCTATTTCGGCGGACATGCTTTGCTGATCGCCTCGTAGGCGGCCGTGAAGCCCTTCAGGCTGAATGTGTCGGTGACGGTCGCGTCGCGCGGGCCGGGGGAGCGGGCGATGGCACGGCCGGCGGCCCGGAACGCCGTCACCGCATCGTGGCCGTTGCGCGCGAATGCCGCGCGTTGGTGGGTGTAGAAATCCAGCCCGGTCTGGTCGGCCTGGACGCTCACCGTGGCATTGGGCGCGAAGGCAAACCCGGCCTCGATCGCGACCGCGTCCCGGCCGGAGGCGCGCTGGGTCACGGTCAGCACGACACCTCCGCGGCCCGCGAGCGCCGGCACGGAACTTTGCGCGCGGGTGAAGGCGTAGCAGACCGGTTGCCCCGCCTCCTGATGGGTCGCGGCGATCCAATCGTCGAACTTGCCAATGGCTTTCGGCCCTTCGGTTTTCGCGGCGGCCGTTGGCGGCTTTTTCTTCGGCGGCGTTTGCTGCGCGATCGCGGGCGAAGCCAGCGACAACGACAAGACAGCCAGGATGAATGCGCGCGAGATCATGGGCCGGATACCTAAGGCGCGCGGCCAGGCGAAACAAGCACACCCTGGTGCCGCGCGGCGGGAAAATCCCGTAAGCTGGCGCGATGAGCGACCGCACCGACGCGCGATTGGCGGCCCAGTACGAGGCCTATCCCTACCCGCACCGCGATCCGCGCGATGAGGCGAAGCGCCTGATCATTGGCAGTCCGGGCCATTTGCGGGAAATCGACCATTGGGTGTTCGGCGCGACACGACCGGCGTCGCGGCCCTTGCGGGTGCTGATCGCCGGCGGCGGCACGGGTGACGCGACCATCATGCTGGCGGAGCAAATGGCGCGGGACGGCCGGGAGGGGAGCGTGACTTGGCTCGACCGCTCGTCCGCCGCGCTGAAGGTCGCGCGGGCGCGGGCGGCGGCGCGGGGGCTGACGAACATCGTATGGGAACAGCGGTCACTGCTCGATTTGCCGGGATCGGGTCTTGGCCCGTTCGACTACATCGATTGCTGCGGGGTGCTCCACCATTTGCCGGATCCGGAGGCGGGGGTCCGCGCGCTGCTTTCGGTGCTGGCGCCCGCTGGCGGGATGGGCCTGATGGTCTACGCGCCGCACGGACGGACCGGGATTTACATGATCCAGGACGGGCTGCGGCTGCTGGCGCCCGCCGAGCAGGATCCCGCCACCCGGCTGGATATCGCCCGCCGGGTGATGAAACATTTGCCGGAGACCGCGTGGCTGCGCGCGAACCGGAGCGTCACCGATCACCTGAACGGCGGCGACTCCGGGCTGTATGATCTGCTGCTCAATCCGCGCGACCGGGCCTACACGGTTCCGGCGCTGCACGATCTTCTGGCGCGCTCGGGACTGTCGATCGTTTGCTGGGTCGAGCCGGTCCGCTACGATCCGATCCCGTTGCTGCCGGATCCGAGACTGCGCGCGCGCATCGCCACCCTGTCTCCGGTCGAGCGCGGAGCACTGGCTGAGGCGCTCGCGGGCAATATCGCGGCCCACATCGTCTATTGCACCCGCACCAGCGAGCCGCCCGAGCGGGCCGATCCGTTCGGACCCGACGCGGTGCCGATTTACCGCGAGATAACCGGCGAGGAACTCGCGAACCGCATTCAGGCCAATAACACTCTGTTTATCGGCCTCGACGGGCTACGGGTTCCGGTACCGTTGCCGCCGATGGCGGGAGCGATCTTGCGACTGATAGACGGCAAGCACTCCGTGGCGGAGATCGGGGCGCAACTCGCCGCGCGCGGCACCAGCGCCGAAGCTTTTGCCCGTGCCTGGCAAGATCTGTTTCCGGCATTGGAGAGTACTAACCGCTTGCTGCTCGCCGCGCCGCGCGGGGCGTCAGAGGGGAAGCGGTAGCCGGCGCCGGCATCGGCTCGGCCGCCATCCGCCGCATCGCGGCCCTGGTGGCCTGGTCGGCGGGCAACAAAGCTTCAATCGCGAGTTCAGCCAGCGTGATATCGACCGCCCTGCCGAACACCGTCGTGGTGCCGAGGAACGACAGTGGCCCGTGCACCGTCGCCAGCCGAAGCGGAACCGCCACGGCCCCGAGATCGGATGGGCTTCCTTGCGCCATGGCGCCTGCCGGCAGTGGGTAGCCGCCAACTTCTTCGGCGAGGTCCACGAGGACCGGATCGCCGGTCAACTCGATCTGTTGGCGCAGGCGGGTGATGAGATACCGCCGCCAGTCCGCCAGATTGATAATCCGCGGCGCCAGCCCGGCGGGATGCAGACTGATACCAACCCGCTGAAAGTGTGACTCTCACCCCATCACGTCATGGCCCGGCTCGTCCGGGCCACCTATCGCCGCACCGTGCTTGAACAGGTGGCCCGGACGAGCCGGGCCATGACGTGGA
>Ga0181536_10004776_pt1 | contig 14201 bp, 11 predicted proteins | sample PEATcosm2014_Bin_41_FD_121105 | JGI IMG/M metagenome (GOLD analysis project Ga0181536, IMG submission 121105) | Peatland microbial communities from MTU Mesocosm Facility, Houghton, MI, USA - PEATcosm2014_Bin17_60_metaG | ecosystem: Environmental > Terrestrial > Soil > Wetlands > Peat | place...
CGCTAGTACGAGGGCGGGAATCCGCACGTGTGGCCCCCGACGTGGAGGACGTGCTCGATCAGGCTGCGGCGATCAGCCGAGGCATCTACCGCGAGCTGGTCAATGAGGAAGGTTTTATTGAATTTTTCTCGCAGGCCACGCCCCTGGATGCCATCGAGTGCAGCCATATCGGCTCCCGGCCGGCGCGGCGTACCGGTCAGCGCACCATTCAAGACTTGCGCTCCATTCCCTGGGTTTTCAGTTGGAGCCAGGCGCGCTTCAATCTACCGGGATGGTACGGCGTGGGAGGCGCGTTTCAGCGGATTCGGGAACGGGATCAAACCGCCTGGGAATCGGTGCTGCGGGCCGCGCGCACGTGGCCCTTTCTCTCTTACCTGTTGCACAACGTGGAATTCAGTGTCGTGGCCGCCGACACGTCGATTATGGCCGAATACGCCATGCTGGTGGAGGACCAGCTGCTGCGGACGCGAATTCTGAACCGGATCATGATGGAATATCGGCGGACTCGAGACACCCTTGACGAGTTGCTGGGAGGCAACCGCGAGCGGCGCAGGCCGCGTCTGAGCAAGGCAGTGGACGTTCGCCGCTGTGCGCTGGCGCACTTGCATCGAGAGCAGATAGTGCTTCTCAGAAACTGGCGGGAAGCGCTACGAAGCGAGTGTGGCGAAGAGGCAGATCGCATTCTGCCGGCGCTGCTGGTGACCGTCAACGCGATCGCTGGAGGGCTCAAAACCACGGGCTAGGGCCGCGTGACTGCGCCGCCTGCTGGGTCGGTCCGCGTTGCCATCCACCTCTGTTCTGACAGAGTCCGCCGCGGTAACTTTGCCGCCACCGAGTCGTCGTTTGCACAGACTCGAGCAATGATCCGGCAGGTGGACGAGGCACGCTGGATCAGGGGATCTCCGGTTTTTACCCCTTCTTACGTCGCTTGCGCCAACTCGGTTTTCTTTTCATTGGTGGGTGCTATACCGCAGGTACAAGTGGCTGCCTCGCTGCTTCACGCTGACAAGGTCCAACCAGGGCGCTGTTTCGGGAGCAAATTCCACACCTGCGATGAATCCCGGGCGGGGTGGTGGCATGTTTCGGCCGGCCACTTGCGAGGCTATGGTGAGGAAGAGTTCGTCGACGCAGCCATCGGCCACGAATTTACCGAAGAGGGTGGGGCCGCCTTCATGGAGAAGCAGCGACACGCCGAACTCAGCACGCAGAAGTTCGAGAATGGCCGCCGGCGCAATGCTGGGACCTTCGAGCAGCCGGACCTCCGTGGAGGCCAGCGATCCCGCACCGCTGGCTGCGAGGAACTCTCCGCCGGCTTGGGTAGTGACAATCAAAGTTCGGATGCCTGGTGTACGGAAAACTGCTCTCGTGAGGTCCATCCTGCCGCTTCCACTAACTACCACGTGGAGCGGCGGCGCATTCTTCTGGAGGATCTCCGATCGGTAGCGCGCGTAAAGGTCGCGGGCTTCCGGGTACACCTGGTCGGCAACGAATAGATGCTCTGGGGAGGTGGCCCGAAGCGTACCGGATCCCATCATGACCGCGTCTGCTGATGCTCGGAGGAGCCCCATAATGAAACGGTCCGACTCGTCGAATCCGCTAATATCGCCTCCCCCGGATTTGCCGGCAATTTTGTAGCTCACTACCCCATCAACAGTGCTCACGAAGTTGCCGATCACGTAGGGCCATACGGGACCCGGCGGCGGGAACCACAACTCGCCACCGTAAGCGATTTTCAATTCCTCCGGGAGCACCGGATGCTCAGGGGTTTGTCTGCGGTCGATCAACGTGCGGATGATTGGGCTGCCGATTCGATTACCTCAGGGTCCGCGCGGCTACGTCAACCACGCCACCTTCCACGTATACATTACTACACTGTTCCATTTCAGCTGCTCTCCCCAACAGAGATCGAGCCCCGCGTCGCCTGCCGATCCGTCCACGTGACGAATCTCCTCACCGGGGAAGCGGGCTTTGACGAGGTGGAAACAGAGCTTTTCGAATGTGTTTGGATCGAGTTCCTTGAGGCGTTGGTATATGGGATGCACCGGAGACCGGAAACATTTTAGCAGGGTTCTGTCTTATTTTGGTTGCATCGAGGTTAGCGTTTTTTGCGAGGCGATGACCCCATTAGCCGCCCGAAACGCCTGCGCGGGACGGTAGCACTTCAGACGGGTCCCGAACGAGCACAAGCGAGGGCGGGATGCCCCGGAGCGCTCCACCATCTTGGGTTGATCGGGATTCTGAAGCCAGAATGGAAGGACCCGCTTGACACCTTCGCCGTCTTTCGTCATTCTATACATAGAGTAACAAGGCATAGATCAAATGAGTACTGAACGACGCGACCTATTTCCTGGCGCCCTGGAAATGATGATCCTCCAGATGCTCCGCCGCGGCCCCCTCCACGGCTACGCACTCGCCCAACAGATCCGCCACAACTCCGATGACCTCCTGCAGATCGAGGAAGGCACGCTCTATCCCGCGCTCCAGCGCCTGCAACGGCAGGGCTGGGTGGAAGCGAAATGGGGCATGTCGGCACATAACCGCAAAGTGCGTGTTTACCACGTCACCCCCGCCGGAGGGAAACAGCTCCAGCGCGAAGTATCGAGCTTTGAGCGCATGCTTGCCGGCATCGCGCGCGTCATGAGGCCCGCCCGGTCATGAACCGCCTGCGCCAGTTCTTTCGCCGTTCGAGTCTCGATCGCGAGCTCGACGGAGAGATTGCCGCGCACATCCAAGAGATGGCCGACGAGCTGATGGAATCTGGAATGAGCCGCGAGGACGGGCTGCTCACCGCTCGCACCCGTTTCGGCAACCGAACGGCGGTGTTTGAGCAGAGCCGTGAAGTATGGAGCTTCCATACGATCGAGTCCTTTTTCCGCGATCTTCGAATGGGCGCGCGAGCGCTGCGCCGCACGCCGCTGTTCACCGCGGGCGCGGCCCTCACTCTGGCGCTCGGAATCGGCGCCAGTGCGGCGATTTTCAGCCTGATTAACGCGGTTCTCCTGCGCCCGCTGCCGTTCCCACAATCCGACCGCATCGTAATGCTCTGGGAGCGGCCGCCGGAGCGGATCAGCACGGCGGCGCTCGGCCCAAGCAGGCAGCACCGCAACCCGACCAGTTCGCTAAATTTCGTCGACTGGCGCGATCGCACGCACTCCTTCGCAGCCATGGCCGCCATTTCCCGTTTCCCCATGGGCCTGAGCGGATACGGCTCGCCGCGCGAGGTCGAATCGCTCCAGGTCTCCGCGGCCTTCTTCCACGTTCTCGGCGTTCCACCGCTTTTTGGCCGCATCTTCGACACGACCGAGGACGTGCCCAACGGTCCGCGCGTCGTCGTCCTCAGCTACCCTTTGTGGCAAGAGCAGTTCGGCGGCGAACGTTCCATCGTCGGTCGCGACGTTCTGCTCCACGATGACCCGTACAAAGTGATCGGTGTCATGCCCGAAGGCTTCGACCTGCCGGCCGATCGCGCCGAAATCTGGGTTCCCATCCAGATCACTGGCCGCGCAAGCGCCAGCGAGGGCCGCTATCTGCGCGTCCTCGCCAAGCTGAAGCCGGGAGTATCCATCGCGCAGGCGGAGACCGATCTCATCGCGGCCGAACATGACATCGCCCGCGAACGGCCCGCATTCAACCGTGATTGGAGCGCCACCGTGCTGACGCTCTACGAGCAGACCACCGGCGATGTCAGCACAGCCCTGCTGCTGCTCTTCGGCGCCGTCATGGTTGTGATGCTGATTGCGTCCGGCAACGTGGCAAACCTGCTGCTCATGCGGAGCACTCACCGGCGCCGCGAAATCGCCCTGCGCGCCGCGCTGGGCGCGAGCCGCGCCCGCATCGTCGCGCAACTCCTCGCCGAAAGCTCGCTGCTCTCGCTGTCCGGCGGCGCGCTCGGCATCGCGTTCGCCTTCCTCGGCCTGCGGGCGATTGTGGCTTCGCTGCCTGCGCTCGCCGTGCCACGCAGCGAGGCCGTCCATATCGACGCTCGCGTGCTGGCTTTCAGCCTTGCGCTCTCCATCTTCACCACCTTGCTGTTCGGGCTCGCTCCCGCGCTGTCGTTCTCGCGAACCACCCCCGGCGCGGCGCTGAAGGAGAACAGCACGCGCGCCACCAGCGGCGGCGGAGGGCGGATGCGCGGCCTGTTGGTGGTCTCGGAAGTCGCGCTCTCCCTCATCCTGCTAATCGGCGCCGGACTGCTGTCGCGCAGCTTTCGGAACGAAGTCGGCGTCAACCACGGGCTGCGCATCGATCACATCCTCACGCTGCGCATGTTCTTCGCGCCGGCGCGCTACGCAAACGACCAGCGGCGCGCGCGATATGTAGAGGAGATGCTCGCGCGCGTCCGGTCGGTGCCTGGCGTGCTGTCCGCCAGTTCCGTGGACATTCTGCCCATGCTCGGCACAGTCTCGGGATCGGTGTTCCGCCGTTCCGACCGGCCCGAACCTCCCGAGGGCTACTGGCCGGCGGCCGATTACGTGATCGTCAGCCCGCAATATTTCTCCGTTATGGGCATTCCGCTGCTCCGCGGCCGCGACTTCAACGAGTGCGATACCATGTCGCTAGAACCCTCCATCATTGTTAACCAGGCCTTCGCCGATAAGTTCTTCCCTTCCGAGAATCCGCTCGGGAAACGGCTCGATCTCGACTGGGCGATCCGCCACGGCGTGATCGTGGGCATGGCCGCCAGCACCCGCCAGACCGACCTGAAGGTTGCGCCAGAGCCCACCATTTTCCTGAGCCAGGCCCAGAGCCCGAGGTATTTCGGAGCACTGGTGGTGCGGACCGCGCTTGCGCCCTCGGCCGCGGCCAGGGGTGTGGAAGACGCGATCCGCACGGTCGATCCCGACCAGGCGATCTCGCACATCGAGAGCATGGAGCAGGTCGTCTCCGATTCTGTTGCACGCCAGCGGCTCGAATCACTGTTGCTCGCCATCTTCGCCGTGCTCGCGCTGGTGCTCGCGGCCGTGGGGCTCTATAGCGTCCTTGCATATTCGGTCGCGCTCCGGACGCGCGAGATCGGCGTTCGCATGGCGCTCGGTGCGAGCCCGCTGCAACTGGTCCGCGGCGTGGTTCGTGACGGGTTCGGCCTCATGTTGCCGGGAATCGCCGCTGGGCTCGCGGCCTCGCTCGTCCTTACGCGCCTGCTGGATTCGCTGTTGTACGGCGTAACGCCCTTCGACCCGCTCACCTATGCGGCGGTGTCGTTGCTGCTGCTCTTCGTGGGCATATTTGCGTCGTGGCTGCCGGCGCGCCGAGCCGCCGCGGTCGATCCTGCTGGCTCACTCCGCGCCGAATGAATGTCAGTTTTGCGCGCCCCGGGTGGATCACGACTCGGAAGTTGGGCAAAGCCGGTCCAGTTGGCGCCCAACGCGCGGATCTGGTCTCCCTTGGCTCGGCCCTAGCGATATTCACTGATAACGCTGCTCAAACGTGTTGGCCCAGCGCAAGGCCGTCTAACGTGTCACCATGGGACTGATGAGGCGCATCTTGGAGCTGGGGAAGAAGCTGTTGCTGGCGACTCTGGGGATCGCCGCAGTCGCCATACCGCTTTCCAGCGGACTGACTCATCCGCCGAAGATGCGCGCTCAATCGCCGCTAACCGCCGCGCCAATGCGGTTCGAGGCGGCTTCGGTCAAGTTTCCCGCGGATCAGAGTATTCTAGAAACCCGGCCGAGAAGGACCGTCGGGCGTTTTCGATGGAAAACTCAGCTCCTGTACCTGCTGGGGTACGCCTATCACTTGGAGTGGTGGCGGATTTCCGAAAAGCCCGCCTCCGGTTCCGTCAGCCTCGGTTCCATTTACGAGATCGAGGCCACTACTGGCCCGGATGTCACCGAAGATCAGGAGCGCCTGATGCTTCAAACCCTCGTCATCGAGCGCTTCAAAATGGTAGCCCACCGCGAGACTAAAGACGCAGTCCAGGGCTATGCTCTGACCGTGGCGAAAGATGGCCCAAAAATGGGGGCAGTCAAGGAAGAGAAGGCTTCCGACGATCCCGCGATATCAGATGGATGGGTCTCGGCGCACGGCCCGTCGCAAGGTGTCATCGTCGTCGAAGGACAGCGTGCTACGATGCTGCAATTCACCGAACATTTGCAGCGCCTGCTGGGCACATCCGTTCTCGATCAGACCGGCCTCAGCGGCAAGTACAATTTCCAGGTGGAGTTCGCAAGAGACGATGATCCTTCCGACTATACCGCCGTGGTGGCCGCCATTAAGCAGCTCGGGCTCAAGCTAGAGAAGTACAAAGGGGCCGTGGAATTTCTGGTGATCGACCACCTCGATAAGCTTACGGAGAATTGACCGTCGTGATTGCCCATCTGCTCGAATCCACGCTCTTCGCCGCCGCCGTTTGGGGTGGCCCGGCTGACCTTGCCGCGCGGAATGGCTGATATCCCCACTTAACGCCCCGCTAGGTTCGATCGATGCTCGCGCCAGGGACCGCCTCCATTCTACGGGTTGGCGACTACCCGTCAAAGTGGGATAAACGGTCGCGGTGCCGCCCTTGTCCCCGCCTCCCAATCGCAAGTGACCGGATTGATGATCTTACGACGCTGGAGCTACTTGTCAACGGGGCGCCCAAAACACAGCACATATCCGCTGTTATCGGTGATCTCGAAGGCCCTGAGTCCATCGCTCGTATTGGCCAGTTCCCGATGCACGGGAACCTCCCTGACTACGAACTCTGTGTACAGTGAGTCGGGATCATCCGTGTCGATGTAGGCGTCCCAGCGAGCCCATTTGTGACGCGATCGATTCGGCTGTGGAAGGACCTCGGGCGTGATGGCCTTGAACATGAGCATTACTCGGTCGCGTCCCATGATGGCGAAGTAGTCATCTCCGTTTCCGTCACCACCACCCTTATAAAGAACGTCGAACCCCAGCTTGGACTGATAGAACGCAAGCGTAGCGACCAAGTCGTCGACAATAAAAAAGGGAGCAACACTGTTCAACATGGCGAAAGCGCCGTGGACTCGAATATAGCCTACGTTGAGCAGCTCGTGCAATCGGCAACTGCATAGCGTCCGGCGCGATCGCCAACAACACGCCGACTATCCATTTGACGTATAACGCGCGCTACCCGTGGATCTGGTCTGGCCGGCAGGGGGCTTCCGATAACAACGATTATCGCGCTGCCTGGAAGCCTGGAATTGGAGCGTCGGTCTACGCTACAGCGTTAGTCAGGCTTTGATCACCGAAGCTGAGTCTCGCTAGCCCCGGTTTGCGCCGCTGACCGGCCCCATGACAAAGATGGTGTTGCCGGATGGGTCGATCAGGTCGAACGTACGCGCGCCCCACTCCTCGTCTTTCGGCGCTCGGAGGACGTCCACCTTCGCGCTCCACTCACGGTAGTAGGCATCGGCGTCGTCCACCTGGAGCGCTACGCAGGCGTTTCGGCCGTGACCCTTCATCGGACTATCGAGGGTCATCTGGATTGTTCCACGCTCGATGCCGAGTAGTCCCGACCGGCCGTCTTTGGACGCCTCGAAAGTCACGCGAAAGCCCAGCCCATTGACGTAGAACGCCTTCGCAGTTACCAAGTCTTCGGCTGGAAGAATTGGTATCGCTCGCTCCATGGCTCAGAGTACCTCCAACTGCCGAGTTAAAGCAAAGCGTCGACAGCCAAATGAGTCATTTCCTTGCTCGGCTCCGGCTGCTATTGCGGGGAAGGCACCTTCACATAATGAAGGATCATTGTGGCAGTACTATCTCTCTCCAACCGCACGGTTGCCGCGCCATCGAGATAGGCCCGCGCGTACGCTGGATTCCGCATCTCGTCTGCATTGAAGCTGCCTCGCAACGCGAATGCGAAGTAGGTGCCCGGACGTGTATTATCGAGCGCGAAGGTCCCACCCTCGAAGAACGCAACCACGATGAATGGCCGGAACCGCAACTGTTCCTCCTGCGGCACCAGCACCACGAGCCCGCCGTTCCCGTTCTCCACCGTGCCGCGCAGGCGTCCACCGCCCGTCCTCAACACCACCCGAAACGGCATCATTCCAGGTACGACTTCAAGCTCATCCAGCGTGATGTCCCGCTCGCCCTGCCGCACCGACTCCAGGTAGTGGCGGCCCGAGATCCATCCCGGCAACGCCCGAATCTTAGCACGCGTCTCATCGCCTTGCTTCGCGCCGGAGCCCACCGAGTTCGCGATGGGCGCAGCCGCACGACTTGTTGTGGCGACCGCCGTATCACGCCCAAACCGTGGATCTGGTATAGCTGGCAGCGGGGCTACCAATATGGGCCGGTTTCCGTGGGCGGCATTTATTAGGATCTACTCCTTGCCACGACTGAGCTTTCCGAATGTGTGAGTGGCCCGCGGTCGGGCGGCTTGGTTGCCCGCTCACGCGATTCGTAAACCGAATCGGCCGCGACCGCCGCGTGCACCAGCCGGACGCACGCGCAAAACCGCACCATGCTCTTGCTGTACCATAAATCCAGGCTCATGCGGTGGAGGGTGCAAGTCGTCGCGTTCGGTTGCCTGTGGGCGGCTCCCCTCGCCGCGCAGCCGGCCGACTGGGAGCGACTTGCCGCTTCTGTGAAGCAGCTCTCGCAGCAGGCGAAATGGGCGGATGCGCTTCCCTTGGCGCAACAGGCGCTTCGTCTGGCCGCGGCATTCGGCCCCCAGAGCGGCCAGATGGCAACCTCGCTGGTGGATCTCGCCGCCATCGAGGAAGCGCAGGGCCGCGGCATCGAGGCGATTCAAGCCTACACCCGCGCGTTCCAGATCTACTACAAGATCGCCGGGCCGGAAGATCTGAACACCGCGCGCGTGGGGATTCGAGCCGGCGCGTTGATGATCGACGGCGGCAACCTGCGCGATGGCTGCCCCACGGTGAAGACCGGCGAACAGATCCTCGAGAAGAAGCTGGGGCTTGACGATCGTGAAGTGGCGGGCGCGCTGGTACTGGTGGGCGATTGTCTGCACTACGACCGCAAGAACGACGAAGCGGAAGCGGCCTATCGGCGCGCGCTCGCCATCGATGAGAAGCTTTTCGGCCCCAACGATCGCGCCGTCGCCTCGCCGCTGACTTTCCTTGCAGCGCTCTATCATGACCAGGGGAAGTTCGCCGAAGCGGATCCGTTCTACCGGCGCGCGCTGGCGCTCGAAGAGCGGACTCTCGGGCCGGACAACCCGAACACCAGCGAAGCGGCGCTCGGCTTGGCTGTCAACTATTACGCATGGGGCAAGCCGGAACTCGCCGAGCCGCTCTACGACCTGCGCATGAAGGTCTTCGCTCGCGAGTTCGCTTCCGGTTCAGGCTACATGAGCGAGCGCGACCGGCTGGCGTTCCTGCGCAGCGCGCCCGGAGTCTATCCCCTCTACTTCAGCTTCGTCTACACCAACCCTTCGCGGCCGGGACTCGCGGGCAAGATGTTCGACCTGCTGATCAGCGAGCGCGGCATCACCGCGGGACTTTCGGCCGATCTGCGCGCCAGGCTCTTCGCCACCGGCGACCGGCAGGCGCTCGCGCTCTTCGACCAGTTGCGGCAGGAGAAGACCGAGCTGGCGACCATCGCGGCTTCGCCCGCCGACGATGCCAAGCACCGGCGCCTCGCGCAGCTCGATCAGGAAATCAACGACGTGGAAGAGAACCTGGCGCGGCGCGCCGCGGCGCTGGCGCAGGGACGCGCGATGCCGGCGCCGGCGTGGCGCGATGTGCAACGCGCCCTGCACCCCGGCGAAGCGGCGGTGGAATACGTGCGTTTCCACTTTCACGACGGGCGCACTTTCACCAACACCTGGGACTACGCCGCTCTGGTGTTGACGCCCGGCGCCGAACCGAAGCTGGTTCCCTTGGGAGATGCAGTCGCGGCCGAGAAAACGGTGCGCGATCTGTTCGCCACGCAGATGAGCCCGACGCGCGGGGTATCGATTGCCGCCGCGCCCGTGGCCACGGTGGGTCCGGAATGTTACAACGCGTTCTGGAAGCCGCTGGAGCCCGCGCTGGGCGGCGCGAAGCGCGTGTATGTGGCGAGCGACGGCATCCTCAACCAGTTCCCCATGGGCCTCTTCACCGACTCTTCCGGCAGGATGTTGATGGAAAGCTACGACCTGTGGCAGCTCAACAGCACGCGCGATCTGCTGCGCCAGCCCGTGCGCGCCACGGCCAGGACAGCGTTGTTGATGGGCAATCCGTCGTTCGATTTGACGGAGGCGCAGCAACGCGCGGCGGTATCGCAACTGGGCGCGCCCGGCGCCGCGCGCTCCCCGGGCGCGACTGTGAATCCCAATGGCAAGCTGGCCGCGCTGCCGGCGACGCAAGACGAGGTCGATCAACTCTCGAAGACCTTCCAATCGGCGGGCTGGCAAGTGCGGGAGCTGACCGGAGACCTGGCTCTCAAGGAGGCGCTCCTGCGGCAGCAGGCGCCGCGCGTGCTTCATCTGGCGACGCATGGTTTCTTCATCCTTTCCCGTCCGAACATCGGGCTCGATCCTTTACTTCGTTCCGGGCTGTTCCTGGCGGGCGCGGGGCGCACGCTGGCCGGCTCGCCGCCCTCGGCGGGTTTGGAAAACGGCGTCCTTACTTCTTATGAGGCGGCGCAGCTCAATCTGCAGGGCTCGGAATTGGTGGTGCTGAGCGCGTGCGAGACGGGGCGCGGTGACCAGGCGGATGGCGAAGGCGTCTTCGGGTTGCGGCGCGCGCTGGAGGAAGCGGGCGCGCAAGCAGTGGTGATGAGCAGTTGGAGCGTCCCCGACCGCGAGACGCAGGAGCTGATGGCGCTGTTCTACAAGAAGTGGCTGGCGGGCGCGGATAAACACGAAGCGCTGCGGCAGGCGCAACTGGAAGAGCGCGCCGTGGTGCGCCAGCGGTACGGGAAAGACCTGCCGTTCTACTGGGGTGCCTTTGTGATGGTGGGGCGGTGAGCGAATAACAGCGGCGCGGCCGCGATATAGGCTGCCATTTTTCCGTCCAGCGACAAAGAGATGCCGGAGGAGTTGGCTCCAAACGCAAAGTCCGAGCCATCGGGCGAAGCGATCTGGAGACTGAAGGAACGTTCATGGTTGGGTGTCTGCCGGAAGTGCGCCGTCGCCCAGATGCTCAGTCCGCCGACCACCAGCGTCAGCGCAGCCGCGGTCCACCAGCGCCGCCGCAGCTTGAAGTGAGCCAACCGGGAGAGTTCCCCGGTGTCCTGTGGTGGACGGGGGGAAGGGACCAAGGTCGGTACAGCGCCAGATCTAGAGGAAATCGGCGTGCGGGGATCGCGCTCCACGGCGCCTATGAATCGGATTCCGCGGCCCGGCACGGTTTCGACGTATTGTGGATTCTCGGCTGACTGGCCCAATACCCGCCGCAGTTTATTCACCGCAGCGTGGGGCCCATGCTAGAAATCGACGAACGTCCCGTCGGGCCAGACCTGCTCAAGCAGTTGCTCGCTGGTAACCCGGCGCACCTCGTGCAACGCCTTTACAGTAATGTGCCCGAACGAGCAACTTTCTTGGGAACCGCGATCTAGCTCGCCTCGTATCCCTTGTCATGACTCTCCTCTGGCGCGATATTCGTTCCGCGGCCCGAGGACTTGGTCGGGATCGCACCCTCACTCTTCTCGCCGTGACCGCGATGGCCCTCGGAATCGGCTCCACCACCGCGATATTCAGTATCATTGACAACGTCCTGCTGGAGCCGTTTCCCTACGCCGATTCGCATCGGCTGGTCACTATCGAAATTCATGATTCCACTCGCAGCGACCCCGGCGGCAGAAGTGGTTTCCGCGTGCCCGAGTTCCTCGATTATCAGGAACAGAACCATATATTCGATCGCGTGATCGGCAACTGCAACATCAACGTGCTATACGACAACGGCGAAGGAACCGAGCAGTTCAGTGGCGTTCTAGTGGTCCCCAACACATTCGAGTTTCTCGGCATGCCGGCGCTGCTCGGGCGTATCATGGGGCCTGCGGATTACAAACCCGGCGCCCCTCCCGTCTTCGTTCTGCGCTACAAGGTCTGGGTTTCACGCTTCAACGCGGACCCGAAAATCCTGGGTCGCACGTTCGTGCTGAACGGCGTGCCGCGCACACTGGTAGGCGTGATGCCGCAGCGCTTCGGCTGGGGCGGCGCCGATTTGTGGATCCCCACGTCGCTGAACCGTGCGGACGAGGTGGCGGCGGGCCAGTTCCCGAACTACTTCTGGATGCTCGGCCATCTTCGGCCGGGCACGACCATGCGCGAAGCGCAGGCCGATATCAACCTGATTGCGCACCGCCTCGCCGAAGTTTACCCGAAAGAGTATCCCAAGCAGTTCACGATTCATATTCAGACACTAGCCGACACAGTTGTGGGTCAATTTCGCGTGATGCTGTTGATCGTGATGGGCGCGGTGGGTATGCTGCTGTTGATCGCCTGCGCCAATGTGGCCAACCTGCTGCTCGCCCGGGCAACCGCCAGGGAGAAGGAAATCGCCATCCGCTCGGCGCTCGGGTCGAGCCGCTGGGCGCTGGTGCGGCAGCTTCTGACGGAGAGTCTGTTGCTGGGCCTGTCTGGCGCGGCCTTCGGTTGTTTTCTGGCCTGGGGCGGCATTAAAGGGCTGATCGCCATTGTTCCGCCGCAGATCATTCCGGCGGAGGCATACATCCACATCAACACGTCGGTGCTGCTGTTCGCTCTCGCCACCGGAATTGTCACCGCGCTCGTGTTTGGAACGGTCCCGGCGTTGCACGCCACGCGGCGCGACCTCAACGAGGTGCTGCGCAGCACAGGCAAGGGAGTTTCCGGCGGATTCCGGCACGCGGGGCTGCGCAACGGGCTCATCGTGGGAGAAGTGGCCCTGTCGCTCGCTCTGCTCACCGGCGCTGGTCTCCTGATGCGGAGCTTCTTCGCTCTCCAACAGGTGCAGCTGGGAGCCGATCCATCACACGTTCTGGCAGCTGTATTGCCCATGCCGCCCGAGCGCTACAAGACCGCCGCGCAGATCACCGGCTTCTTCCGTCCATTGCTCGGTCACCTGAAGACCACGCCCGGTGTGGTGGTGGCCACCGAAGCAACTTCGCTTCCGCCGTTTGGCGGCCCTGTCAGCAAGCTTGAGATTCCCGGCAAGTCGGCAGGCGAGGACTGGCGCTCGCAGGTTGAACTGTGCAGCGAGGGTTATTTCGACACACTTCGCATCAAGCTGCTGCGCGGGCGGACCTTCACCGAAGCCGAAGTGAATGGCGCACGCAAGCTGGGCGTGGTGAATCAGACTTTCGCGAAGAAGTTCCTGGGGAGCGATTCTCTGGGTCAGCGCGTGACACTGCCCGACCTCAGCACTTTTCCCGACCCATTGAAGGATCCCACATTCGAGATTATCGGTATCGTGGCCGACGTGAAAAACCAGGGACTACAACAGCCCGCGCAGCCCCAAATCTGGGTGCCCTACAGTGTAATGGGCGGCGCGTTCCGTGGCATTCTGATCCGCACCGCCGGCGATCCGAAGTTGCTGCTCAACACGCTGCGGCGGGAAATCTGGACGGTGGATCGTAGCGTGGCGCTGGGCTTCAATGGAACCGACGAGGATTTCATCAATCAGTTCGCGATGGCCCAGCCACGGTTCGGCTTGTATCTGCTAACCGTTTTCGCCATGGTCGGCCTTACTCTGGTGGCTATCGGTGTTTACGGTGTCGTAGCTTACGCGGTAACGCGACAGACCCATGAGATTGGCGTGCGAATGGCCTTGGGAGCAGACCGTTCGGTGGTATCGCGCATGGTGCTGAGCATGGGGCTACGGCTGCTTGCTCTGGGAACGGGCATCGGCCTGCTGGCCAGTTTCGGTCTCAGCCGGGTTCTGGCGAGTCAACTCTTTGGCGTGTCGACCTTCGATCCGGTCACGCTCGTGGGCGTGGTCGCTCTGGTGTTCGTCGCGGGTGTGGCGGCCTGCCTTTTCCCAGCCCGCGCGGCCACGCGCGTGGACCCGATCATCGCTTTGCGGTACGAATAGCATTCAGTCCCGTCGAGCCAAACCGACCGAGGAGTGCCCGTCGTCCGCCGAGAAGATTTCGGCGTGGCTGGGGAAGAGTACATTACGCTGGCGGGCGGTGGCTGCCTTGGAGGAAGCTCACCTGCGGTTTCCAATATTAGCTCAAACGCTTTGCGCGGAACAGGTGTCACCGCGCCGATTGCGGCCATGTTAAGTTTGCTGTTAGTATCGGTGGCGAATGAAGAGACCGCTCTTCGCCCTCGATCGACGCTTCGTGACGGAACTGGACCTGCCTGGGTCTCCTCAAGC
>Ga0181536_10004779_pt1 | contig 14190 bp, 11 predicted proteins | sample PEATcosm2014_Bin_41_FD_121105 | JGI IMG/M metagenome (GOLD analysis project Ga0181536, IMG submission 121105) | Peatland microbial communities from MTU Mesocosm Facility, Houghton, MI, USA - PEATcosm2014_Bin17_60_metaG | ecosystem: Environmental > Terrestrial > Soil > Wetlands > Peat | place...
GGATGCCGCGCCGCGCCCATCGCGTCAATCGCCACCTGCAAACTGCCGTCGGTGCTGTTCTTCAAGCCGACCGGCATCGAAAGGCCGCTGGCCATTTCCCGGTGCGTCTGCGATTCCGTCGTGCGCGCGCCAATCGCCGCCCACGTGATCAAGTCGGCGATATATTGCGGCACGATGGGGTCCAGAAATTCCGTCGCCGCCGGCAGGCCCAGCCCGGTGATTTGCAGCAGCAGCCGCCGCGCGATTTTCAAGCCGGTCTCGATGTCCTGCGAACCGTCGAGGTGCGGATCGTTGATCAGCCCCTTCCAGCCGACGATCGTGCGCGGCTTTTCAAAATAGACGCGCATGACAATTTCCAGGTGATTGGCAAATTTCTCGCGCAGCGCGTTGAGCCGCGCGGCGTAATCCAGCGCGCCCTTTTCATCGTGGACCGAGCACGGGCCGATGACGACGAGCAGGCGCGGGTCTTCCCGCCGCAAAATGCGGATGATCCGTTCGCGGCTGTGCGCGACCATCGCGTTGACGGCATCGGGCGTCGGCGACTGCGCCTTCAATTCCCGCGGCGTCAGCAGCCGGACGATTTCCTTGACGTGTAAATCCTGCGTCCGAAACATGAAGACCAATATAGCGCAGATTTGCCTCGCGGGAAGGCCGAACTCAGCCGCAATCGGATGTGGTCACTTCGCCACAGCCCCGTTTATCCACTTCCTGGGAGCGCCGACGTCCCGCCGGCTCGCCACGTTGTGACCCAGTTCCCAACCTGCCGACGAGATGTCGGCGCTCCCAGGACCAGCAATCCGGTTCAATACGAACATCGGATTCGATGGTGGTGGCAAAGTGCTGGCGTCCGGACGATTTTCGGTTTATTAATTGAACGTTATGAAAAACCTAATCTTAACCATTCTCGCTCTGGCCTCCACCGGGGCGGTTCGCGCCGGCATCCACACCCAAATCGTCGAATATAAACAGGGCGACACGACGCTCGAAGGGTACGTCGCCTATGACGACGCCATCAAAGGCAAACGACCCGGCGTCCTGGTCGTGCATCAGTGGCTGGGGTTGACCGACTACGAAAAACATCGCGCCGAAATGCTCGCGCAACTCGGTTACGTCGCGTTTTGCGCCGACATTTACGGCAAGGGCGTCCGCCCGCAAAACACGCAGGAGGCCGGCGCCCAGGCGGGCAAATACAAAAGCGACCGGCAACTGTTGCGCGCCCGTGTCAACGCCGGGTTGGACGCGCTGCGGCAACAGCCGCTCGTGGACCCGAAACGCGTCGCGGCCATCGGCTATTGTTTTGGCGGCACGACGGTGATTGAACTGGCGCGCAGCGGCGCGGATGTTGCGGGCATTGTCAGTTTTCACGGCGGATTGGATTCGCCGACGCCCGCGGACGGCAAGAACATCAAAGGCAAGGTATTGGTTTGTCATGGCGCGGATGATCCGTTTGAGAAGCCGGAGGACCTGGCCGCCTTCGAGAGCGAGATGCGCGATGCCAAAGTGGATTGGCAGCTCATCAAATACGGCGGCGCGGTCCATTCCTTCACCCAGCCCATGGCGGGCAACGACAATTCCAAGGGCGCGGCTTACAACGAAAAGGCGGACAAACGTTCGTGGGAAGCCATGAAGCAGTTCCTGGCCGAAATCTTCAAGTGATTCAGATCGGAGGGGCGAGTTCCCCGCACTAGTGTCCAGTTAAGGATGGCGGAAAACGCGCGGAAAGGCTGTTAGGCGCGGGTTTTGTGAAGAGGACGTGTGTGATCGATTCCCGTTTTAAAGGCGATATAAATCGCCTATGCCTGTCTTTAAACCCGTATTTTCCCAAATTGTCTGCGGTCACCGACACCAGCGACCACAAGTCATCTCGCATCGGGCGCGTGCTGAAGACGCCCGTCGTTTCAATGTCATCGGACCAAATTGTTATCCATGACCAAAAGCAAGCATACACAATTCACAAAGACTCAGATTGATGACGACGATGATGCCTAACACCGCGCAACTATTTCGAGAGTTACTTGTTTAACCAAAACCATGAAATATCATGTAACCATGCTGGCATCACTTGCACTGCTATTCACCGCCTGTTCCAAGCATTCACCGACGGCAGCAAATCCGAAGCTTACAGATTTAGGCGTTGTCGAAATGTCGGATGGATTACCGATTCACCGTGATTTGGGCGGCGGCAAGGCGTGTGTTATCACACCCACCGTTATCACTGGCGGCATCAGATTGGCATTCGTTATCGTGGAGACTAATTCCGCCGGAGTTGTTCAGACGTTGGCGTCACCAGTAATGGAGAGGACAAGTGTTGGGCCGATGGAAGTTATTGCAGGGGATGTTGCCATCCGCATGACACCGAAGGTCAAGCAATGACGCTAACACCGTGCTGGAGCCAACGCCGGTTGGCGCTGTCAGTTCCGCTTCGCGGTTCACGGTTTTTGGTTCGGCGTGGCTCAGCTTTCTACGTTAGGCAGCATTGCGCGCAACTATTGTGCGAGCTGGTTGTTTATTTAGATGTTTGAAAGCTTAACCTCACAATGACACATCACGTTATGAAGCGATTCACATGGATACTTTGTTTGGCGGCGGTTACGGCCATCGGTTGCAAGAAGCAGCAGTCAGCAGATGACAAGGATGCGGTCTTGCCAGGGCGGCATATGTCCGAGAGTCAGGTTGCCGACATTGCGTTTAGAGAGTTGCCCCAAGGTTCGCATCTTCGGTGTGAGTTCAAAGATGGCGTTTGGGAGATTTCGGAGGTTCAACCAGGCGTTTGGGGAGTTTCGTCGGTCACGACGAACGCGGACGGCAAGGTTTTTGTCTCGTCCACGAATGCCACGCTAGTGGTCTTGAGAGTGCGAGATGCTGATGGGAAGGTTGAGCAGGTTAAGACGCCTTGAGATATGAACGATTTGCCGCCTAAAAAAAAGCAGACTGTAAATCTGCTAACTATGCCTTCGCATGGTTCGAATCCATCACCTACCACCATTTTTCGCTCTCCGCTGCGCTCCGGGCTACGGCCCGGCAGTCCAGCACTTTCGATTTTCGACCCCGCACGCGCGGAGCGGTGTTGCCGATTTACGATTTGGCCGCCGGTGGCCCCAAGCTTCAAATGAAATCCAGTGCAAAGGATGAAGTAAAAAAGAAAGAGGCCGGACACTACTCCGGCCTCTCAATGAGAACTAAGCGCTCAAATTAACATCTCGTAGTTGCGCGACCACGAGCTTTTTGTTGGCTGCGGCGCCGCAGACCACGCCTCACTTCACACACGGAACACTGCGTTTCTGCATACCAACGATGGGATTAAGATACCAGAGGTTGTGTCCCCTGCCAGTCACCAGTTCTGGTTACACGCAAATCCTTGAAAACAAAGGGAAATCACTAAAAATTGGTCAACGGCGGAGAAATTTGGCCACGGCCTCGGTGCGGGTGCGGACCTGCAGTTTTTCGTAAATGCGGCGAATGTAGGTGTGCACGGTTTCATAGCTGATCCCCAGCTTCTCCGAGATTTCCTTGTAGAGAAGTCCTTGGCTCAGAAAATCAAGCACTTCCTGTTCGCGCGGGGAAAGATTTTCCGCGGGTTGCGCCGTGGCCGCCGTTTGTTGAAATGATTGCACGACTTTGCGCGCGATGTTCATCGTCATCGGCGAACCACCCCGGTGGACTTCCTGAATGGCTTCCAGCAGTTCCTTGCTCGAGGTGCGTTTAAGCATGTAACCGTTGGCACCCGCCGTCAGCGCGTTGAAAATATTTTCCGTGTCTTCATAAACCGTAAGCATCATGACCTGGATTCCCGGGATCAGCGCCTTCAATTGCCGCACGCATTCGACGCCGTTCATGCCGGGCAGGTTGATGTCCATCAGCACGACATTGGGGCGGGCCTGGGGCAGGTCCTTCAGCGCGTCTTCGGCGCTGGCGTATTGGCTCAGGCAGCGAAAACCGTCCGACCGGTCAAGCAGGCGGCCCAGTGTCCCGCGCAGTTTGTCATTGTCTTCGACGATGGAAACGGTGATGGGCATATCGCTGATTGCTAAACCATTTTTCCAAAAGGAATGGCCAGGCACACAATCGTTCCGCCCCCGGTTCCGGGGCCGATCGAAAATTCTCCGTGAATATCTTCCATTCGCTTGCGCATGTTGCGAAGTCCGTTTCTCGCCTGCGCCGCATTTGCGTTCCGACCGCCCATGCCGCGCCCGTTGTCTTCAATGCTCAGCGCAAAGTTGCCGGGCTGCAATTGCAATCGCACCCGGACTTCAGACGCTTGCGCGTGTTTGACCACGTTATTGACCGCTTCCTTGAAGGCGAGGAAAACGTTATGGCGGACTTCCGGAGGAATATCAACCGCCGGCAGTTGGACCGGCACCTCGGCGCGGTAACGCAATCCGGCCAGCGCGAGATATTCCTGCGCGTATTTGCAGACGTAATTGACCAGGCCTTCCAGCGTGTCGTTGTAAGGATTGATCGCCCAGACGATTTCGTCAAGGGAACGGGTCGTTTCGCGCGCGGCTTGGGAAATCTGTTGCGCGTGTGATTCAATTTCCGCCGGGGAATTTTTGTCGGCTTCCGCCATTTCGCCCAACAGCGCCACTTGCGTGAGATTCGCCCCAAGTTGATCGTGCAGGTCGCGGGCGATGCGGGAGCGTTCCTTTTCCAGTGAGGCCTGTTGTTGCAATTGGCGCCGCAGCTTTTGCGTGGAAAGATACCGCACCACGGCAACGACGGTTCCCACCAGGCACAGGATGACGGCGGTGCGAAACCACCACTTCTGCCAGAATTGGGGCTGCACCGTCACTTCAAGGGCATCACCGGTTTCGTTCCACAGGCCATCTTCATTGCAGGCAATGACCTGGAAATGATAATTCCCCGGCGGCACCTTGTTGTAATAGGCCACGCGCGTATCCCCGGCTTCAGTCCAGGCGGTCTCGTGGCCTTCCAAACGATATTTGAATTGCACTTCCCTGGGTGCGGGAAAATTCAGGGCGGTATAACGAATTTCCAATTGTTCGTGGCCGGGGGGAATTGTGACGGACGGTTGCCAGACCGAACTAAAGCGGTTTGTCTTTTGCTCCCGCCCCCCGACACGTACGGATTCAATCATGACCAGGGGGGTCTGGCGATTGGGTTTGAGGTCCGCAGGGTTCACCGACACCAAACCTTTGGTGGTGGGGAACCATAATCGGCCATCGCGCGTGCGGCACGCAGCGGGTTGTGAACCGGCCGAACATTCGCGCGTCGGCAGTCCGTCGGTTTCCACATAAGTCCGGCAGGGAACGATGTTCGCCGTTCCATTGGCAAAGTCATTCAGCGCTTGTTTTTGAATTCGCATCAATCCCGCATTGGAGCCGATCCATAACCAACCCGCGCCGTCTTCGATGATGTAATCAATGCTGTTGCTGGCCAGCCCGTTGTCCGTCGAGTAACGGGTCCACGTTCCTTTGTAAAAGCGGGCCAGACCGTGTCCGGAGGTTCCAATCCACAAGACCCCATCCTGGTCCAGGTAAAGACTGGAGATGTCATTGCCGGGCAATCCGGTTCCCGTGGCTTGAAAAGAAATAAATTTCCCCGCCTTGAAAAAATCCAAACCCTGGCTCTCCGTTCCGATCCAAAGGCTTCCCTCCGCATCTTCCGCAATGGCACGAACAATATTTCCCGACAGACCGTCGAGCGTCGTGTAAATTTTCCAGTCCTGTCCGCTCCAGCGCGCCAGACCATTTTGGGCGCCCACCCATAATTGTCCGGCGCGATCTTCAAACAGGGCGAAGATATGCTGGCCAAGGATTTCCGCGCCGGCTGCGGGCTGAAAATGGTTGGCTTGAAATTGGAAAAGTCCTTCGTCCATGGTTCCAACCCAGACTTGTTGCTGGTGATCCACCAGTACGGTCCAGGTGCTTTGATGCCGGCTGACGCCAAAATCTTGCACGGAGTTTGTGATCCAATAAGACACGCCATGTGCGTTGAAAGCCGTCCACAAACCGCCGGACTCGTCCCCGGATATCGATTGGACAACCCACGAACGGTGTTCTGCGGGAGTATCGAAAATTTTTCTTTTGATTCGATCCAGGCCTTCGCCATCGGTTCCCACCCACAGGTTTCTTTCGCGGTCCATGCATAGCGAAAGCACAAAGGCCGACGATAATCCCTGCTCTGTCGAGATGTGCCGCCAGTTTCCATCCGCACCCAGCCAGAAAACGCCCTCGCCCAGCGTGCCGACAATCAAGTTGCCGTCGCTGTCCTCGCAGGCGGAGGCAACGATCGTATTTATTCTCCACGGATAAACTCCGAGGTCGCGTTCCCTTTGATTGCCCTTCCACTTTTGCACGCGGCCATTTTGTATGCTCCAAAAACCTCCCGCTTGCCCGGGAATCAATATTTTTGCAGCGCGCAGCGCCAACTCCTTGGAAATCAGCGATGGATCGGCGCTCATCTTGCCATCTTGATACCGGCTGGTGCGTCCGTCCGCTGTGTAGAACCAGACGCAGCCGGTCAAATCTTCATACGCATACACAATCCTTCCCTCATAGCCTGCCCGCCCGATGTCAAAACTTTTAACGTTTCCATCCTTCACCAACACCAACCCGGCCGTATCCGTTCCAATCCAAAGATTCGTGTGACTGTCTTCAAACAGGTAAACAATCCGGTCGCTGTTCAAGCCGGGCGTATTGTACTCATTGAAAACGGTGAAATGATTTCCGTCAAAACGCACCAGGCCGTTGAGCGTTCCGAGCCAAAGATATCCATCCCTGGTCTGAATCACCGAAATGACGGAGTTTTGTGGCAGCCCTTCCTTGGTGCTCCAAGCATCCACGATGAACGGCAAACCGGACTGGTCGGCCGCGCCCGCCGGCGCGGGAAAAATGAGCGAACCAACACACAGCAACAGCCATGCGAATTCGAGCTTCCGGTGTTTCTTCAGCATCATTGAAGGTTCGGGCGACCCGAACCGGATGTAAGGATGTTTGAAAAAAGATACGAACCCAATACTGAAGATGGAAATTGTTTTTTCAAAATCACTTGCCAGAACGCCGCGATGAGCTAGGTTTGCCCTGCCCGATGAGAACTGGGCGCGCGGCGGGTGCGGGCGATGTTAAATCGTGTGTGATCGCCCCACCCGCCCGCTTTTTTATCCACCTTCGGGCGGAGGGCTTAAAGTCGCCCGCCGATCGTCATGACAAAATAAAATCCTATAGCCGGTTGGCCGTGGGAGCTGTTCTGAAAAAACAGCCGCTCAATCGCTGACGGTGATCTTGCGCGGCTTGACCTGCTCGGACTTCGGCAGGGCCAGCGTCAGCATGCCCTGCTCCATCTTCGCCGAGATTTTGCTTGTATCAATCGCCGGGTCGAGCTCGAACACGCGCCGGTAATCTGCTGCGGAACGTTCGCGAAACAACAACTCGCCGGTGACCGGTTCCGTCGCACGCCGGCCAATGATGGTGATTTCATTGCCTTCCAGCGTGATTTCCAGGCCGTCCTTGCGGACGCCTGGCATTTCCGCTTCGAGGGCGTAGCCGTCCCCGGTTTCAAAGATGTTCACCACCGGCACCACAAATTCCTGGTGTTCCGTCCGTTCGGCCGCCGCCTTTGGTTCTGCCTGTACAATTGTTTTCATGATTTTTCCTTTGGTTGAAATTTGGGCCGGGCGCGATGGGGACATCGCACCCCACTGATTTAATTCACATTTACGTCAATTTGTTTCGGCTTCGCCGCTTCGGTTTTTGGCAGGGTGATGGTCAGCACGCCGTCCTTGTATTGCGCCTTGACCTTGTCCGCCGCCACCGGGGTTGGCAACGTCACCGTGCGCTGGAATTTGCCAAAGAAGCGCTCCGTCCGATAGATCTCGGCTTCCTCGTATTTCTTTTCCACCTTGCGTTCGCCGGAGATGCTTAATGCCCCGTCCTGCAACGAAACGTCAATGTCCTCCCGTTTCATGCCGGGCAATTCGGCCTGAACAACAAAGTTGTCCTTGTCCTCATGCACGTCGAGTGCCGGACTCCAGCCACTCAACAGTTGCGAAGTCCGGGCCAGCTCGGTCCAAGGCGATTCGAACAGCCGGTCCAGTTCATCACGCAAACTCGACAGCCGCCCGAAACCCGCCCAACCCAAATCAGGTCTTTGATATCGTGTCAGATTCATACAGTTATCCTTTCGTTAATCGTTCAAATGGGGATTTAGCTTCAAAAATGCCAGGCGGAATAAAAAATCACATGATTCTTGTCGAAAACAACTTACAAACCTTAAAACAAAAAACGCCCTCGAACAATCAGGGTCATATTGGCACAAACATTGTGTCAAACGTGACAAATTTGCGCCTAAATTTATATTCGAGTTGCTTCTGGTTTTGAAAACAAAAAGCCCCAAGCCGAACGGCTTGGGGCGTGGTGAAGAATCTGAATTTTAGTCAAAGGCGTGACCGGCGCAGCACAGAACATCTTTGACTTTGTGCCGGACCAAATCTTTGACGCAGGCGCGGGCTGGGCCGAGATATTTGCGCGGATCAAATTCCTTCGGGTTTTCCGAGAAAACTTTGCGGATGCCGGCGGTCATGGCCAGACGCAGGTCGGTGTCAATATTGACCTTCGTGCAACCCACGCGCCGCGCGACTTCGATGTCGGCTTCCGGCACGCCTTGGGCATCGGGCATCTTGCCGCCGTATTTGTTGACCTCGTCCACGAGATATTTCGGGACGCTGGAAGCGCCGTGGAGAACCAGCGGATAATCACCCATGCCGGCATCCATAAGCGCTTTCTTGATCAATTTCAAACGTTCCAAATCCAGGTGCTGTTCACCCTTGAACTTGTAAGCGCCATGGGAGTTGCCGATGGCGACGGCGAGCGAATCGCAGCCGGTTTCCTTGACGAATTTGACAGCTTCCTCCGGGTTGGTGTAGTGGCCACTGGTGGAGTGCGCGCCGCCTTCTTCGCCCTCGTCGAATTGCGCGCCGACAAGATGGCCGAGTTCGGATTCGACGGAGCAGTTGTTTTTATGGGCGTATTCGACGACTTTTTTGGTGATCTCGACGTTCTTGTCGAACGGCTCGTGGCTGGCGTCAATCATCACGCTCGTGAAACCTTCATCAATGCACTGTTTGCACAGATCAAAGGTGTCGCCATGGTCAAGGTGGATGGCGATGGGGATGTTGGACAGGCTGACCGCCGCCTCGATGAGTTTTTTAAGATAGACCGGGTTGGCATATTGACGGGCGCCTTTGGAGATTTGGAGGATCAACGGCGCTTTTTCCTCTTCGCAGGCCTCAACGATGGCTTGGATGAGCTCCATATTGTTGACGTTGAACGCGCCGAGCGCATATTTGCCTTTCAACGCCTTTGCAAACAGTTCTTTGGTATGTGTCAATGGCATAATTTTCCCAATTTAATTGTTCCTTTCAACCAAACCCCGGTTTTTCAAACACAGGGAATGATAAATTAACTTTTAGGAAAGGAAACAAAAAATATGGCCACCGGCCAGCCAGCCTTTGTCAATTTTTAGCAATAAATTGCTTTGCGATTGGGCGTCTTTGCGCGAAAAGGAGTCCATGCAAGGGCATTTTCTCCTCGGTCCAGCCGGCAGCGGCAAAACGTTTCGCTGTCTCGCGGAAATCCGCGCGGCCTTGGCGGCATCGCCGGAAGGCCCGCCGCTGGTTCTGCTCGCGCCCAAGCAGGCGACATTTCAACTCGAACGCCAGTTGCTCGCCGACAGCGCCCTGCAAGGGTACACGCGACTGAATATTTTTTCGTTCGAGCGGCTCGCGCGGTTTGTTCTGGATGCGCGCGGCGTTCCGATGCCATCGGGATTGCTCACCGAGGAAGGCCGGGTGATGGTCTTGCGCGCCCTGTTGATGCGGCACGAAAGCGAATTGAAATTGTTTCGCCAAAGCGCACGCCGCCCCGGTTTTGCCCAACAACTCAGCCAGCTGCTCGGCGAACTGCAACAGCATCAATTCACGGCCGCCAAACTTCATTCGTTGTCCCAGCACACCGGCTTGCGCCACGAACTTCAGGACAAACTCCACGACCTTGCGCTGCTGCTCAACCACTACACGCACTGGCTCGCCGAACACGAATTGCAGGACGGAAACCGGTTGCTCGATGCGGCGACTCAAGCACTGCATTCAAAATCGGCAATCGGCAATCGGCAATTGACAATTGCCGGCCTGTGGCTCGACAGCTTTGCGGAAATGACGCCGCAGGAACAGGATTTGCTTGCCGCCGTCGTCCCGTATTGCGATCGCGCAACGCTCGCGTTTTGCTTGGAAAACGAACCCGAACCCGAAACTTCATGGCTCTCAATCTGGTCGTCCATTGGCAAAACATTTCAACAGTGCCGCCAGCGCCTCGCAAACATGCCGGATTGCGAAGTCAGCGTCGAAATTCTCAAGCACGGTTCGGATAAAAATCGTTTCGCCAGAAATCCGGTTTTACAAAATTTGGAAATGTGCTGGCAAGGCAGCCCCGGCGTCCCGCCCGCGAAATCCGGCGCAGACGAGACATCCGCGCCACGTTCAATTCATCTCGCCGCTTGTGCCAATCCCGAGGCCGAGGCCGTTTTTGCCGCGCGCGAGACTTTAAAATTCGTCCGCCACGGCGGGCGTTTTCGCGATGCCGCCGTGCTCGTGCGGCATCTCGACGGCTATCACAAGCCGTTGTCGCGCGTGTTTCGGCGCTATGGGATTCCGTTCTTTCTCGACCGGCGGGAACCTGTGGCGCATCACCCCTTGGCGGAACTGACCCGCAGCGCGCTTCGCACGGGCACGTTCGACTGGCCGCACGATGACTGGTTTGCCGCGCTCAAGGCTGGTTTTTCGCCGGCGGACGAGACCGAAATGGACCGGCTTGAAAATGAATCGCTCGCTCGTGGCTGGCATGGCGCAAAATGGCGCGAACCCATTCAAAACGCGGACGATCCTGAACTCGAAAAATTCGTGGAACGGCTCCGCAAAAAAATCCTGCCGCCGTTTGAACATCTTGCTGCGCAACTCGCGCGTTGGAAAAACAAGCCGAATGGCGGGCAACTGGCGGACGCCCTGCGCGACTTTTGGTCAGAGATGAAAGTCGAACCAACCCTGGAACGCTGGAGTCTGGCCGAGCCGGGGCACTCGTCCCTCGCCCCTCGCCACCCCTCACTTCATCTGACCGTTTGGGAGCAAATGAACACGTGGCTCGACAATGTTGCCCTCGCGTTTGCGGACGAGGCGCTGGCGTTGCGCGAGTGGCTGCCGATTTTGGAAGCCGGCCTCGCGAACCTGACCGTCGGCGTCATTCCGCCCGCGCTCGACCAGGTGCTCATCGGCGCGATTGACCGCGCGCGCAATCCCGATTTAAAACTGGCGCTCGTGCTCGGCGTGAACGAAACGGTTTTTCCCGCCGCGCCCGCCGTACCAATGATTTTGACGGATGCCGACCGGGATGAATTGAGTCAACGCGCCGGCATGCCCGGTCCCGATTTGCGCGAACGCCTGGCACGCGAGCGTTATCTCGGCTACATCGCCTGCACGCGCGCCAGCGAAAAACTCGTCGTAACTTTTTCGCGCCACGACGCGGATGGCAGGATGCTGAATCCGTCGCCGTTCGTCGCGCAACTGCGCCGGATTTTCCCCGGACTCGACGTCGAAGAATCCAGCGGGGAAATCAAATTGGCCGGTGCGGAACACGCAAGCGAAATCGCGCCGTCTTTGATGGCGGTTTGGTCGCCGGAACAGGAGCGCCGGCCTCCGGCACGGCGTGATCCGGATGATTGGCGGCAACCTGCCGGGCCGGAGGCCGGCGTTCCGTCGCAGTTCATGGCCGGAAACCCTGCGGCTGAGACGGTTAAAAACTGGCGCGAACTGCTTGAGCTCCCGGCGGTGGCTGAATTGGCAAAAAGCTTGCGCGCTTTGCGCGAGCCGGACTCGACGGAAAGTTTATCCCCCGCGCTCGCGGAAAAACTTTTTGGCCCGGCCTTGCACTCCTCGGTGAGCCGGCTGGAGGAGTTTGCTGCGTGTCCGTTCCGGTTTTTCATTCATTCCGGCCTGCGCGCCGAGGAGCGGAAGGTTTTTGAGCTGGATGCGCGCGAGCAGGGCAGTTTTCAGCATGAGGTGTTGAAATTGTTCCACGAGCAATTGAGCGCCGAAGGCAAACGCTGGCGCGATATCACGCCAGCGGACGCCCGTGAACGCGTGGGCAAAATCGCCGCGGTTCTCGCGCCGGGTTACCGCGACGGCTTGTTGCACGCCGGCGAGCAAAGCCGGTTCACCGCGCGCGTGCTGGCGGAGTCGTTGCAGGATTTTGTCGAAACACTGGTGACCTGGATGCGCGGGCAATATGAATTCGACCCGGCGGTGGCCGAACTTGAATTTGGTTTCGGCGCCGACGGGGCACCCGCGTGGGAAATTGATTTGGGCGCCGGCCATCGGCTCGCGCTCCGGGGCCGGATTGACCGTATTGATTTGTGCCGTGAAACCGGTGACCGCGCGTTGTGCGTGGTGATGGATTATAAATCCGGCCGGCAAAAACTCGACATGATTCTGGTCGAGCACGGAGTGCAATTGCAATTGCTGGCGTATCTGGCGGCAATCCGAAGCTGGCCGTCGGAAGTTTGGGCGGGATTGAATCTGTCCGCCTTTTTCTCCCGCTCCTCCCCGAAGGAGAAAAGGCCAATAGGTTCAAAATCAAAACCCCTCGCCTCAGCCCTCTCCCCGCTTGGTCGGGGAGAGGGAGAAGAGCCCCAAAGTGTTGGCGCGTTAAAAATTGCTCCCGCGGGCGTTTTTTACGTGAACCTGCGCGGGCAGTATGAAAGCGGCGGTACACGCGACGAAGCGCTGGCGGACACGGGCGACGCGCGCAAACGCGCCTATCGTCATGCCGGACGCTTTGACGCCAGCGCGTTATCCCGGCTCGACCGCATCAACGCGGCGGATCAGTTTAATTACCGGTTGAACAAGGATGGCAGCGTGCGGTCAAATTCGGTGGAGGCATTGCCGCGGGCGGAATTTGAAGCATTGCTCGACCGCGTTGGGGCGCAGTTGAAGGGAATGGGGCGGGCGATTTTTTCCGGCGCGGCGCAGGTGGATCCGTATCGCAAGGGCCATGAAACACCGTGTGAATTTTGTGATTATCGCCCCGTGTGCCGGATTGATCCGTGGACGCACCGGTATCGCGGGTTGCGTCCGGCAGCGGAGAAAGCTTTCGATAATTCATGCGTTTCATAATGCGGACAAGGCGCCGCCGCTGCCGGTCACCAAGCCCCGATTCCGCGCCGGCCCAAATAACACGACCGCAGCAACTTCATCCCTTGCGCTTTCCACCCGGCGAGGATAAACTGTTAAAATGAACACTATGAATCCAAATAATATCATTACAAATTTTCTGACCACCGAACACGCCGTGTTTTGCGAGTTGTTTGACGAGATTGACCGCCTCCTGCCCGACGTGCGGACAGTGGCCGAGGTGCGGCTGCTCGGCCGGCTGGTCGAAGGGGTGCTCTCCCGCCATGCTGATGTGGAACAGAACCTGGCCTATGCGGCGTTGGACCACGCCCTGGCGGAAAAGGGCGAGTTGAATCAGTTGTACCAGGACCATGATGAGATTGATGCGTGCCTTCAACACGCCACGTTGGCGGCGGAGTTCGTTGAGGCGGTGCGGTTCCTGCGGGCGGGGCTTAAGGCTTCCCGCGAGCATTTTCGTCGGGAAGAGGAAATGGTTTTCCCGCTCTTCGAGAAGCTGTTCGATCCCGCGGCTCTGGAGGCTTTGGGGGTCGGAGCATCCAGCGCTTCGCTTCAGTGGCCACACGGTTTCGAGAACGCACTGCGCGGTCGATTGTGGGATCCAGAGTATTACTATCAGTCGGCCTCACCAGCTGCGCCTTCCCCGCGCCACAACCTCCGACGTGCCGACCCTCGCCGCCGCAAAGAAGTCAGTCCCGACAAACAGCAGGATGGATGACGCACCTCGCAAACATAATCAGTACCGCCGTTTGACAGCGTGCCGCACACAAAGCACTATTTTTTCGATTCATGAAAGCGATGTTTAACTTGTTCGCGCTCGGCGCGCTGATTTTGGCCGTGGGCTGCAATGCCTCGCCGACGAACAACGCTGCCGTGCCTGCAACCGCCAACTCAACCACGAATCAAACCATGAAATTTCCAGTCACCAAAACCGACGCGGAATGGCGCCAGGAATTGACGCCGGAACAATATCGTGTGCTGCGTCAAGCCGACACGGA
>Ga0181536_10004780_pt1 | contig 14189 bp, 14 predicted proteins | sample PEATcosm2014_Bin_41_FD_121105 | JGI IMG/M metagenome (GOLD analysis project Ga0181536, IMG submission 121105) | Peatland microbial communities from MTU Mesocosm Facility, Houghton, MI, USA - PEATcosm2014_Bin17_60_metaG | ecosystem: Environmental > Terrestrial > Soil > Wetlands > Peat | place...
AACGAACGCGACGGCTGACATCCTGAATTTCGGCTCTGTCGATCGCAATATTTTGGCTTTTCTCGCGCGCGTCCCGGCAATCTCGGGTCTTCTCATGCTGGGTTGGATGACGCTCCGGATGCGGCCATTCAGCATTTGGGGATTGGTCGAGGGTTGGAGGCGGGCCCTTCACTTCAAGTGGTTCTGTCGGGCCGCCATCGAGCGCGAAGTGAATAAGGTGAATTCCCAGACCGGCGCGGCAGCGGATTTCGCCCACGACCACGGTTCGTCGGGCAAAATCGGATAGACCCCCTTCCGGCGATTACAGCCAACAACGACAAAATTCCTGCAACGCGCAGGGGTTTGCGCTGAAATTCAGCGTCTCGCCGCATGCCGAAAATCGCCGAATTCCGCCCGAATTCAGCCGATCTTGCAGCCGCTTCCCGGCTTGCGCCGCCTTCGTGTTCACGCGGTGAACAAACCGCTTGACGTTCACGACATGAACACGGTAGCGATAGGATGCGAGGGGACCTTAATGCATGCTTGACGCTGCGCAGAGCGACAAGGCCGATGACGCGCGCATCATGCTCGACCTGCTCACTTCGGTCGAACGCGATGGTGGACAATCGCAGCGACGGCTCGCCTCCGAGCTCGGGATCGCGCTTGGTCTGGTCAACGCCTATCTCCGGCGATGCGTAAAGAAGGGTCTGGTCAAGGTTACGGAGGCCCCGACCCGCCGCTACATGTACTATCTGACCCCGATTGGGTTCGCCGAGAAATCCCGTCTGACCGTCGAATTCTTGTCGTCGTCCTTCAGTTTCTTCCGGCAGGCGAAGAATGATTGCGGTATCACTCTGAAGCTCGGCACCGAACGCGGCTTCACCCGGATTGCGCTTGCCGGCATTTCCGATCTTGCGGAAATCGCGATGATTTGCGCGCCGGAATACGGCGTCAAAGTCACTGCCGTCGTCGATGGTGCATCGCAGCGCTCCCACTTCGTCGGCGTCCCGGTTGTGCCCTCATTCGAGCTTATCGCCGACAGCTTCGATGCCGTGCTGGTGACCGACACGGGGACCACTGCCGAAACATTCGCGCGCGCCGTCGCGCTGCTCGGTGCCGAACGGGTCCTCGTTCCGGCATTGCTCGGATTGCACAGACCCACGACAGGCGAGGTCGCATCGTGACCATCGCGGAACCGTGCTGGCATGTCGTGCAAGCTCATGTCCACGCCGAGGCGAAGGCGCAGATGCACCTTGCCCGGCAGGGCTTCGGAACTTATTTGCCGCGCTATCTCAAGCGCCGACGGCATGCGCGCCGGACCGAGACGGTCGCTGCTCCGCTCTATCCTTGTTATCTGTTCGTCACTTTTAATCCCGCCGTCCACAGATGGCGATCGATTCTCTCGACCCTCGGTGTCGCGCGATTGGTGTGCAACGGCGATGTGCCGGCGGCGATCGATAACGCGATCATCAATGGCCTGAAGAGTCGCGAGAACGCGCAGGGCTTCATTGAGCTTGTGCGTCGTGCTCAATTTGCATCCGGTGATAAGGTGCGCGTCCGTGAAGGCGTGTTCCGCGATTGCCTCGGCCTGTTCGAGGGCATGTGCGATCGCGAGCGCGTGGCTATTCTTCTCGACCTGCTTGGCCGCAAGGTGCGCGTCGTTCTGGACGAGGAGTTTGTCGTCGCGGCGTAAGCCGCGCCGGAATTGTCAGGTGGATCGGGGACCATCGAGTCACCCGAAGTGCGGTAGCGTGGAAAAAGCCTCGAGTGGCTGACGGCGGACTGGAAAACTGATGCAGAGTTTGGCGCTCAATATTCCGCAACGCGGCCCGACGCGATCGCCGCACTATATTGCGTTGATCGATATCCTCGCCGGGCTGCTTGCATTCAATATCTGGGGGCGGCTGGGCTGGCGCGCGACCAAGCGGCGCTATCGCCGCACGGTGTTCGGGCCGTTCTGGACCACGGTGAGCGTCGCGCTGTTTGTTCTCACTCTCGGGCTGCTGTGGTCGAATTTGTGGAACCGCGATCCGAAGGTCTATCTGCCGTATCTGACGTCGGGCATGCTGTGCTGGACCTTGATCTCGTCGATTTGTACCGAAGCCTGCTTCGGCTATTTCAACAATGAAATGCTCCTCAAGCAATTGCGGATTTCGTACACGCTGCTTGCCTGCGCCACAGTTTGGCGCAACGTCATCGTATTTTTTCACAATATCATAATCTATGTATTGATTTTCATCTATGCCGGCATACCCATCACCTGGGCGATGCTACTCGTTATCCCGGGCTTTGCGCTGCTCTGTCTCAATGCGAGTTGGATCGCGATTTTGCTGGGAGCCGTCTGTGCGCGCTACCGCGATATCCTGCCATTGGTTGGCACGATCCTGCAGATCTCGCTGTTCTTGACGCCGATCTTCTGGTCGCCGGATCAATTGAGCGGACGTATGACGGTGCTCGCGGAATATAACCCGCTCTATCACCTTATTTCAGTCGTCCGCGACCCGTTGCTGGGCAGGGCGCCGGAGCTGCTGCATTGGCTCATCGTTATCGGCATAACACTGGCCGGATGGGTATTGACGCTCGAGGTCATGAGCAAGTTCCGCCATCGCATCGTCTATTGGATCTAGCGCAGCGGAGACCGTGGCGTGGCCGAGATTGTGCTCAAGAATGTGGTGGCTGAGTTTCCGGTCTATGGCAGCCAGCTCAGCTTGCGCAACGTCTTGTTCGGGCGCGTGGTCGGCGGCGTGTTGCGGCGGCAGAACGATACCGGAAAGCGGGTCGTCGTGCGCGCGCTCGACAACGTATCGCTGACGATCAATCATGGCGATCAGGTCGGCATCATCGGCCACAACGGCGCCGGCAAGTCGACAATGCTGCGGGTCTTCGCCGGAATTTATGAGCCGAGCCAGGGAACAATCAGCATCGAAGGGCGGGTCTCGCCGCTGTTCAACACCTCGCCCGGGCTCGATCTCGACGACACCGGATACGAAAACATCGTGACCTGCGGGCTATTGCTCGGCATGACCCGCGCCGAGATCGAACGGAAATTGCCGGAGATCGAGGCGTTCAGCGAATTGAGCGATTACCTCGCGCTGCCGGCGCGGACCTACTCGACCGGCATGCTGGTGCGTCTCGGCTTTGCCATCGCAACGGCGATCGACCCGGAAATTCTGCTACTCGACGAGGAGCTCGGCGCCGGCGACGCCCGCTTTGCCATGCAGGCGGCCAGGCGCGTCAAGGCCTTGATCGACCGGTCGAGCATCATGGTGCTGGCGTCCCATTCGGCCGAGCTCATCGGCCAGATGTGCAATCGCGCCATCCTGCTCGACCATGGCCGGGTTGTGGCGGACGGGCCAACCAAGGACGTTCTCGAGCTTTACAACCGTATGAACAAGGACGAACGGCCGGCCGCGACGCTGCCCGCCACGCAAGCTGAAGAATCCGGTCAAAATGCGCCGGCAGCCGCGACCGCGCTTTAGTGGAATTTTGTGGGTCCGGCCGCGCAGCGCAGCCGGGATGTAACGGCGAGGGAGCAATGGAGATCGTCAAGCACGTCAAGATATTCGCCGACGGCGCCGATCTGGACGGCATTCTGGCGCTCTATAGGAACCCGCTAATCAAGGGCTTCACCACCAATCCGACCTTGATGCACAAGGCCGGCATCACCGATTATGAGGCGTTTGCGCGCCAGCTTGTTGCTGCTATCCCGGACCGGCCGATTTCCTTCGAAGTCTTCGCCGACGACTTTGATGAGATGATCGCGCAGGCGCGCGTCATCGCCTCGTGGGGCAAAAACGTCAACGTGAAAATCCCGGTGACGACCACCAAGGGTGCCTTCACCGGACCGGTGGTGCGCACGCTTGCCAATGCCGGCGTCACCCTCAACGTCACCGCGGTCATGACCGAATATCAGGTTGAGCACATCGCCGAATGCTTGGCGCCAAATGTGCCGGCGATTGTTTCGGTTTTTGCCGGACGTGTCGCCGACACCGGGCGCGATCCCGTTCCGGTCATGTGCGCTTCGCTCCGGGCACTGTCGGCCCGCCCGAAGGCGGAGCTGTTGTGGGCGAGCCCGCGTGAACTTCTCAATATCTTTCAAGCCGACGAGATCGGCTGCCACATCATCACCGTCAGCCACGACGTGCTCGCCAAGCTGTCGCTCATTGGCAAGGACCTCAACGAATATTCGCTCGAGACCGTGAAGATGTTCCATCGCGATGCCGTCGCTGCCGGGTTCAGCATCGATGTTCCCGCGCGCAAGGCGGCATCCTGAGCGCCGCGGTTACCCGACAGGTTTGGAGGAGGGAATGCCGAACAGATTTTCACGCGTGTTTGTGACCGGAGGCGCGGGCTATATCGGCTCGGTGCTCGTGCCGAAGCTGCTCGATCGCGGCTACAAGGTGACGAGCTATGACATCTCATATTACGGCGATAACTTCCTGCCCAAGAGCAATCCGAACCTGCAGGTCGTCCGCGGCGACATCCGCGATACGGTTGCGCTTGCGAAGGCTGTTGTGGGACACGATGCCTTCGTCAGCCTTGCCTGCATTTCCAACGATGCGAGCTTCGAGCTTGACGAGAAGCTTTCGACCTCGGTCAATCTCGACGCCTTCGAGCCTATGGTGCTCGCCGCCAAGAAGGCCGGCGTGAAGCGCTTCGTCTTTGCGTCGTCGAGTTCTGTCTACGGGGTTTCGGACCAGGCCAACGTGACCGAGGAGCATCCGCTGGTTCCGCTCACGCTCTACAACAAATACAAGGGAATGTGCGAACCGCTGCTGCTCAAGCACACCGACCAGGGCTTTGTCGGCGTCGTGTTCCGGCCGGCGACGGTTTGCGGATACGCGCCGCGGCAGCGGTTCGATCTCAGCGTCAACATTCTCACCAACCACGCTGTCAACAACGGCAAGATCACCGTGTTCGGTGGCGAGCAAATGCGCCCCAATCTGCATATCCTCGATTACTGCGAAGCGGTGCAACTGCTGCTTGACGCGCCAGACGAGAAGATCGCCAACGAGATTTTCAACGTCGGGTATCAGAACATGTCGATCATGGCGATCGCCGAGCTGGTGCAGCGCGTCGTGCAGGAAGAGTTTCCCGAAAAAGGCAAGATCGGCATCATCACCACGCCGAGCGACGACAAGCGCTCCTATCACATCAACTCCGACAAGATTCGCCGCGTGCTCGGCTTTAAGCCGAAGCACACGATCGAAGAGGCTGTGCGCGACCTCTGCCGTGCCTTCAAGGACGGCCGTCTTCCCAATTCCATGGCGGATGACATCTATTATAACGTTCGCAGGATGAAGAACCTCCGGGCCGCATGAGCGAGCGCATCACCGTCGTCACTGGCGGCGCCGGTTTTATCGGCAGCCATATGGTCGATCTGTTGCTCGCACGCGGCTATGGCGTGCGGGTCATCGACAATCTTGTCGGCGGTCGCGAAGCAAACCTCGTCCATCACGCCAATGAGCCGAAATTTTCACTCGATCGCCACGACATCCGGCGGCTCGATGCCGGCGATGCTCTATTCAAAGGCGTGGATTTTGTGTTCCACTTTGCCGGCATCGGCGACATTGTACCATCGATCGAGCGGCCAACCGATTATATGGACACCAACGTTCAAGGTACCGTGCGCGTGCTGGAATGCGCGCGCGCAGCAAAGGTGCGCAAGCTCATTTACGCGGCGTCGTCGTCCTGCTACGGCCTTGCTGACGTTCCGACGCGGGAGGATCATCCGGTCGCGCCCGAGCATCCTTACGCTTTGAGCAAGTATGTCGGCGAGCTAGCGGCGTTCCATTGGCATCGCGTCTATCGGTTGCCGGTGAACTCGATCCGCATCTTCAACGCTTATGGACCGCGGGTGCGCACCACGGGAGCCTACGGCGCGGTATTCGGCGTATTCTTCAAGCAGAAGCTCGCGGGAATGCCGTTCACGGTGATCGGCGACGGCACTCAGCGGCGCGATTTCCTCTACGTGACGGACGTGGCGACGGCGTTTCTGAGTGCCGCCGAGAGCGACCGCAGCGGCGAGATCTGGAATCTCGGGGCCGGCAATCCGCAGAGCGTCAACCGTCTGGTCGACCTGCTCGGCGGCCAGGCGGTCTACATTCCGAAACGGCCGGGCGAGCCGGACTGCACGTGGGCGGATATTGGCAAAATCCAGCGCGATCTTGATTGGAAGCCCATGGTGCCATTCGATCAGGGCGTCCGGCGTATGATGGAAAACATCGAACTTTGGCGCGACGCGCCGCTGTGGGATCCGCAATCGATCGCGAGCGCCACTAAGACGTGGTTTGAATATCTGGGCAGGGAGGCCTGAGGTCGTGGAATCGCTCAGCGACCATTACAAGCACAAGATCAAGTCGCCCGAAGAGGTCGCGCGACTTGTCGGAGAACGGCCGCGCCAGCGCAAGGTGATCATGTGCCACGGCGCGTTCGACGTCGTGCATCCGGGCCATCTGCGCCACCTGCTTTATGCCAAAAGCAAAGCCGACATCCTGGTCGCAAGTCTGACGGCTGATCGGCATATAACGAAAGGGCAATATCGTCCGCACGTTCCGCAGGAGCTGCGCGCCATCAATCTCGCCGCATTCGAGATCGTCGACTACGTGATCATCGATACCGAGCCGACGCCGCTGAAGAACATCACGCTGATAAAGCCCGATATCTTTGCCAAGGGCTACGAATACCAGGCGAGCGGTCTGCCGCTGAAAACGCAGGAAGAGCTCGACGTGATCCACAGCTATGGCGGAGAAATCATCTTTACGCCGGGCGATTACGTTTTCTCGTCCAGTCAGCTCATCGAAACGGCGGCACCGTCGCTGCGCGTCGAGAAGCTCCTGATGCTGATGGAGGGTGCTGATCTCACCTTCGACAAATTGCGCCATGTGCTGGACTCGCTCGGCGGCCGCCGCGTTCATGTCGTCGGCGACACCATCGTTGATACCCTCACCTACACGAGCACGATCGGCGGCCAGACCAAAACGCCGACAATCAGCGTCTTGTTTGAAAAAGAGACCAACTTTATTGGCGGAGCAGGCGTCGTTGCCGAGCATCTGAGAGCGGCCGGCGCCGACGTCACGCTCTCGACGGTCCTCGGCGCCGACCGGTTGGGGGATTTGGTCCGCGAAGGCTTAAGCAAAACCGGTGTAGAGTGCAGGCCCGTCATCGACCAGACTCGGCCGACGACAAACAAGAACGTGATCATTTCCGGCGGTTATCGGCTTCTCAAACTCGACACGCTCGACAATCGTTCTATTTCCGACGACATCGTCCTCAGTCTCACCAAGGCGATAGCGCAACAGCCGGCCGATGCCCTGGTGTTTAGCGACTTCCGGCACGGCCTTTTCAACCGCCGCACAATTCCGACGTTGATCGACGCGATACCCGATCGGATCTATAGAGTCGCCGACAGTCAGGTTGCGAGCCGCTGGGGCAACATCACCGACTTCCAGGGATTCGATCTGATAACGCCGAACGAGCGCGAAGCGCGGTTCGCTCTAGGCGATCAGGATTCCGGCATCCGGCCGCTGGCGGCGGAACTCTACGACGCGGCGCGGTGCAAGACCCTCATTCTCAAGCTCGGCGACAAGGGCGTGCTGACCTGCCGCCACGGCGATCACCAGGCACTGGATTCGTTCTTCGTCGTGGACAGCTTCGTCGATCGCCTGATCGATGGCGTCGGGGCCGGCGATGCGCTTCTCGCCTACGCGACCTTGTGCATGCTGCAGAGCAAATCCGAGCTCATCGCCACCATCATCGGGATCATGGCCGCCGCCTGCGAATGCGAGAAGGACGGCAACGTTCCGGTCAACGTCCAGGATGTCCACCGCAAGCTCGACGCGGTGGAGCACGAGGCGAAGTTCGATTAGCGGCGTTATGCGGGTCGTGGTCGTCGGGCTTGGCGTGCAAGGCCGCAAGCGGCGTCATTTTGCGGCGAGCGACTACGTCTGCGCGGTCGATACCCAAAACCCGGAAGCAAATTTCCACGACCTGCGCGAGGTCCCGCTCGATTCGTACGATGCCGCGCTGCTGTGCGTTCCAGACACGGCAAAAGTCGAGCTGCTCGGCTATCTCGTCGCGCATGGCAAGCATGCGCTGGTGGAAAAGCCGCTCCTAGCCGAAAACGAGGCGACGCTCACGGAGCTTGAGCGGCAGGCGCGCGCCGCTGGGGTCGTGCTTTATGTCGCGTACAATCATCGCTTCGAGCCGCACTTCGTGCGCATGCGCGATCTCGTGGCATCCGGGGCGCTCGGCAAGGTCTATCGCTGCCGGATGTTCTACGGCAACGGCACCGCGCGGCTCGTTCGCAATTCCGATTGGCGCGACCAGGGTGCCGGCGTCCTCGATGACCTCGGCTCGCATGTGCTTGATACCGCGCGTTTCTGGTTCGGCGACATCGGCGACGATTTTTCTGTCGTCTCGGCCGACTGCTTCGAGAACCGCAGTCCGGACCATGTCGTGTTCGCGGCGCCGCGCGCCACGCCACGTCTCGAGTTCGAGATGACGCTCCTAAGCTGGCGCAATCACTTTACGTGCGACGTTTTCGCCGAGAACGGCAGCGCGCATATCAGCTCGCTCTGCAAGTGGGGACCGTCCGAATTCACGCACCGGGTGCGCGTTTTGCCGAGCGGCCGGCCGCCCGAGCAGGCGGTGATATTGGTCCAAGACGATCCGACCTGGGCGTTTGAATACGAGCACTTCAAGACGCTCTGCCGGGAGCGCCGGCCGACCGATCTATCGAACGACATCTGGCTCAATCGCGTGCTGCGCGGCCTCGGCGCGCAGGCGCGCAAAGCAGTGCGCGCGTGAAACCAGTCATCGGTTATGCCGGAATGACCCATCTCGGCCTCGTTTCGGCGAGCGCCGCCGCGGCTCGGGGATTCCGCACAGTCGCCTTCGATCCCGACGCGGCTCTGATCGGCCGCCTCAAGCGCGGCGACGTGCCGGTCAACGAGCCCGACCTGCTGGAGCTGATCGAACGCCATGCGCGCGATCTCGTTTTCAGCGCCGATGTCGCCGCGCTTAGCGCGTGTGACGTGATCTATATTGCGGTCGACGTCCCGACCGATGACCAAGGCCAAAGCGATCTTAATCCGATCACGGCTATGGTCGAGCTTGTCCACCCTAAGCTCGCAGACAAGGCATCGCTCGTGATCCTATCGCAGGTGCCGCCGGGTTATACCGGTGCGCTGCCGGTGCCGAGCGGGCGGCTGTTCTATCAGGTCGAAACGCTCGTGTTCGGACGTGCGGTGGAGCGCGCCACCAAGCCCGAGCGCTTCATCGTCGGCTGTGCCGACCCGCGGCGAGCACTGCATCCGGCGCTGCAGGCGTTTTTGCAATCGTTCTCCTGCCCGATCCTGCCGATGGCGTATGAGAGCGCGGAACTCGCCAAGATCAGCATCAATTTCTGCCTGGTCGCGTCAATCTCGGTCGCCAACACGCTGGCAGAAATCTGCGAGCGCATCGGTGCGGACTGGTCGGACATCGCGCCGGCTCTCAAACTCGACAAGCGCATCGGCCAAGGCGCCTATCTGGGCCCGGGTCTGGGCATCGCGGGCGGCAACCTGGAGCGCGACCTTCGCACCATCATAAAAATTGGCGAAGCGAAGGGCACCGATGTCGGCGTGGTGCGGGCCTGGCTTGCCAACTCGGCCCATCGCAAGAATTGGCCGTGGCAGGTGTTGAACAGCGCGGCGCTCAAGGCCAACCCCGTCGCCAAAATCACCGTACTGGGCCTCGCCTACAAGGAAAATACTCACTCCATAAAAAATTCCCCATCGCTGGCATTGCTGGAGCATTTGCGCGGCAAGCCGGTTAAGGTCCACGATCCCGTGGTGCCCGCCTCCGTGGCGCCGTGGACGACAGGCGCTGCCGATCCAATGGCTGCGGCGACCGGTGCCGACATCCTGGTTATTGCGACGCCCTGGCCGCAATATCGCGAGCTGCGGCCCGCGGATCTTGCGCGCGTCATGGCAGGGCGCACCGTGCTCGACCCCTATCGGGTCCTCGACAGCCATGCCTGCGCGGCTGCGGGACTGACCTATCACACGCTCGGCATGCCGCCGCTGGCGCCGGCCGCCTGAATCGTCGTCGTGTTGCGTCACCTCGACGGCAAGTCCGGCCCTCCGGCGCGCGTGGTCGTTCTCGGTGCGGCCGGGTTTATCGGCGGAGCGTTGACGCGCAAATTCACCGCGTTCGGCGCTCCGGTCGTCGGCCTTGGCCGCAACGAGCTCGACCTGCTCGGAGCCGCTGCGGCCACGCGGCTCGGCGAATTGCTTCATCCCGACGACACATTGGTGATGGTTTCGGCCCGCGCGCCGTGCAAGACGCCGGCGATGATGCTGGAGAACATCCAAATGATGGCGTCGGTATGCGAGGCGGTGACGCGGCAGCCGGTGGCGCATATGATCTACATCAGTTCCGATGCCGTCTATGCCGACGGCCCCCTTCCGCTCACGGAAGCGTCGCCAGCGGCACCGACAAGCCTTCATGGCGCCATGCATCTTGCGCGCGAACAGATGCTCCTGGCCGCCGCCGGCTCGATCCCGGTTGCGATCTTAAGGCCGACGCTGGTCTACGGAGCAGGGGACCCGCACAACGGTTACGGCCCGAACCGGTTCCGCCGCCGCGCTAACCACGGCGAAAAGATCGTCCTGTTCGGGGAGGGCGAGGAACGGCGCGATCATGTCGATGTCGACGATATTGCCGAGATCGCCCGCCTGGTGGCCGAGCACCGTTCCGCCGGCATACTCAATGTCGCAACCGGGATGGTCGCGAGCTTCCGCGAGCTCGCTCAAAAAGCCGTTGCCTTGTCGCGGCGCCAAGTGGCGATCGAAGGCTCTCCGCGCAGCGGGCCGGTGCCTCATAATGGCTATCGCCCGTTCGATCCGGCCGCGACTTACAACGCCTTTCCAGGCTTTCGCTATACGAGTCTCGATGCCGGGTTGGCGCGCGCCCAGCAGCAGGAATTCGGCTAATGCCGCACGTCAACCTGCTGCGCGCCCTGCCGAAGACCAAGCGCAACATTCAGAAACGGGCAGACGCGAAGGACCCGACGGTGATCGCCATCGCCAAACAATACGGGCAAATGTATTGGGACGGGCCGCGCGAATACGGTTACGGCGGCTATCGCGATGACGGCCGTTGGCATCCGGTGGCGCGCGATATCATCGCGCATTTCGATCTCAAGCCGAAAATGCGCGTTCTTGATGTCGGCTGCGGCAAGGGATTTCTGGTCAAGGCGCTGCTTGCGGAATGCCCGGGCATCGAAGCATTCGGCCTCGATATCTCACGCTACGCTCTCATGCATTGCTCGCCCGAGGTGATCGGCCGCCTGCATGTAGGCACGGCCGGGAATTTGCCGTTCCCCGATGGCTCATTCGACTGCGTCCTGTCGCTCAATACCATCCATAATTTTCCGCGGCCGCGCGCGGTGATCGCGATGCGCGAAATCCAGCGGCTGAGCAATGGCCGCGCCTTCGTTCAGGTTGACTCTTATCTCACGCCTGAGCAGAAGGAGATCTTCGAAAGCTGGGTGCTGACGGCGGAATTCCACGATTATCCAGAGGGTTGGCTGAAGGTCTTTGCCGAGGCCGGCTATACCGGCGATTACGATTGGACGATTATCGAGTAACTTTCGGACGCAGGCGGGAAGGAATTTTTGATGGGCAAGAGGTACGCGATATTGGGCGGCGGCGGATCGTTCGGAATTCATTCCGCGCTGTATTTGCTGGATCATGCCGATCCGGAACTGGTGATAGGGATCGGCCGCAATCTGATGCGCCCGGAGCCGTTCTCGCTCGATATCGAGAAGCGGCCGCGCTACGAGTACCACGCCTACCACGTCACCTACGAGTTCGACCTTCTGCTCGAACTGCTCGACCGCAAGAAGCCGCACGTCATCGTCAATTTCGCCGCGCAAGGAGAGGGCGCGGTGTCGTGGAAACATTCCTGGCGGTTCTTCGAGACCAACTCGATGGCTCTTGCGCGTCTATCCGAGGAGTTGATGAAGCGGGATTGGCTCGAGCGCTTTATACAGATTGGCACGTCGGAAATGTATGGCTCCGTCGATCACGCCGCGACCGAAGACGAGCCGATCAAACCGTCGAGTCCCTATGCTGCATCGAAGGTGGCGTTCGACATGTATCTCGTGTCGGTCCACAAGTACCTCAAGTTTCCGATGAACATCATCCGGCCGTCGAACGCCTATTGTCCCGGCCAATTACTGCATCGGGTGATTCCAAAGGCGGTGATTTGCGGGCTCAAGGGCGAGAAGCTGCCGCTGCATGGCGGCGGCCGTGCCGAAAAGTCATATATCCACGCGCGCGATCTCGGCCGCGCCATCCATCTCGTGGCGGAAAAGGCACCGCTCGGCACGGTATATAATGCCGGGCCCGCCCTGCCGACGTCGATCCGCGAAGTGGCGGAGCGTACCGCCAAAGCGCTGGGCGTACCGTTCGATCAGCTCTGCGAAGTGACGGGCGATCGTCTGGGTCAGGATTCGCGCTATTGGCTCGACTCCTCCGCGATCAAGCGGGACCTGGGCTGGGAGCCGCAGATCGGCTGGGAAGAAGGTCTCAAAGAGATGGTCGATTGGGGCCGCAAATATTTCGACGTGCTGAAGACGTGGCCGACCGATTACACTTTGCGGGCTTGAGGAAAACGGCGTGGACGCGAGTATCCAAGCTCTAAGGCGCAACAGCATCAACGTCGCTGCGGCGCGACGGCGTTGTCTCGGCTATCGCCGCCGCATCCTCGATATTTCGCAACAGGTCGGCGCGCTGCACATCGCGCCGGCGTTCTCGTGCACCGAAATCACGGATGTGCTCTACAATAACCTGATGCGTCGGGAGGCCAATGGCGAATATCGCGATGTTTTTCTGATGTCCAAGGGCCATGGATGCATGATCCAATACGTCATTCTCGAGGAGCAAGGCGTTCTTTCGCGTCAGGATCTCGACGCCTACTGCAAGCCAAATGGCCGTCTCGGTGCACATCCCGATTACGAGACACCAGGAATTGCCGCATCCACGGGGTCACTAGGCCACGGGCTTGGAATGGCGACCGGCCAAGCCTACGCCGAAAAGCTCAAAGATTCCGATGTCCTTATCTACTGCGTGCTGTCCGATGGCGAATTCCAGGAGGGCTCGACCTGGGAAGCGATGATGATGGCGGCCAACCTCAAGCTCGACAACCTCATCGCCTTCATGGACTTCAACGACTTCGGCGGTCTCGAACGGATGAGCGACGGCCATCCGGCTTTCTATCCGCTGGTGCCAAAGGCCGAATCCTTTGGCTGGGAAGCGGTCGAAGTGGACGGCCACGACGAGGCAGCGATGCATAAGGCGGTCATGGGCCGCCGAGGCGGGCGCCCAATGCTGCTCGTGTGTCGTACCGTCAAGGGCAAGGGCATTTCGTACATGGAGAACGTGCCGATCTGGCATTATCGATCGCCCAACAAGGAGGAATATCAGCAGGGTCTCAAGGAACTGGCGGAAGCGCCGCTATGAGGAATCGATTTGCCGATACGTTCTACGAATTAGGCAAGGCCGATCCGCGGCTTTGCGTCGTCGTGGCTGATATTTCGCCGGCAGGTTCGATTGCAAAATTTCGTCATCAATTTCCGCGTCGTTTCATCAATACCGGCGTTTCCGAGCAAATCATGATCGGAATGACCGCCGGCATGGCGCAGCGCGGGCTTAAACCGTTTGCCTACACGATCGCGACCTTCACCCTCTATCGTCCATTCGAGATGGTGCGCGACGACCTGTGTTATCAGAATCTTCCCGTCACTATCGTCGGCATCGGTGGTGGGGTGAACTACTCGACGCTCGGCGCCACGCACCACGCCCAGGAGGATGTGGCAATTGCCGCCGCTGTCCCCAATCTGTCCGTCATCGCGCCATGCGATCCTGCCGAGGTCGAGGCGGCGACACGCTGGTGTGCGGCGCAGCAGCAAGGGCCGGTTTATCTTCGGCTGGGCAAAGCCGGCGAACCAGATCTCTCCAAGACGGCGCCGGACCCCTGGGTCTTCGGCAAACTGCGCCGGCTGCGTGACGGCCGTGACGTCTGCATTCTGTCATACGGTCCGATCATGAAGCGCGCTTTTGCGCTCGCCGAACGATTTGAAGCGGCTGGCAAAAGCGTGGCGATTGTTTCGGTCCATACGCTTAAGCCGCTCGACTGCAAAGGGCTGGCTGAAATTATGCAAG
>Ga0181536_10004782_pt1 | contig 14183 bp, 16 predicted proteins | sample PEATcosm2014_Bin_41_FD_121105 | JGI IMG/M metagenome (GOLD analysis project Ga0181536, IMG submission 121105) | Peatland microbial communities from MTU Mesocosm Facility, Houghton, MI, USA - PEATcosm2014_Bin17_60_metaG | ecosystem: Environmental > Terrestrial > Soil > Wetlands > Peat | place...
GCATAGGTTGCTTCGAGGTCGATGATGTCGCGCAGGAAGACCTTGCCCTCGTTGAGCTCGTCCCGCCAGATGATGATGGCCTGGAAGGTGAGTGGGCTCTCGCAGAGCCCTGCGATCATGGCCTCGCGGCCGGCCTCGATGCGCTTGGCAATAGCGATCTCGCCCTCGCGCGAAAGGAGTTCCACCGAGCCCATTTCGCGGAGATACATGCGCACGGGGTCGTCGGTGCGCTCGGCGAGTTCCTTGGCCCCGGACTTGGCCGGAACCGGCCGTTGCTGGACTTCGACAAGCTCGTTCTCGCCCTCGTCTTCCTCCTCCGGCTCCTCGCGGGTCGCCACCCCTTCCTCAGGCTCGGCCTCCTTGGTCTCGGCCTCCTCGACGCCCATTTCTCCGAAAATCGACAGGATTTCCTTGATTTGCACCGAATTGGCCTCCTTTGAGGGCAGCACGGAGTTGATCTCATCGACGGTGACGTAGCCGCGTTTCTTGGCGCTGCGGATCAGCTCCTTAACCGCCGCGTCGGAAAGGTCGAGCAGCGGAAGCGGCATGTCCCAAGTCTCCGGCGCCCCTCGCATGTTCTTTTCAGGGAGCACCTTGATATTGCTTGCCATAAGTCTCTCCCTAACCGGCGCGGAGCCCGCCCCAGGTCATAGTTCGCCCGCGTCGCCAACAGCGTTGAGCGCCCGAGTCGCTGGTGCCCCGGTTCCACGCCGAGATCAGCGACCCATGCGTTCATTTGTATAGTATTTCTTTGATTGTAAGGCTCGTTTGAACAAATCGGACTGCGAGGGAAGACCTTCAAACCGGGCAACATATTTAGCATCACGAGGCTGAACATTTTGCTGTTGAGTTGGAGGCGGTCGCTACCGTCCTTCGGGCAGCTCTTATTACAAATAAAAGGTCAAATTGAGCACTACCCCTACTTGTGCTCAAAATTCCGGTAGCCATATGGTTTACAAGGCAAACAGCGCTTGTCTAAAAGCTGCCCATAAAATCGGGACCTACCGAAGTCTCTTTTTTTCTTAAGTTGGCAGCACCGGTGCCGTCGGTAGGCACGATAAATACCTGCAACAACGATTTAGGCTTGGGCAAGAAATCGCCAACGGTCACACCGGCTTGGGTGATGACTGCTGCGCACTGGAGCACCACAGTGACCGCTCCCCATTACATCAAGGATTAAGTGTCATGACGGAAACCACGACTGCCACCAAAGCCAAGACTACGAAACACGCTGCCTCCTCGTTTGGCATGCCGGACTACGGGATTCCGAAATTCGAGATGCCAAAATTCGACCTGCCGAATATGGAATTGCCGGAGGCATATCGTGAGATGGCCGAGAAGGGCGTCGCGCATACCAAGGACACCTACGCGAAGGCGAAGGTAGCCAGCGAGAAAGCAGCCGACCTGCTCAAAAACACCTATGCGATCGTTGCCAAAGGCACGACAGACTACAATCTCAAGCTTTTCGAGATTGCCCGTACCAACACTCGCGCGGCCTTTGACTACGCCGATGAGCTGTTGGGTGTGAAGTCCCCGTCGGAGTTTATCGAGCTGTCGACTGCACAAATGCGCAAGCAATTCGATATCGTTTCCGCGCAGAACAAGGAGCTTTGCGCGCTCGCTCAAGACGTGGCGACTGAGGCTGCCGCGCCAATCAAGACAGGCATGTCCAAGGCATTCAATAAGGCCACCTGATCGCAAGGGTCCCGAAATATCGGACTCACAACGATCAACTTTCGAAACAACGATCAGTCTTCTAAATCCGCCAGACCTTTGAATAAACCGCAGGAGGCACCAATGAAATTCCGACCTTTACACGATCGTGTTGTTGTCGAGCGTATTGATCCCGACGCGAAATCCGCCGGTGGAATCATCATCCCCGACACCGCCCAGGAGAAGCCGTCGCAGGGCGAGATCATTGCCGTCGGCCCGGGCGGCCGCGATGAGGCCGGGAAGCTCATCCCGATCGATCTCAAAGTTGGCGACCGCGTGCTGTTCGGCAAGTGGTCGGGCACCGAGGTCAAGCTCGACAGCGTCGATTACTTGATCATGAAGGAGAGCGACATCATGGGCGTGCTCCAGGAAACGGTGGCCAAGAAGAAGGCCGCCTGAGCATTCTCATCCCGAAACAGAAATTCACGGAGAAGCCAAATGTCTGCCAAGGAAGTTAGATTTTCAGTTGATGCGCGCGACAGAATGTTGCGCGGGATCGACATCCTCAACAATGCGGTGAAGGTGACGCTCGGCCCGAAGGGTCGCAATGTGGTGCTCGACAAGTCTTACGGGGCACCTCGCATCACCAAGGACGGCGTTACCGTCGCGAAAGAGATCGAGCTCGAAGACAAGTTCGAAAATATGGGCGCGCAGATGGTGCGCGAAGTCGCCTCGAAGTCATCCGACTACGCCGGTGACGGCACGACGACCGCCACGGTTCTTGCGCACGCGATTGTACGGGAAGGCGCCAAGTCCGTAGCCGCCGGCATGAACCCTATGGATCTCAAGCGCGGCATCGATCTTGCGGTCGAAGCGGTGGTCGAGGATCTAAAGAAGAATTCGAAGAAGGTCACCTCGAATGAAGAAATCGCCCAGGTCGGCACGATTTCCGCCAACGGCGATTCCGAAATCGGCAAGTTCCTTGCCGACGCCATGAAGAAAGTCGGCAACGAGGGCGTCATCACGGTCGAAGAGGCCAAGAGCCTCGAAACCGAACTCGACGTCGTCGAAGGCATGCAATTCGATCGCGGTTACATCTCTCCCTACTTCATCACCAACGCCGAAAAGATGCGCGTAGAGATGGATGACCCCTATCTCCTGATCTACGATAAGAAGCTCTCGGGCCTACAGGAATTGTTGCCGCTGCTTGAGGCGGTGGTGCAGACCTCGAAGCCGCTCGTCATCATCGCCGAGGATATTGAGGGCGAGGCTTTGGCTACGCTCGTCGTCAATAAGCTGCGCGGTGGCCTCAAGGTTGCGGCAGTGAAAGCACCCGGCTTCGGTGATCGCCGCAAGGCCATGCTCGAAGACATCGCGATTCTCACTGGCGCTCAGGCGATCAGTGAGGACCTCGGCATCAAACTCGACAAGGTTACTGTGAACATGCTCGGCCGCGCCAAGAAAGTGACGATCGAGAAGGAAAACACCACGATTGTCAACGGCGCCGGTAAGAAGTCCGACATCGAAGCTCGCATTAGCCAGATCAAGGCGCAGATCGAGGAGACCACCTCGGACTACGACAGTGAGAAGCTGCAGGAGCGTCTCGCCAAGCTTGCGGGCGGCGTCGCGGTGATCCGCGTAGGCGGTGCCACCGAGGTCGAGGTGAAGGAACGCAAGGATCGCGTCGATGACGCGATGCATGCAACCCGGGCCGCGGTCGAGGAAGGCGTCCTGCCGGGCGGTGGCGTCGCGCTCTTGCGCGCGATCGCAGCTCTCAAGCATCTGCGTACGCACAACGACGACCAGAAGACTGGCGTCGATATCGTGCGCAAGGCGCTCTCCGCTCCGGCCCGCCAGATCGCGATCAATGCAGGCGAGGACGGCTCTGTCATCGTCGGCAAGATCCTGGAGAAAGATCAATACGGCTTCGGCTTCGATGCCCAGAGCGGTGAATACGGCAACCTCGTCGCCAAAGGCATTATTGATCCAACAAAGGTTGTTCGGGCGGCCCTGCAGAATGCAGCGTCGATCGCCGGTCTTCTGATCACCACAGAAGCCATGGTCGCCGAAAGGCCGAAGAAGGACAGTGGGGCACCGGCTATGCCTGGTGGTGGCATGGGCGGCATGGACTATTAAGCCCACCCTCAACCGAAATGACGAAGGCCCGGGATTTCTTCCGGGCCTTTTTTCTTGTCCCATCGAACAATTTCTTCGGGCTGCTTCGACGTCGGTTAAGTCTTAAAAATGAAAAGCCCCGTAGCCAAGAGAAGATCAGGAGCGTCGAAACATCGTCCGACGCGAGGAAATTGTCAGGCGGAAACGCTCGCCGGATTCTCTGCCGGCTCGCGCATTACATAGCCGCGCCCCCAGACCGTCTCGATGTAGTCCTTGCCGCCGGATGCGTTGGCGAGTTTTTTCCTCAGCTTGCAGATGAAGACATCGATGATCTTCATATCCGGTTCGTTCATGCCGCCATAGAGGTGGTTTAAGAACGATTCCTTTGTCAGCGTCGTGCCCTTGCGCAGCGCCAGTAGTTCCAGCATCTGGTACTCCTTGCTGGTGACATGCACGCGTGCGCCGTTGATCTCGACCGTCTTGCTATCGAGATTGACACACAGATCGTCGGTGTTGATGATCGACTGCGCATGTCCCTTGGATCGTCGCACGATGGCGTGAATGCGCGCTACTAGCTCGTCTTTGTGGAAGGGCTTGGTCATGTAGTCGTCGGCGCCAAAGCCGAGACCTTTGATCTTGTCCTCGATGCCGGCGAAGCCGGAGAGGATCAGGATTGGCGTTTTCACCTTCGAGACGCGCAGCTTGCGCAGCACGTCGAAGCCCGACATATCCGGCAGGTTCAGATCGAGGAGGATGATGTCGTAGTCGTAGATTTTGCCGAGGTCGATGCCTTCCTCGCCGAGATCCGTCGTATAGACGTTGAAGCTCTCTGGCTTCAACATCAGCTCGATCGATTGCGCCGTGGCGCTATCGTCTTCAATCAGCAATACGCGCATGCCAGTCCCCTTCCTCGCCGCGTGGCTTAGGGTCGGCGCGCTGCTACGGCAATTCCGAGGAATGCCTTCAAACAACGTGATCTCAGTCACTATCGCCACATAGTTAACAAAACCTTCTGCACAGCAAGTGGTGCTTGTGAAAATTCGAGGTTCGGAGATAGCCCATGAATAAGTCTGCTCCAGTCCATAGTGCGCCGGACAGCATGTGAATCCAGTTGAGCAGGTAGATGTCGTGCCGTACGATGTCCGCGATGGTTGGCCGTTATCCGCGCGGCCGGCATCAATCCGCAATGAGGACCACCCGATGACGAGAGCATTGACGAGGCTGGTATGGGCGGGATTTTGTGCCGCGACCCTGTTCGCTGCGCCAATGGCACTCGCACAGAATTATCCGACGCGTCCCATCACGCTGTTGGTGCCCTATGCGGCCGGCGGCGGCAATGACGTCATGGCGCGGATCGCCGCCGACAAGATGAGCAGGACGCTCGGCCAGCAGATCGTGGTCGAGAACCGCGGCGGCGCCGGCGGCACGATCGCAACGCGCGATGCGGCAAGGGCCGCACCGGACGGCTACACGCTCGTGATCGGTGGCACCGGCACGCTCGCCGTCGACCCGACGCTCTACAAGGATCCGAGTTACGATCCGCGCAAGGATTTTGCGCCGATCGGCCTCATTGCCAAAAGCGCGCTCGTGATCTTGGTGAACCCCGCGCTGCCGGTCTATTCGGTGGCGGACCTTATTGCCTTGGCGAAGAAGGAGCCCGGACAGCTCAACTATGCTTCGGCCGGCGTCGGCAGCGGCATGCATCTCGGCACCGTTTATTTCGCCAGCGAAGCCGGCATCGACATGACGCATATTCCATACAAAGGAACTGGGCCGGCGCTCATCGATCTCGTCGGCGGACATGTGTCGATATACTTCTCGTCGATGCCTTCGGCCATCGGGCTCGTCAAGGACGGCAAGGTGCGCGCGCTCGCGGTGACCGACAGCAAGCGCTCGCCGCTGTTTCCCGACCTGCCGACGGTCGCGGAGTCGGGCTTGCCCGGCTACGAAGCCGTGCTGCATTACGGCATTGTGGCGCCGGCCGGCACGCCGCGGCCGATAGTGGAAAAGCTTAATGCCGCTCTGCGAGAGGCTGTCACCTCGCCCGATCTCAAGGAGAAGATCGCCGCCGACGGCGCCGAGCCACTCGCGAGCACGCCGGAAGAATACGCCGCCGACATCGACCGCGAGGAGACCAAATGGTCGGCGATTGTAAAGAAGTCGGGTGCGAAGACGGAATGAGGGGTCTCGCCGGCGGGCCGGCTATGACGGCCAACCGGCGCGGTCGCGCAGGTCGCGCGCGGATTCGGTTGCTTCCTGCATGATCTGCGCCTGATCGAGGCTTGTGAACCGACCGCCACGGCGCAGGATGCGGCCGCCGACCACAACGGTATCGACGTTCGCCGGCTGAGCCAGCGAGACCAGCGCGAACGGGTCGCCCATCATCGCGAGATTCGGATCGGTCGTGCGGATCGGGAATTAAATGGCACTGGCAGCCGTCGATCCGGTCTGCCGCCAGCGCGCAACCCACCGGATCGCCGAACTCGGGCTGACTTCAAACGCTGCCGCGGCTTCATGGCAGGAAGCGCCCGCCTCGACCGCACGCACCACCCGTTCACGCAAATCCTGCGAATAGGGCTTCGGCATCATCATCTCCCCGAATCAATCCGAAGAGATTCGCCGATCCGTAACACTTTGAGAATCCCAACTGATCGACTTCCGATTCAAATCCACCGGATCATGCTCTAGAGCATGATCCGGAAAAATGGAAACCGGTTTCCCGAAAAGATCATGCTCCATCAAAATGCTAGAGCGCCAATCGATTCAATTTGCAACGATTGCGCTCTAAGATCGATCGCCTTTCTGCCGCGGTGTCATCCGGCTTCGCGCGTGGCAAGGTTAGAAAGGCCCCCTGCCGAAGAAAGCTAAGGAGAAAAATACGCACTAACGATGTGCAGACTGCTGAGGCGGCCTCCATGGCCGTAACCTATTACGTTGCTCTTCCATTCATCCGCACCGAAGAACGGTCCTGCGCCGGGTGAAGCACAGGAGTGCCAGAGCGAAAGCGCCGCCATCAGGCGGGCCGAAGGAATGTCACGGGATCCTGCCAATACGGGGGCCGTCGCATTCAAGCGTGCAGGCGATCCGAACGTTGGCGAGTTTTCGGACGCGGTCATACTGAAGAAGTTCGGCGATTTGCCGGAAGATTTGAGTGCGTTGTGACTACGGCCTTAATAGGTTGATTTCTCCTACACGAGTGCGAGTGCCTGATCGAGATCGGCAAGAATATCATCAATATGTTCGATGCCGACGGACAACCGCACGTAGCCGTCGGTGACGCCGGTCTTCGCCTGTTCCTCCGGCGTGAGCTGTGAGTGCGTGGTGCTGGCCGGATGGATCGCAAGCGAGCGCACATCGCCGATGTTTGCGACGTGATAGAACATCTGCAGGCTGTCGATGAATTTGCGTCCCGCGTTGCGGCCGCCCTTGAGTTCGAAGCCGACCAGACCGCCGTACCCGCCCTTGAGATAGGTATCGGCGCGCCGTTTGGGCTCGCCAGTCATCAGGCCGGGGAAGATTGTCTTGGTTACTTTGGGGTGCTTGGACAGATGCTGCGCCACGGCGGCCGCATTGCTGCAATGCTGGCGCATCCGCAGCGTAACGGTCTCCAGCCCCTGGATGAACATAAAGGCATTGAACGGCGACATGGCCGCGCCAATGTCGCGCAGCAGCGTGACGCGCGCCTTGATGATGTAAGCGATCGGGCCGAGCGGCTTCACCGCCTGCGTCCATACTGCGCCATGGTAGCTTGGATCGGGTTTGTTGAGCATCGGAAATCGATCGGCGTGCTTTTCCCAGTCGAAGTCGCCGCCGTCGACGATGATGCCACCGATCGAAGTACCGTGGCCTCCGATGTATTTTGTCGTCGAATGCATAGTGATGGCAGCGCCATGCTTGATCGGTTGGCACAGCACTGGGCAGGCCGTGTTGTCCATGATCAGCGGTACGCCGAGCTCGCGGCCGATCTTGGCGACTTCGGCGATCGGGAACACCGCCAGCTTGGGATTGGGCAGCGTTTCGCCGTAGTAGCAGCGCGTCTTGGCGTCGGTAGCGCGGCGGAAATTCTCCGGGTCGGCGGGGTCAACGAACCGGCATTCGATTCCCATCGTGCTCATGGTATTCTGAAACAAGTTCCACGTACCGCCGTAGATATCGGTCGAGCAGACGAAATTATCGCCGGCGTGGCAGATGTTCTGTACCGCGAACAACGAAGCCGACTGCCCTGAGGCCACGGCGAGCGCTGCGACACCGCCTTCGAGGGCTGCGACGCGCTCCTCGAGCACGGCCTGCGTCGGATTCATGATCCGCGTGTAGATGTTGCCGAGTTCCTTCAGCGCGAACAGGTTTGCGGCATGCTCGGTCGAATTGAACTGGTAGGACGTCGTCTGATAGATCGGCACTGCCACCGCCGTGGTAGTGGGATCCGAGCGGTAACCGGCGTGCAGGACAATAGTTTCCGGGTTATGGCTCTTCGTTGACATGTTTCCTCCGTCTGGATTGCCGCCGCGGAAATATTTCCGCCGGCGGCAAAGATAGCTAAGCAACCGAATTCAAATCGTGCTTTATTCGGATACTGTCATCACATCAGGAGGGAAAGCAAGCGCAGAAGAAGGCGAGATTATTTGCGCGTAACGCTCCTCTGGCCGCGTCAAGCTAGCGTCAGTATCGCGCGTGAAGTGCAAAATCATACGACACCGCAGCGTCACGAGGTGGGCAACTTGGTACAGGGACGAATCATCAACATCAACCGGGCGCCGGTGCTGACGCTATGGGCAGCGGTTGTCGCCGAGCGGCTTGGCTTCGATCGCGACACCGCTCCGACGTTGGGCCGCGCAGTGGCTGGCCTCAATGCCTACGCGAAGGGCGTGTCGCTAGGGCTCTTCGAACCGTCATCGAAGGCACTCGACGAGCACCTCAAGAAAGCCAAGGCCGGAACCACGCTGAAGGTGGATCTGCTTAATCGGGCGGTGCCGGTTGTCCGCACGCCCGATGGGCTTCGTGCGCTCAGCAAGGACCGGCCGATTTCGTCGGCCAGCGTGGGAACGCTACTTGCAGGGCAAGTTCGGAGAGAATCTCGGGTCCGTGCGACGAGCGATGGAGGAGCTAGCGCGCGCCTTGCCCCGGCGGGAGATTGCGGTACGCGCCTACCACCTCTACGAACAGTTTCGTCCTGAAATCCCGCCGGGTGTCAGAGGATCGGGCGCTGCCGGCAAGCTTGATCTTGATCGCATCGCGGTGCTTGGCAACACGTGATTACGCGCCGAAGTGTGACTCCTCCAATCGGATAATAATCAATAGCTTAGTGTGCCGATGTCGTCCGGACCCATGCCCATGCACAGGTAGACGGAGGAAAGCGCAATGACCGAAACTGTTCAACGGATTGTTCTTGCCTCCCGGCCAGTTGGGGAACCGACGTTAGATAATTTTCGTTTGGAAGAACTTCCGATCCCAAAGCCTGGACCAAGCCAGATGCTGTTGCGGACACTGTGGCTTTCCCTTGATCCCTATATGCGCGGCCGAATGAGCGATGCGCCGTCCTACGCAAAGCCTGTTGGCATCGGCGATGTGATGGAGGGCGGCGCGGTCAGCGAGGTGGCTGCTTCGAACGTGCCCCGGTTCGCTAAGGGCGATATCGTCGTAGGTCGTACCGGCTGGCAGACCTACGCGCTGTCCGATGGTTCCAGCCTTCAAAAGGTAGAACCAAGGCGAGCACCAATTCAGACCGCACTCGGCGTCCTCGGTATGCCGGGTATGACTGCCTTCATGGGACTGCTTGAGATCGGCAATCCCGCCGCTGGCGAGACCGTGGTAGTCGCGGCGGCTTCGGGTGCGGTCGGCTCAGTAGTCGGCCAGATCGCTCGGATCAAGGGTGCCCGCGCCGTCGGCATCGCCGGTGGACCAAACAAATGCAGGCACGTAACCGAGGAGCTCGGCTTCGATGCCTGCATCGACCACCGGGCACCCGACTTCACCGCCCGTCTTGCCACAGCCTGCCCGAAAGGGATCGACGTTTATTTCGAGAATGTCGGCGGCGCCGTATTCGAGGCCGTGTTGCCACTGCTCAATCCGTTCGCCCGCATTCCGGTATGCGGGCTGATCTCTATGTACAACGCCACCTCGCTGTCACCCGGTACCATCCTCCTGCCGCACTTGATGCGCGCGATCTTGACCAAGCGATTGACGTTTCGCGGCTTCATCGTTTCCGACTTTATCGGGCACTATGGGGATTTCATGCACGATGTCTCCACTTGGGTCCGCGAGGGGCGGATCAAATATCGCGAAGACGTGGTTGAGGGGTTAAAAAACGCGCCGCGGGCCCTTATTGGACTATTGCGTGGCGAGAATTTTGGAAAACTTTTGGTGCGCGTTGCGCACGCCTCTTCATGACCTACAGTCCGCGCCTGTCCGGCAGCTGCAACGCACCGGTTGGTTAAGTAACACGAACTTGGAGCATCATCTGTGACTGAGGTTGACCTGACCTCATTCACTTCCTGAATGCCCAGGCTCAAGTCTATCGCCAGATCGTTGAGGAGTTGACCGGCGGGCTCAAGCGGACCCACTGGATGTGGTTCGCCTTTCCGCGACTGTCCGGTCGGCGGCGTAACAGAGACAAGGTAGTTAATATTACTGATTCAGAAACGCCGGCGCCTATTCGTTAGTTACTTGAGGCCGGACGCAGCGGATGACCGTCCGTGTTCGGCATCCAGCTTCCTGGCACAAGCGGCCAATCGAGGTCGAGAAGGTAGCTCGGCACTGGCCGAATTTCTGGGGCTTCCGGAATAATAGGCAGGATCAGATGCGATCGGTGGGTAACGTCGTGATGAATAGCGTTTTCGACCGGCCATGGTAACAGCTGAACGTCGATGTTGCGTAGCGGGTTGTTGTATTGGATGTCCTCGCTGGCAATCTGTACGCGTAGCTTATGCCCAGTCCGAAATGTGTAAAAGATTGGCCGCAATTCGATCTGGAACTCATAGACGACGCCCGGCGTGAGTAACTCCTGGTGTGTGAACGGATGGAACGGTTGTCCTGGCCTGGACTGCTGCTCGTCGACCGCTCGAAACGATGCTCGAAGCATCCCGCGGCTGAGTTGCACCACACGTCCATCCGGATGGATGTCGCAGACGTAAACAAACCACGCCGTGTCAACCTCGCGCGATGAACCGTAAAGTGTCAGGCTCAACGGGCCCCACACTTGTAGGTCCTGTTCTAGCGCCGGCGTCGTATAGGCAACCACCGGCTTGCCCGCGACAAGTTCAGCGTAAGAACCCGGCATTCTAAACCGGTCGGGTTCTTCGTCGTGAGGTGGCTCCCTATCCAACAATCCGTATGGGTGCTCCGTTGCCCGACCTGACGCATTGGCGCGGAAGAAAAACTTTGTCCACTGAGTGCGCGCGAGTGGATACTCGTTTTCGTAACGCCATCGACGCGTGCCGGCATCGAAGATCGCGACCGCCGGTTCGCTCATTATGCTGGTGTCGACACCCTTTAGCCAAAAATCAAACCAACGCAGCATTTGCCGGTTGAGTGCTGGGTTTGTCAGATACCTCAGGTGCGACCAAAAGCCCGTCGGCGGTACGATCATCAGCTTTTTCGGCGCTTTGATGCGCGCATAGCCATCGAGCTGCCCACGAAAATGCATAAGGCCGCCTTGCGGCGCGATACTCATGACCGGACATTTGATTTGTTCGACCCGGGAACGCGGTGAGCGATCCTCGTAAAACGAATCGCAATACGGATGCGTTGCGATTTCATAGTTCAGATTCATGGGTGGAAGCTTGCCTTCAACCGGGCCCGGCCATGCTGCCATTGCCGTATGATAGGCGATCCAGTTTGGCATGAACTGCGCGTTAAAGATTCCGCCTTGATAGCATGCGTCACGGTAAAAGTCGGTGGTGGCGTCGCACAGGCAAATACACTTGAGGTGGGGTGGGTTCGTTATCGCTGCCGCCCACTGGCTCCAGCTCCAGTATGAATCGCCGATCATCCCAATATTGCCATCGCACCAGGGCTGCTGCGCGATCCATTCGATGAGATCATACCCGTCGGTCCGCTCTTTTTCATCGAACCAGCGCCACTGTCCCTGCGAATAGCCGGCGCCACGACCTTGGGCGATGATATGCACATAACCGTGCGCAACGTAAAAGCCGGTCGCCCCGGATTCGATGGCATGACTCCACTGTGGAGGCTTTTGTTGGATGTCTTTGGAATACGGCGAGAGTGAAAGGAGTGCGGGATAGCGGCCTGTTTGTTGAGGTCGATAAATATCTACTGCGAGCTGAATGCCGTCGCGCATGGGGACATAGACATTCTCATCAAAGATAGTGCCGTGCGGCGGCACCGGGGATCGCACGATTGCGTTTGGATAGCGCAATACCACAGGCGGCTTGTTTCCCATAAGTCTTCCCCTGAAGAAACTGTACCTTATTCGCAAAATTCGAAAAAATGAGCGTTACGCGAGCGGTGCGCACGCCTCATGTGGCCTGTCGTTGCGCAACAAGGTGATCGACGTATCGCGACGCCTCAGCAAGAGCACCCTGTCGCTCCAAGTGGGTGCCGGTCGAGGCAATTCGATTACCCTCGGGATCGAAAATTGTGACCTGATAACGGTCGTCGGTCTTGTGGTGAAGCACAAGCTTGTACCCATGATGGCTATGTGTGCTGGTTGTCATCTCGATCTTCTCCATGAGACATGGGCAAGGCTCACAATATCTCCGTGATGCAATCCGCCTTTGCTAAAACGACCTGACTTGTCAGAGCATACTACGGCGTGCCGCAGACGCGAACTTCAAAGACTTCGAGGATCGTGCCGTCTGTGTCTGCCGCCGACCTCGTCAGGTTCGAATGATTGCGCGCAGCGTGGTGCGAAACTTTCTGTCATGCTTGATGTACCACTCGCGACTCATGGCTGCGCTGCGGGTTCTGCAACATTCGTAATAAAGTAGAAGCCATTTCCGTCCTCGAGTCGACTTGGCGCCAACTCCTGCATTGTGTTGCTGAAGACGTCTTTCGGGGTCAGTCGTCCAGCCTACATAGGTTCGGCAATCATTCTTGCGTCGGCTTCCCAGCACATAAACGAAAAAGAGTATCTCGTGCTTTGGAGGCCGTTTGGCCATGGATAAATGCCATTTTCGTACCTCAGCGAGAATTGCGAGGCGGCGAGAATGAGGCCGCCCTCCGCCAGATGCGTCCGCATGAAGCCGGCGAGGCGTTGCTGTGCCGAGGCGTCGAGCGTGCTCGTGGGTTCGTTATCAGCGTAATATAGGTACGTAGATCGACTTTTGCTAGAAGGCACTATTCTTTTGTGACGCTGAAACCGAATGATTCCTAGTCGGGCTTTTTTCGTCGCGGTTCGCGCGTACATATAAAAGGGATGAACTCTATAGGTTTTGCTCCCGTAGCAGCTTTAATCATTGCCGCAATGAAAGGTTTGTGTCGGAACAGACGCGCCGAAAAGGAGATGATGGTGAAGAACAATTCGAAGGAAGCCCAGAAGAAGTGGGCGGACGCAGTTTTCAAGAAGGAAGAGCGCGCGCGGGATGGTCGAGCGGCGATGACCGAATATGAAGCTCAAGCCCTCGCCACTCGCGAAAAGACCGTTCGTTTGAAGGAGCTGCGATTAGCTAAGGAAGCCCAGGCGCGATCCGTAATAGCTCTTTGAACCTCTGACGCTTGCGTTCGGACAGCAGACAAGGTCCGCCCGACCTGCGCCCGCATTCGAGTCTCGGCTATCTGACACCGGAAGAGTTCGCGGCAAGCTGGCGTGCCGCGCATGACAAGCAGCAAGAGCTAGATGCAGCGCCTCGGCCGGCAACGGGCCGGGCCGCTGCGGTCAATGGGGCCTCCGCGTCCCGGCCCGTTGCCGGATCGCCCACCGAAGGGCAAACTGAGAACAGACTCAACTTATGACTGGAGGGAAGTTGGGGAGCAGGTCAAGAGTACACCGCGGAGACATGCGCGAAATTCACCGAGCGCCGACACAGTCGCGTACTGTGTAAAGGCAGCCGAACCAACGCCCAACCACCGCCCAACCAAGCCACAGCACTCGACCAAACCCTCCAAAATCCGTGCCTTAAGAAGTGGATATTGTGCTCTCGGCATTGTCAGCCCGAGTTCGGATGGCTATCATAGAACGTCAACAGCGGAGATTGAGAATGGCGCGCGGCACGGTGAAGTGGTTCAATTCCCAAAAAGGGTACGGGTTTATTGCGCCCCAGGCTGGCGGCAAAGATGTATTTGTCCATATCTCGGCCGTCGAGAAAGCCGGCCTCAGCGGTCTTAATGAGGGGCAAGTTGTCGAATACGAGGAAGTCGCGGACAAGGGAAAAACATCGGCACAAAATCTAAAGGTTCAACGCTGATCTTGCTGAAAGCAGTCGCTATCCGTGACATCCGGCCGCCCCTGCTTGAAAAGC
>Ga0181536_10004783_pt1 | contig 14181 bp, 15 predicted proteins | sample PEATcosm2014_Bin_41_FD_121105 | JGI IMG/M metagenome (GOLD analysis project Ga0181536, IMG submission 121105) | Peatland microbial communities from MTU Mesocosm Facility, Houghton, MI, USA - PEATcosm2014_Bin17_60_metaG | ecosystem: Environmental > Terrestrial > Soil > Wetlands > Peat | place...
ATCGTTTGGGATGGGTGAAGCGGTCTATCGACTTTTGTTTTCAGAGTTTGACGGCGCAACCGACCGTATTCCGGTTGAGGTGCTGTTTGGTTTGGTATTTGCCTGGCTCGCCACTAAGTTCGTCGGCGGCCTTTACAGACATCGCAAGGAGCGAAGCGCAAGGCTCAACTTCATTTGGGCTCGGAATCACCAAATACGAGGCGCTGTGGAGGGAATCACTACCGTGGCCCACCCATTGAAAAATCAGCAATCGATCAGAGTGATCCGCGAAGAAGTCGATAGGATTGAGTGGGCACTCAAGGAGATCTTGCCGGGCTAGCTTTCTCGGGCAAGCTAGCCCCAGCGCTTCGTTGAAAACCGTCCAACCGGACCTCACTCAGACTCACTGGCTTCGATTTCTCCGAGTAGTGCTTCGTGTCCTTAGCGCACCGCCGGTGCGACCTCCGCACGCGCGTGGCTTGTCCGTCGCGCGACGCGGTTTGATAGAATCGAACGGGAAGCGCCCCAAGAATGTGACCGGTCTGATAGCGACTCAAGCGACTCTCCGACAGGTCTGCGCTATGGTACTACGCGCTAAGAATGCAAGAGCGCGGAGGTCGCATCCTAGTAAGTTGTTGTAAGCACACCGTGGCGGTGTAGCTCAGGTGGTTAGAGCGACGGTCTCATAATCCGTAGGTCGTAGGTTCGAGTCCTACCGCCGCCACCAGATTCAAACCACAGCAAACAAAGGCGTTTTACTGGATTGCAGCAGGTTTGGCGTCTGCCGCTTCTGTTGCCACTTCGTTGTCACTTGCGAAGTTTTCGCTCTGTTCTGTTTCGTTTGGTGGCTCTTTGCCAATCACGAACCGTTCTAGCTTAGCCATCGCTGCGCGGGTGTCATCCGATGCACTCTTGATGTAGTACGTGTTGGTCGTGGACACGTTTGCATGGCGAAGGATGGCCTGAATCGTTTTTTCTGGTACACCTAGGCGGTACAAGTTCGTCCCCAGTCCCCGCCGTGCAGCGTGCCAGGCGTGCCACTCGGGAAGAATCTTGTCTCGCTCAAATTCGTGATCTGGTGCGGTGTCCTTGCCTTCGCCGAGCGGTTCTCGGCATTCCTTTTTCGGCTTTCCGCACACAGCGCAGCGGTTAAGTGCTGGTAGGATGGCGCGGTTTAGCAGGTTCCCCAAGTCCATCGGGGAGCCGCTTACGTTGGGGAACATGACCCCCGATGTGCGATTGCCACGGCTGGCACGGTGAAACTCTAGGCGCTTGGCTAGTGGGGCGATCACTGGAATAGCCCCCCGGCTTTTCCGTGTTTTGGGTTCGGTGATGTGGCCCTTCCAGATAGACCGCGTAATCTGGATTTCGCCGTCTTGGTAGTTTTCCCACATTAGCCCGCGAATCTCTCCGCGGCGTGCCCCTGTAAGGCCGCTCGGGAAGAGGCTAGAAAGTATACAGAGTACCCGGGTTCAACGGAAGCATTCGATCTCCTCATCCCACAGGTACCGATTAACCGGCGTTGTGCATTTCTTTCTAGCCTGTCAGAAATGCTCGGATCGAATGACTATTTTTCTAGCGCAGAGTACTTGCGCAAGGCGATTGACCTATGGCGGTCAGACCCGGCTGTGCAGCAGTGGTGTCGAACAGAGTTGCCCGCCACGGTACAGAATCGTCTGATACGCCTTGGAGCGTGGATACGTTATGGGCAATCTCCTCTTACGGAGTTGATAGCCGATACACAACTGCCTGACAGCGAGGTCTGCAGTCTTTTCGTAGCGGGGCTGGCACAAAATGCGGACGATTTGTCTGCTGAGGTCGCCCTGCCGTTAGTAGCGTTGATCGCCACGCATCTCACAGCACCCCAGGCACACAGCCTAGCCAACTGGTATTCGGAGCGAGTGGCTGCTCGGATTCCTGCCAAGGAAAAAGACGACGTCGATATCACGGATATACCCGACTCAGTTCAACTGGCTATAGGCCGATTTCTCTTTGCGATGATGAGCGATGTCGATGTGCGTATTCGATGGCTGGCAGCACATGCTGTCCGTAGGCTCGCGAAGTTGTCCGAAGCCGAAGTGATGCGGAGTTTGGAGGATCAATATGGACGAACCGAGGAGAGAACCTACCGGCAGTCTGACGCGCCCTTTTATTGGCTGGCCGCTCGGCTATGGCTTCTCATTGCCATAGATCGGATATCAGCAGAATCGCCGCTCGCGGTGGCCCCGCTCGCCAATGACCTCCTCAAGATCGCGCTCGACGACACTCTACCGCACTTGTTGATTCGGGCGTTTGCAAAGAGTGCTCTTGACCAGCTTTTGAAGAGTGGAACATCTCTCTGGCGTCTGAGGAACTCAAGTCCCTGTCGGCAGTCAATGTCAGTCCGTTTCGCCGAAAAGAGGTTAATGAGGGTCGGCCTCGCGGCCATCTCGACCTGAGTCCAGCCGCGCTTCTTCCGAAGTTTTCTAATCCGGGTTCCCCGGCGAACAAGCAGGTCTTCGGCCATGAACTGGCATCATGGCCTGTCGGAGAACGTCTACAAATCGAGAAGCTCCTTTCGCGATTAGGCGAAGATTTTCCCTTGAATAAATGAATAAAGAGGTTCAGAGAATGATAGAGCAGTAGAGCAGTGGCCTTAATCTGGGCGCGAAATACTCTCAGTTTCCACCAGACACTCAGCACGATCCTTCTGGAGGAGGCCAATGTTTTTCCCGAACGATTTGGAAAATGCCAGGTTAGGCGGTTTTACAGTCGCGACAAAAGCTGCGAAAGGGAAACTTTCAGCCCCTTGGCCATCAGGTCCAAATTGAGGATGGAAACATTCCTCTTCCCCCGCTCCACGTCCGCCAGGAAACTCCGGTCAATCCCGACCCGTTCGGCCATCTCGACCTGAGTCCAGCCGCGCTTCTTCCGAAGTTTTCTAATCCGGGTTCCCAGGCGAACAAGCAGGTCTTCGGCCATGAACTGGCATCATGGCCTGTCGGAGAACGTCTACAAATCGTGTTTACGCAACAATATGCTAGACTTCCTCCCAATCTTGCGCTCCCGGAATTCGGTGAGCGCTTTCGACCAAGAGAACCCTTGTTTGCCTTATTGGAATTCGTTGCGATTCTCAGCGTTGGGGGTACTGTTCTTTTCGCAGTCCTTGGCTGGATAAAACAAAACCATCCACGATGGCGGGACGTTAGCGCCTTTGTGGTCGCCGCCGGAGCAGCGTATGCGGCCAGTTTCGCGCTGGACCTTTTTATCGGAGCTTACGTCGGATTTTATCCGTTTAGTCCGTTCACGCTGCCGGTCTTCGCCTGGTCAGGCATCGCCATTGCTTTGCATCGCCTAGCCCAATTTGCTTCGGTCTCTCCACGCTGGATACAACTTCCCTATTTGGGTATTGGAGGAATTGCCGTGATGGCAGGACTCATGGGACCGCACAAGTTCAACATCGCAGTTGGGACCCCGCTGGTACTGTTCGCTCTGTTCTCCGCTCTGTTGAGCGCCAGAAGTGCTGCTCAGAACAAGAACATATCCGCTCGGCACATTTTCCCCATCGGCCAGTACAAACTCGACGCGCCAGTTGCCGGGCTTTCCGATCTTAAAGAATTCTCTGCTACTGAGTACTCTGTTCTGGGGCGTCCTTTCGAGGGAGAAACCGACTATGACACACATCCGGTGGTGTTTCTCGGACGTTCCTGGCACTTGCAATTGGGGACTGTGCACGGGAGAATCTACAAGATCGCACCCTACCTCCTCCTTGAAGACAAACAGGATGCCGACGCGGCAGCAATTGAGAGTTTGCGTTACTGCACTGCCGAGCTAGGAAACCCATCGGAGCAGCGGTCGGGCTTTTTCGTGTGGGATACCAGCGATGGGAATGTGGTCTTGCAGATTGCGGAATTGGCTGATGGCTTTTCTGTGAGCTTGTTCCTTACGTCAAGATCGGTGAGCGCTTTCAAGAAGAAGTGAAAGGATTATGAGAGCTACTCAGGCCGTTTGCAGATGCGCTAACCCCGTTTTTTGCGAGGGAGGAGAAAGCAAAGTTGGAGCAAAGTGGGCGTTTGAAAGTTTGAAATCCGTTCCGGTATCCGGAGGCATCCGGAGGCAAAGCCCATGCCAATCACCCTTTGAGAAAAGCTGCGAAGGATTGATTGGATAAGAACGAAGGCTCGATTCGACCCGGTAGTCTTGTTTGGAGGACAAAGACGCTGGGAAGAAAGGAGTCTTCGCAAATGATGATTATAGGGTGTGATTTCCATCCCAGTCTGTGAAGTTTTGGTTCAGTACTATTACCTCAGCACCGCGCCCCTGCAGGTCCCGCACGTCATGGTGGTCGGTCAATCTGCCGTGGAAGGGAAATCCTTCAGGCAACTTGCCCTCGACGTACTGTAAGCGTCAGAGGAAGCACATGGTTGACGGGTTGAGTCCGCAGCCAGCGTAAACACACAGCGGTGATCTATTATAAGGGGACCCACGCAGCTTCATGGACGTAGGATTCTGCTGCACACCAACTGAGAATTGCTGGCAGGTGTTTCCACGTCGGGTGACCCTTCTATGCTTGCTGCGGCTTTTCTTTTGCCATTGGAAGCGCAAAAGAAAACGGCCGGGAAAAATTCCCAGCCGTTTCAGGAAGACGTGCTGCAACAGCTTTATCGCCAACGAAGCTATTTCAGCCCTACCTTATCGCCTCTCAAGCTGGAAGACTAGAAGTCGTAGTCTTCTGGCGTGCAGGGGCAGAGACCGTAGCCACTGCCAATGGTTAGCCCATAGGAGCACAGGGTCCCCAGGTTATAGAGTTCAGTCGACGAGAGGTTCGAATCGGCCAACGCGGTTTCGGTAACGAACCACGGCCCCTTCTCCACGGCGTTCTTAGCGAACCCTGGACCGGGAGCTGGAAAGGTGGTCGTCGTTGCCTGGATGTGCGTCATCCATCCCCGCAGTCCGGTAAGCGGCACGGGGGTGTCCGGGTGACTGCTGTTAGACGAAATGACCTTGATAACGCCACGGGTGTTTTCCCCTCTGCCGGTGAATTCGTTGGCCGTGAGTTCTTTGTTCACGGATTCCGAAAGCAGACCGTCTGACGTGATCATGCAGGCGCAGCACGATCTCATCTCCTGGCTGTCATCGAATATGTAGATCGCCGCTCACAGGGTTCCGTTTTCCACTCCCTCGGGAGCCATAGTTGCCTCGGCGCCATCGTTGATGACGCGCAAGGTTCCATCCGGAGCACCGGTGGTATTGGCATTGGAAAAGTAGGTGACGAAATAGACGCTATTGTCACCCACGTTTTGAGCGAAGGCATTTCCCCCCAGCATCAGGGTGATTGCCAGAATCGGAAGCAGCAACAATCCGAGCTTCTTCATTTCTTGGATCCTCCTTGTGTTGATTGTGCCGCCGAGCGCCCGGGGGGTACACCTAATGGGCACCTACCATTCGTAACCCAATGGTGAGTTCTTTACAATTACCCACCTGGCTTAGTCAGAACCACTAAGTTCCTACTACTTTTGGAGCAGTTCGCAAGGCAAGTCAACCCAAGCCAATGCGTAACAATCCTTCGCGAAATCACCGTTCGCTCTCACATTGAGGCCGCTCCGTCAATCGCTGGAATCCGGATGGTCTGGGGGCTTCTTTATTCCGTGTTTCTCAATCCTATATAGGAGCGTCTTGCGGCTGAGATCGAGATAACGGGCGGCACGCGTTTGGTTCCAATCACATGTGTGAAGAGCCCTCAAGATGAGCTCTTTCTCGATCGCTTCCAAGCTGATGCCTTGAGAAGGTAGGTCTATTTCGAGAGCGTCGATGCCAGCTCTCTCTTGTGTCAGGAATTGCGGCAAATCTTCGATTGTGACGTGACTCCCGCGAGCCAGAACGACGATGCGCTCAACGATATTCTCCAGTTCGCGCACGTTGCCCGGCCAACGATAGCGCACGAAGTAAGGCAACAGAGCCGGTGGCATGGCTAGCTCAGGGCGCTTGTTTCTCTCTTGGCTCCTGCGGAAGAAGTGTTGTACCAGTTCCGGAATATCATCAGCGCGTTCTCGAAGAGGCGGCATCACAAGTGGAATCACGGCGAGGCGGTAATACAAGTCCTCGCGAAAAGTACCATCCTCGATCATCGCTTGCAGATCCCGATGGCTCGCAGCAATAATGCGCACGTCAACTTTGGCTTTCACTTCGGAGCCAATCTTTTCGATTTCTCCCTCCTGAATCAATCGGAGTAGCTTGACTTGGAGGTCGGGTGACAATTCGGCGATTTCATCAAGAAAGAGGGTACCTCCGTCGGCCAATTCGATCCTTCCCTTCTTGTCGGCTATCGCACCCGTAAACGCTCCCCTCCGGTGCCCGAAAAGTTCAGATTCAAGCAAGTCCTTCGGGATCGCGCCGCAGTTGATGGTGACTAGGGGATTGTTGCTGCGGGAACTATTGAAGTGGATGGCTCGCGCCAGTAATTCCTTCCCTGTACCCGTCTCCCCGCGGATGAGTACGGTGGCGTTGCTGCTCGCAGCTCTGGCTGCCATGTCTAAGACCTCCAACAGGACGTCAGAACGCCCGAGGATGTTTTCAAAGCCGTACTTCTGGTTGAGGCTGATGCGCAATGTGCACACCTGCTCCACCAAACGGACGTGCTCCAGCGCACGCCGCACCACTACCGACATCTCATCCGGATGGACCGGCTTCGTAAGATAATCGTAAGCTCCGGCTTTCATGGCTTCGACGGCCGTTTCCACCGTACCGAAAGCGGTGAGCAATATGATGATCGTTTGCGGGTACTGCAACCGAGCGTGCCTGAGCAGCTCGAGACCGGACATTCCCGGCATCTTTAGATCGGTAATCAAGAGGTCGAAAGGCTGAAGTTGAAGGATTGACAGAGTCTGCTGACCAGAGGCCGCCACAGCGACCTCGTATCCCTCTTGTTCCAGTTGAACTTGCAGGACTCTGCGCAAGCTTGCATCGTCGTCCGTCACGAGGATTCTGCCTGTCGCCATAACTAGCCTGACTGAAGAGGAAGTGATAATCGGACCGTTACTCCCTGGGGAGAATTGCGGGCGATGGTCAGTATTCCCCTATGCTGGCTCGCAATCTGGAGCGCTACCGATAGCCCGAGACCCGTCCCGTTTTCCTTAGTCGTGAAGAATGGATCGAAGATCCGATCCAGATTGTCTTCGTCAATCCCGCTTCCTTGGTCGTGAACATCAATACTAATGTTGGCGCCATCACGCCGAGCTTCCAATAACACGGTACCACCGTGCGGCATCGCCTGGTTCGCATTCATGACGAGATTCAGCAAGACCTGCTTCAGTTGCTCGGGATCGCACTCCAGCATCGGCAGGCCGGGCTCGATCTGCTTTAGCAACTCAAGCCGGCTCGTGTCACTTGCATGGCGAACAAGAAGAAGGACAGAGTCCAAAATTTCACCGATCTCCACCCGCTGCAGATCGGGATTCCTGGGCCGGGCAAATTCGAGAAAGCTGGTGAGTAAGCGATTTAGTCGCCGGGTTTCCTTCTGGATAATGTCAAGAAATTCGTGGCGTTCTTCCTCCGACAGAGTTTCGCGCTGCACAAGTGCCGCCGCGCCTTCGAGGCTTGCCAGCGGAGTCCGAATCTCGTGGGCCAGCCCAGCTGATAGTTGTGCCAACGCATAAATCCTCTCTACGCGCTTCATGTTTTCAAAGTTCTTTTCCAACTCCTGATGCGCCTGGCGCAGTTGATCATTAGTCCTCCGAACGGTGGCTTCTTGTTTTCTATGTCGATCCGTGAGTACTCCGGATAGTCCGCCAACCAGGCAGAACACAGAGACCTCCAGACATTGATCGAGGACATCGACGCGGCTTACGGTCCATATAGATGGCGGGCCAATTGCAAAGGAAGCGCCTGCGAGCAGAGCAATGCCCAATCCTCCCTGCCAGCCTATGATTAGGCCGGCGAGTAAAACGGGGATGTAGTACATCCTCTGAAGGATATAAAGCCACTCCATCTGGCTTGGAGTCACCAGATGTTGCAGCGTTCCCAATACGAGGACCATAGCCACAAGCCAGCCTATCCGCAAGCGGCGCCCCAAGACCGGAGCGGGATCATCGCTCGCAGCGGCGACTTTGGAAGCGTTCGGCAAAGATCGGATCCCTCCACGGTTCCTGATATCGCAGACCGGAACGGCCATCTCAAGAACACCCCAGCGTATAACGAACTTCCTCGCATCCTCAACCCGATTGCTACCATAAACATTCATCTCAGAATCAGTCTCATCCTTTCGAGCTTGGCACCCTTCGTTGCACTTCACGCTTCTTTAGCAATCGCGAGTCCGGAAGCCTCTCGGGCCCTTCATGTCGCGAGCCGGCTGTGTCACCTTGAAGGGAAGCAACTCGATCTGGCCGGTTTGCAGCGGACGCTGGTGAACAACGGAGCCCCAGAAGTTCGCCAATGTTCCAGAAGAACTTTGACGCGAAGGTGTCCGATTTAAGCCAGGGCTGCCTCATCTGAGGCATTTCTTGGGACCGCAGGCCCCGCAAAGCCCTTATTTTGTGGACGCGACGATGGAAGGCGGCTTGCATTCTTTGGTTGAGTGCAACCGGGAGAGGCACGAATGCACAGAACAAAGCTGTTTCCGGATTCGGCTGTTGAATACAGCTCAAGCCGTGAGTTCGACAAGACCCGTTCCGATTGTGAAGTTTACATTCCAGACTGTCACAGAAGTGCCCGATTGCTGCGAGCGCTGCGCGATCTCGACGAATCCTTATCGGGATTGGAAGAATTGCCGGAAGCCGAACTCAGCGATCTTGTCTGGAGCGCGATTCGGGAGTGCGGGTTTGTGGATCCCATTGAAGCGTGGTACGCGATTGCCGCCGTCTTGGAGGTAATCGACGCGCCTTCTCCTGTAATGGACAGCTGATCTGGGTAGCTTTTCTTAAGACGAGATAGACAAGAGTTTGCCTTGCGCCACGTTCTGGACTCCTGTCGCGGCGCAGAGCGCGGCTAGATGTCCGATTGCTTTTAGGGAGGAAACTCCGGCGTGAGGTCAGCACTATGAAGCGTCGGACATACTAGCCGGACAGAAGTAGCGTGAGCGCCTGTGGGCGGAGGTACGAAAATGCTTGGCAAGTGCACCAACCCTTCGTGTTCCGCCTCCTTTCGCTATCTGGAAGACGGGATGCTCTTCCGACTGGAAACTGACCGAACCCAACGGCTGCCCAATCCCAGGATGCCGGAATATTACTGGCTGTGCCGGAGTTGCTCAACCGCGATGACGCTGCATATCAGCAAAGAGGGAAACATTGTAATGATTGCGCTACCGCTGCCAGTTCATGGCGGTTCCCCTGGCCCTGATTTCATCCCCTCAAATCGGCAGAAGGGGCTGGTGCTCAGCGGCGTTAGCTTCTCGACCGAAGGACATCGCCGAGGTACGGGATACGTCGGTTGACCGAGAACACACTATGCCAGATGACAGGGATGATCACGATAATGTCGTTGTGAGAGGACAAGACGGCAGAAGATCCAATGCCCGGGAGTCCGTGATTTTTCTGTCCCGCGCGTCCAAACAACACGAGCTTGCTTTGGGCCACTCCCCCGGTGGCTCGGGGCGCGGCTAGTCGTCCGACTGCTGCAGAGTGAGCGCACCGGGGGGGCGTTTACCTAAGGCAGTCGGACGCCGCCTGCCGCATCCGCTCGCAGTAGGTCACGACAAACGTTAAGTATCAAGGCAAAGCACGAAGTCAGATTCACCGAACGGCATAGAGATGGTTACTGCCGGGGCTATGCGCGAGTGTTCATGCCCATAGCCGTGTACGCCAACCAAGGCCGCCAGAGGCTACCAACGAAGGAGTCAAAACAATGAAAACTGCACTCGCAAAAACCGCTCCACAAACTAACCAAATAACCCAGTCCACCAGCGAGCTTCAAGAGCAAATCCGCCGTCGTGCCTACGAACTGTACGAGCAACGCGGGAGAGACGAAGGACACGAACTAGACGATTGGCTGCTAGCAGAGTCGGAGTTAGCTCAACAGAAGGCGATGACAGCTGCCGCATAGAACCAGTGATGGCTCACTCCCCTCTCAAAGACTCTCCAACAGATGGGAGTTGCCCTTGACCACGCCGTCGAACTCCGTTTAGTGGTGGCGCAGGGCGCGGCTAGGTGTCCGACTGCTGTTGAGTGGACGCGCCCGGGGGGAGTTACCAAAGGCGGTCGGACACAACCTGCCGTATCCGTTCGCAGCCGCCTAGTCTTATTGCGGCGTTGCTGCTGCGGAAATCAGATAACTGGAGGGTGTGCCGCATGTTCCTGCAGAAATTGTTCGCATCGATAAGAGTGCGCCGTCGTAGATCAACCGAGCAACATGTCCGATAAGTAGGGCTCGGTAACGCAACACCGGGCAGGCCACACGGCCCTCCCCGGGAACGAACATTTCTGGCATCAAAGGTCGACGGGAATTCCGCGAACTTCCGGGTTCGCGGCAGAAAGCTTGGGCGAGAAACTTTTATGACAAAAATACTTAAGAAATTTGCCTGGTGGAGCGCAGTGCTCGGGCTGGCGCTCTCGACTATGGTTCTAACAACACTAGCGGTCGCTCAAAATCAAGATCAGCAGGACGATCCTCCTAGTCGAGTCGCTCGACTCGGCTACATGGAGGGCTCGGTTTCATTTCAGCCGGCGGGCGAACCGGATTGGGTGCAGGCAGTCGCGAATCGGCCCATGACGACGGGCGACAAGCTGTGGGCGGACAAGGACTCGCGCGCCGAGCTGCAACTGGGATCAGCCGTGATTCGCTTGGATGCCAATACCGGCTTCTCGTTCCTGAACCTGGATGACAATACGGTTCAGATCCAACTTACGTCGGGTGCGATCAACCTTCGCGTGCGCCGGCTGGACCAGAACGATGTCTACGAGATCGATACGCCTAACCTGGCGTTTACGGTTTCCCAGCCGGGAAGCTATCGGGTAGAGGCTAGTGAAGACGGCACCTGCTCGGTCGTCAGCATACGCGAGGGCGGAGGCGAGTCGACCGGCAACGGCCAGACCTATACGCTGCACGCCGGACAAAGAGGCACTTTCAGCGGGACGGACTCGCTGAACGCCGAGGTGATTGACATCGGCGGACCCGACCAATTTGATAACTGGGCTTACAATCGCGACCACCGCTACGATCAGTCGCGCTCGGCGCAGTATCTATCTCACGATGTCGTGGGATACGAGGACCTGGATGACAATGGCGATTGGCGCGACGACTCGAACTACGGCCACGTCTGGTTCCCCAACAAGGTTGCCGCAGGCTGGGCGCCTTATCACGAGGGCCACTGGGACTGGATTTCTCCCTGGGGATATACGTGGGTCGATGACTCCGCTTGGGGATACGCGCCGTTCCACTACGGACGCTGGGTGACGGTCGGCGGACGCTGGGGTTGGGTGGCCGGGCCGGTCGCGGTGCGGGCGGTATATGCGCCCGCGCTGGTGGTCTTTATTGGCGGTGGAGGAGTTGGAGTTGGCTTCGGCGGGAATGTGGGATGGTTTCCGCTGGGTCCGCGGGAAGTTTATGTGCCGTCGTACCACGTCAGCCGGGAGTACGTGAACCGGGTGAACATCAGCAATACGACCGTCAATAACGTTCAGATCACGCATGTTTACAACACGACCATCATCAACAAAAGCACGAACATCACGAATGTGACTTACGCGAACCGGAATGTACGGGGTGCGGTGATGGCGGTTCCGCAACACGCCTTCGCGAGCGCGCAGCCCGTGGGCCGAGCAGCGGTTGCCATGAATGAGCGGCAGATCGCTGGTGCATCTGTGAGCGTGAGGGTTGCGGTGGCTCCCACACGGGAGAGCGTACTGGGAGCGAAGTTTGCGACCGCGAATCATGTGACCGCGCCGCCGCCAGCAGTGATGAACCGGCAGGTGATCGCGAAGAGGACGCCGCCTCCTCCGCCGGTGCCGTTTGCAAAACAGCAGCAGGCGCTGGCAGCGCATCCCGGACAGCCTTTGGCGAAGCACGAGGTGCAGAGCTTGCGTCCAGCGGCCACTGCGGCGTCGCACCCGATGGTCAAGCAGGCGCCTCCGGGCAAACCGGCAACACCGAACATGGGCCGACCTGGCAACCAGCCGGCGAACCAAACGAATGCGGCGAAACCGGGGCAGCCCGCTTCCACTCCGCCCACCAACCAGCCGGCGAACCGTCCCGGAAATCAGCCGACCCCGAATCAGCGTCCTGGTGCGGCCGTTCCCGCACAGCCGAATCCTCCGCCGACAGCACAGCCGAATCAGCCGGCGCCGTCACAGCCGACTAATCGACCGGAGACGAATCGCCCTCCTGCGGCACAGCCGAAACAGCCAGCTCCGAATAACCGCCCGGAGCCGAATCGTCCGCCGACAGCACAGCCGAATCAGCCGGCGCCGTCACAGCCGACTAATCGACCGGAGACGAATCGCCCTCCTGCGGCACAGCCGAAACAGCCAGCTCCGAATAACCGTTCCGAAACCGCTCGTCCTGCACCCAGTCAGCCCGAGCCGAACCGGAACCAACCCGCTCCGCGGCCGCAAACGCCTACGCCGGCCGAACACCAGCAGCAGCGCACGCCTCCTCCTGTAGCGACTAAGCCGGCGCCACCGCCTCCTGCAGCGACTAAGCCGGCGCCGCCGCCTCCAGCAGCGACTAAGCCGGCACCGCCGCCTCAGCGCCAGCAACCGAAACCGCAGACCCCTGCGGAGAAAAAGCAGGAAGAGGAACGGCGGAAGCGGGAACAGCAGAAGCCTCCAGGTGAGTAGAGGCTCAGCATCCAAAAAGTTGGATGTGAATAGTGCCGGGCATCCCGAGTCTTCTCAGGATGCCCCTTTCGCAACTGGCTGCGCGAGCAAATTAGTTTATGGGGCGGTATTTCTTTTCATCACTCTCTTTCAAGGAGGACCGTTCGATATGAAACTCTGGATTTCATTTTTGCTCACACTTTCCCTGTGCGGCTTGATCTCAGCCCAGGAGCATTCGGCCTCCAACCAGTCGAAGCAAGCAACTCTGATGAGCGGGTTGGGAGATCTGCATCATCCTGTCTCCACCAGCAACGTCGAGGCGTCGAGGCACAACAATTCTTCGATCAGGGACTGCGCTTGATCTATGTTTTCAATCATGACGAGGCCGCGCGCTCCTTTACCCGTGCCGCCGAATGTTCGTGGTTTTGTTGATGATGCGCTGCGCCGTTCTTTATCTAATTAGGGCAATAATATAGTTGACAAAATGTAAGCTCAACAATGGGCTGAATTAGCGGCGTCCTTGGGAACGTAGCCAATCTTAAAATTGCTTGTTCTTTCGACGGCGTTCCGCACCACTGATCGGCAATTTCCTTTTGAGTTCCTCGATCCGATAGGACATTATCCAAAGTCCCAGGATATAAACTCCGGCAGCAAGGATGATGCACATCGCGAAAAGGAGCGCAGCGTGCAACTGGGGCCAAATACCAAAAACCAAGTCTGTGATTAGGATTGCAAATGTGATCGCGAGAACTATGCCGTAGGCCCTCGCGTATGTGCTCTTGTTCATCATGCTGCACCGCAGCAGACATTGTGCGTTTGGCAGGGGCTGAAGTTTGAGACTTTCCCGCGGCTAATGACTCCGGCTGTTTGCGAATGCTCGCCCATCGAGCTTTTTGCGGGTTGTTTGGGCTGTGGTGTGGGATGTTCCCGTACCATTCAGGGACTCGATCCCAGCTTTGATCTGGTCTAGCTTCTCAATTTCTATTTGGTCTTTGCTGCGCTTCTCGCGAAGCTCCTGGAGCGCGTTCTGTGCCCCTTCATACTGTTCCGCACGGCGGTATAACACGGCGTTCGCGACTATCCCGCGACACGGCGGCGAGTGTCGCGCCACCGTTTCGAACGTCCCGGCTTGGAGAGCTTTCCTCACCCACAATCAACACTGCCTGCTTTGGTGTCAGAGAGGGCTCATGGGCGCACCCTACGTTTCCTGGCTACTGCCGCGCTGTCGAGGCTGCGCCGATTCAGTGGGAGGAACAGCCTGCTCTTGGTTGCGCGGGGGTTGCGGATTTTGCAGATCTTTGCCGCAGTTTGCCGAGCTATCTGACTGAGATTCTTTAGAATCACCGCTAGGTGGGCAACTCATAATCCGTAGGTCGTAGGTTCGAGTCCTACCGCCGCCACCAGATTCAACCGACAGTAAAACAGAGGCGTCTACTGGATTGCAGCAGGTTTGGCGTCTGCCGCTTCCGTTGCCTTC
>Ga0181536_10004787_pt1 | contig 14168 bp, 10 predicted proteins | sample PEATcosm2014_Bin_41_FD_121105 | JGI IMG/M metagenome (GOLD analysis project Ga0181536, IMG submission 121105) | Peatland microbial communities from MTU Mesocosm Facility, Houghton, MI, USA - PEATcosm2014_Bin17_60_metaG | ecosystem: Environmental > Terrestrial > Soil > Wetlands > Peat | place...
CAGGCCTTCCGTGGTCATCGTGCGGACGTACTCGGTCAGCGTCGCATCGACCGCGGCTACCGCTTTGTCGCCCACGGCGAGCGCAGCGGCGATCGTACCGTGCTCGCGCAGCGCGATCGTCAGCGCGCGCGTGTCGACGCCGACGATCGTCGGCACCGCTTGTTCTTCGAGCCAGCTGCCGAGGTCGATGACGTTCTCGAAGTGCGAGGGCCGGCGGGCCAGATGCTTGAGCACGCAGCCCGCGGTCGTCGCGCGCGGATGCTGCGAGACCGTCCGTGAGATCCCGTAGTTGCCGATCAGCGGATAGGTGAAGGTGAGGATTTGGCCGGCGTACGACGGATCGGTCAACGCTTCTTCGTAACCGGTCATGCCGGTGTAGAACACCGCTTCGCCGAGCGCGGTCGCGTCGGGGCCGATGCCGTCGCCTTCAAAACGGGTTCCGTCGGCGAGCAACAGGACGGCGCGCTTGGTCTGGTACTTTCGGCCCGGCTTCACGAATGCAGGGCTTCGTCGCGCGGCAGCACGCGTCCGTGTTCGTAGACCACGGCGCCGCCGACGATCGTCGCCAGCGCGCGGCGCGGGAAGGTCGCGCCGTCGAAGGGCGTGTTGCGGCCCTTGGAGTGGAACAGCCGCGTGTCGACCGTCCACGGGCGCTCGGCGAACACCGTAACGTCGCCGACGCTGCCGACCGCCAGCGATCCGCCCGGGACGCCGAGGATCCGCGCCGGGTTCACGCTGTGCAACTCGATCATCCGCGCCAGCGGCACGTCCGGCAACGCCGCGGCGTACGCGCCCAGCGCGATCTCGAGCCCGCTGAAGCCGACCGGCGCCTCGCTGAGCAATTGGGCCTTTTCGTCGAGCCCGTGCGGCGCGTGGTCGGTGGCGAAGACGTCGATCGTGCCGTCGCGCACGCCGGCAAGCAGCGCTTCACGGTCGCGCTCGGCACGCAGCGGCGGGTTCACCTTGGCGTCGGCGCGATAGGTGTCGAAGCGGTCGTCGAGCAGCAGCAGATGGTGCGGCGTCACCTCGCAGGTCGCGCGTACCCCGCGGCTGCGCGCCCAGCGCATCAGATCGAGCGAGGTGGCGGTCGAGACGTGCGCGATGTGCCACGGCTTTCCGGTGTCCTCGGCGATCAGCAGATCGCGTGCGACGATGATGTCCTCGGCGAGTCCGGGACTTCCCGGCAAACCCAGGCGCGTCGACGGGCCGCCTTCGTTCATCACCGCGTCGCCTTTGAGCTTCGGATCCTCGCAGTGCGAGATGAAGATCGAGGTGAGATCGCTCGCGTAACGGGCAGCGTTGCGCAAGACCAGCGCGTTCTCGACGGTCGAACCGTCGTCGCTGAACGCAACGCAGCCCGCGTCGGCCAGCAGATGGTAGGGTGCCAACTCGATGCCGGCGCGCGCTTTCGTCACCGCGCCGATCGGGTAGACGCGCGCCAGTCCGGCCGCCTCGGCCCGGCGCAGCACGTCGGCGACGATCGTCGCCGAATCGAGCGCCGGTTCGGTGTTGGCCATGCAGGCCACCGCCGTGAAACCGCCGGCGACCGCGGCCGCCGCGCCGGTCGCGATCGTTTCCTTGTGCGTGAAGCCCGGTTCGCGCAGGTGGACGTGCATGTCGATGAAACCCGGTGCGACGATCGCCCCGGTCGCATCGACGACCCGCGCGTAGGCGGTGTCGGCGTGCTCGGCGATCTCGCTGATGAAGCCGTTTTCGATCACGACGTCCAGCAACGCGTCGAGGCCGAGCGACGGATCGATGACCCGGCCGCCGCGGACGACCGTCTTCACGCCGGCACGCTCGCGCTGTTGATGAGAAACTCGAGCACGGCCATGCGCACGTAGACGCCGTTGTGCACTTGGATGACGTAGCGCGAACGCGGATCGTCGAGCACTTCGTCGGTCAACTCGACGCCGCGGTTGTACGGACCGGGATGCAGGATCACGGCGTCTTTCGAGAGGCGTCCGAGCCGCGCCGGATTGAGCTGGAAGCGGCGGATGTAATCGTCGAGGGAGGGCAAGAGCCCGGAGACGATCCGCTCGCGCTGGATGCGCAGCATCATGATCGCGTCGACGTGCGGCAGCACCGCGTCGAGGTCGCGCTCGATGTGCACCCCTTCGCCGGCGAAAGCGTCGGGCAACAGCGTGCGCGGGCCGACCAGCGTCACGTCGACGCCCAGCATGCGCATCCCGACCAGGTTCGAACGCGCGACGCGCGAGTGCAGGATGTCGCCGACGATCGCGATCTTCAGCCCTTCGAGCCGGCCGGCATGGTCGCGCAACGTCATCAGGTCGAGCAGCGCTTGGGTCGGGTGCGCGTGCGTTCCGTCGCCGGCGTTGATTACGTGACCGTCGAACGACTCCGACAAGCGTTTCGGAAAACCGGATTCCGGATGGCGCACGACGATCACCCGAACACCGATCGCGCGCAGCGTGATCGCGGTGTCGGCGATCGTCTCGCCCTTCCCGAGCGAGGACGCGCCCGGCGCGAACGAGATCACGTCGGCGCCGACGCGCTGTTCGGCCAGCGTGAACGACGTGGCCGTCCGCGTGCTCGATTCGAAGAAGAGATTGAGAACGGGAACGCCCGCGAGCAAGTCGCGTGGCGGGGCCGTCTGGTTGAACGCCGTGGCGCGATCGATGAGACCGATCAGTTCCGAGGGCGAGACGTCGTCGACGTCGATCAGGTTACGTGGCGGCACGTTCCTCATCGAGGACCAGCGCGACGGAATCATCCGCCGACGGCTGCGGCGCGAGCACGACGTCGATGTGCTCGCGGCGGCTGGTCGGGATCGTCTTGCCGATGTAGTCCGCCTGCACGGGGAGCTCGCGCAGCCCGCGATCCACCAGCACGGCCAAGCGAATCGCCCGGGGGCGCCCGAGATCGGTGACGGCATCGAGGGCGGCACGCACGGTCCGCCCGGTGTAGAGCACGTCGTCCACGATCACGACCGTCTTGCCGGCGATGTCGCTGCGGATCTCGGATTCGGGCAGTTCGCGCGCGACGTCGTCGTCGCGATAGAGGTTGATGTTGAGGAAGCCGAGGCCGGGTGCCTCCCCGGCGATCGCGGCGATCTCGGCGACCAAGCGCCGGGCGAGCGCCTCGCCGCCGCGGCGAATACCGATCACGACCAGTCCGCTTTGGGCTTCTTCCGGTTCGATGATCTGGTGCGCCATGCGAGAGACCGCCCGCTCGATCGCAGCGGGTGACATCAGGACGCGACGGCGAGCAAGCGCGGGCATCAAGCGGCGGTTCGGGCGCGCCCAATTCCGGCCCTTTGTGCGCAGCGTCCTCGGGAGAAGTCTTCGTCTTGTCGAAGGACCGGCAGGATGCCCGTTTCGATTGCAGGCCGCGCCTGCCGCCTTCGCCAGTGGTTCGGCAGCGACGCCGAACCGCTCGTGCCGCTGGCGAACGACCCGTACATCGCGCGTTACCTCTCGCACGTTTTCCCGCAACCGTACACGCGCGCGGATGCCGAGCGCTGGCTCCAGGAGCAGACCAACGCGGACCCGGTCGGACAGTTTGCGATCGAAGTCGGCGGGGAACTGGCCGGCGGCATCGGCTTCATTTTGGGCACCGGCGAACGCGTGGGAACCGCGAGCCTCGGCTACTGGCTCGGACGGCGCTATTGGGGCCGCGGCGTGATGACCGAAGCGGTACAAGCATCCACACAGTGGGCGTTCGAAACGCTGCGCGTGCGGCGCGTGTGGGCCAACGTGATGGAACCCAATATTGCTTCCGTGCGCGTGCTCGAAAAGTGCGGCTTCATGCTCGAAGCCAAGATGAACGCCGCGATCTGCGACCGGCGCGGCATGATTCACAACGAGCTGATCTACGCGCGCATGCGCGCCTGAGCTACCCCGCCGTCGTCTTCGGGCCGGCGCTCCGGCCCAGCAGGCCCCACGCCGTTCCGAGCGCGTAGCCGTAGAGCCCGAACACGATGTAGACGATCCGCTCGACCGACGCGTCGCCGGCATTCAGCCCCAGCGCGGCCACCAGTTCGAAGCCGTAGATGCAGACCGAGATCAGCCCGAAATTCTGCCACCCGCTCCAGCCCGCAGAGAGCCGGAATCGGGCCCGACCCAAGCGCAGCGTCTGCACGATCGCGAGGCACGCGATCACGACCATGGTCGGCCGGACCTCGTGGGTGAGCAGTGCCGCCAGCGACACGAAGAAGATGTTGCCCAACGCCGTGAAGGCGCGCTCGGCGTCGCTGCGCCGTTTGAGATCGGCGCTGGATCCGAAGATCTTGTCCGGGTCGACGCTGACCGCGACGAACAGTAACCCGATCAGTGCCGCCGCCGCGCCGACACTGGCGGCAAACAGATCGTGCAGATCGCGGAGTTCGTTCACCCGAGGGCGTGCAGCGCTTGACGCGCGCCGTCGCGGCGGCGCACGTAGTCATCGAGTTTCTCGCGCTCGCTCGCAACGACGCCGGGCTTCGCGTTGGCGACGAACTTTTCGTTCGCGAGCTTCTTCTCCAAGCGCTCGACCTCGAGGTCGAGCTGGGCGATCTCGCGCTCGTAGCGCTCGCGCAGCACCGCCGGGTCGGCTTGCAGGCGCAGCGCATCCAGCCGTTCGGCAAACGTCTCCCCGGCGATCGCCGAGTCGGCCCGAAACTCCACGCCGGCCAGCAGCCGCAGCTGCTCGACGATCGTCGGGTCGAGCTCGGGTCCGCTGACGACCACCTTCGCCCGCGGCGCGAGGCCGAGCTCCGAGCGCGCGTTGCGCAAGCGCTCGACGGTCGACCGGAAGCGGTCGTAGTCGGCGGCGCTTGCGGGATCGTGCGGGATCTCGCTCGCGTCGGGCCAGGCGGAAACGACGATCGACGGCCCGTTCGGCAGCAGCACCGCGCCGATTTCTTCGGTGACGAACGGCGCGATCGGGTGCATCAAGCGCACGAAGGTGTCGAGCACGTACGTCAACACCGGCATGCGCGTCGCGCGCTGGCCGGCGGCCTTGGCCGACTCCAAATACCAGTCGCAGAACTCATACCAGCCGAATTGGATGAGGGTGTCGGCCGCGACGCCCATCTCGAAGTTGTCCAAGGCGTACGTCACCGCTTCGACCGTGGCGCGCAGGCGCGTCAGGATCCACCAGTCGGCCAGGGTGAGGGTGTCGGGCGCCGGCAGTCCGAGGTGATCGGGCAAACCCTCGTCGAGCGAGGCGATGAAGCGCAGCGCGTTCCAGAGCTTGTTGTTGAAGCGCCGCGCCTCGTCGCACTTTTCCTCATCGAAGCGCAGCTCTTGCGATTCGAGCCGCATCTGGCGCAAGACGCCGAAGCGAAAGCCGTCGGCCCCGTACTGTTCGACCAGATCCATCGGGTCGATCGCGTTGCCGAGGCTCTTGCTCATCTTGCGGCCGTATTTGTCGAACACCAGCGGCGTGATGAACACGGTGCTGAACGGAATCCTCCCGACGCAGTGCAAGCCGAGCATGATCATGCGGCTCACCCACAGGAAGATGATCTCGCGCGCCGTGACCATCACCTGATTCGGGTACCACGCGTCGAGCTCGGGCGTTTGGCGCGGCCAGCCGAGGATCGTGAACGGCCAGAGGCCGCTCGAAAACCACGTGTCGAGCGTATCGGGGTCGCGCCGCAGCTCGATCGTGCCGAAGCGCTCGCGCCCGATCTCGCGCGCTTCCTCCGCGTCGAAGGCGACGATCGCGTCGCCGTCCGGCGTGTACCACACCGGCAGCTGATGGCCCCACCAGACCTGACGCGAGATGTTCCAGTCGCGCAAGTTCTCGAGCCCGTGCTCGAACGTGCGCCCGAAGCGCTCGGGCACGAAACGAACCGAGCCGTTGCGATACGCCTCGAGCGCCGGTTTGGCCAACGTCTCCATCGCCATGAACCACTGCAGCGAGAGCAGCGGCTCGATGATCTCGCCCGAACGCGACGACACCGGCACCGTCGTCTCGTACGGCTCGACCCGCTCGAGCGCGCCGGCGGCTTCGAGATCGGCGACGATCGCGGTGCGCGCGGCAAAGCGATCCAGCCCGACGTACTTCGCGAGCGCCTCGCGGCCGACGTCGAAGCGCGCGCGCGTCGCGGCATCGGGCTCGACGCGCCAGGCCGGCACGATGATGCGCCCGTCGTAGTCGATGACGGTCGGCATCGGCAACTCATGGCGCCGGCCGATCTCGTAGTCGGTCGTGTCGTGCGCGGGCGTCACCTTGACGGCCCCGGTGCCGAATTCACGCAGCACCGCCGCGTCGGCGATCACCGGGACCGGCCGGTCGAGCAGCGGCAGCACGACGTTGCGCCCGATCAGGTGCGCGTAGCGTTCGTCCTCCGGATGCACCGCGACCGCGACGTCGGCGAGGTAGGTCTCCGGCCGCGTCGTCGCGACCAGCACGCCGTCGCCGCCGTCCTCGGCGCGATAGCGCAGGTACCACAACGACCCGCTGTGCGGTTCGTTTTCGACCTCGGCGTCGGAGAGCGTCGACTGCGCGACCGGATCCCAGTTGACCAGCCGCGTCCCGCGATAGATCAGTCCCTCGTTATAGAGGTCGACGAACACCTTGGTGACGGCGGACGAGAGTTCGGCGTCGAGCGTGAACCGTTCGCGTTGCCAGTCCGGGCCGAAGCCGAGCCGTTTGAACTGTTCGTTGATGCGGTTGCCGTACTGCTCGCGCCACTTCCAGGCGCGGGCGAGGAACGCGTCGCGGCCGAGCCCGTCGCGCGTGAGGCCCTCCTTGGCCAGCTCGCGCACCAGCACGGCTTCGGTGGCGATCGCGGCGTGGTCTTGACCCGGCAGCCAGTCGGCGTTTTCGCCGCGCATGCGATGGTAGCGCGTGAGCACGTCCTGCGGCGTGTACGTCGAGCCGTGCCCGATGTGGGCCGCGCCGGTGATGTTCGGCGGCGGCATCGAGATGATGAACGGCGGCCGCCCGGGGTCGACCTCGGCATGGTACACGCCGGCGGCGAGGTTGCGCGCGATGAGGCGCGGCTCAACCTCACCCGGATCGTACGATTTCGCTAACTCGGGACGCAGTACCACGCCTCGGTTTACTCGGCTGCGCCCCCTATGTCATCCCGAGCGCGACCGAAGTGGAGCGGTCGAGGGACAGCGATTACGCGGGGGCTGAGGCCGAACGGCGCGCTTCACCCGCACGGTAGCGGTAGATGATGCGGCCCTTCGTCAGGTCGTACGGCGAGATCTCGAGCTCGACCCGGTCGCCCAAGAGCAGTTTGATGTGATGGCGGCGCAGGCGCCCCGCGATGTGCGCGAGGACTTCGTGGCCGTTCTCGAGCTCGACGCCGAACGTCGTGCTCGGATAGACCTGCTTGATCGTGCCGAACATCTCGATCATCGGCTGCTTCGCCGACTCGTCGACCCGTTCGACCCGCTGCGCGGCGGGCTTGCGGCGCTTGGCCGGCCGTCTCGCCGGGCGCGCTATGATTGCACCATTCTAGAGAGCTTCACGCGATGTCAAACCAACGCCGGAGCCCAAGGTTTGCAGCCGCCCGAAATTTTCTCACTGCTCCGCCGGGATGACCCACGGTTCGGGCGCCGTCCCGGACATCGAACGGACCCAGGCCTCGACCGCGTCGGGCTCGCTCGGCAGGGCGGCCGAGAGGTTCTCGTAGCCGTCGGCCGTGATCACGACGTCGTCCTCGATCCGCACGCCGATCCCGCGGTAGCGCTCCGGAACGGTCAGGTCGTCGAGCTGGAAATAGAGCCCCGGCTCGACCGTGAGCACCATCCCCGGAGAGAGCCGCCCGAACTTGTACGTCTCGGCCCGGGCCTTGGCGCAGTCGTGCACGTCGAGACCGAGCATGTGGCTCACGTTGTGGAGCGAGTAGCGCTTGTAGAACAGCTTGTCGTCGCGCAGCGCTTCTTCCGCCGAGGACAGGATGCCGAGACGTTCGAGCCCGTGCGCGAGCACGCGCATCGCCGCCGTGTTCGGATCGAGGAAGTCGTTGCCGGGCTTGCAGGCCTCGAACGCGGCGCGCTGCGCTTCCCAGACCAGCGTGTAGACCTCGCGCTGGGCCGGGGTGAACGTGCCGCTGACCGGCAGCGTGCGCGTGACGTCGGCGGTGTAGAGCGACACGCCTTCGACGCCGGCATCGAGCAACAGCAGATCCCACATCTCGATGCGCCGGTTGTTGCGTACCCAGTGCAGGATGCAGGCGTCGGGTCCGGACGCCGCGATCGTCGAGTAACCGACGTCGTTGCCTTCGACCCGCGCGCGCAGGTTGAACACGCCCTCGACGACGCGCTCGGTGCGGGCGTTCGGCAACGCGCGCACGACGTCGTCGAAGCCGCGCTTCGTCGCCGCGATCGCGGCGCGCAACTCGGCGATCTCCAACTCGTCCTTGATCAGCCGCAATTCGGAGAGCGCGGTGGCGAACGCGTTGTCGTTCTCGACGCCCGTAACCGTGTTGGCTGCGTCGTCGTCGAGGCCGCGCAGCAGCCGGGCGGGGAGATGACCGACCGAGATGCTCAGGAACGTCCGGAGATCGTCGATCGGCTGGGTTTCAACGCCGAAACGCGCGGCGGTCGCAGCGACGCCGAGTCGCGGGCCGACCCACAGCTCGCCCTTCGTGCGATCGGTGAAGAACGTCGTGTCGGTCTTGCCGGGATTGGGCTCGGTGAACACGATCGCGCGATGTCCGTCGCCTTCGGGGACGATGACGAGCACGCAATCCGGTTCGTGGATCCCGGTGAGGTAATAGAAGTCGGTGCCCGGCCGGAAGCGGTAGTTCGTGTCGTTGGCGCGGACTTTTTCGCGTCCGGTCGGCACGATCAGCACCTCACCGGGAAACTGCTCGGCGATGGCGCGCCGGCGCGCGGCGAAACGCTCGCGGCCGGCCAAGGTCGGGATCGGCCCTTGGGGCGCAGCCCACGACCGGGTCATGAATGCCAGCAGCTCGGCGGGCGTGCCGCTGTCGTGCGCCGCGGTCTTGGGCGGCTCGTACATCTTCACCCGGGTTCCTTCGCCGTGAAAAATAGGAAGGCCCGGTGAGCGGCCGCCGTCTATATGGGATTCCGATGACGGAGATCACACGCGCCCGCGCGTCGGCGATGTTGTTCGGCGGCGCTGCGCTGCTGTCAAGCTCGGCTGCCCTGCGAGCGCAGGCCGCTGCTCCGCTCCGCGTCGGAACGATCCTCGTCGAGGCGGCAGCGGAGATCTACTTTGCGCAGGACGCCGGCTTCTTTGCCAAAGCCGGCCTCGTCGCCGATATCCAAGCCTTCGACACCGGGCCGGCGATCGCGGCAGCGGTCGTCGCGAACGCGCTCGACATCGGCTACATCACGGTCGACGCAGCGGCGGCGATCCATCAAAAACACGTGCCGCTCGTGCTCATCGCACCCTCGGCCGAGTACCTCTCACCGACCACGCAGGGCACCTCGGCGTTCATGGTGCCGGCAAATTCAACCGTTCGGAGCGGCAGCGACCTCAACGGCAAAACGATCGCGGTCATCGCCCTCAACGGCATCACGCACATCGCTGCGCGCGCTTGGATCGATCAAAACGGCGGCGATTCCACGACGGCCAAGTTCATCGAAGTACCCCCGCCTGCGATGCCGGCAGCGCTCGCCGCAGCGCGCGTCGATGCGGCGTGGGTGACCGAGCCCTTTCTGGCGGCCGCCAAGAAGAGCGCACGCGTGCTCGGGTATGGTTTCGACGTCATCGGCAAGCGCTTTCTGCTCAACGCATGGTTCACGACGCAAACCTGGGCCCGCGAGCATCCCGATCTGGTGCTGCGCTTCGCACAGACGATGCGGGAAACGGCCGCTTGGGCCAATGCCAACCATGCCGCGAGCGCACCGATCGTGGCGAAATATACGAAGATCGATCCCGGCATCGTAGCGAACATGACGCGCTCGTATTACGCCGACCAGCTGACGCCGGCGTTGCTGCAACCGTTGGCCGACATCTCGGCCAAGTACAACAACTTCGCTCCGTTCCCGGTAGCGGAGCTGATCTACACGCCCGTGCGCTGATCGTCGCTGCGAAACACCGCGACGCCGGGGGCGGGCGGCTTGCGTTTGTAGACGATGCGTTCGAGAAAGCGCAGCACGCGCGTGAGCGGAAAGTCGTGCGGCACGATCGGCTCCGTCAGCACGGTGTGCAAACCGAGCAGCTTCGCGCCGAGCACGTCGGTGAACAACTGATCGCCGATCACCACGGTCTCGCGGCGCTTCGTGCCGAGCAGCCGTAAGGCGCGCAAGAAACCGAACGGCAGCGGCTTGAGGGCGTTCGGAACGGTTGCCACGCCCAGTTGCGAACCGGCGGCCGCGACGCGCTCGCTGAAGTTGTTCGACACCATCACGATGCGGAAACCGCGCTTAAGTGCCTCGGCGACCCAGGCAGGGACGCCGGCAGCCAGCTCGGGTTTGTGGTATGCGCAACAGGTATTGTCCAGATCGAGCACGATCCCGCGCCAACCGCGCTCCCACAAGCCGTCGACCGCCACGTCGGTCAAGGCCGCCGCGTGCCCGTCGGGCGAGAGCATATCCACGCTATCCCCGGTTCCGTCCACACCCCGCCCACTCCGCCCGCCGGGGCATTCGCCGCCGGGGCCCCGCCATGAACAAGAAAGTGCGGTTGTGCGCCACGAGTCCACAAGGAGACGGGTTATATATCTAGTAGGTGGTTTGCCCGCCCAAACACAATATGTTGTGCCCGCCCGTTTTTCGACCGTCCGCGGGGCTTGACGGTATCGAACATTTGTTCGATACTCTTCTTCCCCACTTTGCCACCTGCCGCGATGCTCGACGAGGACTGCTGCCATGAAATTTTCTCGTACCTATTCGGCGCCCGGTGAACCTTATGCCGGAGTGGCCTTTGAGCCGCGTACCTCGCGCATCGTCAACCCCAACGGGTCGATGATCTTTGAAGCCAAGGACATCATGATCCCGGCCGGCTGGAGCCAGGTCGCGACCGACATCATCGCCCAGAAGTACTTCCGTAAGGCCGGCGTCCCGAGTGCCCTCAAGGGCATCGAGGAACCGGACGTCCCGCAGTGGCTGTGGCGCTCGGAACCGACCGACGACGCCACCTTCGGCCCCGAGACCGACGCCCGTCAGGTCTTTCACCGGATGGCCGGTACCTGGACGTATTGGGGCTATAAGAACAACTACTTCGATACCGAGGCCGATGCCCGGTCGTACTACGATGAGATGTGCGCGATGCTGGCCCGCCAGATCGGTGCGCCCAATTCGCCGCAGTGGTTCAACACGGGGCTGCACTGGGCGTACGGAATCGCGGGCCCGGCGCAAGGCCACCATTTCGTCGACCCCAAGACCGGCGAACTGACCCTCGCGACCAGCGCCTACGAGCATCCAGCTCCGCACGCGTGCCTTCCATATCGAGCCCTAGTCACGACGCCGGATGGTCCTATTGCCATTGGCGACATCGTGTCGAAGAATCTCATTGGGATTCCCGTTTACGATGAATCAGGGACAACCAAGGTTGTCGCCGTTAAGCATAACGGCGTCAAGTCCGTCTATAGAGTGAAGCTCGCGAACGGCAATTATGTCGAGGCGACTTCCGATCACTTAGTACGCGTCTGCGATTCTCATAAAGGTCCGCGTCAGTGGCGTCCGGTCAGTGAACTGCGTCCTGGGATGCGACTCATCCAGAGAACGGATACGATCATCGCGTCGACAGGCGATGAAATGCTGGAAGCCGAGGCTGCTTTAGCCGGATGGCTGCAGGGCGACGGATTTGTCGGTCAATACACGACAGGCACGAACACGAGCCTCACGATCGAGGCGATGTCCGTTAATGCAGACGAGCACGGCTATGTCGATTCACTACTAGACATGGTGTTCGCCGGTTCGCATTCTCATAATCGATCTGTTGCGTCGGCCGATCCAAAACTAGATATTAGGCGGCGTAGATTCTACGGCAAGCATCTTAGCGACTTCGTCAGTTCATATTCGCTGCTTGAACGTGGCCTTGCAATGCAGGTGCCGGCTAAGGTCCAGACCGGCGGATGCAATGTCGTCGCCGCATACTTGCGCGCACTCTTTCAGGCTGATGGATGCGTTCGCATTCGAGAGGAACGCCAGAGCGCAGACATAGTCTTTGGTACCATTTCACCGAAGCTTGCCACGGGCGTGTCGCATCTTCTTTCCAATCTAGGCATCTTCAATAGAGTCCAGGTCGGCCATGACTCGCGCACCGATCGGCAAGATTACTATCATGTCATCGTCGCATGGGCTGACGGACGTAGACTCTTTGCGGATATGATTGGCTTCGTATCAAGCGATAAACAGGCCAAACTCGCCAATGCACTGACGATGCCTGGTAGAAATGTCGCAGCGATTCGCGACGAAGTCATTACATCAATCGACTACGTCGCGGATGAAGATGTCTATGATATCGAGACCGAGAGCCACTCATTCCTGACGAATAACCTGGTCGTTCACAACTGCTTTATCCAGTCCGTAAGCGACGATTTGGTCAACGAGGGCGGCATCATGGACCTGTGGGTTCGTGAGGCGCGCATCTTCAAATACGGCAGCGGCACGGGTTCGAATTTCTCCGCGCTGCGCGGTGAGGGCGAAAAGCTTTCGGGCGGCGGCACGAGCTCGGGACTGATGTCGTTCCTACGGGTCGGCGACCGGGCGGCCGGCGCGATCAAGTCGGGCGGCACCACGCGGCGCGCGGCCAAGATGGTCGTGCTCGACCTCGATCACCCCGACATCGAAGAATTCATCAGCTGGAAGGTCACCGAAGAGCAAAAGGTCGCGGATCTCGTTGCCGGCTCGATCGTGAACGAGAAGTATCTCAACGCGATCATGAAGGCCGCGAACAACGAGACGCTGCCCGAAGCGGCCCGGCTCGACCCGGCACTCAATCCGTCGCTGAAGACCGCGATGCGGCAGGCGCTCGCGATGGGCATTCCGCCCGGCAGCATCCAGTACGCCCTCGATTTCGCGCACCAGGGCTACAAAGAGCTGCTGGTCGAGACCTACGACACCAATTGGGATTCGAAGGCCTACGGTACGGTGTCCGGCCAGAACTCGAACAACTCCGTTCGCATCCCCAACGAGTTTTTCGCGCGCCTCGACGCGGGTCAGAACTGGGACACGACGCGCCGCACCGACGGTCGCGTAGCGAAGTCGATCCCGACGTCGGAACTGTGGGAAAAGATCGCGCTGGCTGCCTGGCAAGTCGCCGATCCCGGCTTGCAATTCGACACGACCATCAACGAATGGCACACCTGCCCGAGCGACGGCCGCATCAACGCAAGTAATCCTTGCAGCGAATACTTGTTCCTAGACGACACTGCTTGCTTTGCGCCGGAAACGCGCATCAGCACCCCCGACGGTTTGCGCACGGTCGAAGAACTCTTCATTGCACAGCAAGGCGGCGCGAATATCAGCATCACGACCGACGTGCACGGCGAAAACGATCATCGCCGGATGACGGCCCACCGTCCCGCTTGGGTCACCAAAGTCGGCGAACGCAACGTCTTTCGCATGACGCTCAAAGACGGACGCGAGATTCGCGCCACGGGCGATCACCGTTTTCTCACCGCTGACGGTAAATGGAAGCGCCTCGATCAAATCGAGCCGGGTCACGACCGCGTCGCGATCCGCGAGTCCGGTAATCCGATCCGCTTTTCGTCGAATGACGAGGACGTCGCTCGCTGGCGCATGTTGGGCTGGCTCACCGGCGATGGCGTCTTTTCGAAAGACACCGTTGCGCTCGTGTTCGGACCGACCGAAACGACGACGGCGAGCGAGATGGAGGCGCAGTTCAACACGCTCAAAGCGCTTGCAGAGAAAGCCGCCTTTGAGCGCACCCTCTTGCCGGACGGCGTCTCCGCGATGCGCTCGTCGTCGACGAGCCGTCAAGCGAACGGCGTACTACAGATTAGCAGCAAGCAGCAGTCGCTCGTCGAGCATTTAGAACTCGATTACGGCTTCCATCAAGGCACGGCGATTACGAAGGACGTGCCGACGGCGGCTCATCACGTCGCCGACGATCTCAAGGTCGCCTACCTGCAAGGCTTGTTCTCCGCCGACGGCTGCATTCGGACAAATCCTTCGGGAACTGAACCCGAAGCTATGTTGGCGTCTTCTTCTCCGACGCTGTTGCGGTCGGTCCAGCTATTGTTGTCCGATATCGGCATCACCAGCCGGATTAGCTGGATGCATCCGAGCGGCCGGAAGAACCCGCAGGGTCAGCTGCGGATCTAC
>Ga0181536_10004788_pt1 | contig 14165 bp, 8 predicted proteins | sample PEATcosm2014_Bin_41_FD_121105 | JGI IMG/M metagenome (GOLD analysis project Ga0181536, IMG submission 121105) | Peatland microbial communities from MTU Mesocosm Facility, Houghton, MI, USA - PEATcosm2014_Bin17_60_metaG | ecosystem: Environmental > Terrestrial > Soil > Wetlands > Peat | place...
GGAAACCGCTCCCTGACGGTCGCGGCTCGGTAACAGTCGCGATGATTTCGCAAGGCTTACCGAGCCGCGACCGTCAGGGAGCGGTTTCCGTCAATCAGCAATCCCCAAAACGGTTAAGCACCCGGCTCGCAAGCTTGGTACAGCAAATCATTGTGGAAGTGATGGCCAGATCCTCGAAACTGCGTGCAAGCCGCTATCATCGGCCGGCGAGTCGCGTGGCTGCGATCTTCGGCCTTGCCGTCCCCGGCGGAGCAAAGTGGCCGAATTCTGCTGTCAGCCGGATAGTGCGGCTGGTACATGCGCCCTGCGCGCGCCGGTATAACACTGCGCATCCTGACGGAACCACAATCCCGCTCGGGTTGGCTGGCCATAACGCGCTTCGCGCAGCCGCGACCGCCCGCTGGCGGATGGGGATGCGCGCTGCGCGGGAGGCGCCCGCGTCCATGGTTTGCGCGATGTCGGTTGGTGGAGGGCGTACCATTTTCGAGTGCGCAGTGATTCGGGAACGTCGGCGCCGGCCATGTGCCTGCACGCCCGCAGCGCAGTTGCGCCGGGCGATGCCTTCCGGATGCCCGGGTTGGGTAGCCGCTTCGCCTATCTGACGCCGCGGCCAGGTCCTGCACCCGCCGCGCGTGGTCCTTCGCCGCGACCGCCGCGGGCGGATTGGCCGACGCGATTGGCGACGGGACGCTGTTCGAGGCCAGACTGGTCTTGATCCAAGCCAATGAATTGGCGGATGTCTATTTCGCCGCGCCGCGCTCCAACTCCGCCATGCGCTGGCGGATGGTGGCACATCGCCGGCCTTCGGGGCGAGCTGCACGTATTTCGTGAAGTGGTCCATCGCGCCGCGGGAATCGCCCTTATCGGCCAGCACCTTGCCCAGCAGCGCCTCGGCGGCGGGATACTCGCGGGCCTTGTCGATCTCGATGGCCCTGCGGACGGCCTTCTCGGCCACATCCGCGTGCTTCAACTCGTAGTTGGCCACGGCGTCATAGTAGTAGATTCCCGGGAATTCCATGGGGTCCAGTTGCATGGCGCGCTCGCCGAGAGCCGCCGCGTCCTCCATCCTTTTCCCGGCAACCGCCAGGCGGATCAACCGCAGGTAGGCGTCGACGGAAGGTTGGCGCCGCTTTCGAGGCCGAGCTTTGCGCGATACTGCCTGGTTCTGCGCAAAACAGGCGCCAGCCATCGCCAGCGGGCAACCAACCTCTACCGTTCGTGTCATGGCGTGCTCATGGCAACTCACGGGGTGGCGCTCGGAATTATCGCTCTAACTCTTCGTCAGGATGCGGTGCACAATTTCGGCGTTTTCGCGCACCTCGTCTTTGAACTTGGGGAACATCCCGACGTACAGCCCGTCGTTCGGCTTGATACTTTCGAAGGCCGTACGAAACGCCTGTTCGATGCCGCGGTCCGGGATCCTTCCCGCCGCCATAATCTTGAATGCGAAGCACGGCTTCCGGGTCTGCCGCATCACGCGGTACATACGCGGCGGATCGCTTTGCATGTAGATGTCGTTGGCCATCTCCATGATCTCGCCATTCAGCGCTTGCTTCCATTCCTCGGCCGTTCGGCGGCGGTTATAGACGCAGCCGGAATAGAAATCCACGTCCCAGTTCTCCTCCTCGATCTTGGCGATTACTGCCGGAATGTGGGTACCGACGCCGACCAGCACGCCCAGGTCGCGCGCCTTCTCGCACCACTCTTTGACCGTTTCCATCTGGCCGTTCTGCCAAGCGGTGTCCACCACCTCGCCCTGCCGCTGCAGAGCCAGGGGCCGCAAGGTCTTCACCAGCATCTCGGCATCCACGCCGGCGGTCACCTGGATGATAAGGTGCATCTGGCCCCCCTCGGCCTGAAAGCGCATCCAGTCCTGCGGCCCGCGGTCCAGGTGGACATAGTTGAAAGCATTGATACCGAAGCGCGTACACTGGTGCATCACCGCGCAGACGCGGTCCGGTGTGTACCACTCCCGCATGGCGTTGCCGAAATTGTTGTTGTAATGCGCGTAGCCGTAAAAGGGATTGACCCCAAGGACCATGCGGCTGATTTCGGCGTGGAAGAATTTCATCTTGGGAACTTGGATCTCGGAAGCCGGTTGCCACGCAGTGGCCTCTCCACGTCCGCGCCCCGGTGCCTGCGCCCCGGCGGCGGGCGCCCCGCCGGCGAAACCGGCCGCCAAAACCGTCCCCGATTGCAAGAAACTTCTTCTGGTTTTCCACATCCGCGCGTATTTCCTTTCTCCGGCTTATTTCCGCTATCCAGATTCAGATATCTGATATCGTAACTCTTCGAATCCGTGAATGCTCGACCTCGCTTTCTTCGGTTTCCTGCGTGGTTTCCGGAAACTGGTGAGTACCGTGAATTCCGCGTTTCCAATACGGTCAGATCGCTGGATTGGATCGTGACCAGCTATAACAGCCTATCGAGCCCCGCAACGTTCTACACGGTCGGCCTCCCTCAAGAAGTACCTTGACTCCGCGAGGTTGTCGAGGAACACTTTTAAATCAGGATTTGAAATCGGCGCTCTGCATGGTTAGTCGTCAGTCCTTATAGCTGTCGATCGGCCGCAACACCCGTAGCTCGCGCCACAACGGCCAGGCTGTCTCAGGTTCCCCTGAGAGCCGAAGCTGGTCCATGGCCCCGTACAGGAGGAATCTGAGTAATTCATAGCCACAGTCCAGGTGCCCGTGGCCACCACGATGAAGCCGTGATAATCATTTGAGCGGCTGATCGTACTCCGGTTGTTTATGACCGCTACATTCGGCAAGCAGTCCACCGGCCGTGGAATTGGTGATGGAAAATATACTGGTGGCCGTCATGGGAAACAATTGGCTGGTTTGCCCTCGCGCGAACCCGGCGAAGGCCATCAGAGCCAAGCCGATGGATAGAAGTCGCATTCTGCCCTATTTCAATACCGTTACGGGACGACCTGGATTTTCCACGGCCCTATGCTGATGGTCCCGCCGCCCGAGTCTTGATAGCGGAGCCGATAGTACAACATGCGCTGCGAGATGGCCGGGATCTCGATGCTACACAGCGAACTTCCGCACGCGAGTCCTACCGGAGTCTCACTGGCAAATTTGAACGGCTGGAAGCCAGTGGGCGCCGTGGCTGCCGTTGCTTCACACATATCCAGTCGGGTCGTACAATATGGCGTTCCGCCCTGCGCATACTCCTGATATCCGAAGTCCACCAGTGTGGTGTTTGTCCCTCCCGGTGGCGTGAAGGAAACCGAAATCGGCACAAATGTCCCCCGGTTTGTACTGTCAGTCGGCGGATACGGAGGCAACTGAAGCGCCCAGAGATCCTGCCGGTCAAGGTTGAGGAACTCTGCGCGGTAAAATAGCATCGAGCCATCTGGCAAGGAGGTATTGTTTTCAAAGTTCGTCACCATGCGTAAGCGGCTCGTCGCATTCGCCAAAGCTCTGGTATAGGCTCCGTAGTAGTCCGTATATTGGAGCGTGTACTGCACGATGGAATCGCCAGTCGCCGTTTGGTTCTGAAAGCAGATATCGTTGGTCATTCCGAACGGCGTACCTCCGTGGTAGGAGCCGTTGTTGCACCCGACCGCATTCGTTTCCGGCCCCGGAGTACCTACACCAGGGCAATTCGCGTAAATGTCGCCAATCAGGCTACCGGAGACACACTCCCCGTTGGCACGAGCGATGCAGTAAGTATAGGCGCTTGCGCTGCCAGTCCCAATCGTGGAACTGGGGCCGCTCACGTCGATCAGCGGGTGGTTGCCGCATGAGGCGGCGGTCGCCAGAATCTTGCGGTTGATGTACGTGGCGCCAGTGTTGCCGGCCGGAGGCGTGCCGGTTGAGTTATACGAGAAGAAGTCGTCGGGATCTGTAACCGTTGCTGGTCTGGCTCGATAAAGCTGACCAGAGGTAACCGTGCCGCAGGTGGATGAGCCGTCGCGCACCAGGCAGAAAGCCGGTGCCGTTCCTTCACCAGTCATGCACACGTTGTCGAACGCTTGATTCAGCTCGGACAAACCGTAGATGTTATGCGTGGTCGCGTTTACACCGGGAGCATTCGGATGCGTCTGCGCATCGGCGGCAAATGGCGTGCCGTAGACGCCATCAAATGGCGGGTTGATGGACACGAAGTTCACGCCGGGAACGTAGCCGGAGAAGGTGCAATTCGATAGCCCCGGCGGGCAGGGCGAGACTGGCGGCGGCGTCTCGTTTGCCGAGGCTAAAGAGAAGAACGTGGGCACCGCGCCCTGCTCGACTTGCCAGTCTCCCGGCCATGCCGCCTGCGCCCCGAGGATGGATTGCGGGATCGCCCAGTGAGGTACGTTCACCGTCACCGACTCCCCGCCGCTACGATACTCCCCGTGCCCGATACTGATGTTGTTATCCTGCTTCAGGCAATCCCCGTGCGGGTCGGGAGAACCGCCGCATCCGGCAGTCGGATTCCACCACGCCTGTACGCCTTGGCTGGCGCAGTAGACGCACACGGGCGAGGAACTCTGGTAGCTCTCCCAGAACAGGTAATAAGTGCCCGAGAGTGCCTTCTCGGTGCTGGAGCCGCCATAAGTTCCGCGTTGGAATACACTCAGTCCCGGCGTGCCTCCGTAGTTCTTGATGCGCAGGGTCATCAACTCGTTCGCCTGCGCTACCCAACGGCACGAGGACGAAGAGGACGAGAAGCACGCAGTATCGCCGATCTGCGTCGTCCGTAATTCACCGGGCGTGCCCTTGAAACCAACCGGAATAGCCGATGCCAAGAAGTACGGCTCGTACCCGGTCGCCGAGTCATGCGTATAGCTGTTCATTTGGACCGCTATGCAATCTCCGGCGATCGAGAGGCCATAGGCCGAACAGGCATTCCCGCCGGCCGGGATGGTGGTACTGGAGGTGGTGAAGTTCGGTTCTTCGTTGGCGATGATCCCGAACCATCCCGTTTCGCCGGATTCCACTACGGTGTGCAGACTGTGTCCGGTCAGCGCAGCCTGCCCATTTGCCACTGCACCTTTCGGGGTATTGAAGGTATTGATCGCACCGATGATTTGTGGCCCGCCCGTCTGCCCCGCGTGCGCTGGGTTACCATCTCCGGGAGCAAAAGCCAAAACCCAAGCCGAGCTGTCCCCGTTGTAAGAATTGCAGGGGAAAACGAGTATCCCCTGGCTTGTGGCGGCCGACAGTCCACACGTCCAGTTGTGTGAGCCCTGGTCGAACTCCGCAGGCACGAAAGACGAGTCGAAGGTAGCCATCTGCTGCACGATGCCGCATCCCACGCCTGACACACCAAGACAAGTGGTGCTGCTTACTTGGGGCGTTAGGTTCGTCCACTTCATCGTCCACGGACTGGGACTCGTTACGCTCCACGTCGCGGAGTAGGCATCCGATGCGGTAATCGTGGCGTTGCCGATTTGTGAACCGCCGCCCTGTGGAGTGGCCGGCTGGACCGGGGTGGCGCTCGGCGTGAAGACCACCTGAACAACGAGCGGGCCGCTAGTCTTCGTATCCGTGGCAGAGCATGCTCCTCCAACGTACCAGCAGTTATCGCTGGCGACGAGGTTGAAGGTGAAATTTGATTTGGTTTGGTCGATATTAGCGCTGCCCGCGGTGGTCCGGAACCAAGAGTTCGCGAGTGCGGCTGTTCCCGACCCATTGTCGCTCGATACCGGCTGTCCCCAGTAAGCCACGGTAGGCGGGGAGGTTGAGGGATTGATCCAGTACATATGGCCCCACAAGCAGAAATACCCGCCGTACACGAGGGTATTGAAGCAGGCGGTGCCTGCACCGTTGTCTGGGATGCCGGGGATGTAACTGCCATATGCAGTTGTCGAGGACGCACTCAAGGTGACCGTGCTGCCGTCAGTGGGCGCGGTTGCCCGCCAGATCATGACGGCAAAATTCTGTTCGCACCAGTATACGGACCCGGTCGGGGGCGTGCTGCCCGAGGCAAACTGGAGGTAGTTGCCATTCAATCCGGCCCCGGTTGGGTCCGTGAGGGAAGCAATGCGGTATTCCGAGGCCGTGCTGCTGGCTGGCGGTGAAGCGCAGGCGTCCGACTGACTCACGGTAGAAACGCGCATAGTGCCCGCGCCGCCCGTGACCCAGTATAGGCTGAACGAGTCGCCGCCCGTGTTCGCCATGTAGTAGGTTCCGCTGACGTTGGCGATCGTCCCGGTGCCCTGATGGGCAATGGTTTCCTGAGAATTGATGCGCGGCTTCGTATCCAACAGCCAACAAGGGAAGGTCCCGCCGCAAACTCCGTAAGTTGACGCACTTGCCTGCCCGAAAGCGATGGCTCCGCTGGTTCGCGGGGCAATCGCCGAATACACAGGACTAGCGCATGAGATACCGCCGTTCATCGACAGACAGGCATTTAAGGTCCGGAGGGTTGGATTGGAAGAATCGACAGAGCCGGTGAGTGAAACGGATAACTGATCCAGGCTGAAGCCGGAACCGTAATTAGTCGTCCATGGCGGGTAGTTCTGCATCGGAATGCGAAGTACCAGAGGATTCGTGCTGTTCCCTACCCTAGTGCTTCCCGATCCTCCGGTCACGATGCCGCACGGGCTCGTCCACGGCCCCGCCGAGTCGCACGGTGTTGTCTGCCCTTGGTTGAATGCGGATGCAAACGGAATATTCCAGGAAGTGGCCTGGTTGTTTCGCAGCCCTACCCGCACGAGGTTCGCCCCCCTCACGGGATCGTTAAAGGATTCTGGCGTGGAACCTGCGGCCGCTTCCGGCCATGGTTGGTCGCCGGGATTCGCCGGATCGGAAAGCCAAGGGTCGCCATAAATCTGCCCCAGAGGGATGTTGGTTGTGGTAAATGAGAAATTTGCCGTCGAGCTATCGCACGTCACGTTACCGTAGTATGTTGTCAGGGGTGCCAATGAACGCGAGAAGTGGCGCACTCCGGAATACGTACCAGCGCTCGCGTATTGTGCCGTTCGCTGGCCGATCACCACGGCGCGCTCCAGTCCGTTTCTAACCGTGCTGGCGCGGCTGAGATCGGAATTCGCGTTGGCGAACGTGTTGGGGTCCACGTCTAACACGGCGGGCGTCAAACTGGAGTTCGTGCTGGTTTTGATCGTACACGGACTGGAACTGGGCGCTGTGTAGGTGATTAAGGCCTGCTGTGCGCTGACTCCCGCCACACTTACAGTAAATGCCGGAGCAACATATGGCCCTAAGTAAGCGTTGCCCGTCAGCTCCGCGTTACCCTGCGACGATTCAGTCCGCCATTGGGCATCTGCTGTCGAATTGGCGGCATTTGCGTTGGGAGATAGGCTTGGAACCACAGCAGCAACCGCCCTAGATTGGCAGTTTCCGTTGTCGGGATAGGCGCCGCCCGCACAGGCTGTAGGTACCGGGCAAGTATATTCTCCGCCGGCGCATTCTGCTCCCGCCGAGAACGCGGTGGTCTGCATAAACCAGTCCTGCGTCGTGATCCCCTCGGCCTCCATCTTTGCCATGTAGGGCGTGATGTAAGGACCATAGGCGGCAACCTCGGCGGCAGCACCGGCCGGATACGTGCCGCCCAGTAGGAACGAGTCATTGGCGGGCAGGATTTGCTCGGTCAGCGCCGTGGGTTTGGGCGCGAGGTCCTTCAACCTTGACGTAACCGACATCTGCGCGGCGGCAGTGCTGGCCGCCCATACAAAGATCATTTGGATCTTCAGCGCCCTCATCATATTTCACCAGTGTACAGCACGCCACCAACCTACGCGTGCGGGGAATACTGGACGGCCCGCCGATCGTCTTAGAACACCGCACGGCTCTGAGTCTCTGCCTTGGCCGCCAGAGAATAGCGCGGGTTAACCGGCCCGCCGCGCAGGATGCGTGCGGCGACATACTCACCCACCGCCGGTCCGTGCTTAAAGCCATGCCCGGAGCCTCCACCCACCAGCCAAACGTTGGCGAAGTCCGGGTGCCGGTCGATCAGAAAATCGCCGCTCGACGTATTCTCGTACTGGCAGACGCGCGCTTCCACCAGGGGCGCATGCCGCAGAGCGGGCAAGCGTTGCCCGAGGAAATCGCGCGCGGCGGCGAGCGAATCCGCGGATGCGATGCGGTCGGCGGTATCCGGGTCGATGCGCGGGCCGTGCTGGTCGAACGCGATTTTGACGCCGCGGTTTTCCAGATCGGGGAAACCGTATGGCCCGCGCGGATCGCTGAAGTCGATCCACACCGGCATGGCCGGCGGAGCAAAGCGCGGGTCGCCGGGCGGCGTTCCAAAGAAGAACGCCTCCTGGCGCGACGGCTCAATGCGTTTGGCGAGCAAATCCGGAAACACCTTGGGCAGCCACGGGCCGCAGGCGAATACGAACGTGCCCGCCCGGATGATGCCGGAAGTCCCGCCTTTGCTGGTGTGAACCGCCGAAAGCGAACCGGCGCCGTGTGGCGCGGCGGCCGCTTCGCGCAGAAACGCGATGCCGTGGCGCACCGCATCCGCCACCACGGCCGCGACGGCGCGGCGGGCCATCAGCGCGCCGCTCTCCGGTTCGAAGGTGCCCCATGCGCCGGGCGCGAAATGCATCTGGGGGTATCGCGATTTCAACTCCGCCGGGCTGAGCACTTCAAAATGCGCCCCGCACCTGGCCAGTGTCAGGCGCGTGTTTTCGGTGTAGGGGTCGCCTTCGGCCGCGGTCCAGAGGACGCCCGTCTGGTGCCACAGCGGCTGACCGGTCTTGCGGCAGAACTCTTGCCACAATGTGAGCGAACGCATCGCCGAGCGGGTGTAGGTCTCATCCGCACCGTAGCCCATGCGAATGATACGCGATTCGCCGCCCGAGCTCGATCGCGAGTGCGCCGCGCCATAAGCGTCCAGCAGCACCACCTGCTGGCCGGCCTGGCGAAGATGATGCGCCGTCCATGCGCCAAAGGCCCCCGCGCCGATCACGGCTACGTCGTAGAGCATTGTCTAAATATAACCGGAAGTCAGGAGTCAGGAGTCAGGAGTCAGGAGACAGAATAAGCCAGGATCGCGCCGCGGGGGCTGTTATTTCTGACTCCTGACTAGCATCAGCGCCAGGCAGGCGATCCGTTTCCAACTCGCGCAGGAGATTGCCCCAGGAGGGCAGCGGCTCGGACACGTCCAGCCCGAGCAATCCCGTGGGGGCTGTTATTCTGACTCCTGACTCCTGACTCCTGACTCCTGACTCCTGACTCCTGACTTCTCGCTTGCGGATGGGTCATGCGCGCATTTCGCTGCCCTTGGCGGAGAGCATGTCGGCCAGGGCGTTCGCCATCTCAATTCACCGGGCCGGGCCGGCCGGCGGCCGCGCCGATCTTCTCAAAATTAGCGGGCGACAGCAGGTGGATCCCGTTGCTGCGTCCGGTCTTGTTCAAGTGCTTCGATTTGTACATCCGGCGGTCGGCTTCGGCGAGTAACTGCTCGGCATCCGACCCGTCGTCGGGATAGAACGCTTCACCCACGCTCAAGGTGATAATGCCGGCGCTGTGCATTGCTCCGCCGCCGTAGGCGATGCTTTGGAATTCCGAGATGCGGCGGTAGACGACCTCCCGGTCGCTGCCCGGCAGCAGGATGACGAACTCGTCGCCTCCCATACGCGCCACGTAGTCGTATTCGCGGCAATTCCCGCGCAGCACGTCCGCCACGTAACGCAGCACTTTATTGCCTTCCAGGTGGCCGAAGCGATCGTTGACCTGTTTAAAACCGTCCAAGTCGCAGACCAGCACCGTAAGGGGATCCAGGGTTCGCCGGCAGCGCGCCAGTTCGCTATCCAGCCGCAGGAACAGCGACCGGGCGTTGGGGAGCGTGGTCAGGTAGTCGGTGGTGGCGGAGTCCTCCGCAAGCTGGAAACGCAGCGCGTTTTCGATGGCTAGCGAGACTTTGGAAGTGATGGCCAGCAGGATGCGCAAGTGGTCGCGCGAAAAAGCGTCCCTGTCCGCGCGGTAGAGCGTCAGCGCGCCGATCACGCCATTGACGCCCTCGAGCGGCACAGCCAGGGCCGAGCGCAGCGTACTGAACCTGGCGGCATCGTTCAGATATCCGGCTTCGACCGAAGGGTTGCCGTTCAGAATGCTCTTGCGGTTCTCGGCTACCCAACCCGAAAGACCCTCGCCGATGGGGATCTCGAGCGAGGAAAACAGGCGGTAGTTCTCGCCGTTCACATAGTGTGGGATCAGGACCTTGCCGCGATTGACGTATACGGCTATGGCATCGTACGGCACCATCTTCTTCAAACGCATGGATACGACTGACAGAGTCTCATCCAGACTTAGCGAGTTGCCTAAGTCCTGGGTCAGTTCGAAGAGGAGTTGCACCTCCTGGCGGGCAGCCGCGATGGATGCCAGGAAATCGCCTTCCCGGTCCACATCGTCCGCGCGCGAGACCTCGAAACCGGTCGCCGGCGCGATTCCATTGGAGGTTTTGAGTCCCGTGGATAAGCTGGTTTCCCGCGGAGGTTGCGCCTGGGCCATTTGTTCCAGTTCCAGGTAGCGGCGGGCGAGCGCGTCCACCACGGCCGGATCGAAAGCCTTACCGGACAAGCCAATGACCTGTTGCATGGCCTCATCCAATGGCAGCGCGCGGCGGTATTGTCTATCCGCCGCCAGAGCAACCAGACAATCGACAGCGGTCAGAATGCGGGCGCCCAGTGGAATGTCCTCGCCTTTCAGCCCATCCGGATAGCCGGAACCGTCCCACTTCTCGTGGTGCGCGCGGACCAGCGGCACCACTGGGTACGGGAACGAAACGCGCTCCAGTATTTCGGCGCCCACCAGCGGATGGATCTTCATTTTTTCGAATTCCTCGGGAGTCAAGCGCCCCGGCTTGGAGACGATGTGCTCGGGAATCGCCAGCTTGCCGATGTCATGCAGCAGGGCCGCGGCGCGGAGCGCCTCCAGGTCCGGCTCGGCAAGGCCCATCTCCTTCCCGATTTCGACGGCGTAAACGCGCACGCGGCGCAGGTGCTCGCGGGTGGTGTGGTCCTTGGCTTCGATGGCCAGCGCCAGCGCTTCAATGGTGCGCAGATGCAGACCGGCCAGATCTTCGACGTGGCGCTTTTCGTCGTCCAGACGGTCCAGATACACGCGGTAGGAACGGTGGATGAAGTAAACAATCGGCAGCAGCAGCACGGATACCTGCCAGTGAACCTGCCGGCTGAACAGGTTGATCATCCAGGCAATCGACGAACCCATTATGTAGAACGGAAAGGTCCAGAAGTAAGTCTCGCGCCAGATCTTCGCCGCCGGTTTGCGCTCCGCGAGCGCAATCGCGCCTGCGATCGGAACGGTGTTCAGCGCGAAATAAAGGAGCGCCGCCACCACCAATAGGAACGGCCCCGTGGCTCCAAACGCAGAGATGGCCGGCCAGTGGTAGAAGCGGTAGGCGATGGCGATTGCCATGCCGGCGTTCGCCACGCTGAAGATAGCCCGGGCGGGCCGCGGCCTTTGCCTGGCTTTCCAATAACACTGAACCAGTGTTCCGATGCAGGTTATGACCACGGTCTCGCCGAGGGACAGTTCCGCAATGCCGATCACGCCGAACAGGAAGCAGACCGACATGGTGCCGGGTGTCCCGGGCAGATTGATCTTCAGCCCGGAAGCCAGGCTTGACAGGGCCAGGTAGCAACAGAAACGCGCGACGTCTCCAGGCTGCCAGGGATACACGGAAGTCCCGATGAAAGTGGCGCCGATGGCGATGAAGAGAGCGGCGAAGATGCGGGCTTTCAGCGGCATCGCGAGTTACCCCAGAATACCGCTTGGACGCCATAGTCCGGTGGATAAGCGCCGGCGGCGCCTCTGGTACCTACCTTTCGACGGCGTCGGGCTATCAACCAAAGTTGTAGCCATGGAGCGGGAATTATGTTGCGATCTCGCGGCGGCTGCCATATAGTTATAATGAGTTGTAAATGTCCGGCCTTCAATAGTTATAAAGATTATGAAGTACCTGAGGTACCACGGTTGTGAAGCGCGCAATCCCGACTTATCAATAGATAACAGGGCCTGGTTATCCAAAGTTAGCCCTGCGCATAGTGTCTGGCCGCAAGAGCGCCCAACGTGGGAGCGAACCTACTAAGGAGGAACAAAGGCATGGCAACGGCTATGAACGCGGGCGCATCCGATTCAGGCGTTTTGTCGTCTCTGTTGGCGTCCAACCGGACCGGAGCGTTCGGGGCGCGCGACAAGATCCGGCGGTTTCTGCCGGCGGTGCCATTCACCCAGGAGCAGTCTGGAATCGGCTCCGCGCTGATCGAAGATCTATTCCTGCGTCATGTGCACCTGAAGAGATGCAACACCATCGGCGGGCTAAGCGAGTCGATGGGGCTGTCGTATCCGATCGTGGATCGGGTTTTTCGCGAGCTGCGCAACCAACGCCTGCTGGAAGTGAGCGGCATGACTGGAGAGGACTACATTTTCGCGCTCACAGGAGCGGGACGCACCATGGCCGTGGATCGCTGCCAGGCATGCCAGTATGCGGGCCCGGCGCCCGTCAGCCTGATTGCGTATCGGAAAGCCATCCTGGATCAAACGCCCCAGGTGGCAGTCAATCGGGCGGCGTTGCGCATAGCGTTCGGCGACTTGGTGGTGACCGACAGTTTACTCGATCAATTGGGGCCCGCGCTGGTGGCGCAGAACTCGATGTTCCTTTACGGGCCGGCCGGCACGGGCAAGACCAGCCTGGCTGAGAGGTTGCTGCGCGTCTACCAGGATCAACTCGTGATGCCCTATGCCGTGGAGGTGGACAATCAGATTATTGTCCTGTTCGACCCGGCCATTCATGAGCGGGTGCAGGTCGATATGCAGGAGGCCGACCCGCGCTGGGTCGTGTGCCACCGGCCTTGCGTGATCGTGGGCGGCGAGTTGATTCCCAGCATGCTGGAGTTGCGGCGGGACGATTCGTCCGGAACCTATGCTCCCCCGGTGCAGATGAAGGCCAACGGGGGCGTGCTGGTAATCGACGACTTCGGCAGACAACTGATCTCGCCGCGCGACCTGCTCAACCGCTGGATCGTGCCGCTGGACCGGCGCGTGGACTATCTATCCTTGAATTACGGCGTGCGCTTCCAGATTCCTTTCGAGCTCATGATCGTCTTCGCCACCAACCTGGAACCGAGCGAACTGGCCGACGAAGCGTTTTTGCGCCGTATTCCGAACAAGATTCTGGTGGACGCGGTCGCCCCGGATATTTTCGACGAAATCTTCCGGCGCGTGCTGGTGACGTTCAAAATGCCCTGCGAAGAAGGCGCTTATGAGCATCTGCGCAAGCTTTGCCTGCAGCGTGGCGGCGATCTGAGGCCGTCCTACCCAAAAGAGATGTGCCAGATTATCCGGGCCGTAAAGACATATGACGAGCAACCGCTAGGAGTTAGCCGAGCCGACCTGGACCGCGCGGCCGAATTGTTCTTCGGCACTATGGAGGCCGGACATTCGAATTAGTGTGCTTTCCTGCCTTTTGCGCTCGCAGTTGCGCCCGGTAAGGAGGTGAGACTATGCGCATCCAATGTGCGGCAGGCATCCGCACTGACGAACGGCGTCCGTTTCAAGGCGTCGTTAACGTTTCCTGGCAAACCCGCTCCGGAGCGACGAGAATCATCCGGGCAAAGTGTATCGACCTCTCAGACCAGGGGGCGAGGATCGAATGCGAAGACCCCATCGACTTGCACGCGAGCGTCTACCTGCAAGCGCCGGCTTACGGCCCGATGGGCGATGCCTCGGTCCGCTACTGCCGGCGGACCGGGCTCAAATACATAGTTGGATTACTGTTCAGCTCGGTTGCCAGTCAAGCGGAACCGGGCCGAAAACGCCTGATCCGGAGACTGCCGGGCACGGAGACGCCTCATGCAGATTGACCGCAGCATTCGTTCGATGACGCCGCAGGAGAAAAAGGCGAAACGGGATTGGGGTACAGCCGGCTGCCAGGTGCGGGGATGCACCACGCGGGCGGCCTACCTGGTGCTGGAAACCTCGTCCAGCGAATCCGAGAGCGGGGATTGGTGGCAATACTGCTGCCCGCAGCACGCCCAGCAATTCGCGCATCAGCACGGGCTGGAGATGCCCGCACAGGCGAGCTTCGCTCGCCAACATCGACAGACCGCACCGATCGCATGACGGGTGCTTAACCGTTTTGGGGAAACCGCTCCCTGACGGTCGCGGCTCGGTAACAGTCGCGATGATTTCGCAAGGCTTACCGAGCCGCGACCGTCAGGGAGCGGTTTCCGTCAATCAGCA
>Ga0181536_10004790_pt1 | contig 14161 bp, 12 predicted proteins | sample PEATcosm2014_Bin_41_FD_121105 | JGI IMG/M metagenome (GOLD analysis project Ga0181536, IMG submission 121105) | Peatland microbial communities from MTU Mesocosm Facility, Houghton, MI, USA - PEATcosm2014_Bin17_60_metaG | ecosystem: Environmental > Terrestrial > Soil > Wetlands > Peat | place...
CCAAACACTCACGACGCTCAACGACAAGGCCAACGCAGTGCTTCCAAAAAATGAATCCGCTTCCGTCAACCGCCAAAACCCAATTCATAAAGCGTGCCCAATTCCTTGCTAAGGATTCGGGAGGCGCAGGCCGTGGTTAAAATTGGATTGTCCCCTGCCCGGTTTCGCGGCAAGCTTCCCGCTCCTATGCAGCAGGTAAATCTCGGCATGATTGGCGGCGGCACGGTGGGCAGCGGCGTGTTTCACGCGCTCCACCTCAACGGCGGCCTCATGGCCTCGCGCATCGGCGTCAAGGTCAACGTCCGCAAGGTCGCCGTGAAGGCGTTCAACGAACCGCGACCGTATCAAATCCCGCGTTCATTGATGACGACCGACTGGCAAAGCGTCATCGCCGATCCGCAGGTGGACATCGTTACCGAACTCGTCGGCGGCATGGGCATTGCCCGGACGATGGTTCTCGCCGCGCTCAAGCTCGGCAAGCCGGTCGTCACGGCGAACAAGGCATTGCTGTCCGCGCACGGCGAGGAACTGTTTGCCGCGGCCAAGAAATACGGCACGAATTTGTATTACGAGGCGAGCGTCTGCGGCGGCATTCCCATCATCAAATCGCTGCGCGAAGGGTTTGTCGGCAACCGCATCACGCACCTCTACGGCATCGTCAACGGCACCTGCAATTACATCCTTACCCGCATGAAGCTGGAAGGCGCGGACTTCGACGCCGTGCTAGCGGACGCGCAAAAGCAGGGCTATGCCGAAACCCCGCCGGACCTGGACATTGACGGCCACGACGCCGCGCACAAAATCGGCATCCTCGCGTCACTGGCGCACGGTTTCTGGGTGAACCCGAAGAAGATTTACGTCGAAGGCATACGCCATGTTTCCGCATCGGATATCAAATTTGCCGGCGAACTGGGTTACACGATCAAGCTCCTTGGGATTATCAAACGAATTGACGATTTACGATTTACGATTGACGCGTCAAAAAACAAACCGGCTCGTAAATCGAATATCGCAAATCGCAAATGTAGAGTGCAGGTTTCGGTTTACCCGACGCTCGTGCCAAACGCGCACGTTTTGGCGAGTGTCAATCACGTCTTCAATGCCGTGTTCGTGCGTGGCGACATTGTCGGCGACACGCTGTTTTACGGACGCGGCGCGGGCAAGGACGCCACGGCCAGCGCGGTGCTCAGCGATTTGGCGGATGCGGCGCTCGACTTGAAATCCGGCAGCAAACAGCGTGTGCCGCCGTTTGTGCCGCACGAATGCGCCGGGGCGGTTGTGCCGATCAAAGACGCCGTTTCGCAGTATTTTCTCCGGCTCAACGTCGTGGACCGTCCCGGGACGCTGGCGAAAATCGCGGCCATTTTCGGCGCGGCGAAAATCGGCATCTCGTCCGTCATCCAGCCGGAAGGCCATGAAGGCGGGAGTGTGCCGCTGATTTTCATGCTGCATTACGCCACCAACGGCGCGGTCAATGGCGCCTTGAAAAAAATCAGCCGGTTGCCGGTCGTCAAAGGCAGGCCGGTGATGATTCGCGTGGAGAATTTTGAATGATGACGTATATCGGCGAATTGCTTTTTGAAGTGAATTCAGCCATCTTAAAAACATGAGCGACAAGCAGCTTGCCTTGAAAACGATTGAGTGCCTGCCCGACGACGCGAGTTTGGATACCATCGCGCAGCGGTTGGAGTTCGTCGCCGGAATTCGCAAGGGACTGGATCAAATCAAAAAAGGCGAGACCGTGCCGCACGAAGAGGTCAAACGCCAACTGGCGACATGGCTTTCAAAATAATCTGGTCGCAGCAGGCGCGCGAGGATTTACGAAACATCGTGACTTTCATTGCTCTCGATAATCCGACCGCCGCCGAGTCTTTTGGATATTTGCTGATGACGAAGGTGGATGCGCTGGCGCAATTTCCACGATTGGGGCGAGTTGTGCCGGAAGAAAATGATGAAGATATTCGTGAAATTATTTTCCGCTCTTATCGGATTGTTTATCAGGTGATTGAGAAACAACAGTTTGTAGCCATCGCGCGGGTCTGGCACGGTGCGCGGGGCGAGCCTGAAATTCCTGAACGATTGAATTTTTAAACATGTTGATTGTTCAAAAATACGGCGGCACTTCGGTGGGCAACCCCGACCGCATCAAAAACGTCGCGGCGCGCGTGGCCAAATACCGCGCCAAGGGCGACCAGATCGTCGTCGTCGTGTCCGCGATGAGCGGCGTGACGGATAATTTGATCAAGCTGGCCAAGGAAATCATGCCGTTGCCCAGCGAGCGTGAAATGGACGTGCTGCTCGCGACCGGCGAACAGCAAACTATCGCGCTCACGGCCATGGCGCTGCACGCGTTGAACGTGCCGGCCGTATCGCTCACCGGCCCGCAGGCGGGCATCGTCACCGACGTGGTCCACACCAAGGCCAGGATTCACAACATTACGCCGAAGAAAGTCCACGAGCTTTTGAAACAGGGCAACGTCGTCATCGTCGCCGGCTTCCAGGGCGAGACGCCCGAAGGCCAGATCACGACGCTGGGCCGCGGCGGTTCGGATTTGACGGCCATTGCGCTCGCCGCTGCGCTCAAGGCCAATCTTTGCCAGATTTACACAGACGTGGACGGGGTTTATACCGCCGACCCGCGCATCGTGACAAACGCGAAGAAGCTGCAGGAGATTTCCTACGACGAAATGCTCGAACTGGCGAGCCTCGGCGCGAAGGTGATGCAGAGTCGCTCGGTTGAATTTGCCAAAAAATTCGGAGTGGTCTTTGAAGTCCGCTCCAGTTTGAACAACAACCCCGGAACCATTGTGAAAGAAGAAACCAAAAGCATGGAAGGCGTCGTCGTGCGCGGTGTCTCGCTCGACAAAAACCAAGCCAAAATCACGCTCGTCGGCGTGCCCGACAAACCCGGCGTGGCCGCGCGCATTTTCAAGGCGCTCGGCGACGCAACCGTCAACGTGGACATGATCGTGCAAAACATCAGCCACGGCACTCCCGACAAAGTCGGGACAACGGACATTTCCTTCACGGCAGACAAGCCGGATTTGCTCAAGGCGCAGAAGGTCATTGACGGCCTGAAAAAAGAACTCGGCTTCCGTGACGTGCTGACCACCGAAAAAATCGGCAAGCTGTCCATCGTCGGCGTCGGCATGAAGAGCCACACCGGCGTGGCCGGAAAACTTTTTGAAACGCTGGCCAAGGAAGGCGTGAACATTGACATGATTTCGACGAGCGAAATCAAAATCTCCGTCGTCATTGACCTGGCCAAAGGTGAAGCGGCGATGAAGGCCGTTCACGCGGCATTCATCGGCTGATGCAATTGCGTTGAAAAACCCGCGTTGCCGCAGGGCTACAGCATGGCTGCCAGAATATCGAGGCCGGCTTGGGCAGCTTTTACGTCATCCGCGGAACTGCCGCCGCTGAAGGCGGCGAACAGGTATCCGGTTTTCCCCCGGGTGATTACTCCACCCGGCCAGCCGAATTCACCCTTCAGGGGCGACCGCACGCCGCTGCCGCTAGCCTGCAACGTGTCCGCCATTTCCGCAGCCTTGGAATAAACGATGGCGAGCAGGTTTATCTCGGGCTCGTCTTGGGAGGGACCCTTTTTCATGGCTCCCACCACGAGCATTTTTGACGACCATGATTGGATACGGCCGCCGGCGCTGGCCGCCACCATGGCCACCGCCTTGATGTTGAGTTCCGCCGCACGTTGCTTCATGGCCCGCAGCGCCAGGTCCGCCACTTCATCGAAATTTTTCATAGCTTTGACCATCGTTCAAATTGGCACGGCCTGTGTATCACGGATTTTTTCCTTTGTGGCAAACAGATAGTGGCTGATTCCCGGCGCGAAAAACCATTTGACGCCGGCGGGTGTGATTGCTATCTTGCCGTTGTGAATCGCAATTTGAATCTGAATCTGTTGCTGAACGCGCTGCGGTTGTGCCGCGCGGCGGTTGGGTTCTGATTCGTTCACGAGATTTATTGAACCCCACTGCCAAATGGCAGTGGGGTTTTTGTTTTAACCACGAATGAACACGGAGCAGCAAAATTGGATGAATGGATCATTGGATTGTTGGATTATTGGGCGGCCGGGCGAAGCAGCTCAGCCATCAATCCATTTATCCAACAATCCAACAATCCATTTGTCCCACCTGCGGGATTCGTGGTTTAATTCCATCAACGCCTGAGTTTATGCATAAAAAACCGTCGAAAAAATATCGTCCGTTCCCGCCGGTCAGCCTGCCCGACCGGCAGTGGCCGAACCGCGTCCTTACCCACGCGCCCATCTGGTGCAGTGTGGATTTGCGCGACGGCAATCAGGCGCTCGCCGTGCCGATGAACGTCGGCCAGAAACTTGAGCTGTTCCAGACGCTCGTGAAATGCGGCTTCAAGGAAATCGAAGTTGGTTTCCCGTCCGCATCGAATACCGAGTTCGCGTTCAACCGCCGGCTCATCGAGGAAAAACGCGCGCCGGACGACGTGTGGCTCCAGGTGCTCGTGCAGGCGCGTGAAGATTTGATTGAGCGCACGGTTGAATCGCTGGTCGGCGCGAAGAAGGCCATTATTCATCTTTACAACTCGACCTCCCCCGCCCAACGCCGCGTCGTGTTCGGCAAATCGAAGGAGGAAATCGTCGGGGTCGCCGTGCGCGGCGCGCAATGGATCAAAGATCGGTTGTCGCGCCTCAAAGGCACGGAAGTCATGCTCCAGTATTCGCCGGAAAGTTTCAGCGCGACGGAAGTTGAATTTGCGAAGGAAATTTCCGAAGCGGTCATGGAGGTGTGGCAGCCGGCGCCCAAGCGGAAGATGATTTTGAATTTGCCCGATACCGTTGAGGTCGCGATGCCAAATGTTTACGCCGATCAAATCGAGTGGATGTGCCGGAACATCAAAAACCGCGAGTCGCTCATCGTCAGTCTCCACGCGCACAATGACCGCAACACGGGCGTCGCGGCGACGGAACTGGGCCTGCTCGCAGGCGCGGACCGCGTTGAAGGCACGCTCTTCGGCAACGGCGAGCGCACGGGCAATCTCGACATCGTCACCGTGGCATTGAACCTTTACCAGCACGGCATTGATCCGAAGTTGGATTTCACGGATCTTAATTCAATCATCGAGGTTTACGAACGTTGCACGGGCATGACCGTGCCTGCGCGCCAGCCTTACGCGGGCGAACTGGTTTTCACGGCGTTCAGCGGTTCGCACCAAGACGCCATCCGGAAAGGTTTGAACGAATGGAAGAGCGACCGGCACGAGCATTGGGACGTGCCCTATCTTACGATTGATCCGACGGACATCGGGCGCGAATACCGCGAGGTCATCCGCGTCAACAGCCAGTCCGGCAAAGGCGGCGTGGCGTATTTGCTCGAAAGCGAATTCGGCATCGAGTTGCCAAAGGACATGCAGCGTGAGTTTGGGCCGATCGCAAACGACGAGGTAGACAAGCTCGGCCGCGAAGTTTCCGGCACGGAGTTGAAGAAGATGTTCTGGCGCGAATACATCGAACGCACCAAGCCGTGGCAGCTCGAGAGTTTTGAAACTGAGAGCAAGAACGGCGTCGTCCGTTGCCGCGCAAAATTTTTGCGCGACGGCAAGCCGGTCGAACTTTCCGGCGAAGGCAACGGGCCGCTCGCCGCGCTCGTCCACGGTTTCGGCAAAGCCGGTGTGCCGCGTTTTGAAATTGCAAATTACAGCGAGCACGCCTTGAGTTCCGGTGAAGAGGCCGTTGCGATTGCTTATATTCAAATCAAGCACGCCGATGGCAAAACCCGCTGGGGCGCGGGCGTGGACACGAACATCGAGCTCGCGTCCGTGCGCGCCGTGCTCAGCGCGCTGAACCGGTCGTAATCAAATGACACGCTAAAGCGTGGACACCAAACGTTTGGTGTCCACCCTTCAGGGTGTTCGGACAGGAAAGGAAACCGCCTGGATGCGACACCAGCCAGCGGCACTATGTTTTGTAACCAAGCCATTTTCGGCTCGCCAAATGGGGAGCGGGTGGTTTAGTTTCCAAACCCGATTATGAAATTGCGGCGTGTTTTTATTTGTGGAATTGCGGGCTTTGTCCTTGTTGGCACAAGGATTTTTGCAGCGGACGGCAACCCCACCAACGCGGTGGCGACCACTGCGGCGGTTTATGTGCCGGACACCTCGCATCAAAACGACCCGTTGCCCGATGGCGTGCTGGCTTGGAACGGCCTGACGCAGGAGACCATGGTGGCGGCGGATGCCGGCAATGCCCGTTTTGTTTTCAGCTTCACCAACATCGCAACGGTTCATGAAACCGCCTTGGTCACCAACGTCACGACCATCACCAACATCACGGCGGCCACCAATTCGTTTTTTTTCTGGTTCAAAAAAATTTCCTTCGTCACCAACTTTTCCACGGCCACCAGCATCACGACGAACAATGTTACCAAGCCGGTTCCCGTGGCCATTCTGGAGGTTCATCCATCCTGCGGCTGCACCACGGCACAATTGCCGCCGTTGCCCTGGGTCATTCCACCCGGCACCAACGGACAGTTTGGCCTCACGGTCAACCTGGCTGGAAGAACCGGAATGCAGGTCAAGACGGTCAATGTCAAGACCGACAAGGGCTTCACACAGCTCATCCTCAAAATCACCATCCTGCCGCCGGTGGTTCCGACCCAATCCGAGGCCGATCGCGCGCGCGCCCTGGAAATGGCCAAAGCCGACCGGCAGGCGATTTTTCACGTTGATTGCGCGGCCTGCCACGTGAAGCCCGGCGACGGCAAATATGGCAAGCCGCTTTATGACGCCGTCTGTGCCATCTGCCATGAATCCAAAACACGCGCCAGCATGGTCGCGGATTTGCACAACATCAAAACACCGACCAATGTGGATTTCTGGCAAACCTGGATAGCGCATGGCAAGGCCGGCTCGCTCATGCCCGCGTTTTCCACCGCCGATGGTGGTCCGCTCTCGGATATGCAAATCGCCTCCCTCGCCGGTTATCTGAACATGACGATTCCTTCGCAACCACCTGCAAATAAATAACTAAACTCGGACTCCAGCGGGGAATTTGATTTTTTTTGATTTTTTTGTTGTAAACTTGGACATTATTGTCTATATTCTGGACAGTTTGTTGGAAAAATCAGGTTTTATGACGTAAAATATAGGAATGGAGGCTTATGGCTGTTTCAGCGCAATTAAGATCACACACCGGTCCCAGATTCTTTTTAGTGAAAGGTTATGTCCTCCAAGTTTCTTGGTCCTGGTTTTTCCGGCAATGCTGGGCCCTGATAATTTTGGCCATCTTGGGAACATTGAGCTATCTGTTGATCAGCCGTTTCATCGGCCAGTTCGTCCAAGTGCAAGGCTCCAGCATGTATCCCACCCTGACCGACTCGGGACGTTATTGGTTGAACCGGTTCTCCTATGTCATAAGCGAGCCGCGACAAAACGACATCGTCGCGTTGAAAGACCCGCGCGATAATACACTTGAGGTCAAACGCATCATCGCCATGCCGGGACAATGGGTCTGTCTCAAAGACGGCAGGGTTTATGTCAATGGCAAGCTGTTGAGTGAACCGTATCTCCTGGCCAAAACACCAACCTATGCCTACGAAAGGAATGCGAACGAGTTCATTTGCATCGGCAATGACAAATTCTTCGTCATGGGCGACAATCGCAACAACAGCATGGATAGCCGCACCTTCGGAGCCGTCCCGCGCCAGAACATCCTCGGCAAGGTGATCGAATAGCGCGTTGCCCGCCGGCCGGTTCGCACCCGGCGCCGGATCCGGCGAGTCCCCGCTTGCGTTAATCGCCTCCGGGGCTAATCTGTCAACCATGATGGTAAAACTGGTTGACGCAAACCCTCGATTACAAATCGCCCGGCTCGGCGAACGGATTTTAAATCGCGGCCAGATTTCCCGCGACGAGGCGCGGTCGTTGTTTAATCTCGAAAACTCCGCCGACATTTTCGATTTGCTGTCCTGGGCCAACCGCATCCGCGAAAAATTCAAGGGCAACAAAATTCATCTCTGCTCCATCGTCAATGCCAAGGCCGGAGCCTGCTCGGAAAATTGCAGTTTTTGCGCGCAATCGTCGTTTTACCAGACCGGCTCGCCCAAATACGGCTTCGTGGATCCCGAACCCGTTGCCGAAGCCGCCGACGAAGCAAACACGAACGGTGTCACCGCCGTCGGTCTCGTTGCCGCGTGGAAAGGTCTCAATGAAGGCCCGATGCTCGATGAGGTTTGCGCCCGTGTGCGCGAGTTGAAAGCCGGCGGCAAAACGCGTCCCGACGTCTCGCTCGGCATCATCAAAAGCCAGCGCGTTGCCGACCGGCTCAAGGAAGCCGGCGTCGAGTGCTACGGCCACAACCTCGAAAGTTCGCGCCGTTTTTTCCCGCAGACCTGCACGACGCACACCTACGATGACCGCCTTGAGACCATCGGCCATTTGAAAAAAGCCGGCATCAAGATTTGTTCCGGCGGCATTATTGGCATGGGCGAGACGCGCGAAGACCGCTGCGACCTCGCGTTTTCGCTCAAGGAAATCGGCGCCAACGTCGTGCCGGTCAACATCCTCAACCCGATTCCCGGCACGCCCTTTGAAAAAAACGAGCCGCTTTCGGTCATGGAAATTTTGAAGACCATCGCCTGCTTCCGGTTCATTTTGCCGCGACAGGAAATCATGATCGCCGGCGGGCGCACGGTGAATCTGCGCGACGCGCAAAGCATGATTTTCATGGCCGGCGCCTGCGCGATGATGGTCGGCAATTATCTCACCACGCTGAACCAGCCCGTCGAAAAAGATTTGCAGATGCTCAAAGACCTCGGCCTCGATCCGAGCTGGGACAAACATGGTTTTTCCGATCAGGAAGCGTGTGATTGCGAACAGGAGATCGAAGCAACTTGTGCAACTTCTTGATAGTCGGATGAATTTGCGATTTGCGATTTACGATTAACGCGATTATTGGCGTTTGACTCGTAATTCGTATATCGTAAATCGTAAATCATGGAGAGGCTTGGCAAAAATTACGGTGGCTACCACGGCGAGACGATTGACATCCGCGCCGTCCTGCGCGACATCGAAGCCGCCGCGCAACAACATGGCTGGACATTCGAGCCGTTTGGGAGGCAGGGCGATTTCAACCTGCCCGCCCTCCATCGGCCCTCGTCACTCGACACTCGTCCCTCGTCACGCATCTACTTGAGCGCCGGCATTCATGGCGACGAACCCGCCGGGCCGCTTTCGGCGTTGCGCTTGCTTCGGGAAAATCAGTGGCCGCCGAACGCCGAACTCTGGTTTTGCCCGTGCCTGAATCCGATAGGCTTCGTTCTGAACCGGCGTGAAAACGCCGACGGCAGGGATTTGAACCGCGATTACCGGCACCTGGAAACGACCGAAGTCCGCGCGCACATCGCGTGGCTTCAGCGCCAGCCGCAGTTCGACCTCTGCCTCTGCCTGCACGAAGACTGGGAGTCGCACGGCTTTTACGTTTACGAGTTGAATCCGGAAAACCGGCCATCGCTGGCCGAAGCCATGATTGCGCGCATCGCGGAAATCTGCCCGATTGACCCATCTGAAATCATCGAAGACCGCCCGGCCCGGGGCGGCATTATCCGGCCGAATCTCGACCCGCACACGCGACCGCAATGGGCCGAGGCATTTTACCTGATCGTCAACAAAACACGATTGTCCTACACACTCGAAGCGCCGTCGGATTTTCCGTTGACCACCCGCGTCAACTCGCTCATCGCCGGCGTAAACGCCGCGTTGGCAACATAGGACAGGCTGGCAGCCAGTCCTGCTTCTCCGGCTTCAAACCGGCTCCGCGTCCCTTTGCTTCATCCAGGTTTTGCCCAGTTCGGCCAGCGTTTCGTCTTTCATCACCTGCTCGGCCAGCGGAAACACAATCCGTTCCTCGCGGTCGAAGTGTTTGCGCGATGCGGTCACGGCCTGCAGCAACAACTGTCGCGCTTCGGGCAGCCGCTTGGCGGTCTTCACCCGCAGCAGGCTGTTGTCAATTTCCCGGTGTTCGTGTTCAAAACTGTCGCTCTGACCAATTTGTTCCAGGTAATGATTCAGCGGAGCGAACACCAAATCCTCCTCAGCCTTGCCGTGGGCGAGCAGCAGCACTTCCATCAATCCGGCCCATCCTTTCACCTCGGCCAGCGTTTTCAGTTTTGGCAGGACGTGTTCGATGTGGTCGAAAATGTTGTGGAACACGACGTGTTCCGCCAAAAGCGCTTCGGTGATTTTCATGGTCAGGGTGCGATTAACTTCATCCAATTTACCAATAGCGCCATGCGGCAAATTTCGCCAGCCGATTCTTGGCTTTTTTTTCAACCACGGATGAACACAAACGAACACGGATTGTTTCAACGCAAAGGCGCAAGGACGCAAAGCAAAGACGTTTTGACACGATTTTGGCTTCCCATCATCGCCGACCCGCGTCCGCGCCCTGCACTTACGGCGCTGGGCGACGAAATCAAAGCACAGTTGAAAACGCACCGTTCTACTTTTCTTTGCGTCCCCGGATGATCTTGTGCGTGCCGTCCGGCAATAAAACTTCAGCAACAACTGGCGAACGATTTCCGCGCAGGGCATCGCAAATTCGCCGATGCAATTCCGCAAACGTGATGCGCGAATATTCTTCGCCGGTCAGCACCAAAAGCGGGCTGGCGTATTCCTGACCGCTTCGCTCCGTGCCTTTGATCGTGTATTCGGTGACGAAGACCACAGCCCGGTCGTGCGGTGCAAGACCATCCTCGTCAGTTTTAACCGCTGGCGGGAGAAACGCGGCGAAGGGATCGCTGCCTTCGTAACCGTTTCCCGGCGAGGGCGAGCCGACATGGGGCGGCACGGCCTGCGCCGTGACTTCGATCCACTCGCAACCCAGATGCTCATTCCCTTCCTTTGGGAATTTCAGCTTCCACAATGTCGCGTAAATGCTCAAACGCCTTGGATAATCGTTCAAAAATATCAAGCCCTGCAAGGACGAAAGAGTCGGCACAGTTTTCCCACTCTGTCTTGAATAAGTGACCATCGCTTCCCACAAGATATGCCCCCGCTGCCGATAGAACCGGACGCGCCACCGGAGCGACCACAAGCTCCTACGAAAGACGAATGTTGAAGCTGTTGTGTCGCCCTTACAGGGCTTGAAATCTTTTTGACGATTAACCCAGGGCGTTGCCCTGGGCTATTATTTGCCGGACTTTCAGTCCTGTGAATCAGCGTTCATCAGCGGTTGAAAGTTTTTGCGTTCCTTGCGTTCTTTCGCGGCTGAATTGAATCCGTGTTCATCCGTGTTCATCCGTGGTTAGGAATAATTTTCCATCCCCGCGCACGTGCAAACCGGGTTGCGGTCGCCAAAAACGTTGTCCACGCGGCCGACGGCGGGCCAGAATTTGTAGTCGCGCAGGCCGGGCACCGGAAACGCCGCCTGTTCGCGCGAATACGGCCGGTTCCAGTTGTCCGCCGCAATCATGTCCGCCGTGTGTGGCGCGTTTTTCAGCAGGTTGTTCTGCCGGTCCGCCGCGCCGGATTCAATCGCCTGCATTTCCCCGTGAATGGCAATCATCGCGTCGCAAAAACGGTCCAACTCGAACTTCGATTCGCTCTCGGTCGGTTCGACCATCAGCGTGCCGGCCACGGGCCACGACAGTGTCGGCGCGTGAAAGCCGTAATCCATCAGCCGCTTCGCCACGTCCTCGGCGGTGACGCTCTTGACGCTGATGTAGCGCAGGCGTCCCGCCTGCTCGTCGTATTCATTCTTGTTTGAAGCGGCAGGCGAGACGCCTGCGCTACGTTGTTCGCCGCCCGCCACGATGCGTCGCAGATCCAGAATACATTCGTGAGCAACCAGACCTTTGCGCCCGCGATAAAGCGTCGGGAAATAATTTTCCAGCCGCTTGGCGATGTAATTCGCGTTCAGAATCGCAAACTTCGTGGCTTCAGTCAGGCCGTCCGGGCCCATCGCGGCAATGTAAGCCCAGGAAACCGGCAGAATGTTCGCACTGCCCCACGGCGCAGCAGCGACGGCGCCGGTAGGGACGCCGCGCTGCGGCGTTCGGTCGTCGCAGCGCAACGACCCTGCCTTGGGATTAACCACCGAATGACCCGGCAGGAATTGAATCAGATGTTTGGCCACGCCAATCGGCCCGACGCCCGGCCCGCCGCCGCCGTGCGGAATGCAAAATGTTTTGTGCAGGTTCAAATGGCACACGTCCGCGCCGATGTCCGCCGGACGGCACAAACCGACCTGCGCATTCATGTTCGCGCCGTCCATGTAAACCTGTCCGCCGTTGGCGTGGATGATTTCGCAAATCTCCTTGATCGTCTCCTCAAACACACCGTGCGTGGACGGATACGTGACCATCAGGCAGGCGAGGTCGGCTTTGTGCGACCCGGCCTTGGCGCGCAAATCAGCAACGTCAATGTTCCCGTTCTTGTCGCAGGCGACGGCAACGACTTTCAGCCCGGCCATGACAGCACTGGCGGGGTTTGTGCCGTGCGCGGAGGTCGGGATGAGGCAGACGTTGCGGTGCGCTTCGCCCCGGCTTTCGTGCCAGGCGCGAATGACGAGCTGGCCGGCGTATTCGCCCTGTGAACCGGCGTTGGGTTGCAGGGAAATTCCGGCGAACCCGGTGATTTCCGCGAGCCAGTCTTCGAGGTTTTGAAAAAGGATTTGGTAGCCGCGCGCCTGTTTCAGCGGCGCGAACGGATGAAGGCGTGCAAACTCCGGCCAGGAAATCGGCAGCATTTCAAAGGCGGCGTTCAACTTCATCGTGCAGGAGCCGAGCGGAATCATCGAAGCCGTCAGGGAGAGGTCGCGCGATTCGAGCCGCTTGATGTAGCGCAGCATTTCGGTCTCAGAGTGGTAGGAGTTAAAGACCGGGTGCGTAAGGAAAGGAGCGGTGCGGGCGAAGTGTGACGCAATTCCATTCTCATTAGCACCGGGCTTCAGCCTGGTGTTTGAGGTGGCGGAATTTGAAACCGTTTTAACGGTTTCTCGCGCGGACGAGGAAGCCGTTGAAACGGCTCGTTTGTCGTCGTTCGTTTTCACACCGGGCTGAAGCCCGGTGCTAATGAGATCTGCGGCAATTTCGTCAACGGTGAAACCTACGGCCTTGTCACCCTTAAAAACCTGCCAGATTTCAACCACATCGCTTTCGCTGGTTGCCTCGTCGAGCGAAATGCCGAGCGTATTTTCGTCAATCAGTCGGAAATTCATCCGGTGCGCCTCGGCAATCTCGACAATGCCGGCAGCGGGTTTGTCACCGAGGCAAATGGTGATGGTGTCGAAAAAGTAGCGCAGGCGTCCCGCCTGCTCGTTGGACCTTTCATTTCCCCCTTGCCCGTGCAGCCGGGACGGCTGCGCTACAGCGAAACCGAGTTTCTCCAATCCTGCCGCCAGGATTTTTGTCAGCGCGTGAATCCGCTGCGCGATCTTCCTGAGACCTTCCGGCCCGTGATAGACGGCGTACATGGACGCCATGCTGGCCAGCAGCGCCTGCGCGGTGCAGATGTTACTGGTGGCTTTTTCACGGCGGATGTGTTGTTCACGCGTCTGGAGCGCGAGGCGCAAAGCGGGTCTGCCGCGCGAATCCTTGGAAACGCCGACAATGCGTCCGGGCATGCTGCGTTTGAACTGGTCGCGCGTGGCGAAAAACGCCGCGTGCGGGCCGCCGTAGCCCAGCGGCACGCCGAAGCGCTGCGCGCTGCCGATGGCGATGTCCGCGCCGAATTCTCCCGGCGGCTTCAATAATGTGAGCGCCAGCAAATCAGTGGCAACGGTGACCATCGCTCCAGCAACGTGGGCTTTTTCGACGAATGGCGCAAAGTCGTGAATCGCGCCAAACGTATCCGGATATTGCACCAGCGCACCGAAAATTGTGTTGTTGAACTTAAAACTCTCGTGATCGCCCACAACCACTTCTATTCCCAGCGCCTTGGCGCGCGTCTGGACGACTTCGATATTTTGCGGATGACAACTCTGCGAGATGAAAAAAATGTTTCGTCCGTCCTTGAGCGCATGACACATCGTCATGGCCTCGGCGGCGGCGGTGGCTTCGTCGAGCAGCGACGCATTGGCGATGTCGAGGCCGGTGAGATCGGCGACCATCGTCTGGAAATTCAGGAGCGCTTCGAGCCGGCCCTGGGAAATTTCGGCCTGATAGGGCGTGTA
>Ga0181536_10004799_pt1 | contig 14149 bp, 5 predicted proteins | sample PEATcosm2014_Bin_41_FD_121105 | JGI IMG/M metagenome (GOLD analysis project Ga0181536, IMG submission 121105) | Peatland microbial communities from MTU Mesocosm Facility, Houghton, MI, USA - PEATcosm2014_Bin17_60_metaG | ecosystem: Environmental > Terrestrial > Soil > Wetlands > Peat | place...
AGGTAAAACCACCGACCGGAGAGCCGGATGCGGGAAATCCGCCTGTCCGGTTCGGAGGGAGGGGGACCGAATCCAATCGCGTCTCCCTACCCCTATTGTTAGGCCGCCCCTTTGGGGCTTAAGGTGCCTTCGGCACTCATTAGAAAAAGACGGCCCGCCACGCGGCGGGCCGTTGGAATCAAGTTCAGCAACAAACGATCAGAAGGTTATGTGCAGACCCATTTGGATTGTACGCGGGCCATTCATCGGGCCCGTGATCAAGCCAAAGGTACCTCCCTGGGACGGCAGTCCGTCGCCCAGGTAGGTATCCGGGTCGCCGAGCCCCGTGCGGTTAAAGACGTTCTGGAAGTCCGCACGGAGCTGGAGCTTGACCCGTTCCGTAATTTGCGTGTTCTTGATAAGGCCGAAGTCCTCTTCTTCGTGACCAGGTCCGCGCAGATTCGGCAGGTACGGCCCTGCAGTGCCCGGGCGCAGCGCGGCGCCATTAGGCGAGGAGGGTGGATTGGCGAACGCTGCGGGGTTGAGCAAGGTAGTCCCGTTGGTGACGGCCCCCGTGTTGGGGTCATACGCAAGGACGGCGTTCAACCCTACGGGCTTGACAGTTTTGTCGACGCCGGAAAGGACGTCCCCGCGGACCGCTGGCGTGATGTAGGTGGACAAGCCCGTGCCAATGGAAAGCGGGTCCCCCGAGCCGTAACGTTGAATGGCAGTCAACTGCCACCCGGAAAAGATCCGGTCAGCCAAGCCGGTAGAATGCATCCAGCGCTGGCCGTGGCCGAAGGGCAACGCGTAGATCCAGGTCAATTTCAAGACTTGCGGGTAGTCGAAGCTCACAATGCTTTTCTCTAGTTTTCGGTTGTAGAGGTCCTGAATGTACACGTTGTAGTACCGCATGGCGCTGGCGCTGTCCGAGATGTTCTTGGAGAGAGTGTAAGCGGCGATGAACGTCAGGCCATGCGTCGAGTTCTTGCGTGCCGTGAGCTGTAGCGCGTGATAAGTAGAGTTGCCGAGGCCGGGAGAATCGTTGCTCACGCCGCTGTACTGTGGGAAGGGGGTGAGCCCCGCAGCCACCGAATTGTTGTAAATGGCGCCGTTGTCCGCCTCAAAAGAGGGGTAGGGTAGCTTGGTGATGCCGTATTTCGCGAGCGTCGCCGCGGTAGTGGGGTTGCTCAGATCCGCCCCCATGTCATCAGTCAGCATATCCCCTAGACCCATATACTTCCCGTTCGCCTGATTGACTCCTCCCATATCGATGTTGATCAGGCGAGTCCCCTTTGACCCGATGTAATTGGCCTCCAGGACGATCTGATTCGGGAGTTGGTACTGGAAGCCGGCGCTCCAGTTCTGGATATAAGGCATGGCCAGGGAGTTGCGAGGGAAGTAGTCGACCCCCTGCCCATTCTGGATGGAGGGACTCGTGCTCGGCAACGTGCCGGTGAATGCGGGCATGCCCACCTGGCCGGGCGCCGACCCACTCGAGAAATTGGACAGGTACATGACCGGATTCACCTTGCCTAAATCGCCGGCCTGCCGCTGAACCACGACGGCGGAGTTGTATCCAAAGTACTGCTCCGGTCCCCACCCGCCCTGGGTGGGAGGCTGATAGCTGATCCCGTACCCGCCACGGAGGACCAGTTTATTGTTGACTTGGTACGCCACACCAAGGCGCGGCGCAAATTCCTTGAAGTAGTAATTCTGGAAGTTAGTGCCGCTGACGCAGCCGGAACAATGACCCAGCCAGACTATGGCGCCGGGAACCGTCGCTCCACTGGGCAGCGGGTCCGAAGCCGTGGGATCGAATTGGGCCATGCGGTTGAAGGCTTCTGTCTTGGGCGTCGGGATCTCCCAGCGCACTCCGAGGTTGAGAGTGAGCTTGGAACTCGCTCGCCAGTCGTCCTGCGCGAAGAAGGCCATCACCGCCTGCCGGTAGCCCGGCTCGGTGGTGTAAATGCTCTCGCTCGCTTTGTCGGCGGCGCCGAGGAGGAAGCTGGCGAAAGGATGCCCCGTGCTTGTGACGAAATTGGGCATCGAGGTTTCCAGGTTGTTGAAGGCGAAGCTTCCGGATATGTTTCCAGGTTCGTAGTCGTTGGAGCGGTAGCGGAGGTACGACCCGCCAAACTTCAGGCTGTGCTTGCCGTGCGTGAAGGAGACGGTGTCCTGGTAGAGGTAACTTTCCTCAGGATCTCGGGTCCCGCAACTGTGCCCGATCGACGGCAGGAAATGGATGCCGTTGTTTTCCCCGAAGCTCATGGAGGGGAGGCAATTATCGGGAATACCCTGGATATGCATCGCGGCCGTGTACTTGCCGTCTGTCGAATTGCCGTTGCTGTCCGCGAACCGGTTGTAACCCAGCGAGAGGACGTTCACCGAGTGGTCGTTGAGCGTCCAGGTGTGCAGGATGCGCAACTGCGGCCCGCCCACATTCTGCGTGTAGGCGTCGGAGAGTGGCTGGCTCGGCCACGGCGCCCAACTGACGGACCCGGGGCTATTGTGGTAGCGGCTCCGGACCGCGTAAGTAAAAGACACACTCAGTTTCTGCTTGTCGTTGATCACTTCGTCCGCTTTGCCGGTGTAGGCGTCGCGGTTGAGGACCGGGCAGCAGGTGCCGCCATAACGGGGCGTGTTCAGGGACAAGGAACCGTACTGTGGAGTCGGGAAGTACTGTAGCAGCGTCGAGGTGGCCGAGCTGAACTCGCCCTGCGGGATCTGGTTCAGGACTCCGCCGTCATCGAAGGGGTCGCGGATCGTGGCATCCGCCCCGCTGGTATTGGTCAATCCAGTCACAGGATCAACACCGCCGGCCGGGACGACTCGAGTAGTGGTGGGGTCGAAAATCTCGTTCTTATATACAGTGCGCCCGAGCGCGTCCGCACCCACTGAGCTCCCCAGCCAGGCATTGAAGTTCCCCTTTAGCATTGCGGTGGTCGGCACCGAGGTGAGGCCGCCGTATGCGAACAGTAGCTTGCGGTCTCCTTCGTAGTTGAAGAAGAAGAAGGTCTTGTTCTTCCGGATAGGACCGCCGAAGTTGCCGCCGAAGTTGTTTTCCTTCAAACTGCTCTTGTTTCCACCAAAGGCATTGTTCAGCAGGCCGTTGGCGTTGAACATGGGATTGATGTCGTACTCAAAGCCGGCTCCGTGGAACGTATTGCTGCCGGATTTAAGGGAGAAGTTGAGAACCCCTCCGCCCGTTTCCCCGTACTCGGCGGAGTAGTTGCTCAACTGAACTTTGAACTCACCGACGGAATCCGCCCCGGGCTGGAACTCACCCATGCTGTCATAGTCGTACCGGGCGATGTTGACGCCGTCGATCAGGATGAGATTGCTCGAGTCCTGGCCACCGTTGATCGAAGTGTGGCCATTCCAGTCCGGCGTCGTGCCGGGCATAGTCTCCCAGACAAACGCGTCCAGTGGCCGCCCGCCGTCACTAATGATGACCGGAAGCGTCTGGAACTCTTCTGGCGTGATGGCCGCCCCAACTTCCGCGGTAGAAGGTGTCAGCAGCGGCGCTTCGCTGGTGACGGTGACCGTTTCCGTCGTGCTGCCAATCTTTAAGGTAAGGTCAACGGTCACAACTTGCGCGACGGGCACCACGACCTCTTTCTCCACGGAAACCTCGAAGCCTTGTTTGAGGGCTTCCACTTGATATTTCCCTGGTGGAACGGGGACGCGATAGTAGCCGGCGCTGGATGACTTGGTCATTGACTTTACGCCGGAGTCCAGGTTGGTAATCGTGATCTCCGCTTCCGGTATTACTCCGCCCGAGGTGTCAAAAATCGTGCCGGTCACCGCACCCAATTGCCCCTGGGCGCAAACCCATTGCGGAATGACGAAAAGCCCTAAACAGAGGGCTATGATCCGTAGGGACCTGTACATACAATTGCCTCCTTGGATTTTCGAAGATTTCCAATCCGACGCTTGGAGTGTGCAACGGGCGCCTCATATAGACACCCGAAAGAAAAAGCAGGAGATCATTGCCTAGCTTCGTTCACAAGACTTTTGAATACGCTCTTAGGTCTTTCCATTACACGGAAACTGCTTTCGGATTGTTTCCCTCTGTTTCGAAAATAACTACCGCCGAAACGGTAGCGCTTCACTTGCCAATTGTCAATAGGTTTCTTGCCTTCCGCGCTTTGACACCAAATCGCCAAACGCCGGCAGCAGCTTGTACTTGTTTTCCCAGGTTGTGTACATGATGCCTACGGCGCCGCTGGTGCGGTCCAAGGATTCCAGCCAGCCTTTCGGGTTTTCGAGATCGTCGGCATCATAGTACCCGGCGGCCAAAGTCGGGTATCCGAGCATCGAAAAGAACGCGAGGCTGAGGTCGCGCTTTTCGTAATACCAGCAGCCAATCACCAGGTCCTTGGGAATGTATTTCCAGGTGCGGTCGAAACTCCCGTCAATCAGGTAGTATTTCTCCCTCGCGTTGTGGTTGGGGTCGAACATGTCGGACCAGACATAGACTTCCGCCTTGGGATTTGCCGCCCGAATCATCTTGTACTGCCGGGTCACACAATCTCCCAGAATCTCAGCCATGGAGAGGTGGCGGCGCTTGCAGGCTTCGCAAAAACCGCCGACGCGCAATTCATCCATGCTCAGGAAGTACTTCTTGGGCGCCACGTACTTTTCGATCAGCGGAATCTGGTGCTGCCAGACTTCGTACACGGCGGGTTCCGACATATCGATCACGGTCTGATCGCGATAGATCGTGGTGCCGTGGTAATAGTCAACCCGCAAGCGGTCGCCGGTGCGGATGCGGCTGCCCGAGAGAAGCTTGATCGCCGGCCCCTCGTGATTCCAACTGAAATTGAGCTGTGGGTCGGAAATCGGCGCGAAATCGCGGCCCTCCGTGTAGACCATGCCCGTCTTGTCGTTGCGAACCACTACCGGAGTCCCGGGACGGCGCAGAAGGTTGGTAAGGCCCACTTCCTCGATGGCGACGTCATCCACCCAGACCTTACCCCTCTTGCCATCTGACACGCCGACGCGGAACTCGACGCGATCCGCGTACCAACTGTTGAAACCCCAGACCATCTCATGCCAGTCGCTGGTCTCAGGCAAGGGCGGTTCCATGTAGGAGAGGTCTCGACCGTCCGGCGCCACAGCAAGAAGATGGATTGCCATCCGCGGCCCCGCTCCTTGCGTCTTCACCCAGGCGCGCAAGCGATAGCAGCGATACGGGTGCACGCGGATCGGCTGTGCAACGTAAACTCCGTTTTCCGGATCGCTGAACTCCTCGAAGCGCACTGACGCTTTGCCGGAGTGAGACACCGTCGTATCGAGCGTGGCCCGAGCCCCGTGCGCGGTGAAGCCCGCCGGCAAGCCGCCTGCGATTTCCTCAAAGCTGCCGTTAGCGATCTTCACCGCAGGGTCTGCCTGGAATGTAGCCTCTTGGTCCTTTGCTACGAACAGGGCTCCGCGCACGGGCTGACCCGCGGCCAGGTTCTTGTTATGCGCCAACACTCCTCCGCCGTAACCTACGCCGAAGCCGGCGGGAATGATCTCCACGCCGAGGCGGGCGCAGGTTTGCTTCAGCCGCGCGAAGCGCTCGAGGCTCGCCGGGGACTTGAAGTCCATGTCGTCGAAACCGGCCGACAGCAGGATACCGTTAAGACCGTGTTCGCTCGCCGTACGCGCAATGCCTTCCACGCGCTCGAGTTCCTGGTCATTGCCCATCTCTGTGGAGACGTAGACCCAGCGGTCGCGATACGTATGAGACTGGCTCAGTAGCGCCGCCGGGTTTACAACCAGACAGCCAAGTACGACAATAAGTCCTATTTTCATTTGCGTCCTGCCTCTCTCCCCTTGCGCAACCGGCTCATAGGTTTGCGGTCCTTTGTTTTCATAGACATTCTCGCTTTGTTCCGTCAATTCTGCAGTCCAAGAGCCGAGAAGTGGTGTAGGGGTAGGGCTTGCCCTACCCTCGTCGGCCAAATGACCCTCCGGGGACGGCAAGCCGTCCCCCTACATCGCAGGTCGTTATGTCCTCATCCTTTGTTTTCATAGACATTCTCGCTTTGTTCCGGCGATTTTGGGGCGCGGCAGCGCAATCTCGAGAGCCGCACTGCGCAGCGTCGCTACTTGTAGGCCAAGGATTGTGACACAATGTCTTCCACCGCCTCAGGATCGCCTGTCGCTGGTCCATGCCATACGCTACCCCCGAAGGTAGTAATGAAAATCCAGTCCGGATTGCGTGGGTCGGGAATCACCCGGTGACCCCACTTGAAGTTGAAGCCAGGGATGCGATGCCAGGATTCGCCGCGATCGGTGGAGCGCCAAGCGGAAGACTCGAAACCGCAAGCGTAGAGAATCCTCGCGTCCCGCGGGTCAACCGTGATGTCGTACACGTGTTGATCCTGGGAAAGGACATTTCGCCAGTCATGACCGCCATCGACGGATAGGAAGATGCCGCCGTCCACCGCCCCGTCGGGCGCGTGGCGGCCCCAGGCTGCCAGATAAAGGCGATTCGGGTTCTCGGTATCGATGGCCAGGCCGTTCGGGCCGTTTACGCCTTCGGGCAGGGTGATTCTTTCCCAATGGTCAGCCCCATCGTGGGAACGAAAGAGCGCTCCATCCTTGTCGTTGCCGTAGCTGCCGTCTTCGCTGCGGCGCGCCAGGATGACATAAAGAAGTCCATTCTTGTCGCGGATAAGCCGCCAGGCAAAGGGCTCGGATCCCGGCAACCCGTCGTTGCGCGGCACCCAGGTTCGTCCGCCATCCGCGGATTTGAAAACGCCTTTGCCGAAGCCGGTCACGTAAAGGACGCGGGCATAAGAAGGACTGGTGGGGTCGAGCAGGATGTGGGTGGCTGCTGTGTCAAGCATGCCCTTCCAGGATGGCTGCCAAGTCTTGCCGCCGTCTTCGCTGAGGCACACTCCGCCGGCGTAGCGTGACGGGTCAGCGTGGCGCCACATCTTGGGGCGCGGAAGGTCGTGGACGTAACTCATTACGCCCCAAACGCGGCCTCGCACCTCGGGATCAAAGGTGATCCAATAGGTGGTGTTCGTCCAGCGGTCCGGCACACCCTCGGTCGAACTCGTCCAGCTCTCACCGCCGTCTTCGCTGCGGAACAGGCCGATGTCCGTGTAGGCAATAAACATGCGGCGCGCATCGAAGGGGTCAAAGAAAACGCCGTAATTGGTGGTGACGTCAATTCCGGTGGTGGTGTAAGTCCGCTCGCCCACCCGCCTGGAGTAAACGGCATCCCAGGTGCGCCCGCCGTCAAGCGTCCGCATGGTGCGGCCAAGGTCGGTGCGGTAACAGATCTTGGGATCGTTCGGCGCAACTCCCAGGGACTCGCCCGGCTCGCCCCAACCCGTCCCAAAACGCTCGGAGATCCAGGCATCGTGGACATTGGAAGCGGGGTTGAATCCCTCTTTCCAGACCAGTTCCCAAGAGGAGCCAGAATCTTGTGTCTTGGCCACCCCGTGGCCCCCGCTATCGCTCGAGTATAGGTTCTCGTAGGAAACGTAAGCGACTTCCGCATGATTCAGGCTGGTGGCCACGCTTTTCAATTCAGCCGTGTGCGCGAATTCGTCGGCATTCCTCAACGCACGTGCACTCACTTCGTCCCAGGTGTCGCCCCCGTCTTTGGAAATGAAGATGCCATGGGGGGAAGAGAGCCGCCGTTCTTCATTGGCCGCAAGGTAAATCATCAATTGCCCTGTCGAAGTAAATCCGGCGGACATATCAGCAACTTGCCGCACGCCCCCCGGGGGCCGGCCCGGGATGAACTGGCCGCCCTTGCGGACAGTGACAGACTCGTCTCCCAGAATGTACAGGGTGCGGTCCAAGGCTGGCGAGTGCGGATCAATGACAATCTTTCGGCCGCCTCCGCGAAGCTCCCGCTTCGACACTCGTTGCCACTGTGCACCCCGGTCGCTCGAGAAGTAGAGTCCGACATTGCCTCCCTCCTGAATCGTCGCGTAGAGCTTTTGCGAATCGTCCGGATCTACGGCCAGCGCCAGCACGCTTCCCGCCGGTTCGTGGGGAGCAAGGTAGACAGGAGTCGCATGATCATCCGGCATGATGAACCTGACGTCCGGGCTGGAAGGGTAAACCAGACCCCAGGTGCGGCCGCGATCCTCGCTTCGCCACAGAACATCCGCGCCGGCGTAGATGACCTTGGGATCCTGCGGGTCGAAAGCGAAGAAGGTCACGGGATTGCGCAGATTGAACATCCGCCAGGATTGGCCGCCATTCTCCGAAATATAAGCGCCCGTCATGTCACAGGCCACCAACACCAGGTTCGGATCGTGGGGACTGACGGCAGGGTAAAACTGCGCGCCCCCGCCACCCGGCCCCAGAATCCGCCAGGCGTCGAGCCGCGGCGCGGAATAGCCGGAGCCATTCTGCGCCCGGGGAATTGTGAGGCGAGAAGTAAGAAAAACACCGAATGCGAGGCTAAGTATCGTAATTTGCAAAAATGTTTTTTTCATATTGGATCTCTCGTCTAGCCCCCCTTTCAGTCGGCCGCCCACCGAGGTCGTTCGGTGCAAGAAATCGAGTTCGTTTGCGTGCTATGGGTGCTTTTTTGGTCTGATTCTCGAGTTCGTTTGGTGCTAAATGGTACGAAAAATGAGTTCGTTTTAGCACTCAAGAATTGATAAGCCGTGTATTTGCAATAGATGGTTGAGTTCGTTTCGTCAAAAAACATCTTTTTCCCGATTTCCCCCGGCATTCTTGCTCAGGTCCGTTCCCCCTTAGCTTGCCGGGACTGCGGGCGGGCGTCCAATTGCGGCCGGCCCGCTTCCTTTCGACCACCGCCATAGGCTATCATAATCCGGCAGGCCTGTCAAGCGAAAAATGCGGAATCCTGCTATAAAATCGGAGATCGCTGGTGCGAGAGACATCGTGTCCCGGTTTGAAATGACGCCACTGCCCCGGGGAGAGCGCAACTTGACGCGGGGGCTCTCGAGGTGATAGGTAACACAGCGTGGCAGTGTCGCAATTCAAAATTCCGGATTCCGCGATCCGGAAAATGGATCAGAAACGAATTCCGGCGCGGGTATTCTCTGCAAGCCGCGAGGAAATTCAGCAATATCGCGCAGCGCGGGCTGGTAGCCGCAACTAACGCGAACTTCTCCGTGTCCTCCGTGCCTTGAAGGCCTCAACACAGAGAACACAGAGCCTCTCCGAGGCCTCTGTGTTGAAGCTTTTCCGGCGGCAGAGGACACGGAGAAGCAATCTTCGCAGAATAACAACGCTCCGTGAACGAATGCTGCAGGGGAGGCGGGAACAATGCATCGACGGGATTTGCTGAAAGGTGCGACGGCTACGGCGTTTGGGATCTGTCTCGAGTCGCTCTGTCAACAGCTGCGGGCGGAGGATGCAGGCCGCCAGGTAAAGACGGTCTACGTGCTTTATAAGTGCCATCTTGACGTCGGCTTCACAGATACCGAGCAAGGCGTACTCCGCACTTATTTCGAAGACTTTTTTCCCCGCGCCATCAACATTGTTGAGTCGCTTCGCCGGTCGGGCGGCGAGGAACGCTACGTGTGGACGGTGGCTGCCTGGCTGCTTTACGAATACCTGGAGCAGGCCACCTCCGAACAGCGCCGGCGCATGGAGAAGGCGATCGCCGACGGGGATTTCGCCTGGCATGCCATGCCCTTTACGTGGAATTCGGAGATGTTGGACGGCTCTCTGATCTCATCCGCGTTGAAACTGTCTGCTTCGCTCGACCAGCGCTTTGGCCGGAAAACAGTTGCCGGTAAGCTCACCGATGTTCCCTGCCACACCCGCGGCATCGTGATGCCGCTTGCGAATGCCGGCATCCGCTTTCTCGATATCGGCGACAACGCGGGCTGCAAAGCGCCTGAGGTCCCGTTCATGAATGATGACGGGGCTACTCTCTCTCGTTCGAGCAAGGATGCGCAGGAGGCGCAAGAAGACTCGCACGCGTATCTGTTTAACTGGCGCGATCCAACCGCGCCGGGTGACGTCGCGGCGGAAATCATGGTGCTGTACCACCCCTTTGACTACGGCAGCACGGTGGCGATCCCGGGGACTGACTTTGCGGTGTCAATTCGAGTGAGGGGCGACAACTCCGGTCCGCACACCATTGAGGAGATCAAGGATTCGTACCGCCAATTGCATAGCCTTTATCCCGGCGCGCGGATCGTTCCTACGAATCTAAGCGTCATCGCAAACGCCCTGGAGCCTCTTCGTTCCAAGTTGCCGGTGGTGACGAAGGAGATGGGAGACACCTGGATCTACGGGGTGGGCAGCGACCCGGGCAAGGTGGCGCGCTACCGGGAACTGTGCCGGCTGCGGGGGGAATGGTTATCGGCCGGCAAACTCAAGCTGGGCGACGCTACCGACCTGGCCATGACCCGAAAACTCATCCTGGCGCCCGAGCACAATTGGGGGCTCAGCATCGGCCAGTATTTGCAACATCCGGAAGTGTATTCGCCGAAGGAACTGGCGAGCGCCCGGTCGGCGCTTCCCGCCTTCAAGAAGGTTGACGCAGAATGGGCGGCAAAGCGCGCGGACATGGACCGAGCCGTGGAGGTGCTGCCTCCGGCCCTGCAAGAGGAAGCAGAGAAACGGCTGGGGAGACTTGTGCCCAAGCCGCCACACACCGAAGGCTTGGCTCCCCTCGCGCCCGGAGCGGAAATTGAAGCAGCGCATTTTGTTGTTGCGTTGGATACGACAACGGGGGCAATCCGGCGGCTTCACGACCGTAAGACGGGGCGCGAATGGGCTTCCGCGCAACACCTGCTGTCCAGCTTCCGCTATCAGACTTTCACGAGCGCTGATTTTGCGCGTTTCAACAGGGCCTACAACACAAGACCGATGGGCTACGATTTCAGCAAGCCCGGCCTGGAGAAATACCCTGTCCAAAGCCGGACATGGCAGCCCAGCGTGAAAGAAGCGTGGGCCGGGAAAGATGCGGCCGGCCACCGGATTGTCTCGGAATTGCGCATGCCGCAAGCCGAGGCCGAGTTGGCCGGTCTGGCTAGCTGGCCGGAGAGATTAACCATGGAGATTCGGCTGCCCGACAGCGAGCCGGTCGTGGAGATCACTTTGCAGTGTTTCAGCAAGCGGGCCAACCGCCTCTCCGAGGCGATGTGGCTGTCATTCTCGCCTATCGCCCCTGAGGAAGATAGGTGGCGGCTCGAAAAGGTGAATCGCACGGTTTCACCGCACGACGTGATGGCCGGCGGCGGCCTGCACCTGCACGCGGTCACCCGAAACGTAACCTACAGCGATGCGAAGGGAAGTTTTACGCTTGAAACGCTCGATGCCCCGCTGGTCTCGCCGGGCCAGCGCGGCCTTTTGTTGTTCGATAAGAATCTCCCGGAGATGCAGGAAGGCGTTCACGTCAACCTCTATAACAACCTCTGGGGCACGGCGTTCCCGCAGTGGTATGGAGATGACATGCGGTTTCGGTTTGTGATCAGGGCCTAGCAGTTGCAGCCGGGCCGATGATATTGACACAAGGGGGAGGCAAGCATATCGTTTTGGGCAATGATAAAGTTGAATTCGGAAAATCCGGGGTGAAGGATCCCAAGGTTATGAACCTCCTTGACAGTAGTGTCTTGTCGGGATGCCTTGCTATTCTTTTTGTTTTGGACTTCGGCGCCATTGCCGCCGCCCAAACGGCGGAACAATTGTTGCAGTCTATTCCCGGACAGTTGCTGATACTGCGCGGTTATGGACACAATAGCGAGGCTCGAATCAGCAAAGACAATCCAGACAATCAAAAAAGGGGATGCGACGCTGTCGTCGAGGTACGTAAGGCGAAATTTCACAAAGGCATTATAGAGGTTTGGCTGGAGGACGTTGGTACGCCTTTTATTCCAGATAAATCCTACAAAGGTTGCGCCGCCCCTGATTTTCAAACCAAACTCAGGATTTCCGGCTTCCATGAAAATGACCCCTCCAGCGCACTGGAGGAGATTCTTAACAAAACTCTCCAAACACCTGAAGCCTATTTATCGGCTGAAGGAGTTGCACTTAATCTTCCGGCTGAGTCATCTGTTGTTCCGGAAGTCGATTTGACAACGGACGTTAAGGAACTCCCGGGGGTAACACCACCCCGTACTTTGCTTATAGTCTATGCCGAATACAACAAAGGTGCACGCCAAGGAAAGGTCATCGTCCAGTGTGATATAGGGACAGACGGCCGACCGCATAACGACCGAATCTTGAACAGTACTGACAAATCATTAGACCAGGCGACGCTGCGAGCAATTTCACTTCACCGATTTGAACCCGCCCAGAAAGACGGCCACGCTGTCGCTGCACGCATAAAGATCGAGATGTCCTCTCGGCTTTTCGAGAGGAAACAAGAGAATTAAGCTGTGTGAAGCGTGGGGAAAAAGATCAAGCTCAAGCCAGAAGACCCCAATACCCAACTCCCGGCTTCGTTGTGGCAAGCGCCGGTCCGGTGTATATTACCGGATTGGCGGAGAAATGAAAGAAGAGAACCCTCGGAGATGGGCACTCTGCGTTCCACTGCTGATTGCCTCCTGTTTCACACTCGCAAGCTGTGCGCGCACGAACCCTGAGGCTGCACGCCACAAGGTGATTGTGCTGGGAATTGACGGGATGGACCCGCAGCTCCTGCATCGATACGAGCGGGACGGGCGCATGCCCAATTTTCAGCGGCTCGAGCAGGAAGGCAGTTTCCGCGAACTGCGTACCAGCGTCCCGCCGCAGAGCCCCGTGGCGTGGTCGAACGTGATCACCGGAATGAACCCGGGAGGGCACGGGGTCTATGATTTCATCGAGCGCGATACCAATACCATGCTTCCCGAATTTTCGATGGCGCGTGTGGAGGCTCCCGCGCACACGCTCACACTGGGCAGTTGGGTAATTCCTCTTTCGAGTGGGAAGGCCCTCTTGTTGAGGCGAGGCAGGGCTTTCTGGCAAATCCTGGATGAGCACGGGATCCCCGCCACCGTCATTCACATTCCGGCGAACTTCCCTCCTGCCGAATCCCGGTCCCGAACCCTGGCGGGCATGGGCACGCCGGACATGCAGGGCACCTACGGGATATTTTCGTTCTATACCGACGACCCGATCGACGGAGAGGGCGAGCGCAGTGGAGGCGTTATTTACCCCGCCCAGGTGCAGGACCACCAGGTCTCCGCGAAATTGTATGGGCCGCCGAACACGTTTCGAAAAGGGTCGCCGCAGGTCCCCATCGACTTCACAGTCTGGATTGATCCAACCCAGCCGGTTGCAAAGATTGCAATTCAGGATCGGGAGATTCTGCTCCGCGAGGGCGAATGGAGTAATTGGGTCCAGGTAAAGTTCACCCTGATTCCAGGCCTCGCGAGCGCCACGGGCATTTGCCGGATGTTCATGAAGCAGGTCAGCCCGTACTTCAAACTCTACGTCTCGCCGGTCAACATTGATCCCTCTCAACCCGCGTTGCCGCTTTCCACACCCGCCAGCTACTCGAAGGAACTCTGGAAACAAGTCGGCTTCTATTACACCCAGGGCATCGCTGAGGACACCAAGGCGCTTTCCGACCGCGTCCTCACCGATGGTGAGTACCTGGAACAGGCGCGTCTGGTGTTGGTGGAGCAATTGAAGTTCTTCGATGTCGAGTTGGCCAAGCTTCACGGCGGAATGCTCTTCGCCTATTTCTCCAGCCTGGACCAGAACGCGCATATGTTCTGGCGGGCGTTTGACAAGAACAGCCCGGCCTACGATCCTGACGTCGCCGCAAAATATTCGGATACGCTGGAGTGGTTCTACCAGCAGATGGACCAGATGCTGGCGAAGGCACTGGCCAAAGCGGACGGAGACACCACCGTCATCGTCATGTCCGATCACGGTTTTGCTCCCTACGATCGTTCCTTCAATTTGAACACCTGGCTGCTGGGCAACGGCTATATTGCGCTCAAGCCCGGGCAGAGAAGCAAGCCGGGCGACCTCTTCACCGATGTCGACTGGACGCGCACGCGCGCTTACGGTCTGGGGCTCAATGGCCTGTTTCTCAATTTGCGTGGCCGAGAGCACTGGGGGATGGTAGCGCCAGGCGCGGAGGCGGAAGCGCTACAAGATGAAATTCGCGACAAGCTGCTCGCCGTGCGCGATCCGTTAACCGGCTTGGCGCCCATCACCCGCGTTGACAAGGCCCAGGACGTCTATTCGGGCGAGAGCGTTCGCGACGCTCCGGATTTGGTGGTAGGAT
>Ga0181536_10004806_pt1 | contig 14134 bp, 8 predicted proteins | sample PEATcosm2014_Bin_41_FD_121105 | JGI IMG/M metagenome (GOLD analysis project Ga0181536, IMG submission 121105) | Peatland microbial communities from MTU Mesocosm Facility, Houghton, MI, USA - PEATcosm2014_Bin17_60_metaG | ecosystem: Environmental > Terrestrial > Soil > Wetlands > Peat | place...
ATCAAAATAATCGAGTTACGCATAGTAATATCCTTTGCAGAAATATTGGTATCGAGCCGTTCACTGGCCGTGGGCCGACGCTCAAAGGCCACGAACGTCGACGGAGGTGGAAGCCAAGATTAAGTTAACCCGCGCTGGCTGGTAAGTCAAGGTTTTTTAGCTGTTACTGGCATGTCACAATTTAGTCTGCCATTTGTGGTCTTTTTGTAATATAATTACAAATTAATTACTGATTACCGCTGAAATAGCTCTTCTGACGAATTAGCGTTTTTGTATTTTATACTTGCGTTCAGTCAATCTGCTATGCCAGTATGGTTGGGGAGTTCCGTGCCCGGAGACGTGTGCAATCATGGCGACTTCGCCTCTGTCTTTTGTGGCTGCCGGCGCGCAGCCCATCCCCGCGGGATGCTGCCCGGCAGCGTGAAGAGTGCCCGGCGGCGCGTGACTCCCAAGCCGCCTGGGGGTGCGGACGATGGTTCCGGGATGCGAGGCAAGCTGTGGAGGACTCTGCCCGGCCGGTGCGGCCGCTATCATGCTTTGGGAAGATGATCTATGACTTACAAACAACCACTCGATCGTGCGAAGGACAAGGTTCTGTTTACTCCCGGCCCGCTGACCACCAGCCGAACGGTGAAGGCCGCGATGCTGCGGGACTTGGGATCGCGTGATACCGAGTTCATTGGGGTGGTGCGGGAGATCCGCCGTGAACTACTGGCGCTGGGCGGCGTCGAGCACCGGGGCTACGAAGCCGTGCTCATGCAAGGGAGCGGCACGTTTGCCATAGAGTCCGTGATTTCCTCCACCGTGCCGCCCGATGGCAAGATGCTCGTCGTCATCAATGGTGCCTATGGCCGGCGCATCGAGCAGATCGCCCGCGTGCTCCGGATCTCTACCGTCGCGCTCACTTCGCCGGAGACCCAGACGCCGGATGCCAACCAGATTGCGATTGCGCTGGAACGCGATCCGGCGATTACCCACGTCGCCATCGTACACTGCGAAACCACCACCGGCATCTTCAACCCGATCCAGGAGATTGGCGCGGTTGCCAGGCGGTTCAACCGCTGCTACTTCGTCGATGCTATGAGCAGCTTCGGCGCCGTGCCGCTGAGCCTGGCGGATTGCTCCATCGACTACCTGGTCTCTTCGGCTAACAAGTGCGTGGAAGGGGTGCCTGGCTTCGCATTTGCACTGGCCCGCCGGGACGCGCTGCTCCAGACCGAAGGCTTCGCCCGCAGCCTCAGCCTGGACCTGCTTGCGCAGTGGAAGGGCCTCGAGCGCGATGGCCAGTTTCGCTTCACTCCGCCGACCCATGCTCTGCTGGCCTTTCACCAGGCGCTCTTGGAACTGAAACAGGAAGGGGGCGTGGAAGGGCGTGCCGCCCGCTACGGCGAAAATTATCACACGCTCACCGCCGGCATGCGGGCGCTGGGTTTCGAGGAGTACCTGGACCGGAAGAATCAGGGCTACATCATCACCTCCTTCCGGTATCCGAAGCATGCGAACTTTCGCTTCGACAAGTTTTACCGCCGCTTGAACGAGAAGGGATACGTGATCTATCCAGGGAAGGTGACGGAAGGCAACTGTTTCCGCATCGGCCACATCGGCCGCATCTTCCCAAGCGACATGTGCGATCTGCTGGCAGCCATCCGCACCACCTTGGGCGAGATGGAGATTGAGTTGAGCCCGCAAGCCGAAACATGCCTGACTGTTTCATAGCCGGCGTGCGCGGCTGAATCGAGGAAAGAAGGAATCATAAGATGGACTTCGTTTTTCAACGTTCCTACCGTGGCCCGCTCAAGGCGGTTCTGCTCGATTGGGCGGGGACAACCCTGGATTATGGCTGCTTCGCCCCGGCGGTTGTCTTCATGGAAGTTTACAAGCGAAAGGGAGTGGAGATCTCGATCGAGGAGGCTCGGGCACCGATGGGCGCCCACAAGAAGGTCCACATCGGGCATATTTCGAAAGACGAGAATGTCGCGCGGCGCTGGGAAGCCGTCCATGGGCGCAAGGCCAACGAATGCGACATCGAGGAGATGTTTCGCGATTTTATCCCGCTGCAACTGGCGTGCCTGGGCGATTACGCCGACCTGATTCCGGGAACCCTCGAAGCGGTCGCCGAATTTCGCCGCCGTGGCCTGAAGATCGGTTCGACCACCGGATATACCGAGGAAATGACCAACGTTTTGGCCGCGGAAGCCAAACGGCGCGGCTACTCGCCCGATGCGACCGTTTGCGCCACCCAGGTGCCGGCCGGCCGGCCGCATCCCTACATGTGCCTGCAAAACGCCATCCTGTTGCAGACCTACCCCTTGGAAGCGTTCGTCAAGATCGGCGATACGCTGCCCGACATCGAAGAGGGCTTGAATGCGGGAATGTGGACCATCGGGCTGGCCAAGACCGGAAACGAACTTGGCATGACCGAAGAGCAGGTTGCCGCGGCCGATCCTGAGATTCTCCACGCCAAGCTGGCGCGGGCATACCACCGGATGAGCCAGGCGGGCGCTCATTACGTAGTGGATGGCATCTCGGATGTAATGCCGGCGCTCGATGACATCAACCGGCGGCTGGCGCGGGGCGAGCGTCCGTAGAAGATCAATGTCTCGAGTTCGCAGTGTTGCTAGACTGTCGTTGACGGTGCTCGAAGGTCATGAACAGTTCGCCGCTTGAAACCCTCTCCGAAAGCGCCTACCAGGCCATTCGCGACCGCATCTTGCGAGGTGTGTTTCCCATCGGGGCCAGCCTGTCCCGGCGCAAACTCGCCACCATACTCGGAATGAGCCAGTTGCCGGTCTCGGAGGCCTTGCAGCGCCTGGAATCCGATGGTCTGGTGGAGACCAAGGCTCGCGCCGGCACGCGGGTCCGCGTCCCGACCCCCGAGGACATCCGTGACAGCTACATCCTCCGGGAGGCCCTCGAGACCCAAGCAGCGCGGCTCTTCGTGGAAAACGCCACCCGCGAACAACGCCGCGAGCTGCGCCGCATGGCGGAGCACACCGACGTGCTTTTCAATCGCTGCGTTGGGGGCGCGACCGGTCCCGAGTTTCTCTTCGAAGTCCATGCGTACCATCTGGAGTTCCACATGCACGTTGCCGGGTGCAGCGGATCGAAGGCGCTGACGCGGGCCTTCGAAAAGAACCAGGTGCTGATCTTCAACTGGCTGTTCGATGTCACCGTCCATCATCAGAAACGCCCGCCGCGGTCTCACCGGGATTTGAGCGAGGTGCTGTGCGGCGACGATCCGGAGGCAGCCGACCGCGCCATGCGCAGTCACATCCGGTATGGGCTCGAGGAGATTATCGGGGCCATCGTCACGGGAACGCAATCGAGGTGGCGCGCTACCGGCGATGGCTCGACCGCGAAGGCCACACCGGTTGCCTAGCGGCCATTCGAAGCGGTTTCCTTTCTTGAGCTCAGGCCTGTCGCTTCTGTTGGTTCAAAAAGACAGCCGCCGCAACGCTCGAGAGCAACGCCACAACCGCCAACGAAGCAAATGCACCCTTCCATCCCCACATTACCGACACGCTCGCGAAACTGTTTCCGGCGAGAACTCCTCCCAGGTATCCGGCCCCGTCTATGAGTCCCGAAGCCGTGGCGCTGCCCTGCTTGCCGCCGAAGTCGAGCGAGATCGCGCCCGCGAGGTATGAATATGGCCCGATCATCGTAAAAGCAACCAGCGTGACCAGCGCGACGGGGGCCACCTTGGATGCTCCGAACTCGGCGAAGGCCAATACCAACAGCAGGACCGTCGACAGCAGCATGCCATAAAAAATAATAGCCGCTCTGCCCGCTTTTCCCAGACGGTCGCTCAGGAAACCCGCCAGCAGGACCGAGATTCCGCCAAAGAGGGGGAAGAGTGCGCTCTTCTGGGCGGCGTCGGCGACCGAGAGTCCGACCGATTGCGTAAAGTATGTGGGCGTCCACAGATTGAAGGTTTCTCGCAGAAGGGTAATGCCGCAAGAAAGCAAGCATACCAGCCAGAAGACGCGGCTCCGGGCAAACGTCGTCAGCAGCGAGCTCAGACTCGCCGGCGCGGGCTTCTCGCCTTCGGACTGGAACAGGTTAGCCGGGTTGGCCGGCGGCTCGGGGTAGCCGATTCGTTCCGGCGTCTCTTTCAGCAGAATTAGATTGACGAGCAGCAGAATGCCGAGCGTCGCCGCAGCCGCATAGAACAAGCCGCGCCAGCCAAGTCCGGCCCCGATCAGAACCGACATGAACTCGCGCGAGGCGGCGTCGCCAAAGAGAAAACTCAGGCTGACGATGCCCATTACGGTTCCATACGAAGAGTAAGAGAACCATCGGGACGCGATCTTGACCATGCCGGCCCAACCCAGCGACTGGACCAGGCGATTGCCGATCCAGGCGACGGTGAAGAGTGGCATACCGCCGGCTAGCCCGAATAGAATTGTGAACAGGATGGATCCCGCCATCCCCCAAAGGAAGTTGCGGCGCCCCCCTAGAAAATCCGCCAACCACCCGCTGGGAAACTTACCGATGGCATATGCCAAAACGCCGAGCGAAGCGACCGTGCCGAGGCGGATTCTGGCATCGTCCGGCACAATACCTTTCCTGCCGAGTTCGGCAATGAGCAGCGGCATGGCTACCGCAAGATCAGAGCGGCAAAGATAGTAACCGGCGTAGCCGATCACGAGTAACGCGATGGTGAGGACGCGCCATCTGTTGAGTCGTGGGTGCGGCGCACCGGCCGAGCCGACGAGATTTCCGCGGAGGTTCACGCCGCGACCAATCGAGCGGTACCTTCCGCCAGTCCAAACCACAGCGTCATCCCTGATCCGCCGGGAGCGGATGGTCCGGTCTCCGAACCCACGGAAGCGCCCGCCGCGCTAGGACCTCTACCAAACAGAGCCACGCGCTTTCCCTTACGGCCCGGCACATCGGCATGAGCCAGTCCCGCGATCGCTCCACCAACGACCACGATGTCGGCTCTTTCGTGCATAAACCTTAGCATAGACCGACCCAGTGGATTCCTGAATGACAATTCGATGTCTGTGTGGATCGCGATTGAATCAGCTTAACCCATGACCCCATGCCCCGCCGGGCATAAGTCCCGATAGAACGGACACCTCTTGCACCGTTCGCCTTCCCGCAGCGGAAACTCTCCCCGCTCCTGCGCCTCCTGGAATTCCCTGACCAACTGTTCCGGAGATTCCAGCAGCGACGGCGCCAGATCCACTTCCACCGCCGTATTCGGCCGCAGAAAATGCAGCCACGCCTTGTCCGGCGCGCGGCCCGCCACGCGTTCCACGGCCAGCGCGTAAAGCCGCACTTGCAGCTCGTAATCGTGCGCGCGCTGGTGGGCCTCCGCGGCTGTCACCGCATCCGTCTTGTAATCCACAATCGCCAGTTCGCCGCCTTCTTCGAACCACAGGTCCACCTGGCCGCTCATCACCAGGCCCTCCACCGCCATCAGAAAATCGAACTCGCGCTCCACGCGCGCGGCCCGCGCCACGCGCTTGCCCAGCGCACTCTCGCGAAACACCTGCGCCAGCCGCACCGCCTGCGCGTCCGGCGACGCCACCTCGCTCCCCGCCAGCAGCGCGTGCACCTGGCTGCCCAGCTCTCCGGCCGGCAGCTTGCCGTCGGGCTCTTCGAGTCTCCGCAGCCTGCCTTCGAATCCCAGATAGTTCCCCAGGTAATACGCGCGCGGGCAGCTCGCGAACTTCGCCAGCGCCGTCACCGCCGCGTTGCTCTCCTGCCGCTCGCCGGCATCCGCTGCCTGCAGAAACTCCGGTGCCGGCGGGCGCCCACCGTCGCGCGCCGCCGCTGCAATCCTGCCGCCCTCCGGCGCAGCAACGGCTCCCGCCACCACCTCGCGGAGCTTCCACTCCTTCCCGTCCGGCGCCGTGTGCGTCACCACCTCGTCCCGCTCTGCTTTCAGGTTCAGTCCCAGCGCTTTCTTCACGTCCCCGGCCCAGTTAGTCTGCCGGTCTCCCGAGAAACTCAGCACCAGGACTTGCTCCGCCCGCGTCATCGCTACATACAGCAGCCGGTCGCTCTCGTGCGCCTCCCGCTGCTTCCATTCGTCGCGCAGCGCCCGCTGGAACAAATCATCTGTTTTGTCCCTGCCGCCCGGGTTCCGCCACTGGGCTCCCAACCCAATTTCCTTGGAAAACGCCACTACCGGAGGCTCAGCCCGCACACCCTTGTGCAGCGTCGCTACGAACACAACCGGAAATTCCAATCCCTTGGCCGCGTGCACCGTCATCAGTGTCACCGCGTCCCCGGCATCCTCCGGCGGCGGGTCCGCCTCGCGAGGGTCGTCCTTCCGGTACATCGCCAGTTCCTCTACGAACCGATCCAGCGACATCTTGCCAGACGCCTCCCGCGCCTGCGCCAGGAACTTGTCGATGTTCGCGGCGCCCCGCGTGCCGGCCTCCGGCTCGTACCCGCAGGCGTCCATGGCGTCAAGCAACAAACGGTCGAATGTGACATACTCGCGGCGCACGCGCCAATCCCGCAGCCGTTCGCCGAACCGGCACAGTATTTCGACATCATCGGCGGCAATTTCAGCTTGAGGGTTGTTCGATCCAGGGTGGGGGGCTTCTGTGCCGGAGGCGCCCTGCCGCCCTGCTAAGAGCCTCATCAGCGAGCCGCCGAGATTCTCCCCCGCCGTCTTGAGCGCCAGCAGAGCCTCATCCGAAACTCCCACCAGCGGCGACCGCAGCACCGCCGCCAGGCTCACCTCGTCGCGCGGATTAGCGATCACGCGCAATAGCTGTGTCAGGTCGTTGACTTCGCGTGTCTCGTAGAAACCCCTCCCCTGGTTCACCACGAACGGAATACCGGCTTCATCAAATGCCGCGCCGAATGCGCCGGCCACTTCGGTGTTCCGCACCAACACCGCCACGTTGCGGAACGCGTAGCCCTCGTCCACCAGTCCCCCGATGCGCCGCGCCACCCAGCGTGCTTCGCTCTCCAGGTCCGCCGCGTACGCGACTTCCACGCACACATCGCGCTCCGCTTCGAAGGTCCGCCGCGCCACCAGGGGCCGTTGCACGATTCCCTCAGCTCCCGCCGTGATCGTTTCCACCGCGCTCAACACCGCGCCCCGGCTGCGGAAGTTGTCCCTCAGCTCCACGCGGCGGCCGCGCTCCGCCACCTCTTTCTGGTACTGCGCAAACCCTTCCGGCTCGGCGTGCCGGAAACCGAAGATCGATTGGTTGATGTCCCCCACCGCATAGAAACGGTCCGGCGCGCGCACCAACCGCATCAGGCGCGCCTGTTGCCCGTTGGTGTCCTGATACTCGTCCATCAGGATGTGGTCGAACTGGCTTCGCACTCGCTCGCGCACGTCCGTGTGCTCATCCAGCAGCCGGACCGTGTACTCTTCCAGGTCGGCGAAGTCCAGCAGGCCGGCCTGCCGCTTCTGCTCCCGGTAGACGCGATCGAAACGGACCAGAATGTCCAGCAGCGTTCTTCGTTCCTGCGTATAGAATTCCGTGATCAAGGCGCTCTCAGCCTCCTCGATCTGCTGCCTCATACGCTTCAGCAGATCTTGCGCCCGGCTGGCCCTCTTGACGTTGTTCAGATTGCACGAGAATCCTGCAATCGCCTGGAGCGTTTCTGAAAGATCGCGCGCGCTTACGATGCGCTCGGCTTGCTCCATCACCTGGTCGAGGTATTCCTTCTGCGTGTACTTCCACGACGTCTTGCTTTCATCGCGCACCTCCTGCAGAATGCCGGCGATGCCGTCCAGCGTGGTCCCCGGCGGCACGGCAAACGCCGCCAGGTCTTCCACCCGCCGACCGGCGCCCCGCATGGCATCGTAGGCCGACAGCAGCGATTCCTCGAAGTCGTACGCGGAAAGCCCCCGGATCAGCGCCCGCATCGCCGCCGGATGCTCCGACAGCAGCGCGTCCATCGCTGCCGCCAGGGCTTCCTGTTGCAGCCGCCAGCTCAGGCGCGCATCCGCGACTCTGAACTCCGGATCGACTCCCGCGAAAACCGCATTATCCTTCAGCAGCCGCGCGCAGAACCCATGCACCGTCGAAACCCAGGCCTTCTCCAGCTTGGCGCGGACCCTCAGATCGTCGCGAAACTCCTTCGCCAGTTTTGTCCGCATGTTGCCCGCAGCTTTTTCGGTGAACGTGATGGCCAGGATTCGCAGGGGGTCGACACCAGCCGCCACCAACCCCCGGAAATACGCCACCAGCACGGTGGTCTTCCCCGACCCCGGCCCCGCCACCACGCAGGTGTCCGTCCCGCGCTTGGAAACGTCCATGGCGTCGGCCTGGCCCTGCGTGAACTCGACCGTGGACTGTTCGTCCCTCATGCGCTCTCCGCTATCACCGCGGCCTCCAGGCCTTCCACGCGGCACACGTCGCGGCAATCGCAGAACCGGCACTTTTCCCGATCCGACGGCGCTACCTCCATCCGTCCCGCGCGAATTCTCCCCGCGAGGCGGATGGTCCGCTCAGTTGCAGCCGCCTCCCAATCCGCGGGCAATTCTGCCGCCTCCCAGCCCACGTACTCCAGTTCCTTCTTCAGCCCGATGTAGTACATGCCCGCCGGCTCATACCCCAGACGCTTCGCCGCCATCAGGTACAGCGGCGCCTGCAGCAGGGCCGGATCATCCTTCCGGGCCTGGATGTTTTTTGACGCGCTGTATTTGTAGTCGAGCACGTACGCGCGTCCGTCCGCCGTCACGTCCAGCCGGTCGATCTTGCCCAAGATCTCCAGGCCCTCCTCTAAAAGGAAGACGAACGCCTCCTCCATGCGTGACTGATACGCTTCGCGCGGCCAGCGCTGGTCCTTGGCAAAGGTCTCGAGATCCTCCAGCATGGCGTTGCGCAGCCGCTCCGTGTGATATCCCGGAGGAATCTGCTTTTCTTCCAGGTAGCGCTGAAACACCCTCTCAAACAGTTCCGTCATGTCCTGCGGCTGGGCGTACCACGCCGCCAGAACCTCGTGGACGATGTTTCCCTGCGTCAGAAAATCCAGCCGCTCCTCGGGCCGCACCGGCGCCTTCTTCAGGCGCAGTACCTGCCGCCCGAAATATTGGAACGGGCACTGCAAGTAACTCTCCAGACCCGTCGGCGAGAGCTTCCCGCTCTTCTCGCGCAAAATCCGCAGCAACTCCGGCGCGCGGATGCCTTCCCGCGGCCCGCCGCCCGGTCCGCGGCGGTCGCGCGGCCGGGGCTTCACCGCGGGCGCCGTCTGCTCTTCCACCGCCGCCGCGCATTCCTCCAGAAACAGCGATCGCAGGTTGGTTTCGCCGCGCGGGCTGCACTCCGGATAGGAAAGCGTCGCCAGCATGGTGGCCCGCGTGATCGCCGAATCGAACAGCGCCCGCTCCTCGCGCTCGAATTCCGCCGCCGTCCGCACCCGGATCCCGGCCGCGTTCAATTGCACCCGCGCCGTTTCCGGAAAGAACACGTCCTGCGGATGCATCCGCGGGAATTGCTTCTCCACCATCCCGCACACAAACACCACCGGCAGCACCCACTGCCGAGCCTCGTGGGCGCTCAGCACGTGCACCACGCCGCGCCGACTGTCATTGAGGCGCAGCGGCTTCATCCGCAGCACCGCCTTCACCGCCCGCCAGAAATCTTCGAGCGGCATGGCGTGCCGCGTCCCGAGCGCGCAGGCCGCATCATCCAGCGCGTTGTCGAATTCGTCCAGCGCCCCGGCCTGGCTGCGCCACATCTCCGCGCGTTCCGCATCCGGTTCCGGCCGCGCCAGCCGGAACAGGTTCCGCAGCGTCCGGAACCGCGCCGCCCAATCCTCCGGCTCGAGCGCAAACAACCTCCACTCTTCAATCTCGCCCAGCGCGCCGATCTTATGCAGCAGCGGCTCCGACCCCTCCGCCAGCGCCTTCAACCCTCCCAACCCGGTGTTCGGCATCTGTTCGCGCACCTGGAAGTCGAAGCGGTCCATGGCGTTCCAATCGGCGAACCGCGGCGCCAGGCGCAGCACCTTCAATGTCTCGCCGTGATCCCATCCGCCCAGCATCGCGTCCACGGCCCCGCTCAGGTACCGCACCGCCGCGTGCCGGTCCAGCCGCTCTTCAAAATAGAAACGCGCCGGGATCCCGAACCGCTCCAGCGTCGACCGCAAAATCGGCACGTACGTCTCCGCCGCGCGCACGATGATGCCCATCTCGCGGAACGGCCGGCCCGCCGCCGCCTGTTGCAGGATGCGCCGTGCAATTTCCTCCGCTTCCCGTTCGATGCCCGCCGCCTTCACCACCGCCAGCGCCGGCGCGGCGCGCCTTTGCGGCGCGCGCTCTTCGCGGAATCCCATGCCTTCCAACCGCGTCCGCAGCGCCGGCGTCAGGTCGCCGTCCGCCAGCGCCATGGTGACCTCGCAATGCCGCCCCAACGCCCCAATCATCCGCAACTCCGGATCCGGCAGCGCATGAAACCCGTCCAGCCATACGGTACGGATTCCGCCCGCGCCCTCGCGTTCCATCCGCGCCGCCACTCGCTCCAGCCGCCGCGCCCGCAGTTCCAACCCGCGCGCTTCCAGCTCGCGGTCCACTTCGGCGTACACCTCCAGAAACGCCGCGCCCAGCGGTGTATCCGGCAGACACTCCGCCAGCCGCGCGCTGTCGCACCCCGCCGAGGCGAACTCCTCGATGGTCCGCGCCAGCGCCGCGCAGAATCCCGCCGTATCCACAACGCGAGCGAATTCCGGCCGGCGCAGCCGCCGCGCCGCCTGCTCCACCAGCAGGTAGACCACGGCCTCCGGCGCCAGCGGCACGCCGCCCGCGTTTTCTTCCACGAACGCCGAAAGCGTCTGGATCAGGTTCCGGTGAAAGACCAGCCCTTCTCGCGCCACCTGGTTCTGCAAGTGCTGCGCCAGCGTCGCCGTCGGCGTCAGCAGCCGGATGCCTTCACCGCCCGCCCGCAGCGCCTCGCGAAACTGGTTCAGCACGATGGTCGTCTTGCCGGAACCGGCCGGGCCAGTCAGTAGCCGCATCGGATCTTAGTGTATCTTGAGTCCGCGGCATCGAGCGATGGCGTGCCCTGGCCCACGGTCGGAATCGGCCTCAGACAGGCGATACGCCGCATTGAGAGTATCGCGTGCGGCCGCTTCAGCCTCTACCCCCCGATCGGCCGGCCGTTGGGGGCGGGAGTTTCGTAGCCCCCGAAATAGCCGCCGCTTTGGCGCTTTACTTGCTGCCGGTGAGCCGGACGATGGCTTTATGCGTGCTTTCCATGAGCGTGCCCCTGTCGTTGGGGCCGAAGCCGGACTCGATCGCGCGGTAGCCGGCGAGAGCCTCGTCGCGACGGCCCGCGGCTTCCAACAGGGCACTATGAATGTAAGCATGGGTGGGGTCGGGTTTGGCGGGGCCACCCCGTTGCAGAAGCCAGTCAAAAGTGGCCAGGTGATCCAGAGGCGGCACCGCGCTTAAAAAGGCAGCTGTCTGCTTATCGGGCCGAATCATGTGCTCCCAGTATATGTTCAGGATGTCATGGGCCTGGCGCGGGCTCATATCGCCGTGCTCCTTGCGGATACCGTTGGCCACGCGAATGATTTCCTCGTGCGCCTCGGGGGTGTCCTCGTTATGGAGCGCGCTTAATTGCATGGATCGGATGTAAGGGCGCAGGGCGGGCCGCGGGGCGGCGAGCGCGGCGGCAAACTGCTCGGACGCATTCGAAAACCCCCGGCTGTTCCAGAGAATCCAGTGGCCCAGCATGGCGTGCGCGTAGGGGTTGGCGGGATCTTTCTGGAGGGCGTCGCGATAAACCGGCTCGGGATCGGGACCGGAGGTCCCTTCGCGGCTGCGCAGAAAATACGACCAGCCCAGGTGCGCCAGCAGGTCGGCCTGGCGCTGGGGCGACTTCGCCGATGCCGCGCCGCGGGTCAGGACGGGTTCGAGCTTCTCGGTGATCGAGGCAAATGTCTGGTCGCCCGAGACACGGATGTTATCGAGCCACAGCATGGCAATATCTTCCTGGGCCTGCTGCACGCGCGCGGAACTCGGGTCGACGGTGGCGGCCTGTGCCAGAGTTCTCCAGGCTGACTCATAGTCGGAGGTGTGGAGTTGCAATGCTTCGGCGGCAAGCAGGCGATCAATCGCGCGGCGCCTTTCGATCTGGCCGGAGAGGAAGACCCAGCCGCCATAGATTCCGGCGATGAGAGAGAAAACGGCGGTGATGGAACCGACCCAGGCTAATCGGGAAGTGGGCTTTTTGGCCGCCATGAGATACCCATTATTTCACTAAAGAGTCGGGCCCGATTGAATCTTGGCTGAGGGCGAGCCACGATTCCACCACCGCTCGCCTACAATAGTTGCTTCTATGTCCAAACGTGCGGGCCTGGCCTGCTTCCTGATGCTCGCCGCGCTGTTCGTGTTGGTCAACCGCGGCGCTTACAAAGGCTTCTTCACGGACGATGATTTCGACCACCTGAGCTGGACGCGCAACGCCAGCGTGGCCAGCTTCGTTCAGGGGCTTCTCTCGCCGCGTTTCCAGCCCAACAACTTCCGGCCCGCCGGCCATCTCTTCTATCACGAAGAGGAGAGCCTCTTCGGTTTCGATTTCCCCAAGTACGTCGCGGCGCTTCACCTTCTGCACCTCTTCAACGTGTGGCTGGTCTGGCTGTTGGTCCGCCGCCTGGGCGCGCGCCCCTTGCCCGCGGCCGCCGCCTGCGTGTTCTTCGCGCTCCACATGGGTTTCTTCGATGCGGTCTGGAAGCCGGCCTACATCTTCGATGTGCTGTGCGCCACTTTCAGCCTGCTCAGCATCCTCAGCTATGCGCGGGGCCGCTGGATTCTGAGCTTTATCTGCTTCTGGCTGGCATATAAATCCAAGGAGTTGGCCGTCATGCTGCCGTTCGTGCTGGCCTGTTATGAAATCGGATTCGGAAGCCGGAAATGGAAACCCCTCATCCCGTTTTTCCTGGCGTCGTTTTCCTTCGGGCTGCAGGGGCTGCTGTTCAATCCCAATCACGACAACGAGTACACCTTCCGCTTCACCGCTGCCGCCCTGGCCGAGACCAGCGTCTTCTATGCCGGCCGCGTTTTCCTGGTTCCCTACCTCGGTTTCGCGCTCCTCGTGGTTTTCTGGTTCGCGCGCAATCACCGCGTGCGCTTCGGCCTGGCCGCCATGCTGCTTTTCTTCATCCCCATGCTCTTCCTGCCCGGCCGCATCGATACCGCCTATTGCTACCTGCCGTTCGCCGCGCTCGCCATCGCTTTCGCCGGCGTGGCCGAAGCCGGCCCCATGGCCGCGATCGCCGTCTTCTTTCTTTTATGGCTGCCGCTCGATCTTCATGAGCTGCGCGTCCAGCGCCGCGAAAAACTGGCCCGCGATGACGACGCGCGCGCCTGGGTCACCACCTGGGACCGTTACGCCCGCGGCAATCCCCGTCCCGATCAAGTCATCTATTCCGGTGCGCCCGACGGCTTCGGCAGTTGGGGCATTGTCGGCGCCATCAAATGCTCCTACCGCGAGGCGCCGCCCGACATCCGGTACGCCGACCCGCCCGTGCTTCCCGCCTCGGGCGATGCCCGCGTAGCCTTCGCCTCCTGGAACGGCTCGCTCCATAAACTGGATGTTGCGGAGCACTCGCCGCAAACGCCCGACGCCTCCTTCATCTCGACCACCAGCGCCACACCCGTCTGGCAGTTGGAGAAAGGCTGGTATGGCCCGGAGAACGGCTTCCGCTGGATCGCACCCGCCGCCGCCGCGCGCCTGGAGCGGCCCGAGGGCGCAACCCGGTTCCAATTGCGCGTATTCCCCAACACCACGCTTCTGGACAAGGTGGGCCCCGTCACCGTTCACGTCTCCATCGGCGATCGTGAGCTGGAGCCACAGCGTGTCACTCAGGCCGGCTGGCAAACGCTGGAATGGCTTCTGCCGCCGGCGCCCGCCGGCGCGGTCCAGGTGTCCATCCGCACCGAGCCGCCCTTCCAACCTTCCGGCGATCCCCGCACTCTCGGCATCCCGGTGGGCGACTTTGGCTTTAAGGCAGCGCCTGCACTGCCCCCATCAGATCGCCGGTGAGCCGCAGCACCGCCCAGCGCGCCCGCTCGCTCGCGTACTGTGCGTCGTAAAACGCGATCCACTTGTCGTTCTCCACCACCCGCGCTTCTTCCACCTGCCGAAGCGTGACGCGGCCTTCCCGCGTTTGCGCCAGGTAGACGGAGATTTGTTCGCGCGCCGCGTCC
>Ga0181536_10004807_pt1 | contig 14134 bp, 11 predicted proteins | sample PEATcosm2014_Bin_41_FD_121105 | JGI IMG/M metagenome (GOLD analysis project Ga0181536, IMG submission 121105) | Peatland microbial communities from MTU Mesocosm Facility, Houghton, MI, USA - PEATcosm2014_Bin17_60_metaG | ecosystem: Environmental > Terrestrial > Soil > Wetlands > Peat | place...
ACTGGAGACGGACATGCGCCTAACGGTCGGTATACTAGTTGTCTCTTGTTGCCTGGGGATATCCGCGCATGCGCAGCAGGGGCAACCCGCTGCCGCTCCGGTCGGTACTGTCTATGCTGAACGCAAGCCCATCGCTCGGACGCTCGATTTTGTCGGCCGGGTTGAAGCGATCGAACGCGTCGAAGTCAAGGCGCGGGTGACAGGATACCTCGACGCGGTCCTGTTCAAGGAAGGCAATCTTGTCAAAGATGGCGACCCGATCTATCGCATCGAGCCGGGACTATTCGAAGCTGCGGTCATGCAGGCCCAAGGCGCGTTGGAGCGGGCCAAGGCGCAAAAGATTCTTACTGCAATAGAGTTGCAGAGGGCCGAGAATCTGCTCGCGCAACGTGCGGGCAGCGTGGCCGACCGCGACAAGGCGCTTGCCGCGGATAAGCAGGCCGACGCCACCATCATGGCTGCCGAAGCCGATCTCGCTACCGCAAAGATCAATCTCGGCTACACGAATATCGTCTCACCGATTACCGGAAAAATCAGCAAGACGAACATTACCAAAGGGAATGTCGTCGGCCCAAGTTCCGGGGTGCTGACCACAATCGTCAGTCAAGATCCGATGTACGTGACATTTCCCGTAAGCCAACGCGAGTTTCTTCGCGCGCAACAAACCGGGAGCGGCCCTAATGTTCAAAGCATAAAAGTCAAACTTCGATATTCGGACGGTACATTTTACGACCAATTGGGTGTGATTAACTTTGTCGATGTCTCGGTCGACCGCGCCACTGATACAGTTACCGTGCGTGCGACGGTACCCAACCCGAAGGACGGCCTCATTGACGGCCAGTTGATGAGGGTTGTGCTTGAGGCCGGAGAGCCAGAAGCAAAAATCGTAATACCCCAATCGGCGCTAATTGCCGATCAGCAAGGTGTCTACGTGTTTGTGGTTGAGGACGGTAAGGCTGCGGTAAAGCGGATCAAGACAGGGGGTACCGAGGGAACGGGTATTGTTGTTGAATCTGGTCTGTCAGGAGGTGAGCTGGTCATTGTCGAAGGGTTGCAAGCTTTGCGACCCGGCGCGCCGGTGAAGGCGACGCCTCTGCCTCCAGCATCCAACCCGAGCTAATTCGATGTTGTCCTCAATTTTTGTTGATCGTCCGCGGCTCGCAATCGTAATAGCGATCGTAACAACTGTCGCCGGCATTCTGGCGCTGGCTACGATCCCCATTGCTCAATACCCGGATATTGTTCCGCCACAGGTTTCTGTGACGACGGTGTATCCGGGCGCTTCAGGGTCTGTGGTAGACGCGACCGTTGCGCAGCCTATCGAGGCACAGGTCGTCGGCGTCGACAAGATGATCTACATGAAGAGCGTGAGTGGTGACGATGGTAGCTACTCGCTTGTTGCTTCATTTGAACTCGGCACCAATCCAGACATTAACACGGTCAATGTCAATAACCGTGTCCAGGTTGCGCTTGCGAGCCTTCCACCGGATGTGCAGCGTCAAGGTATTACAGTCAAGAAAAAATCATCAGCGTTGCTAGGCGTTATTGCCGTTTACTCACCGAAACACACGCATGACGCGCTTTTTCTTTCAAATTTCGTTACGATAAATCTTCTCGACCAGATTAAAAGCACGCCTGGTGTCGGCGATGCAACGCTTTGGGGCCCCCAAGACTACGCAATGCGCGCTTGGGTGCGGACTGACCGGCTGACTGGTCTCAATTTGACAACCGGTGATATTATCAATGCAATCCAAGCACAAAATATTCAAGCGGCCGTTGGACGCATTGGCGCCCGTCCCGCATCAAACGAGCAGCAGCTTCAGCTCAATATTCAGACCAAAGGTCGGCTGAGTACCGTTCCGGAGTTCGAAAATATAATTATTCGTACAAATCCCGATGGCTCGGTGTTGCGCCTTCGCGATGTCGCTAGGGTGGAATTGGGGGCAGCAAATCTCGACCGCGAGACGCGGCTAAATGGTGGGCCGGCAACTGCGATCGCGATCTACCAGTCGCCCGGCGCCAATGCTATTGACACGCTGAAGGCGGTTCGCAGCCGAATAGTAGAGCAAGAGAAAAACTTTCCAGACGATTTAGCTTGGAAGGTTACATATGATCCAACAGTCTTTGTTACAGACACGATACACGAGGTGATAAAGACGCTATTTGAAGCGTTCATTCTCGTAGTAATAGTTGTCTATCTATTTCTCGGCAGCGTGCGTGCGACGTTGATCCCAACGCTGGCTGTGCCTGTCAGTCTTATTGGCACGTTCATTGCCCTTTTGGCGGTGGGTTATTCCGCAAATTCTGTTTCACTATTAGCCGTTGTGCTCGCCATCGGTATCGTCGTCGATGACGCTATCGTTGTGGTGGAAAACGTTGAGCGGGTGATGGAAGAGCATCCCGAGCTTTCACCTGGCGAGGCTACCAAACGAGCAATGGCCGAAATTACGGCGCCGATTATCGCGATCACATTGGTCTTGATGTCGGTTTTCGTACCTGTTGCGTTCATACCGGGGATTTCCGGTGAATTGTTTCGACAATTTGCCGTAACCGTTGCTGTTTCTATGTTTCTTTCCGCGATTAATGCGTTGACGCTCTCCCCTGCGCTCTGTGGTGTGTTATTGCGCCCCCATCATGGGCCGCGACGAGGTATCATGGGATGGGTGATGCGTTCGATCGACAATGTTCGCGATCGATACGGTGCGATTGTCGCGCGCCTTGTACGGATTTCGATCATCGGATTGGTATTGGTCGGCATCTCCGGTGTTGGAGTTGTAGGCCTTGCTAAGATGACGCCAACGGGATTTCTGCCAGAGGACGACCAAGGCGCATTTTTCGTCGTGGTTCAAACGCCCGGCGGCGCTTCGCTGGAACGCACAACCAATGTTATCGAGAAAGCGGAGGCAATCTTACGCGAGGATAAGGCAGTCGAAGATGTTACTTCGGTTATTGGTTTGAATTTTATTGATAACTACTCGCAGCCGAATGCCGGATTTCTTGTTGTAACCCTTAAGCCATTCGAAGAGCGAAAAGATCCCGACCTAGGTGTGCAACAGGTGACTGCTCGCGTTGGTGCAAAGTTTCGTCAACTCCAAGAGGGAACCGTTACTCCGCTGGCACCACCGCCAATTCTTGGTCTTGGAACAGGAGGTGGATTTACGTATGTATTGCAGGACCTGCGAGGTGGCGACCCCGCGGCGCTTGCCCAGGCAGTGCGCGGGCTCGTCGTCGCGGCCAATCAGAACCCACAGCTAAGTCGCGTATTCTCAACTTACTCTGCAACAAATCCATCTATTTATCTCGACATCAATCGCGACAAGGCCCAAATTCTGGGCGTTCCTTTAAGTTCTGTATTCCAGGCACTGCAAGCATCGCTGGGCGGATACTTCGTCAATAATTTTAATCTGTTTGGTCGGACGTGGCAGGTCCAAGTCCAAGCTGAAGCCAGTGATCGCTCAAACATCGACGACATTTATCGCATTAATGTGCAGAGTAAAGACGGCAAAATGATTCCGATGCGCAGCCTGGTTGAGGTTCAATCGGCCATCGGCCCACCAGCGCGGATCCGTTACAACAATCGTCAGGCGGTTACAATTCAAGGGACCCCCGCGCCAGGCATTTCCTCCGGACAGGCGCTTAAGGCGATGGAAGAGGTTGCCGCGCGAACGCTGCCACAAGGCTATGCTGGCGAATGGACCGATACGGCGTTCCAAGAAAAGCGCGCCGAAGGCAAGACTGCAATTATCCTCGGCTTTGCTGTGTTATTCGCCTACCTATTTCTTGTCGCGCTTTATGAAAGTTGGACGATCCCAGTGCCTGTCCTTCTGTCGGTTACGGTGGGTATCCTCGGCTCATTTGCTGCAATGGTCCTTGGGAACCTAACTCTCGATCTGTATGCACAGATCGGCATGGTGGTCCTCATCGGCCTTGCGGCAAAAAATGGCATTCTAATCGTAGAGTTCGCAAAGGAGCAGAGGGAGAAAGGAGTGCCGCTACTGGAGGCAGCAACCGAAGGCGCACGCCTGCGTTTCCGGCCTGTTATGATGACGTCGTTTGCCTTCATTCTGGGCTTGCTTCCGCTAGTGGTCGCAACAGGCGCTTCCCAACTTGCCCGGCGCGATGTTGGGACGCCGGTATTTGGCGGCATGATCCTCGCGTCGTTTATCGGCATATTTGTTATTCCGCCGCTTTACGTAACATTCCAGGCGGTTCGAGAGAGACTTAGACCTTCCGCGCGTCCGCAAGCCGATAAAAATGCAGAGAAACGCGAGTAAGAACTTCGCAAGATTGCAGCAAAAATGCATGCTTATTTTAGCGAGTTCCCAATGATTATCTCTCGACTACTCTTGGCAATGTTCACTATTATCACCGCTTGGATGTTTGGGAACCTTTCTTCACATGGGGCAGATTTGACGGGCGCTTGGGCGAGCGACGCCAAGGCATGCGACAAGATTTTCGTCAAGCGCAATGGAAACATCGCGATTGCGAACGATGCAGATCTTTATGGCAGCGGTTTCATCATTGAACAAAATCGAATTAGAGGAAAAATTGCGGCCTGCGATATCATAGCGCGCAAGGAAGACGGTACTGTAACGCATTTGGTTGCGAAGTGTGCAACTGACATAGCGTTTCAGGATGTCCAGTTCAGCCTCAAACTCGACAATGAAAATAAAATAACACGGCTTTACCCTGGCATCCCGGAGCTGTCAGTATCGTATTTCCGCTGCCCTCTATGATGACTGGGCAACATTTCTCAGGCTTCCGGTTCTCGTAACCATGCGGCCAAAAGCTCCCATATAACCGCAAGTACGATTGGGCCAAGAAAAAGTCCAGTAATGCCGTAAGCAAGAGTCCCGCCGATAACGCCGACCAAAATAACCAGCATCGGAGTTTTCAATCCCCGACCCATAATGATCGGTCTCAAAAAGTTGTCGATTAAATTGACTGGTATCATGTAGGCCGTAAATAACAGCGCAGATGTTGTTTCCATCACCGTCCAGCTCCAAATAACGACAGGAATCAAAATAATCGACGGACCAATTTGGACGATTCCACAGATTAAAACGGCAAAAGCAATCAAACTAGCTTGAGGAATTCCGGCAACTATCAGTCCAATACCCGCAAGCAAAGCTTGCAGAACTGAAATACCGATAACGCCACGCGATACTGCCCGAATGGTTGCTCCGGCTTGAATTACAAAGTCCTCACCCTGCGCCGCATTAAGTCTGCGTGCAAATTTTTTGACGGCATCGACGAGCGATGGTGCCGCCAAAAAGAGAAATCCAGCGATAATTATGGAAGCAAGAAATTTTATAATACCAATGCCGGTATCCGCACCAACGCGAAGCAAGCTGCTCCCCAGAGGTTTTAGCTGAGGCATAATTTTTGCGAGGGCAGCCCGAAAGTTAGTCGATGCGAGATCCCAAAATTGATAGATCGTATCGCCAATCACCGGCCAATCTTTCACAGATTTTGACGGTGGAGGTATCGCTAGGGTTGAAAAGTCAATCCGCTCGGAGACCATTCGGAGACTGTCAATTAACCCCAATGCGAGCCACGTCGCCGGTCCAATGACAATCAGCAAGGTCAAAACCGTAATCAGGACCGCTGCTAGCCGACGACGCTCCCCCAGCCTAAGCGCCATCCAATCGAAAACAGGATAAAGCGCAACGGTCAGCACGACGCTCCAAATCACAATTGAAATAAAGGGACTTACAAGTACTAAAGACCAATAAAGCAGGAGACCGAGAGCGCAGAGCCTTATCGCTATTTCGATAAAAGGTGCAGTGAACTGATCACGGCCCGATGGGTTTCTTTGATCGTCGGTCATTGACTAATTCCGGACTGTCGCGGCCGCGGTATTAAAATGGCAAATAGCGGCAAGCTAGATTTTTGCGTGACCGTCTTTCACCTTTCCGAGCTCGCGGGCGTGCTTGCATGACCTTGAGCGACGAGAGGCGTCCGCTAGGCCGGACTATTTGCTCCTAGCATTGATTATCTTAATCAGCGATAGTCCAGGACGGGGATCTTACTGTGGGTCAGGACTTTGACGGTTTCAATACCGAGCAAGACTGCGGCGTAGCCACGTCGTCCATGAGAGGCCATGACGATTAGGTCGCAGTGCGCTTTCTTTGCAGCGATTATGATGCCCGCGTAAGGTTGATGGTGTTCAATATGTACCACATTACACGTCACGCCCGCTGCGGTAGCCATATCCTTCACCACGCGAAGATGTTTTGCAGCAAGGTCGGCAGTACGATTTTTGTATTGCTCCGATGAATCGGTCATGAGTTCGAACGCCTGGCTTTCAAATGGCGCCGACACTGTTACGGCCGCAACCCTTGTTTTGATCGATTTAGCTAAAGCTATACCGTGCTTGATGGCTTTTCTTGATAGTTTTGACCCGTCGGTCGAGATCATAATACGCTTGTACATATTTTTCTCATCAACGATGTTGTTTGTCGACAAATTACCCAGCCTGAGACGAGAAGCCAAACCGTATTTGATCAATTTATTCAGCCCGAAACTCGCCTTTTGATATTGTTTTTCGGGGTAATACTAATTCGCACCGACCGTAACAGCACTGAGTTCTGTAATATGATACCGGCGCGGTTGTGCTTCCGACGATTGATCACGATTCAGCGTGCTGCGCGCGCAACGGCCGATTTCCACTTTGGGCCGCAAGCGGACATGTTGTTAGTCGACGACCAAACAACTGAAGCGCCTAAAGCACAAGCTTCGTTGGTCGTTACTAGCTCTTTATCCTGGACATTACCGCCACAGCCTTCTCACCCGGGTTGTCCAAACAGCGTTCGATGAATTCGTCGGTTTGCTTGTGCAGCGTTTCAAGGTTGAACGTTGAGATTCCTGATTTTCCGAGCAAAAATCCATGCAAGAACGCAATCGCGACGTCGCGGTTGGCGCCGTTTTCACGCATCACATCCTTGCACGTATATTGTTCGATGGTGCGGCTTTTGTCTTGTTGCGCTGAAGCCGGACCCAAAGTGAGCGCGACGAAAAGACCTAAGGCGGCGCTCATGGCCAGCTTGCGTCTCGTCTTCATGTTATGACCCTTTTAATTGCAGTTTACTCGGCGCAATAGGCCGATGCATCGCGAGCCGTCGCCACTGAACGTGATGGCGCCGAGTTTTCCAGGCTGGTCATACTGTCCAGCCGAAAGACTCTCTCCGAGGCTTCCAGTCGGCATAATCCTGGCCGATGACGTCGAAACTTCCGGCCTCTTGTAGGTTTGCGTAGCACAATAGGTGCCGTCAATCGCCGGATTGCAGGGTTGCGCATTTCCCAGCGTACCAAAAGACGCGATCAAAGTTGCGACGAGTGCGATTCGAGACGCCAACCGCTCCACCATTGGGCACCCGGACATAATATGATAGCGTTGCATCATACCGTTTCCGACTGTCTGCTACATTAGCGTAAAGTCATCGTCGATAGAAGGCGGCTGGGCGCGGTCAATTCTGCAATGGATCAAATGTGACCGATGCAGTCAGCGCCCGTGCCGATTAATGTCAAATTTCCCCCAATAGCGACATTCAAGGCACGATTTCGAATTGACGCAAAGTACCAATAAGCGCGGCACCAGAGATGTTACGGCTTCTGTTTGATAACGACGCGATCCGCAATGCGATCGTCGCCATGGAGATCGTAGCGGACCGATACGATCTCGCCCACCTTTATGTCGGAAAAGCTACCCCTGCGCATCCTTCCGACCGTTCGGAATACGGTCTTGTTTGTGGTCTTGTAAGTCCAGCTCGGCTCTTCGGCCTTCGCGTGACAGCTGAACGTTTTGGCGACGTCATCAACGGCCGTGACGATCCGATTGCGATCCATCGCGGCAAGCGCCGGTGAAGATGTCGCAAAAATTGCGACCATCGCCGCCATCAACACTTTCCACATCGTAAATCCTTAATTTGAGATTCCCCAGATGTGTTCCGGAATAACGCGCATTTATAGCAATTGGCAAGCCTGCCCCCTAAGCATCGGAATGCCCACCGGGCTGGATGGCGAAGAAGCGCATATAACCCCTGCCCTGTTCGTTTTCCCTGCCGTCAGGCGGCCCTCCATACGCCCGATGATTTGCCGGTGACTGCGATCATCGCCGGAGTGATCGTCGCAGCCGTAACGTTGGCGGCTTTGCTTTTTGCCATTCAGGTGGGGGTCACATCTTCGACGGGGTACACAGGCCTTGGTTAGGTGCTTCGTGGGGCTCATCGTGGCACTGACCTGACGGATCTTTTTTGAACCGGCGGATGAGAGACTACTGCATTGGCAGGTGGCGTTGAATGGATGTTCGCACCACACTGGTCGGCGTTCCTCGAGGGTAATTACATGGACTTCGGTTCGAAGTCAGGGACCGTCGTCACTCCCAGCCGCCACTTTCTGTTCGGCCCGTTGTCTGATCAGCGCCAAAGCGACCGAGAGCAATGTCCTGGTTGGTGTGAACTACCATTTCTTCTAGGCGGCAAACGCCCAGTCTGGTAAAATACGTCAACTAACGAAGTCGAAACCCCGGGCAATCAGCCCGGGGTTTTGTTGATTCACTCACCTGCTATACTGTTTGATCGATTTATCTCGCATCTATCAATGTTGCAAAACTACCGGAGTTCCACGCGGCCCCGCCTGTATAAAGGAGTGATTGGTCGTGAGCGCGCTACAAATCTCAACAATTACGTTTGCGCTTGTTTTCGGTGGCGCATTATTCGGAATGTACGTGCGCAACGCTCTACCGGAGGGCCATCTCCGGGAAGACGTAAAGGACGTTGTTAGGCTCAGTACAGGTCTCATCGGGACGATAGCGGCTCTGGTCTTAGGGCTGCTGATTGCGTCGGCCAAGAGTTCGTACGATGCGCGGGATACCCAGATCAAACAGATCACTGCCAATCTTGTTCTTCTTGACGGCCTGCTAGAGCACTATGGACCGGACGCAAAGATTTTGCGCGTTGCCCTGCGCAATGCAGTCCCTCCAATGGTCGATCGAATTTGGAACGAAGGGAATAACGGTAAGCCAGCACCATTTGTGGCGACCGCCGAATCACAAGCATTTATCGATAAAATTCAGGAACTCAAGCCGGACAGCGAACCAAAACGCGCCCTTCAAACGCGGATACTAAGTGCTGCCGCTGATTTAGGGCAGGCGCGCTTGTCTTTGTTCGCTCAGGCACACGATTCTATTCCAATGCCTTTTGTTGCCATTCTCATTTTTTGGCTCACCGTGATTTTTGCAAGCTTTGGTCTGTTTGTTCGTCCCAATCCGATAGTGATCATCACGTTTATCGTCGGTACGGTTTCCGTGTCTGCTGCAATTTTCCTGATCTTGGAAATGGATCAGCCCTTGGCGGGGTTATTGCAAATTTCAAATGAACCGCTGCGCCATGCGCTTGCTCCCCTTGCCCCCTAACATCCGACCACTGCCGCCCTTCCCCTACGTTGCAGACCTAAATATTCTCAACGAAATTACCGCTGCAACTTCGGCAGCCTGGGTCTTTTACACTTTCGTATTCGAATTCGTCGGATAGCCGGCTGCGTTACGCCGTAGCGAGCGTTAGAACCTCGCGGTAAGGCCAATTATCGGGCCATGCATGGTCATATTGTATTCGTACTGGTTCAAACCGCTGCCTTTCGAATAATCGACATACAGGGCCCTGTAGCCTGCCATGCCGCTCCACGTAATGCCGTTGTGGACGTAGAAATCGTAATTGAGGGCCGCGAGTGCCTGCCAGGAGAACTTGCTTCCCACGCCGAAGCCGCCGACGTCACCACTAGCAACGAAGTTCCAGCCCGGTGCAAATTGGTGGCGCAGCCGCAAGCCCACGAGCGGATCGACCCAGCTGGCGGTACCAGATGCCGTGAGTGTTCCGTCCGCGTTGCGCGTGAGATCGCCGATATTGACAGTGCCGGCCGCAGATAAGCTAGCATCAGATGTCTGCCACCACCCGCGCGCGCCGCCGAACACATCGATGGCGGTGCCGGAGCCCGGCACGCTGCTGGATCCCCAGTGCGTAACCTCATAGGCGGCCGCCATTTCGGCGATAACCATTTGGTACTTCAAACCCGCTGATGCTCCGACCGTGGCGCCGAGGTCGTCAGTGCCAACGGTTCGCGCCATGCCCGCGTTCAATCCGATCTTCATGTAAACCACATCGGCGAACAGAGCGAGACGGCCATTGCGCGCCTCGAAATATCCCATGAATGCCATGAGATCTTTCGGAATCTCTGATTGCCTTACTAGATCCATAAGATCACTAAAGCCGACATCGACATCGACCGTGCGGCCTTTGACCGTCGTCGAGCCGTTCATCAACGTTACCCACGCATAGGGCGTGGCACTGAATGTCCACGGATTGAGAACCGGAGCTGGTGAGACAATCGCCTTTGTTGGCATAGGCGCTAGATCGGCGGCAATTGCGGAGCTTATCGCTAAATGCGAAGCAACAATTGCTGACGCCAAAAGGACTAGCCATTCTTTTCCGAAATGTCTCATACTATCCATCCTCACCCGAAGCAGCCTGAAACAATGCCACAATCAAGTCTTTAACTATTATCAATCAAGCCCCAGCGTCGTCTGCGATCATATAGCATATCTAACTCGAGCGCGGGGCCACTCCAATAAAACCTGATATTCACGTATAGCACTCTGCGAACATAAGCGGCCATACCTCTCGCCCCGGCAAATGTCGGCACCTGAGGTAAAGCTGACGCAGCGCAAACATTGCGATGGTGTGCAATTTTGCACACCTTTCTAGCCAGAAGTTTATCGCCCTTAACGATTGTGTTTTCAATGGTAATGGCGCCTGATGCCTGCCATCTGAGAGCGGCGAAATTGATAGGGAGCGTAAAAGTGAACGCATCGCAAAAAATGCTGTTGGGAGCTGCGGCGGTATTCGCCTCAATTACGCTGGGCCCGGTGTCAGCTTCCGCACAAGAAAAACCTAACATCCTCGTCATCATGGGTGACGACATCGGCATGTGGAACATCAGCGCCTACAGCCACGGCATGATGGGATTTCAAACGCCCAACATTGACAAGATTGCTAAAGAGGGCGCGATATTCAGCGACATCTACGCCCAACAATCCTGCACCGCCGGGCGGGCGGCTTTCATCACCGGCCAGTCACCCTTCCGCACCGGCCTGCTCAAAGTCGGCCTGCCGGGCGCCAAGGAAGGATTGTCCGATAAGGACCCGACGCTCGCCGAACTGCTCAAACCGCAGGGCTACGCGACTGGCCAGTTCGGCAAGAACCATCTGGGCGACCGCAACGAGTTTCTGCCGACTGTCCACGGGTTCGACGAGTTTTTCGGCAATCTCTATCACCTGAATGCCGAGGAAGAGCCGGAAAATCCCGACTATCCGAAGCCACCCGCATATCCTAATTTTAAAGCGAGGTTCGGGCCTCGCGGTGTCCTGCATACCTTCGCGTCGAATAAGGATGATCCCACGGAGGATCCGCGCTTTGGCCGCGTAGGCAAACAGACCATCGAGGACACCGGCCCGCTAACTAAAAAGCGCATGGAGACGGTGGACGAAGAGTTCCTTGCTGGGGCAATGAAATTCATTGACCAGAGCCACAAGGCGGGCAAGCCATTCTTCGTCTGGTTCAACTCGACCCGCATGCACGTCCATACGCACCTCAAGCCAGCGTCGGATGGAAAAACTGGATTGGGCGTCTACGCCGACGGCATGGTCGAGCACGACGCAATGGTCGGCCAGCTTGTCAAACAACTCGACGACCTCGGCATCACGAACAATACCATTGTTCTCTATACAACCGACAACGGCGCGGAACAGTTCTCTTGGCCCGATGGCGGCACCTCGCCGTTCCATGGTGAAAAGAACTCGAGTTGGGAAGGTGGCTACCGTGTTCCCGCCATGATCCGTTGGCCGGGGGTTATCAAGCCTGGCACGGAAATTAACGGTATCGTGTCGCATGAAGACTGGGTGCCAACCTTGGTGGCAGCCGCTGGTGAGCCGAACGTCACGCAGAAGCTGTTGACCGGATACCAGGCTGCGGGGAAGACCTTCAAGGTTCACCTAGATGGGTACAATCTGCGTCCATTGCTGGATGGCTCAGGGGCAGACCCACGCGAGGAATTTTTCTATTGGACGGACGACGGCAACCTCGCCGCCGTTCGCTATGATCAGTGGAAGCTACTGTTCCTGCAGCAAAAGGAAGTAGGCTTCAAGGTGTGGTCGACACCATTGGTGCCCCTGCGCGTGCCATTGATCGAAGACCTCCGCGGCGATCCATTCGAGCGCGCCGAGAGTGAAGCCGACGGATACTCTACTTATATCCTCAACCACGCGTTCCTGCTGGTGCCAGCGCAAGCCTTCGTGGGCCAGCACTTGCAAACCTATGTTGCATATCCGCCGCGCCAGAAGCCCGGCAGCTTCTCCCTTGATCAGGTGCTGCAGAAGCTCCAGGAAGCGGGCAGCAGCGGCAATCACTGACGCCGAACCGATGGAAGCCTCGAGTCAACCTATTGGGCCGCACCCGTTCCAACCGGGTGTGGCCTAGAACGCCAGTGGTCTGCAGATCGTTTTCGACGCGCTGATTGGGCTTGGCATATTTCTTCTGCAGCGCGACCACGCGCCGATAGAAATCTAGCCCGCGAAGCGTCGGCTCGACGCCTTGCAATGAAAATACAACCTGGGGCCCGGTGACGCCCTCGATATATTGCCTGATGAACAGATCGAGAATGTCGTCACTCATCTCTCCAGTACCAGGCCCCTTAGGCAACGTCTCCTTGCTCAAATAGAAGCAATACTTGCAGTCCAGGTTGCAAGTGGACCCGCCGGGCTTGGCCATAACGTGGAACTGGCCGCCCGAAGTCGGGTATTGCTTTTGAGGGATGCTGTATGGACGCGTTGTCGGTTCGTCCGACGTAGATTTTCGAACGCGTCACTTATGAAGAAACCGCCTTTTCTTAACAAGTCGGCGCGGTGGGTTTGGTGGAGTCTTTTGCCTCCAATTGAAATGATAAGGAAATGTGTATTTCTTATCGAGTTGAATGGGCCACGGGCCCTCATCGGCCTCTTGCGCGGGGGGAATTTCGGCAAACATTTGGTGCGCGTTGCGGCTACTGATACGAGGCACCAACATTAAGTAATTTTAGGCCGGCTAACTGGCCTTTAGGCTAGCGCCCAGGCAAGATGAAAAGCCGAACGACTAGGTCGCTTAAATGCGACCTATAAGATCTCGCTAAAAGGCTCGGAGCAATCGCAATGAGCAGCACAGAACCAGACCCGCAGGCCACACGTTTATCTAATTTACAGGGCAACGTGTCGTCCAAGCTGCCACATGCAAGTTTTTGGATCAAAGAACTACCTTTCAGTCTGTTGTTGATCCTCACGATAATCGGCGTTGCCTATACGACTGTCGTGAAACAACCGATTATTGTTTATTGGGAGCTTCTTGCGCCGGTGATCGCACTAGTCTGCGTCGGTGCCGGATGGCCGAACGCCAACGATAAGAATGCGCGATTGCGGCTGATTGGTACCCAGGCGCTGCACTGGATCGCGTTCCTGTTGGTGATGAATATGATGTTGCTACCGAGCGTTCAGAAGATTCTCAACGCCAGCGCGACCGGGCTCTCTATTCTCACTTTATTGGCGCTCGGCACCTTCACCGCTGGTGTGCATGTTCTTTCCTGGCAAGTCTGTCTTCTAGGGCTCATCATGGCGCTCTGCGTTCCGGCAGCTGCCTGGATCGAGGTTTCAGCTTTGATAGTCGTATTGGTCGCTGCGGCAGTATTAGTAATTGGTGTAGTCTTCTGGTGGCACTGGCACAGACCAGCCGCGTAGGTCGCACCTGCTCGATCACTTGCTCGGTTCGACTCGGCCCGTCCTTGAAATCCGCAACGCACCGGGGATATGGTGCAACCAGACCGTTATGAGCGGTACGCCCTCCCCGGAAAAGCCGATAAAATCTGATGATTAGCGTGGCGTTCAATCACGTCTGACAACGTTTGTTCTTGTTTGGTTGCGCGGTATCGTTGCGTAAATCGTTGGTCAAGTGACGGCTAGGAGGAAACATAGCTACACGATCATGGTGTGCTGACGTTAGGCGATTCTTTCGGCTAATCAATACGGATAGGGTTTTCAGTACATACAGCGGCTGCA
>Ga0181536_10004809_pt1 | contig 14132 bp, 9 predicted proteins | sample PEATcosm2014_Bin_41_FD_121105 | JGI IMG/M metagenome (GOLD analysis project Ga0181536, IMG submission 121105) | Peatland microbial communities from MTU Mesocosm Facility, Houghton, MI, USA - PEATcosm2014_Bin17_60_metaG | ecosystem: Environmental > Terrestrial > Soil > Wetlands > Peat | place...
CGCGTGCGCATGACGCTCTCCGCCGCCAGCTGCCCGAGCGCGACTTCGGCTTCGTGCCCGACGCCGAAGGCCGCCAGAGCATCGACGTCCATGTGTCCGGCCAGCGCCGGCCCCAGTTCCGCTCGGGTCCCGGTGACGACGTTGCAGACGCCGCCCGGCAGATCGCTCGTGGCCAGGCATTCGGCGAAGACGACCGCCGTGCGCGAATCGCGCTCCGAAGGTACGACGATGACGGCGTTCCCGCTGACGAGCGGCGGGATCACCGCGGTGACGAGGCCGAGCAGCGCCGGCTCGCCGGGCGCGATGACGCCCACGACGCCCGTCGGCTCGGAGGTGGAGAAGTTGAAGTGCGGCCCCGAGACGGGATTCCGGGCCGAAGCCAGCGCGACGTACTTGTCGCACCAGCCGGCGTACCAGACCGTGCGGTCGATGGCCGCCTCGACCTCGCGCCGAGCGCCCGCGGCGTCGACCGTTCCGCCCAGGGCCAGCTGCTCGGCCAAACCGCCGGCACGGGCCTCCATCATCTCGGCCAGCCGGTAGAGGACCAGTCCGCGATTGCCCGGCGTCTGGCCGGCCCACGTCGCGTGCGCCGCCCGGGCGGCGCGGACCGCATCGCGGATATCCTTGCGCGAGCCGCGAACCACGTTCTCGCCGCCGACCGGATCGGTCCGGCCCGACTCGCTGCGCACGAACGCACCGTCCACGTACAGCTTGTAGGTCTTGCGGACCGTGACGCGAGCGCTCATCGTAGGAAATCTTCGCCGTACCCCCGGTGTGCCTCTGCAGCGCCCGGCTGTGGCCCGGGGGAGGCCGGCGGCAGAATGAAGTGAGGTTTCGAGAAGATGGCTGTTTCCGCACGAAGCAAGCGGGGTAAAGCCACCCGCGTGACTACCACAGCGAAGGCGCGCAATGGCGCTGCCAAAAAGCCGTTCCTGACCGACATCCAGACCTTGCGCAGAAACGCGCGTGCCCAAATCGCCAAGGGCGCGGTCACGGACACCTACGAGATCGACGTCAAAACGGCGCTCGATCTGCTGCAAGGCGCGCTGGCGACCGAAATCGTCTGCGTCTTGCGCTACACCATGCACGCCGTGGCCGCGACCGGCATCGCGAGCGAAGGGCCGAAAGCCGAGTTCCTCCAACACGCGCAAGAAGAGCAAGGTCACATGATGCTGATCGCCGAGCGCATCAACCAGCTCGGCGGGACGCCCGATTTCGATCCGAAGAACCTCGCCACGCGCTCGGCGTCGCAGTACGGCCCGCCGGATGCGGACCTGGTCGACATGCTCAAGGAGAACCTGATCGCCGAGCGGATCGCGATCGATCACTATCGCGAGCTGATCAATTTCTTCGGCGCGAAGGATTCCACCACGCGCACGATGCTCGAAGGGATCCTGGCGACGGAAGAAGAGCACGCCAACGACATGCACGATTTGCTCGTCGCACATGAAGGACGGCCGTTCATCAAGAAGTAGGCCGGATGGAGCTCATCTGCGTCCGGCACGGACGCACGGCCTGGAATGCGGACCGTCGCTTCCAAGGACAAACCGACATCCCGCTCGATGACGAGGGTCTGACGCAAGCGCAGGCCCTCGCCGCGCATCTGCGCGACGAGCGCTTCGACGTCGCGTTGGCCAGCGATCTCAGCCGCGCGCGCACGACGGCCGAGACGATCTGCGCCGAGCACGACCTCGCGCTCGAACTGACGCCGGCCTTGCGCGAGATGCACTTCGGCGCCTGGGAAGGCCTCACGTGGGAGCAGATCGTGAAGCGCTGGCCCGAGCTCGATGCGGCGCACGCGATGGCGCCGATGTATTACACGGCCGAAGGCGGTGAATCGTGGGACGCGCTGTGCGCTCGCATCGACGCATTTCTGCGCGCCACGGCCGCGCGCATCGGACCGGAGGGGCGGGCGCTGCTCGTCAGCCATGCCGGCGTAATGCACGCCATCGTCCGCAGCCTCACCAGCGCGGGCCGAACCGATGCCGATCCGGTCGCGGTCGGCGTGCGTTTCTCACCGGCCGGCATTCTGCGCGCCCGCGGCTCGTTCGAATCGGGCTGGGACGTGTTCGCGATCAACGAGCAGGTCAGCGCTTCAACGCGCTCGGCGCGATGAAATCCTTGGCATCGAAACCGTGGTCGATGACCTTGTACTTCACTTCGAGATCGATGAGCGGCTGAAAGTCCGCCGGGTCGGCATGATCGGTGAACGGCGCGCGCGCCGCGGCGGCGAGGACCGACGTCTCGACGCCCGAGAAGGATGCCATGATCGGCAGCATCTCGTCCCAATGCGTGTTCGCATAGCGGGACGCCTCGCCGACGGCTTGCTCGAAGGCGCGCAGGGTCTGCGGATTCTCGCTCGCCCATTTGCTCATGCCGTACCACGAAGCGATGCTGAAGTGCCGGGCCACGGCATCGTACGGCCGGCCCAACAGCCGCACTTTCCCCGACGACATCGCGATTGCGGTGGTGGGACTTTGCACCGTAAACGCATCGATCCGGCCGGCGTCCAAAGCGGCCACCATCGCCGGCTGCGGGATCTCGAGCACGTGGATGCTCGACCAATCGCCGCCGTGCTGTTCGACCCACGCCTGCGTCGCGACCGCATTCAGATCGCCGCGCGCCGAGGAGAGGCCGATCGTCTTGCCGTTCAGGTCGGCCGCCGTCTTCAACGGCGAATTTTTGCCCACCAGGAGCATCCCGTACGGGTTGCTTTCGGAAGCGTCGTAAACGGGACCGCTGGCCAGGATTTGCAACGGCAGGCCGTGCGCGTACGCCGTGACGACCGCAAAGGTGCTGCCGTTGCCGATGTCCAGGGAACCGCCGGCGAGTGCGGAGATGATGGAAGTGCCGCTACCCATCTTTTGGAGGTCGACGTCGAGGCCGTATTTCCGCATGAGCCCGGCCTGCTGCGCGTAGATGACGACCGCGGAGGCCGTGCCTGGCGGCTGCCCGACGCGCAGCTTGGTGAGGGTTTGGGCACCGCCCCGATAGGGAAATGCCGCGGCGCCCAACGTCAGTAATGCAGTCGAACGTTTCATCGTACCCCGTAACGTGCGGCCTTCGGCGAGGCCATCCTTCCGGAAAAGCGAACATCGAACGGTGGACCTCACGAGCCTGCGCAACGCGATCGCCGCAACCGATCCCGCCGTCGCGGCCGCGGCTCGCCGGCGCATCGACGACCTCACCAAACCGCTGGGCAGCCTCGGCCGCATCGAGGCGCTGGCGGTGCAGTTGTGCGCGGTCGCCGGCGGCGTCCCCGCGCACAACTTCGAGCGGCGCGCGATCCTGGTCGGTGCGGGCGATCACGGGGTGGCTGCCGCCGGCGTCAGCGCCTATCCGCCGGAAGTCACCGCGCAGATGGTCGGCGGGTTTCTCGGCGGTTTCGCGGCCGTCGGTGCGTTCGCGCGCGCCGTGCGCGCCGAGGTGTACGTTGCGAACTTCGGCGTGCGCGCGCCGCTCGGCGCGCACGCGCGCCTGATCGACGTCGGCGCCGGTTTGGGAACCGCCGACTTCACGCGTGGACCGGCGATCGCACCGGCGGCGCTCGAAGGCGTCATCGGCGCGGGCGTGCGGGCCTTCGACGCGCTGCGCGAGCGCGCGAGCTTCGACGTGCTCGCACTGGGCGACATGGGGATCGGCAACACGACGAGCGCGGCGGCGATCGTGGCCGCATTCACCGGCGAACCGGTGCGCACGGTGACCGGCCGCGGAACGGGCGTCGACGATGCCGGCCTCGAGCGGAAGATCGCGGCGATCGAAGCGGGGCTCGCGCGCTGCAGCGAGTTCAGCTGGGACGAAATCGCAAGCGAAGTCGGCGGCTACGAGATCGTCGGTCTCGCCGGCGTGATGCTCGCCGCCGCCGGCCGGCGCATCCCGATCGTCCTCGACGGCTTCATCGTTGCCGCCGCCGCGCTGATCGCGGCCGACATCGCGCCGAACGTGCTCGATTACTGCATCGCCGCGCACCGTTCGCAAGAGCCCGGCCACGCGATCGCGCTCGCGGCGCTGAAGCTCGAGCCGCTGCTCGATCTCGATCTGCGTCTCGGCGAAGCGAGCGGCGCGGCGCTGGCCTTACCGCTGGTGGAAGCCGCGGCGCGGATGGTGCGCGAGATGAAGACGTTTGCCGAGGCCGGCGTCGCGACCGCGGGGTCGTGAACGCGCTGCGCACGGCCTTCGCGTACTTCTCGATCCTGCCGGCCCGCAGCGCCGATGCGCCCGGCGCCGGTGCGCTGGCCGCGCTGCCGCTGGTCGGCGTCGCGCTCGGCGCGCTGGCCGGAGCGTTGGGCTGGCTCGCCAGCCTGATCGTGCCCGCGCCGCTGGCGGTCGTCGTCGCGTCCGGCGCCGCCCTCGTCGCGAGCGGGGCGATTCACCTCGACGGTTTCCTCGATGCGGCCGACGCGTTGTTCGCGAGCGTCCCGGCCGAGCGGCGGCGCGAGATCCTCAAAGACCCGCACCACGGCACCTTTGCGCTGGCCGGGCTCGCGATCGTCGTGCCGGCGTGGCTCGCAGCGTTGGCCGCGATCCCGCCCGCGGCGTGGCCGTGGGCGTTCGCGTTTTGCGCGGGGACCGCGCGGGCGGGCGCCGTGGCCAACGCGTTCCGGCTGCCGTACGCGCCCGGCGGGGCGTCGGCGCATGCGTTCGAGCGGCGCCCGCCGCCGGCGCTGTTCGCGCTCGGCGTGCTCGTGTCCGCAGCCTGCGGTTGGCTGCATCCGTGGCTCCTCGTGCTGGTGCCGGCGGCGGCCGCGTTCGGGCTCGGACTGGGTTCCTGGTGCGCGCGCCGGCTCGACGGCGTGCTGGTGGGCGACTGCTACGGCGCGATCGTCGTCGTGCTGGACGCGGGTTTGTTGGCCGCCGTCGCGACCGCGCTCCGCTGGGGGTTCTAGCTAGACGGAAACTTGCATCGGGCGGCCCTTGAGCAAGATGTCGGGCAGCACCAGTTTAGCGTCGCGTTCGGGAATGATCGGCCGCGAGAAGATGTAGCCCTGACCGCACACCGCACCGAGCCCGAGCAATCGTTCCGCCTGTTCGGGCGTTTCGATTCCCTCGGCCACGACGGTCAGCTCGAGCGAGCGCGCCAGGTCGAGCAACATGCGGCAAATCGGTTCGCTGTTCAGCCCTTCGCCCGTACCCGAGACGAAGCTGCGATCGATCTTCAGGCTGCTGATCGGGAACAGGCTCAAGTAGCGCAGCGACGAGTACCCGATGCCGAAGTCGTCGACGCAGATGCGCACGCCGCCGGCGCGCAAGCGTTCCAGCACCGCACCGGCGCCGGTGGTCGTATCGATGATCGCGTTCTCGGTGATCTCGAGCGTCACCGATTCGGGGCGCACGCCGGCCGCCTTGATCGCCGCGAACACGTGCTCGGGCAGATCGCCGTGCATGAGCTCCTGCACCGACACGTTGACGTGCATCGTGAGGTTCGGGTCGTCGCGCTGCTCGAGCGCGAGCCGCGCGAGCGAACGCACCAACACCTCACGGCCGAGACGGATGATGACCCCGGTTTCTTCCGCCGCCGGAATGAACAAATCGGGCTGGATCAACCCTTCGCGCGGGTGGTGCCAGCGCACCAGCGCTTCGTAGCCGACGGTCTTCCAATCGCTCAGGCGCACCAGCGGCTGAAACGCGACGCGGAATTGTTCGGGGGCGTTGATCGCGTCGCGGACGTCGGAGGAGATTTGCAGGCGGCGCACGGCGCCTTCGTGCATGTTCTCGTTGAAGATCGTGTAGGTCGCGCGCCCGTCGGCCTTGGAACGGTAGAGCGCGATGTCGGCGTCGCGCAACAGATCCTCGGCCCGCTCGTAGCGCGCGTGCGCGACCGCGACGCCGACGCTGGCGGTCGTGTAGAGCCGGCGGCCTTCGATGTTGGCCGGTTCGGCGACGGTGGCGTGCAGCCACTCGACGCGCGCTTCGATGTCCTCATCGAGAAAGATCACGCCGAATTCGTCGCCGCCCAGCCGGGCGACCATCTCGCCCGGGCGCATGATCGAACGCAAGCGCTGGGCCACCGCGCGCAACAGGGCGTCGCCGGCGAGATGCCCGAGGCTGTCGTTGACGACCTTGAAGTGATCCAGATCGACGAACGCGACCGCGAGACCCGGCTGCCGCGAGCGCAACGCATCGCCGAGCTGGGCTGAAAACAGCCCGCGGTTGGGCAGGCCGGTGAGCGCGTCGTGGGTCGCTTCGTGGATCAGTCGGTCGCGAATCACGATGCGGTCGCTGACGTCGTCGATGACCGCGATCGCGAACGGTTCGTCGTCCTCGGGCACGTAGGTGACGCTGACGTCGGCCCACAGCGTCGAGCCGTTCTTGCGCTTGTAGCGCATCTCGTGCTCGTAGGAGGAGACCTCGCCGCGCACGAGCGCGCCGAACGCTTCGAGCGTACGCTCGCGATCCGACTCGTCGCTCAGCTCGGTCATCGTCTTGCCCACGAGCTCGCGCCGTTCGTAGCCCAGCATCAAGTCGAAGGCCGCGTTGGTCTCCTTGAGCGTGCCGTCGACGTCGACCACGACGATGCCGAGCGGCGCGCCCTCGAATACGGTCCGGAAGCGGGCTTCGGCACGCGCCAGTGCGACCTCAGACTTTAGTCGTTCGGACTCGCTGTGCAGGGACATCGACCGCAGGCTGGCTCCGAAGACGCGCCCCAGGATCACGAACAGGGCGGCCACGAGTACGACAAAAAGCGCGCCCGTCGCTAAGAACGGCCAGGACGAATTCCCCTCGGCGTGCTCGACCGCTGCCGAAGCGAGTGCAGCCGTCGCAATCGCCGCGACCAGGGTCGCCGCCGGTATCAGGCGTGCCCGCCGGACCGCGGGACCGAGTCCTCCCAAAAATGCCCTCCCGGCTTAACCTTAACTTCGGCGAATTGGCTCAAGACCTGAGCGAACCCCGCCGAACCCCGCCTAGGTCAGTGCGGGGCTGAGCGATTCCAGTGCAGCGTTGAAGGTCACGCTGGGGCGCATTGCCGTGCGGACGAGCTCTTCATCGGCATGGTAGTAGCCCTTGATATCGACCGGTTTGCCTTGAACGGCCCCGAGTTCGGCGACGATCTTGGTTTCGTTCTCCGTCAAGGTTTTGGCGACGCCGGTGAACGCGGCTTGCAGCTCTTTGTCTTCGGTCTGTTCGGCCAAAGCTTGCGCCCAGTACATCGCGAGATAGAAGTGGCTGCCGCGGTTGTCGATGCCGCCGACCTTACGCGCCGGCGATCTGTCCTCGTCGAGGAACTTGCCGGTCGCCGCGTCGAGGGTCTTCGCGAGCACTTTCGCCTTGGCGTTGCCGGTCACGTCACCGAGATGTTCGAATGACGCGGCCAGAGCGAGAAACTCGCCGAGCGAATCCCAACGCAGGAAGTCTTCCTCGACGAACTGCTGCACGTGTTTGGGCGCCGACCCGCCCGCGCCGGTCTCGAACAGACCGCCGCCGGCCATCAACGGCACGATCGAGAGCATCTTCGCGCTCGTACCGAGTTCCATGATCGGGAAGAGATCGGTGAGGTAGTCGCGCAGCACGTTGCCGGTCACCGAGATCGTGTCTTGGCCCTTGCGGATGCGATCGATCGAGAACTGCGTCGCGTCGTTCGGCGCCATGATGCGAATGTCGAGGCCCGTGGTGTCGTGGTCTTTCAGGTACGTCTCGACTTTTTTGATCAGCAGCGTATCGTGCGCACGTTTGGGATCGAGCCAGAACACGGCTGGCGTCTTGGTCGCGCGAGCACGGTTCACGGCGAGTTTGACCCAGTCGCGCACGGGCGCGTCTTTCACTTGACAGGCGCGGAAGATATCGCCCGCTTCGACGTTCTGTTCAAGGAGCGCGTTCCCCGATTCGTCGAGCACGCGTACGACGCCGGCGGCGGGGATGGCGAACGTCTTGTCGTGCGAGCCGTATTCTTCGGCCGCTTGCGCCATCAAACCGACGTTGGGCACGTCGCCCATCGTGACCGGATCGAACGCGCCGTGCTTCTTGCAGTCCTCGATGACCGTCGCGTAGACGCCCGCGTAGCTGCGATCGGGGATCACGGATTTTGCATCGTGCAACTGACCGTCGGGGCCCCACATCTTGCCCCCCTCGCGAATCATCGCCGGCATCGACGCGTCGATGATGATGTCGCTCGAGACGTGCAGGCTCGTGATGCCTTTGTCCGAGTCCACCATCGCGAGCTGCGGACGCTTCGCGTATTCCGCCCGGATGTCGGCTTCGATCTCGGCTTGCTTTTCGGCCGGCAACGCTTTGATGCGCGTGTAGAGATCGCCGAGGCCTTGATTCGGGTCGATGCCGAGTTGCTTGAACGTTCCGGCGTGCTTCGTGAAGACGTCGGAAAAGAAGACCGAAACGACCTCGCCGAAGATGATCGGATCCGAGACCTTCATCATCGTCGCTTTGAGTTGCGCGCAAAAAACCACACCCTTGGCTTTGGCGTCGGCCACTTGCGCTTCGAGGAACGAGCGCAGCGCCTTCTTGCTCATCACGGCGGCGTCCACGACCTCGCCCGCGAGGACCGGCGTTTTTTCTTTCAACACGGTTTTCGTGCCGTCGGCAGCCGTGTACTCAATTTTGAGATTACCGGGGCGCTCGATCAACACGGATTTTTCGCTGCCGAAGAAGTCGCCGCCGTCCATGTGCGCGACGTGCGACTTGGAATCGGCCGCCCACGCGCCCATCTTGTGCGGATGCTTCCGGGCGTAGTTCTTCACCGACAACGGCGCGCGGCGATCGGAGTTGCCTTCGCGCAGCACCGGGTTGACCGCGCTGCCCATGACCTTGTCGTAGCGTACGCGGACGTCTTTCTCGGCGTCCGTCTTCGGCTCGTCCGGGTAGTCCGGAAGCGCGTAGCCCTGGCTCTGCAGTTCTTTGATCGCGGCCTTCATCTGCGGCGTCGACGCGCTGATGTTGGGCAGCTTGATGATGTTGGCTTCGGGCGTCGTCGCGAGCTCGCCGAGATAGGCGAGGTCGTCCGATTGCCGCTGCGCCGGAGTGAGCCTTTCGGGGAAGACCGCCAGGATGCGGCCCGCGAGCGAGATGTCGCGCGTTTCGAGCGCTACTCCGGCGACACTCGAGAAAGCTTGGACAATCGGCAAGAGCGAGCGCGTCGCCAGTGCCGGCGCTTCGTCGGTGAGCGTGTAGATGATGGTCGACGTGGTGGGCATTCTGCGCGCTTTCGATTCTCGCGGCGCAGGCCCTCGCCGACCCGCCGCTAGTCGTAAACGCGGCGGAACGTCGCGTACATGTACGGATAGTCCGCGAAGAACCAGTTGCGGAAGCTGCGCCGGATGAGATGGGTCGAGGTCACCGGCGAAGCGCCCTTCATCACGTAGTGCCGGCCGTCGAAGAAGTCGGCCGAGTACTGCGGGTACGACGCCATCGGAACGAACCCGTCGAACGGCGCGAACGGCGTGGAGGTCCACTCCCAGCCGTTGCCGACCAAGTCCTCGACCCCCCACGCGCTGGCGCCGGCCGGCGAGCTGCCGACCGGTTCGGGGTCGAACCGCCGGTAGTCGAAATTTCCATGCTGCTGCGCGGGCGGTGCCCAGCCCCACGGGTAGTCCCGCTCGCCGCCCGCGGGCGTGCCGTAGGCCGCGCGGTGGTACTCCGCTTCGGTGGGTAACCGGCAGCCGGCCCAAGCGCAATACGCTTCGGCGTCGTCGTGGCTGACGTAAACCGGCCAGCTCAGCGGCAACCGGATTTCGCCGTAGACGCAACGCAGCCACCATTGCCCATCGCGCTCGAACCACTGCGGCGGCGGCGCTCCACCGGCTCGCACGAACTCCAGATAGTCGTTGTTCGTGACATCGAAGACGTCGATGCCGAAGGCCGGCACCTCGACGCTGTGGACGTCGAATTCGTTGTCCCAACCGAACGCGTCGCCGCGCCGCTGGCCGAGGGTCGCACGGCCGGCCGGGATCGCGATCGCGGCGCGCGGATTCGGCAGCACGTCGCGGACTTCGATCGACGGTCCGCGTTTCGCATCGAGCGGCAGCTGATGGATGATGTACGTCAGCGTCTCGTGGTGCATCAGCTCGTGCTCTAAGATGTTGAACAGCGCTTCGGCGCCGACGAGCAGCGGATTCGACGGATCGTCCAGCGTGGCGTGGACGATGTCGTCGATGACGGCCGCGTCGCAAGCCTCGCCGAAGCGCCGGACCTCGTCGCGCTCGGGCCAGTCGGCGCGCCGCAGGCGGTTGGCGTCGTCGAGCGAGCCCGGATCGATCCCGCGTTCGAACAGCCGCTCCAAGCGCACGTCGATGGGATCGCCGCGCAGCGCGCGTTCGTGCAGCACGAGGAACGCGAACGCCCGCAGATGGCCGTCGTAGAACACGAACGGATGGCGCAACGGGATCGGCGCTTGGTAATACGCCGCCGGCGTAATCGAGGCGAACAGGGTAGCCGAGCGGGCGCGGCCGGCGCGGTAGCGGTCGGCGAGTGCGGCCCGGTCGAGCAGCAGGCTGGTGGTTTCCACGCTCTCTTCTTACCCGGCGGCGGTCGATTCCGTTCCACGGAGGATGTACTCTTCGAGCGTGGCCAACGGCACCGCTTGCGAAAAATAAAAGCCCTGTACCCGGTCGCAGCGCTCGGCACGCAGGAAGGCGAGTTGCTCGGCCGTTTCGACCCCTTCGGCGATGACCTCGAGATCGAGCGAGTGGGCCATCGCGATCACCGTCCGCACGATCATCGCATCGTCCGCTTCGTCGGGCAGATCGGTTACGAATGAGCGGTCGATCTTGATCGAATCGAGTGGGAAGCGCCGCAAGTACCCGAGCGAGGAATAACCGGTACCGAAGTCGTCGACCGAAAGGCTCATGCCCTCGGCGCCGATGTCGCGCATGATGCTGACCGTCAGCGCGGCATCGTTCATCGCGACCGATTCGGTGATCTCGAGCTCGAGTGCGGTCGGGTCGAGCCCCGAACGTTCGACGTAGCCGCGCACCTTGGTGGCCAGCCGCTGCTGGTGGAACTGGCGCGCGCTGAGGTTGACCGCCAGCCGCAGATTCGGCGCGATCGTCTTACGCAGCGCGCTGATGTCGGTGCAGGCGCTATCGAGGATGAAGTCGCCGAGCGCGACGATCAAACCGCTCAGCTCGGCATTGGGGATGAACTGACCGGGCAGCACGACGCCCGAGCGCGGGTGATTCCAGCGTACCAGCGCTTCGACCGCGATCAAACCGCCCGTGATCAGGTCGTGCTGCGGCTGGTAGTACACCACGAACTCGCCGTTGTCGAGCGCTTTGCGCAGCGACTTCTCCTGGGAGAGGCGCGTGTGCAGCGTAGCGTTGAGGGCCGGCGTGAAGAACTGGTAGGTGTTGCGGCCGCGGTCCTTGGCCCGGTACATCGCGACATCGGCGTGTTTCACGAGCGTTTCGGCGTCGCCGCCGTCGGCCGGATACGAGGCGATACCGATGCTCGTGGTGACGAAGAGGTCGGTGCCGTCCATCGAGATCGGCTCCTCGATCGTCGCGACGATGCGTTCGGCCAAACCGCCGAGTGCCTGCATGTCCGGGTTGCCGCCGGCCAGCACCACGAACTCGTCGCCGCCCATGCGCGCGACCACGTCGTCGGTGCGGATCGCTCGCACCAGCCGTTCGCCGACGACGCGCAGCAAACGGTCGCCGCTGTCGTGGCCGAGCGTGTCGTTGATATCTTTGAAGCGGTCGAGATCGAGGAACAGGACGCCGACCGAGGTTTCGGAATGGCGGGCTTCCTCGAGCAAGGAGCGCAGGTGGTCGACGAGCCAAGCCCGGTTGGGCAACGTCGTCACGGTGTCGCTATAGGCGAGCGTCTGCAGGCGCGCGCGCGAGCGCCCGCGTTCGATCGCCGAACTGACCAGCGCGCCCATCAGTTGGACGAGATCGCGGTCGACGTCGTCGAACGGCGTGCGGCGGCGCCGCCGGTCCGCGAAACACAAGCAGCCGAAGCGCGTTCCGCCGATGTCGATCGGCGTGCCGATGTACGAGACGAACGGCGCGCTCTCGGGGTCGTCGGCGAGTTCCGGTACGCCGCGCAAGTCGTCGATCGTGAGCGCCCGTTCCGATTCGAGCGCCAGGCGCGCCAGCCGTACGCCGAGCACTTCGCCGAAGGCCTCGACCACTTTGTCGGTTTCGCTGTCGTAGAGCGCGCCGGCCGAGAGCCCGAGAATGCGGCAGCCGGCCTCGATCGTGGCGGCGATCTGATCCTCGGTGTTGCCGCTGGACGCGGCCGCGCTCATGTAGAGGTCGCGGATGCGTTCGGCGTGCGCGGCAATCTGCCGCTGCTGCGCGATCGTCGAACGCAGGTCGCGCACGTGCAAGTGCACCCCCGCCGCGAGGCCGCGGATACGGATCGGGATCATCGTGACGAAGGCCGGCAGCGAATGTTCTCGCGCGTGGCGCACGTGCAGCTCGATCCCGCCGGCCAGCCCGGCCAGCGCGCGATTGAAACAGGCCAGCGCCGTCGTCAGGTCGGCGTCGGTTGCGATGTCGCCGAGCGTTTGTCCGACCAGCGTCTCCGCGTCGATTTCGAGCACGCGGCCGGCCGCCGCGTTTGCGCGCGTGACGGTGCCGGCGGCATCGAAAGCGATCATCGGGTCGGGATTGTTGTCGAAGATCGAACGAAAACGCGCTTCGCTGGCTTCGACCTGGTTCAGCGTTTCGTTGCGTTCGGTGATGTCGCGCGCGGAGCAGTAGACGCCGGCGATCGTGCCGCGTTCGCGCAACGGGCCGGCGACGAGCTCGACCGGAAGCGTGTGGCCGTCGAGGCGGCGCACGGTCAATTCGGCCGAAACCGTTTCGCCCCCCAAGACGCGCGCGAACAGATCGGCTGCGAACGTCATGTCTTCGGGCAGGATGAAATCGCTGAACGGGTGCGCGTTCAGCTCGGCCCGGCTGACGCCCATCAAACGTTCCGACGCCGGATTCGCGTCGGTGATCTTGCCCGTGGTATCGAAGAAGGTCAGCGCGTCGGGGGTGGCGTCGAACAGCGCGCGCAAGCGCTCTTCGCTGGCCGACGCGGCCTCGCGGGCCTGCGTCGCCTCGGTGACGTCCTCGGCCAGCGAAACGAAGCCCGTGAAGCGTTCGGAGACGAGGTAGGCGTTGAACCAGCGGCAGTAGACGACGCCACCGTCTTTGCGCCGGTTGCGATTCGAATGCGCCTCCCAGTTGACCGGTCCGTCCGCCAGCGCGGCGAACATCGTTGATACGCCGTCGCGGTCGTCTTCGTGCACGAAGCCGAACTCATCGAGCGTCTTGCCGCGCACCTCATCCTCGGTCCAGCCGAACAACGCTGCAGCGCGTTCCGACCAGGCCACGATCCGCAGATCCAGGCCGAACTGAATCAGCGCCAACGGGCTGTTTTCGACGTAGAGCTGAAGCAGGTTCTCCGGAACCTGAGGCGTTGTGCGCACGGAGGTTAGGGATCGAACTCGAGGTAGGGTCGCAACCCTTCGAGGCCGCCTTCGCGCCCGAACCCGGACTCGCGATAGCCGCCGAAGGGCGAACTCGGATCGAATTTGTTGAACGTCGAGCACCACACGACGCCGGCTTTGAGCTTGCCGGCGACGTACATGCTCTTCGAACCCTTGTCGGTCCAGACGCCGGCGCTGAGCCCGTAGCGCGTGTTGTTGGCCTTCTCGATCGCCTCGTCGGCGGTGCGGAACGTCAGGATCGAGAGGACCGGACCGAAGATCTCTTCGCGCGCGATGCGCATGCCCGGACCGACTCCGGTGAAGAACGACGCCGGAAAGAAACAGCCGCCCTCCGGTACGGCGGCGGTCTGACGATGCAGCACCGCGCCTTCGGCGATGCCGCTTGCGACCAGTTCGTTGATGCGCTCGAGCTGGGCGCGTGAGTTGATCGCACCGATATCGGTGTTCTTGTCGAGCGGGTCGCCGAGCCGCAAGGTCTCGATGCGCTCCGTCAGGCGTGCGACGACCTCATCGTGGATCGACTCTTGGACGAGCAAGCGCGAACCGGCGCAGCAGACGTGACCTTGATTGAAATAGATGCCGCTGACGATGCCTTCGATCGCCGCGTCGAGCGGTGCGTCCGCGAACACGATGTTCGCGGCTTTGCCGCCCAATTCGAGGGTGATGGGAATGCGCGAACCGGCCCGGCTGCGCTGGATCGCCTTGCCGACCTCGGTCGAGCCGGTGAACGCGATCTTGTCGA
>Ga0181536_10004815_pt1 | contig 14116 bp, 12 predicted proteins | sample PEATcosm2014_Bin_41_FD_121105 | JGI IMG/M metagenome (GOLD analysis project Ga0181536, IMG submission 121105) | Peatland microbial communities from MTU Mesocosm Facility, Houghton, MI, USA - PEATcosm2014_Bin17_60_metaG | ecosystem: Environmental > Terrestrial > Soil > Wetlands > Peat | place...
AGCCTTTTGCGTGGTTGAAGAGCAGATACTCGGCCCAACTGTCGGGAAGACCTTCAACATCGGTGGTTCGCACCTGGAAGCCGATCACTTCGTAATCATCGCCGTGCAGCTTGCCATGAGTGCCCAGGGGAATGGCGGGGCGAATCGTCTGCTTCGCCTCAAACTTTTCGATCACCTGCAGGTTGGGATCTTTGGCGTCAAGGATCGACTTGCAATTGGCGCACACAACCGAGAGCGAGTGGCCTGCGGCACTGATGGTGAGCGGCGCACCGCAACCGGGACAGCGCAGAGCGTTTGCCGCCACGTGGCCGGCAGGTTCCGGAGCGTCCTGCGCGCGCAGGTTCTTGAGTTTCAGATCGTCGAACTCGACGGCCTCGCCCATGAACAGAAGCGGCGTGGGCTCGCTGTAATCGATGGTGGCGAAGCGGGCGTCGGCGGTACGCAGATCGGCGAACACTAAGTCGCTCTTATCCCAATACTCAAACGGCAACTCTCCGGCCACGCCGCGATAATGTGCGCGGGTAACGGCGGTCACTTCGTAGCGGACACCATTCCACAGAACCTGGCGCCCGCGCGATCTGATGCCTGGTGGGAGCGCTTCGGGCAGCGCCGTCAGGAACGAGATGTCGTATTCGAGTTGCGCGTCCGAGAGCCAGGCGCTCATGCCGTCGCTGAACACGATGTGCCACTCGTTCCAGCCACCGCCTTCATATTCGTAGAGGATGCGGCCCACGACCTGGAAGGCCTTGTTGCGGTACACACCCTCGGTGCCGATCTGAATGGGCGTGGCTTCGCGGGGCAGGTCGCCCACCTCGCCGACCTTTTCGAGATTGACATCGCGGCGGACGAGGATGGAGTGGCAATAGTCGCAAGTGGTTTGCACCGCGCCCGACCAGCGGAACTGCACCGGCGCGCCGCAACTCGGACAATTAGCCGCTGGCTGACTCATCGGAAGAGGAAGTGTAGTGCCGGTCGATGCGGCGCACAGTCACCCTTTTGGCGGCAAACGCGCACTTCAAGTAAGCGTCGAAATTCCATTCGGCGCGGGGCCGGCAGCAAAAGACGTTGAGGCATAGAGAATGATACTCGGGAAAGGTGTGGCAGGCAAGATGGGATTCGGCCAAGAGGCAAAGGCCCGTGATGCCGCCCGTTCCGGGGAATTGGTGCCAGTTTGTGTCGCCCACAGGATGCAGGGCTAGCGCTTCGCTCAAATCCGCAAACAGCGCGCGCAATTTTTTCAGGTCAACCAGCGAGGACCGGTCACACCCGTGCGCCTCAATCACCCACTCGCAGCCGTGCATGGGTTACTGCTGGGCGCCACCGCACTCGGAGCAGAATTTCGCGGCGCGCGGAATCGGCTTGCCGCAGTTGATGCAGAACTTGGCGGCGGCTTCGCTCCCGGCGAGAGCAGCCGGAGCGGGCGCTCCGCCGGAGCCAGGCTTGATCGCGTTCATCATGCTCTGCGCCATGGTGAGGCCGGCACCGAGTCCGACGCCGATGCCTGCCGCGCCGCCACCCTCGTTGCCCGCGGCGATGGGCATCGACTGCGCCACCTGAAACTGCGTGTAACGGCCCATGTCGCCCACCATGTTCATACCGATGCGCTCGTCCAGGCGTTTCTGCAACTCGTCCGGCAAGGACAGGTTCTCGACGACAAACGAATCGAGCACCAGACCGAGATCGGTGAACACCGGCTTGAGCGAGTCCCCGATCTTTTGCCCGAGCGCGATCTGGTTCGCGGCCATATCGAGGAACGGCACATTGCTTTCGGCGAACGTGTCCGACATCCGGCCGATGATGGTATTGCGAAGCTGGCCTTCCAGATCGGCGACGCGATACGTATCGCGCGTGCCGCTGACCTTCGTGTAGAACGTTTTGGGATCGCCGACGTGATAAGAATAGATGCCGAAGCCGCGCATTCGAACGGCGCCGAATTCTTTGTCGCGAATGGTGACCGGATTGGGCGTGCCCCAGTGCTGGTTCACCTGCAATCGCGTGGAGAAAAAGTAAACGTCGGATTTGAACGGCGACTCAAACTTTTTGTCCCAGTTCATCAGGTCCGTCAACAGGGGCAGATTCAGCGTATTCAGCGTGTACAGGCCGGGTCCGAAAATGTCCGCGATGCGGCCCAGGTTGACGAACGCGGCCATCTGCGAATCGCGCACCGTCAACTTGCCGCCATTCTGAATCTCCATGTCCTGCATGGGATAGCGGTACGCCAGAACGCCGTCTTCGGATTCCGTCCACTGAAGAACGTCAATGAACTGTTTCGAGAGGAACGAACGAATGCTCATGTGTGCCGTCGCAACTCCTGAGCAAGTATACGTCAAATGCGGCCCGCGGGTTCAGAAGGCCACCAACCCCGTGGCGCAGAACCGCTTAGACGAGATTTGACCGCGTTCACTACGGTTGCCTAGAATAAAAGCGGCACTCGTTTTTCCAGGCGGGAGTAACTCAATGGTAGAGTCACAGCCTTCCAAGCTGTTGGTTGCGGGTTCGATTCCCGTCTCCCGCTCCAGTTTCAACGAGTGGTTGCGGTTGCTGGCGTAGCTCAGTTGGTAGAGCATCTGATTTGTAATTTTCCCTTCCCTCCGTAAGCCACACAATCTAAATTTGGCGAGGTACCGATTCTTTCGGCAAAGCGGGCCTCGCGGGCGCTTATTGAACTCGTTTCTGAACCCAACTTTTTTTTTGGGATGCCGCCGAATCGCGAAGCAGTCACCTTGCGAAGTTCAGGACATCCGGCCATTTCAGCATCGTCACTTACCGTTATTGATGATCTCGCGGTAAGGATGGCAACCCTGCTCCGGATCGCAGGGTGGAAAAGACCGACGCCGAGTGGCGCAAGCAATTGAGCCCGGATGAATACCACGTTACGCGTGAGGCCGGGACGGAGCGGCCTTTCAGTTCGCAGATGTGCAGCCTGTTCGAGCCGGTGATATATTCCTGCCTCTGCTGCGGCACCGTCCTATTCGACGCACCCGAGAAATTTGAGTCCGGCACAGGGTGACCTACTTTTGCACAACCCATATAGGCAAATGTCATCGCGTACCGTTTCGACGGTCCCAGCTTTCTGCATCGGATCGAAACCATTTGCAACACGTGCGATGCCCACCTCGGCCATGTCTTTCCCGACGGCCCCGCCCCTAGCGGCCTTCGGTATTGCATGAACGCCGTCGCTCTCAGGAAGGCGTCCGCGGCCTGAACAGATAAGGCGAACAAAAAGCAAAAATAGCGTTGTACTGAAACCGCTGGCCGGCTGAGGAGGGCTGAGATGCGCTTGTGGCGTCGAAGAGAACGTGAGCAGGATCTGGAGCGCGAGCTGCGTTCGGATCTGGAATCGGAGGCCGCTGAGCACCAGGAGAAAGTTCTCCCACTTCGAAGCGACACCGAAGGATTTCCTGAGTTGGCGGGAGCAGAGTCGGGCCTTCGACAAGATCGCGGCCTTTGAGGGTGGCGCTGCTCGGTGTGGAAATCGGGCTGGCAACCTCAGTTCTGCTGACTCGTTTTATGGCGAGCTTGCTCTATGAAGAGAAGGCAACCGATCCAGTCATCTTTATCGCAGCTTCCGCCGTACTGTTGAGCGTGGATCTGACTGCTGCGTTTGTTCCAGCCTGCCGTGCGTCGCGTGTGGATCCGATGACGGCTTTGAGGTACGAATAGCTGAAGGGCCCTGGCAGGCCCACAACAAGAGATGAACAGGAGGAATGCAACGAATGTCTTGGTGGCGAGATTGCCCCGACGCTCGGTGGTTTGCTGCGTAACCGGATCGTACGCATAGGTCTTGTCGGCCGGTCGGCCAGCGGGCGACATTGGCCTAATCGGGGTGGCCAGCATCGACCCCACAGGACTGTTGAGTGGCGACGGGCTGCAACGCTGCTCTAATGCCGCACAGTTGCATTGGCCGGAGTTGTTCCTCGTGTGCCCCTGGTCGAGATTCCTCGGAATGTTGAATCCGGAAGGCTCAGTCTGGACGTTCGAATTTTGTCAGCCAGCCTTCGTTTATCTCTAAGTGCTTGATGGAGTAACGGCGAAAGGTATAAATGATGTGAATCATGCCGTCGGAGGTTTGCAACACCGAAGGATAAGAATACTCCCCGGGGTTTGTCTCCAACCGGAGTGGCTCGCTCCAGGTGCGGCCTTCGTCGGTGGAGAGCGCGATATGCAGCGGTGTCCTGGAGTTGTCCTGGTTGTTGAACACCAGGATTACGTGGCCGCTCTTGAGCCGGCGCACCGAGATGCCAGCATCCGGGTTCTTGAACTGCGTGGGGTGCAGCTCACTCCAGGTCTTGCCTCCATCCTTTGACTCCGATTGAAGAATGTTCGGCCGTGTCCGAAGAAATGCGACCAGGGAGCCGTTGCTTCGCTCGATAAAGGTCGGCTGTTCCCCACCCCGCATGATGCCACTCCGCGTCCATGTGGCGCCGTTGTCTTTCGTGGAAAGGAAGAATGACAGATCCACTCCGTGGCCATTCAGCTCATCGCTCAATGGGAGAACCAACGATCCATCGGAAAGAAACAGAGTCAGGTTGCGTGGCAGCCAGCCGAGCGTGTCGTGAAAGAACGGTTGATCCTTGCTCCAGGTAACTGCATTGTCATCGGAAGTGCGGTAGAAAAGCCGGCACTGGTCCCAGCCGGTTCCTCGTAACATGGGCTGTGTGCCGTCCATGCGCCCCCATACGAGCCAGATGCGGTTTCGTTTGTCGGTGAACAGAATCGCGTTCCCAGGCGGCTTGCCCGGACTGCGAACAATGATTTCCGGTTTCGACCAAAACCGCGATCCCTTCTTTCGCCGCGAGAGAAACAACACCTGATCATCGGAGGACTCATAGCTGCCGCCGTACCACGCAATGAGGAGATCGCCGTTTGCTGCTTCAGTAATGCTCGAACAATGGTGAACGGGATAGCCCGGAATTTTCTCGAAGACCAGCTCGGAAGAGAACTCGATAGAGCCGTACGGATACTCGATGACCGACTTCGGAAGCGGTTTGCCGATTGGCGTTCCGACTGGCTCGGTCTCCGCATTGGCAATGGGCGTATCGGTCTCGATGGACGCCAGCGCTGCGGATAAGCCATCTAACGTCCCGCGGTACACGAGCACTCCTTGTTTTTCGAGCAGAAATGCTTCAGGAGTGACGCGCGCACCGAATCGCTTGGTGGTCTTCTGCCCCGGATCCAGATAGACCGGGAAATTGAATCCGTGGGCCTGGCAGTAAGCGCGAACTTCAGGCCCGGTCTGCGCGGGGTCAGGAAAAATTCCTACCAATAGAATTCTGTGATGACGATGTTTTTCGTTGAGCGCCACTACCGCCTCGGCCGTGGCTGCCGTCGCTGGATCGCGCGCTGAAAGGAATAGAACGACGGTTGCCCTCCGTTCCGCGTAGTTATTCATCGCGACAGGTGAATGTTCGGGCGAAACCAGATTCACAATGCCGGCGGCTTCACCGATCTGTAAGCCGCTTTGAGCCCAGACCGTGCACGGCAACGACAATAAAACGAGGCCAAAGAACGTCGATCGATTCATAAATAATTCCAATTTTTCAGAGAGTCAGAGGTTCAGTCACGAGCTCGGCTTGCATTCGTTCCGTATCGCGACGGGCAAAAGCGAAAGCGGCAGTGAAAAGCAGGACGCTGGCGATGATATAGGACAACGCCGTCACGGCCATGGCATGGCTCAAGCCGATCCGGTCGGCCAAATAGCCGACGACAATCGGGGCTGTACCGCCGCCCGCCAGCCACCCCATCATATTCATGAAGCCCGTTGCGGTGCCGCGCGCCTCGGGACGGACGACGTCAAACACCGAAGCGAAGATATTGGCCTCATAGAAGCCCTTGCAGATACCCCACAGAATGAGACTCACGATCAACCAGTGCATGGAACCTGTAAGAGCGCACCATGCAGCGAAAGGCGCCTCGAAGAAGATGCCGATCGCCTGCACTAGAATGCGGCCACCCGGCATTCGCTTGCGCAACGAATCGGCAAGCCAACCCCCAAGGGGCGAGCCCAACATGCTGGTGAGCTGCACATAGAGTGTGGCCGTGAGGCCCGCCATAGCGAGGCTGAGATGGAATTTCTGATATAGGTAAGTCGGCATCCAGGTGAATAACACCATCGCCGTGAAGTTTTCGCACATGAACGCCAGCATGAGAAACCAAACGGTGGGCGTTCCTACGATCACCTTCACAAAGTCACGCACGGACATATGCGGCCGTTTCTCGGGCGGAGGAGCTGCAGCATGAAGGTCGGCGCGGTCGGCGGCGCCGCGCTCCGGTTCGATGAGAAACCGGTTCAGGACCAGTCCCAACAAGACGCCGCAACCGCCGAAGATGATGAACGAAGAGCGCCAACCGTAGTGCTGCCCGATGAGACCGGCGAAGAAGCCGCCCGCGATGGTACCGATATAGACGCTGGTCTGGTGTGTTCCCATAGCTCGCGACCGCGTGAATTTTCCGTGATAATCGCTGATGAGCGACATCGAAGCGGGAAAGTACACGGTCTCGCCGAGACCTTCGGCGGCCCGGAAGAACAGCAAGTGGACGAAATTGCGAGACAGCGCTGTCGCCATGCAGACGAAGCTCCAGATCTGGAGCCCGGTGAGAATCGCACTTTTCCGGCGCACGCGGTCCACAATGTTGCCGACCAGCGGAGCCGAGAGGCCGTAGACCCATGCGAACGACGACCCAAGCAGGCCGAGTTGCAGGTTGCTCAGGTGGAAATCTCGCGAGAGTAACGGAAATACCGAAAAGACGGCCTGGCGGTCAGCGTAGTTGAAAAACGCGATCCACCACAGCATGGCCACGACGTACCACTTGTAGTTTTTATTACGCGGATTCATCAGATCCTTCTCTTTTGTGGGTTCGGCGTCAGGCCAGAATCTAGCAGCTCAGTGGGTAAGCACCGCCTTCGGCGCAGCTATATGTGGTGCCCACCTACGTTGCACTTCGTCATACATGCGGCGACGGTCGAGATATGCGACATCCTCGGTGATCCACTCCCGCATGCGCTTACCCTCTTCGGTTTCCTGGGGAGCGGAGATGAAATCGAGCTTCAGTCCCAGTTGCTCATCCAAAGCCGAGACTAGTATTGGCCATGCCACGCCGATGTCGGCAGTGATCGGTATGCTGCCCTCCAGGCGCGCGAAGCCGGACATCTCCATGCGGAATGGGATGCCAGTGCGCTTGGTTTTCGGCAAGCCTTGATCCACGGCATTCTGCACCTCGGCATCCTGGCGTTCCATCTCCCAGGCGCGTTCGAGATGTGGATCGAGATCGATGCGCACCAGCGTTTTACCCTCCAGGCTGTAGGTAGGCAAGTGGTCCCATGCTGTCCAGATTCCGTGGCCGGTGTAGGTTTCAAACGGGCCATCGTGGATCTCTTGGGAGAGCGCGATGGCTGACTCGATAATCACGTCCGCGCCGGCGAGCATGTCCGCGATCGAACGCGCGCGCCGGGCGATCGAAATCGTGTCTGCAACCGCGATGCCCACCGCCCCTCCGCCGACGAGCTGCGGAATGGAGACTACCACCGGCACGTTTTTCTCCGCACCCGCGCCCATCATGGTCCAAGGGCTTGCGCCCAATCCAGCCACCTGCTCGAGCGATGCGCCGAGCTGGCTTGCTGCGTCGCCGATGTCGCGCGCCACGCGTTCGGTTCGCAGTCCCACGGGCCAAGCCATGTTGCCGGCGGCCTTGATCACGAGATTACCGGGACGCGCCAAGATGCGATCGTACAGATCCCATCCCTCCGGGAGCTCCCTTTCCATCTCAATGCGCTGCGTGGCCGATAGCACGGTGATTTCAAAAATGCGTCCGCGCGGCAGCATCGCGGTGGGGATTCCCAGATCCCCCGCCTCCACCTGGACCCTTTTCACCCGGTCGAGCGTGCCCGCCATTTCGTGTGCGACCACAGCGGAACTCGTGATGACGCCGTCGACAAGGCCTTTGTGGATCAGCTCAGCGATTTGCGTGGTGACGCCTTCATGAATATTCGGTCCGCTGCCCGTAACCACGACGACCCTGCCGCCCTGTTCTTTAGCGGCGACGATTTTGCGAATCGCCTGCGCCAGATGGTTTTGCGTGGACGCCGGGAGGGAATCGTGGAGACGCCGGATTAGAGCCGGTGACGGTTTCATATCTTAGTTCCGGCAAGGATCTGCCGCACCCGTTCGAGATCCTCTGCGGTGTCGACCGAAACCAGTTCGCCGGTGCAGCTCGTTTCCACCGCCTGAATCGCAATGCCGTTTTCGAGAGCGCGCAACTGCTCCAAGCCCTCGATCTTCTCGAGCGGCGTCGGAGGCAACTGGGATAGCCTCATCAGGCAGTCTTTTCTATAGGCATAGAGCCCCACATGCTCGAAGACCTCGAATTCGGCGGTGCGGTAGCGTGGGTACGGAATGAGCGACCGTGAGAAATAGAGCGCACGCCCGAGGGTGTCACGCACCGTCTTCACGACAGTGAGATCGTGATAGGCTGCCTCCCCGACCTTCTTGACAACGGTGGACATGCCGACGCCTTCATTCTCCTGCAAGGCGTTCACACATTCATCAATCATCTTCGGATCGAGCAGCGGCTCATCACCCTGAACGTTAACGACAATGGCGGCGTCGGAAGCGGCTGCCACTTCCGCAACGCGATCGGTACCGCAGGTGTGCTCCGGCTTTGTCATGACAACATCGCCACCGAAACGGCGCACGGCCTCACAGATGCGCGCGTCGTCGGTAGCCACCACGACACTGTCCAGCGTCAAGGCCCTGCGCGCGTTTTCGTAGACGTGCTGAACCATCGGCTTCCCGTGTATATCTGCGAGCGGTTTTCCCTCGAGCCGGGTGGACTTGTACCGGGCCGGGATCACCCCGATCACCTTCATCACTACCTCCGAAATAGATTCTCAGACTGGCGCTTTGTTAGGGAATGCTCGCCCAGACTTGAGGCAACACCAGATTTCGTTCTTCCGCCCAATGGCGCAGCCAACCGCAGAATTCGTCCATTTGCCGGCGCCGCTCCTCAGAAGGCGGCACGTGCATCGGTCCGTTGGGAATGCCTCGTGCGGCCAATCCGACGCGAACCCCCCAGGGAATGGGCAGGCGTACGACCTGCTCGATCACATCGTCGAGCGTCGCCTGATAAGCGGCGGCCTGTTCGGCGTTTCCCGCCCGGTGGCTGCGATAAACCGCCACGATCAGTTCGGGCATAAAGCACGCGATGCCGGAAACCACACCATCCCAGCCGCCCTTGAGCGCATCGAGAAGCAGGCTGTCGTCGCCCACAAAAAGTGAAAAATCACTCCGCTTGCGAGCCTGGGCCAGCGGCCCGAGGTTTCCCTTCTCTCCGCTGCTATCCTTCATGCCCACGAGATTCGGGATGTTTTCCAGCAAATTGATCGCGGTTTCCACGCTGAGCCCATTCGTGAATGACGGCAGATTGTACAGCAGGCATGGCGTCGAAACGAAACGGCACACCCGTTCACAAAAGGCGGCAAGGTCCTGTTGTTCATAGCGGAAAAAATACGGCATAGGCACCAACAGCGCGTCGCTACCTAAGTCCGCAGCACGTTGGGCCAGTCGCAGCGTAGAGTGAATCGACGAAGTCCCCACACAAGAGATCACAGTCCCCCGGCCCTTCATTCGCTGCACGGCATGGCCGGTAAGGCGGGCGCGATCCTCCACTTCGAAGTGCGGGTATTCGGCGGTTCCGCCGCCAATAACCACTCCGTTCACTCCACGTTCAACGACGAAATCGATAACGCGGTCGAAGGCAGCCAGGTCGACGCGGCCGGCGTCGTCAATTGGAGTCACAAGGGCGGCAAGAACGCCAGGAACGGGGAAGCTCATAGACCGTTGGTAGATCGAGCCTCAATGTAGCACAAGATCTGGATATCGGTCAACGGAATTGAAACATAGTTTCATATTCAAAACACGATGTGCACCGTACCCTTGTCTGGTGAACGGCATAAGAGCATTCCGATTGGTCGCTTTCGTTTCACAGGGAAAATTCCTCGGAGAAACTGCAGTATACTCGGGGGTTGAGGTTACGGGGTCACTGACAAGGGTTCGATCTTTAAATATTCGACCTCCGCTCGAAGCCCCGCACCTTTGGGGCTGCAAGAGTAGAAACCAGCCCATACCGGTAATCCGGGTTGTACCAACAGGTGAGTGACACGCATCAAGTGCCAGGGGCCCGACTCATCATCGGCGTATTCGACCAGATAGTCCTCGCGTTCGCGGCGCACGCGAAGACAGTAGCCACGAGTACTATCGCCGCGGAAGTCTTCGAGGGACCAGTCAGAATAACCGCCATTGGTCACGACGGCTCCCAGGTGGCTGGGAGCTCCGGGCGCGAACTCCACCGAAGTTTTCAGCCAGCATTCGCCGGAAACACGCACCATCAGGCCAGCCTGATCGTATTGGTGAACGGGAAAAGAGTGGATTCTCGCAGTAATCACAGCATCGCCCGATATCTCCGCGTAGAGAAGGTGCCCGTTGTCCGCTCGGAAACCATAATGGGTTCTCTGCCAGAAGTCGGTTTGGCCGGCCGGGTAGACCACCAGTCGAGAGGCGACGGCGGCCACTTGCCATTCGGGCGGAGGATTTAGCCACTTGAGTGCCGGGTCGAGGGCAGGACGTTCGAATGTTTCATGGATCAGCTTTTGTCGCATGCTTTTGTGCCGACATCATCGCATAGGTGAAGGGGAGTTTCACATGAAGTGCTGGAGACGCGTCGAATGACTACACAAAAGAAGAATGCAACCGAGCCGGCGGCTCAAGGCCGCAAAACTCCAGCGCGATATTTCTCGCGAGCGATAGGAAATGCTCTGCGCGTGCTCGAAATTCTTCAGCAGAGCAGCCGGCCACTGGCTCTGACCGATGTCACACAGCAGACGAAGCTCCCTAAGAGTTCCGTGTTTCGGATACTGCGAACGCTCGAGATCGCAGGCTATCTCCAACGAGTGGAGGGCGACCGCTTTGCGCCTTCGCAAGCGGCGGCAACCATGCCGAACCAACTGGCCAGCCAACTGCTCGCGGCGGGGCGGCCCCTGATGAAGCAGCTCAGCCAAGAATTCGGCGAGACGATCAGCCTCGCCCTTTTGTTCGAGAACCACATCGAAGTAATTGCGGTGATCGAAAGCCCTCACCGCGTGAACATGATCAATTTCGTTGGCAGCATTATTCCTCCGCACGCCAGCTCACTTGGCAAATGCATCACCGCGTTTCAGCCGGATGGAAGGGGGCAGAAACTTCGGCGGGCCTTCAGCCTGGTGCGTTTCACGCCGAATAGCATCGTGGACGAGGCGGCGCTCAGCAAGGAACTGGAACTTGTCCGGGCGCGAGGCTATGCCACCGATTTTGAAGAAAGCACACTAGGCGGTTGCTGCCTTAGCGCGCCGATTTTTGGCAAAGAAGGGCATGCTGTCGCGGCTGTCAGTATTTCCATGCCGAAAATGAGATTCACCAATCAGGAGCGCCTCATCGCCGCCGTGCGTGATGCGGCTGCCGCCATCACACTCGAGTTGCGCGGAAACTGAGAGCGGAACCGCCCTACTTCGGCTCCCAAATCGTAGCCGCAATCTGCCGCTCATGATCCGGTGCATCGTTGAAGTAGTAGACAGTGACGATTTTTCCGTCCCCTCGCTGCACGCTGCGTGTATAGCCAAGGTCCCAGCAACCGCCATCATTGCGCAGAATAATCTCGTTGCTCCACGTTTTCCCCTCGTCTGAGCTGACCCGCGCCCGAATTCCGAATGGAGCGATGCGGCGGCCATACGTCAGAGCCAACTGGCCGTCTTGCAGATGCACGAGACTTGGTGGGTTCTCTGTCTGTGGCGCCGGCCGGCTCACGTACTTCCACGTCTGGCCATTGTCGTCGGAGCGGTAAAGATCAATCCAGTTCCGATAGCGAATGGCCGTCAAGATGGTCTGAGGCGACAGCCTCACCGACGAGGGCATGATGGCATGATCCCGGCCTTGCGGCTCCGGCGTGACGTAAGAAACGAAGTCCCAGCTCTTGGCTCCATCGCGGGTCCGGACGCAGATGACCCGCCCTTCGTGGCCGTTTGACTTCGCCGCCGTCAGGAAGACGGTCATGTCGTGTGCGCCGTCAATCAGGTAGTCGGTCCGGGCTGCGATCCCTTTCTGCCCAAAGTTCGGGACGCGGAACGGCCCTTGCCAGTTCTTCCCGCGGTCGAGCGAAAAGTAGAAGCGCGAAGGACCGATATCCACATCCGCCATGCGGAACGTGATGACGAAATCCGCATTCGAAAAATCGATGCCACCCGGGCAGTCGGTCACCGAGTTTCCACCAGGCTCAGTGGGGACTCCGGCGACCTTGGTTCCCGGCGGCGCTAGCATACCCGGCGGCTTTTCGATTTTCCAGGTTTCGCCGCCATCCAGGCTGCGTGCCAGTAGGTGCTCGGATGGTAGCTTGTAGTCGATCGAATGTTCGTGCTCCCCGGGCTTGCGCACGTGGAATGAGCCCGCCTCAAATCCAACCATAATCTCGTTGCCCCACGACCAGATGCCATAGTTCGCGGGCCAGCCGGCGAACCTACCGGGTTGTTTGTAGACTTCCACCGTGTGCTCGGCGCCCAAAACCGGCAGCGTTAGAAAGATAGCGAGAGACAATAACCCAAACCGCGCGAATTCTTCCTTTTTCATGGCTCTACCACCACCTTTAAGCAGTTGTCGCCACCCGTTGCACGGAAAGCCTCAATCCCCTTTTCGAGCGGATATCGATCCGTCACTACCGCGCCGGCATCCAGCCGGCCGCTCGCCAGCAGATCAAGCGCGCGCGCCATCGTATTCGGGTTGTTATAAGACCCTCGAATCGTGATCTCGTTGTCGTTCACCCAGAACGGGTTGATCTCGATGTTGTGATCCTTGTGGCACACGCCATAGAGCATCACCGTTCCGCCGCGCATCACTACTTCCAGCGTCTGCCGCACCGCGATCACGTTCCCCGAGCAATCGAAGACCACCTCGGCGCCATCCGGAAATTGGCTGCGAATCGCCGCGACGACTGGCTCCTTTGCCGGATCGATCACCCTCGCGGCACCAAGCGCTTCTGCCCGCTTCCTTCTGCCCTGCTGTGGGTCGATCACAATGACGTGGCTTGCCCCCTGCATCCGCGCCAGTTGCAGGATGATCGCTCCCATCGGGCCCGCGCCAAAGATGACCGCGCGGTCTCCGGAAGTGATGCCTGCGAGATCGACGCCGCGCAAACAACAAGCCACCGGTTCCGCCAGTGCCGCGTGCGCCAGCGGCAGACTCTTTGGAATCTTGAAAGCCTGCGACACCGGCACCACGCAAAACTCGGCGAAACCTCCGGGAATATTGACGCCGAGCGCCACCAGATTCTTGCAGAGGTGAACTTTTCCCCGCCGGCAGAAGTCACACACGCCACAAAGAATGTTGGGATCCACCGCCACGTGGTCGCCGAGCGCGAATCCATCGACGCCGTCTCCCACTGATTCCACCACTCCGGCGTATTCGTGCCCCGGAATCAGCGGTAGGTTCGCCGGATACATTCCGTGGAGAATGTGCGGGTCGGTGCCGCAGATCCCCGAGGCCGCCACGCGCAACAGCAACGTGTGCGGACGAACCTCGGGTTTCCCTGCGTTGATGAGGGTGAGCTTCCCGACCTCCGGTATTTGTAACGCCAGCATGGTTGCTCCTCAAGCGCTCTTAGAAGTACGTGTCGTCAGCGGCGAATGGTACCACGTGCATGTACTTGTAGTTTTCCAGGTCGACTCCACGACGGCACGCCATGTAGTAGAGCAGCCAGAGTTGCGATTGGTAGAGCACCAGTGCATCGAACAGCGGATGCGCAGCCGGCGCCAGTTCCTTGCCGTCGAATACCACGGTCTTCGCGCCATTGCCGCGGCCGAATTGAATCGCAGCGTCCGCGAACCGGCGCGAGCCGTCGTTGCCGGTTAAGAACAGCATGGTCGGTTCTCCGTGGCGCACAATCTCGAGCGGGCCGTGGCGGAACTCGCCAGTGTGAATGTAGGCGCAGTATTCCTTCAGGAATTCGCCGAACATGTCGTAGGCCATCATGTGGCCAAGCGTGTAGGAAGCGCCCGCCGAGAGCACCAGTAGCTTGCCCGAATCCAGTTCCGGCGCCA
>Ga0181536_10004817_pt1 | contig 14114 bp, 11 predicted proteins | sample PEATcosm2014_Bin_41_FD_121105 | JGI IMG/M metagenome (GOLD analysis project Ga0181536, IMG submission 121105) | Peatland microbial communities from MTU Mesocosm Facility, Houghton, MI, USA - PEATcosm2014_Bin17_60_metaG | ecosystem: Environmental > Terrestrial > Soil > Wetlands > Peat | place...
ACATGACGCAGGAGACAATGAATGGCCTCGGCGACGACCAAACCGCCGCCCTCGCCAAAATCGCGGCCTAATCCCGAGACGACATGACCGCCCAAAATCTCCACCACCTTGACGGACGTGATCGAGAACGAATTGTGCACAGTCAGGTACATGCTTCGGATTTTCGGACGTTATCAATCGTCAATTCTCAGATCTGGATAGATAGACTCTATAGGAAAAATCAAATCTCGTGCGACATATCCCATCAGATCTCCAACTGCCTTGTTAAATTGTGACTTCAGCCGCTCGTTGGTGATCTTGTCCACCTCCGCAAACATGCTTCCGATAACCCCGTCCAAGGACTTGGCCAGGGATAAGAGCGATCTAGCGACTTCCTTGTCCATCTGTCATTTCCATGATTGTTTGAAAGGCTTCACACGCGTCAGTAGTCGACCCCTGCCGGACCTAGACATGCCCTCATGCACCTTCGGTAAAGACCCGGCCGATCCGAAGACGGCCACACGCCCTCCGTCTCTGCCAGACATCTTTCATGGCACTCTTTCCACCCTTTTGGATACGCGACTCTTGATCCTGTTGTCGCGCCGCCAGCCGCCTCCGCGGTCGTGAACCGCCCACGCTCGTCATGATACGGGTTGAACTTCCCAAACCCTTCGCTCTTCCCGCCCTCCGGCGCCAGCCCCAGGTCGGCGCGCGCCTCCTCGCGCGTCTTGATGCCGGCGGCGACGAGGATGTTCAGCGTCTGCGCCTGTTGCAGCGGATCGATCGCGTCGTCGCCGACCCAGACGAATTCGAGATCGGGCTCACCGAGATAGACCTGGATGACGTGGTCGAGCGCGCTCTTGACCCACGCCTTTAGGGGCACGAGGCCCTCTTGGGTGGCCTGCATGCGCAGGGTCTCGCTCGTCGCGCGATTGACCTGGGAGACGAAGGCCGAGGCGGGAACCGAGAAGGCGTAGCAGATCACCCGCGCCAGCCATTCGTCGTACTGGTCCTTCAGCGGCGGCTGGCGCGCCTCGATCAGGCGGAACTCGCTCGGCATGAATTTCATCATCCGCCGGCGCGCCGAATTGCCGCTCATCAGCGCGTCGAAATAATCCTGGAACTGCCGGATCTGGTCGATCGTCCATTCCTTGGGCAGGGTGGCGAAGGCGTCGGGCGCGCTGCCGGTGCGATAGTAATCGAGCGTCGCCGCATCGCGCCTGAGCGCAATGTTCACCGTCAGCGCGATCTGCTCGACCGGGCTCATGCCGTAGAGCCGATGTGAGCGGACGTTGCGCGGGAGATAGAGCAATTCGTCGCTCGAGAAGTCGGCCGCGGGCACGCCGTGCAGAATCTGCTGATAGGCGGGGTCGGGCGCTTCAGGGGAGCGCCCGTCCTCGCCGATCAGCGGGGTGATGGTCGAGCCGTCGATGACGTCGAGGCTATAGAGGGAACCGTCGCGGGTGAAACGCGGATAAAGGCAAGCCGCGTCGATGACGAGCATGTCCTCGAGCAGCATGCGCAGCCAGGCGGCGAAGGCATGGCGGCGGTCGGGGCGGGCGAGGAAATCGAGCGCGCTTCGGATGCGCGCCTGCGCGTCTTGCGCTCCGGCGGGATCGCGCGCGCGCACGGCGTAGCTCAAGCCGGCGATCTGGTCCTTGCGGGTTTCGATGACGGCGCGCAGCAGCGGCAGGGCGTCGGCGAGCGCGCGCAGCTCGGCGAAGGAGATGCCGCCGGTGGCGCGCGGGACATAGGAGAGGTTGACGCCGAAGGGATAGTCCCATTGCCGGCCCTTGACCTCGGGCGGGGCCTGGGGGCTGAGCGGCTGCTGCGGGCCGAACCACCCGTCCGGCGAGACGCCCGTGATCGCGTAGCGCGCGGCCGTGGCCAGACGCGTGAACAAGCTCGGGGGCAGCGGCGTCTCGATCGCTTCGGTCGGCATGCGGTCTTTCCCCACCGGCTGGCGGCCATCGCCGGGCTCGGGCGACAGCGGCGATTGAAGAAAGGATACGAACGGATTTTAGATTTGGCAAGAACAAATCATGAACAGTCCGCCTGCGACAAAGGTTCGTCTCGCGATATCAATGATCTAGCGAACGGCGCGGACAGCTTGCCGGCGCGGCTCGCCGCCGCCGCCGACGCGACGGCGCGACACTTCATGCCCTGAAGTGATCGGCGCATCTTCAAAATCAGGTTTCGCGCGAAGCGTTCGCGGTCGATGGTGCGCCCGGTTTCGAGCCATTCCAGCGGGACGATCGATGAGCGTTTACGAACTCGCGCGGCTGCCGCGCATCACCGCGGGCGTCGGCGCGCGCGAGCGGATCGCGGCGCTCGCGGGCGCCGGCGGCGCCGCGCTGCTCGTCGCCGACCCCGGCCTCGGGGCGACAGGCCTGATCGAGGAAACAGTCGCCGGCCTGCGCAAGGGCGGCTTCGCGGTCTCGCTGTTCACCGCCTTCCAGAGCGATCCGACCATCGCGCAAGCGGACGCCGCGGCGGCCGAGGCGCGGGAAGTCGAGGCCAGCGTCGTCGTCGGGCTCGGCGGCGGCTCGGCGCTGGATCTCGCCAAGGCGGTCGCCGCGATCGCCCCCGCGCCCGATTCGGCCGAGCGCTATCAGCTCTTCGCGCATCCGCTGCCGCCTAGGCCGCTGCGAAAAATCTGCGTGCCCACCACCTCGGGCACCGGCTCGGAGACGACGCGCACGGCGATCCTGACGCGCGCCGACCACGCCAAGGTCTGGCTGTGGGGCGACGAAATCAAGGCCGACGAAGTCGTGCTCGACCCCGAACTGATCAAGAGCCTGCCGCCCGGCCTCACCGCCGCGACCGGAATCGACGCGCTGGTTCACGCGGTCGAAGCGGCGACCAACCGCAACGCCAATCCGGCATCCAACCTCTATGCCTACGAGGCGATCCGGCTCGTCGCGCGCCATCTCACGCGCGCGATCGAACGCCCCGGCGATCTCGAAGCGCGCGCCGCGATGCAATGGGCGGCGGCCTACGGCGGCGTCGCCATCGACAATTGCGGCACGGCGATCGCGCATGCGCTCGGCCACGCCATGGGCTCGCTCAAGCCCATCCACCATGGCCGCGCGGTCGGCGTCGCGATGCTCGCCAGCCTGCCCTGGAATGTCGAGGGCAACGACGCCTTCGGCCCTTGCGCCGCCGCGCTCGGCGCCGAGCCGAGCGCGAGCGGCTTCATCGCGGCTTACGAAAAGCTGCTGCGCGCGTGCGGCCTGAAAATTTCGGTGGCCGACGAATTCGCCGGCGTCGGCGCCGAGGCGCTCGCCGCGCAGGCCGCGCGGCCCGAAAACGCCGCGATGCTGCAATCCAACAAGCGCGCGGCGAGCGAGGCGGATTTGCTCGAACTGGCCAAGCGGATACTTTCACAGGCCTGAGGAGAAGACATGCTCGACCGTCCGACTTCGAAGGCGGGCTGGCTCGCCCGCGCCGCCGCGCTGAAGCCGGAAGGCCGCGCCTTCATCGACGGCGCCTATGTCGGTCGCGCGGTCGACAAGTAGATGGATTGCAAGACGATTTGGACGGCGTACAAGTGAGCCACCCCTTTTCCCGCACAGCGGGAGAAGGGGGCGCGCGGCGCCGGATGAGGGTCTCGCCGCAGACTCTTCGCCAAGAGATTTGCTCCGAACCGCATGCCCTCATCCGGCCTTCGCTGACGCGAAGTCCACCTTTTCCCGCCGCGTGCGAGAAGGAACTCCATGAGAGGGAGCCGACATGACCGAGCCTTTCACGCCTCTCGCCCACGCTCCCAAAGCAATCATCACGGCGATCGAGATCACCCGCCATCGCCTCCATTTCGATCCGCCGTTTCGCGCGAGCTGGGACACCAGGCCGCGCACGTTCTGGGACGCGGCGATCGTGCAAGTGCATACCGATCTCGGCGTCACCGGAATCGGCTCGGGCGACATGATGCTCGGCTTCGAGGGCCACGAACCGCTGTTCATCGGCGAAGACGCGCTGGCGCTGGAGCGCCATTGGCGCATTCTCAACAACATCAGCTTTCATTGGGGCCGCTGCTGGCCGCTCGATCTGGCGCTGTGGGACCTCGCGGGAAAGATCGCGGGCCAACCCTGCTGGAAACTGATCGGCGGCCTGTCGAACAGCGTGCGCGCCTACGCCTCGTCGGGAAGCCTGCGCGGCCCGGCGGAACTCGCCGCCGCGGCGGAGGGCTATATCGCCAAGGGCTTCACCGCGCTGAAGATCCGTTTCCATCGCGGCGACTGGCGCGCCGACATCAAGGCGCTCGAAGCGGTGCGCGCGCGCGTCGGCCAACGGCTCGATCTGATGGTCGATTGCAATCAGGGCTGGCGCATGTCGTGGGACGCCTATGCGCCCTGGACGCTCAAGGACGCGCTCGAGGTCGCCCGCGAACTGGAGCAGCTCGGCGTCTATTGGATGGAGGAGCCGCTGCATCGCGGCGACCGCGCCGGCATGCGAGCCTTGCGCGAGCGGGTCGACGTGCGCGTCGCGGGCGGCGAGATGACGAGGGAGCTCTATGAGTTCCGCGACCTCATCACCGAGGGCTGCCTCGACGTGTTGCAGCCCGACGCCGCGCTGGCGGGCGGGCTCACCGGCCTGCGGCGCGTGGCGCTGATGGCGCAGGAGCACAATCTGATCTTCACGCCGCACACCTGGACGAACGGCATGGGCGTCGTCGCCAACGCGCATCTGACCGCGGGGCTTTGCGACGCGCCGTTCCTCGAATTTCCTTACGATCCGCCGGAATGGGATGTGGACCGTCGCGACTACATGATGGCTGAGCCCTTGCGGGTGAACGACGCGGGTCATATCGTATTGTCCGACAAACCCGGCATGGGCTACGAGCTGGCGATCGACTTGCTCGTGAAAACGCGAATCGGTTGAAGTCTCGCGCCTCGTCCGGGGGGAGGGACGATGGATCGCAAATGGTTGCCGCTCAACGCGCTGCGCGCGTTCGAGGCGGCGGGGCAGCATCTGAGTTTCACGGCCGCCGCCAATAGTCTGACCGTCGCGCAGAGCGCGGTGAGCCGGCACGTCATCGTGCTCGAGAATTTTCTCGGCGTGTCGTTGTTCGAGCGTCGGCCGCAACAATTGGTGCTGACCGAGGCGGGGCGGCATATTCTGCCAGTCGTCTCGAAGTCTTTCGACCGCATCGATCAGGCGCTCGGCGAAGTCATCAAGGAGAAGGGCCGGCCCAAGCGGGTGCTGAAGGTCGCGTTGCCGACGTCCTTCGCGCATCGCCTGGCGATTCCGATCCTTCGTGATTTTCGCGCGGAGAATCCCGGCATCAGCCTCGAAATCGTCTCCAAGCCGACGACGGGCACGGAGGTCGACGGCGATATCGACATCGCCATCGTCTATTCCGAGCCGCGCGTCACCGACGCGATCCATGACCTGTTGTGGATGGTGCGCGCCACGATCCTGTGCAGCCCGAAGCTGTTGGAGACTGTCGATCGCTCCGATCCGGCCAAGTTCATCGCGGCGAACGATCTTCTCCATGTCAAGATCGACGGTCGCCCCCGTCACTTCTTCTGGGAGATGCTGGCGCGCTCGATCGGCCGTCCCGACCTTGCCGTCGATCGCGGCCTGGTGTTCGACACGGAGCAGTTGGCGGTCCAGTACGCGACGCAGGCCGACGGCCTGGCCCTCGCCGATCCCCTTCTGTTCCACGAGGAGATCAAGGCTGGACGACTCGTGCGCCCGTTCGACCTGTGGCTCGACGAAGGTTACGGTTATTATCTGACCACGCACCCGGAAGACCTCAGCAACGAGGCGGTCGCGCTGTTCCGCTCGTGGCTCATCGCGCGCTTCAGCGGGGCCGCGGAGGGCAAGCCGCCTGAAGCCGAAAGCGCGCTCGCCGAGGGGTCGAAGATGCGCACGGCCAAGTGAGGGCGAACCGGGGCGCGACGGCCAAATTGGCATATGGCGATGCTATTTTCGCGCGTGGCGCCGCCGGGGTCGCTCGCTACAGTGCGCGTCGCCGTTGGAGCGCTCCGCATTTCGGCGTGAGCGCCTCCGCTCCCCGCAAGCGGGGAGAAGGGACGCGGCGCCACGTTACGGTGCGCGTCGATCCAATCGAAGCGCGCTCTAGAGGGCCGCGCGCAATCATTCGCGCCCGGTCGCAGCAAGCCCAACGTGAGGCGCGAATATGTCCGCTGATCCGCTGAGCGAGGATTCCGCTCGCCGCCGTCGTCGCGGCGAACGTTCGGCGGCTTCGACGCCGCCGTCTCGGGCGCCGCAGCCGCGACTGCCGTTCGCGCCGGTCGATCTCGTTTCCCGCGACGAACTCGAATCGATCCATCGCGCCGCGCTGACGGCGTTGCAGGAAATCGGCGTCGATTTTCTGCACGAAGAAGCCAAGGCGATGCTCCAGGCGGCCGGCGCCGACGTCGATCCGGCGTCCAATCGCGTGCGGTTCGATCCGGCGCTCGTCGAGGCGCAGATCGGCAAGGCGCCTCGCCAGTTCACGCTGCACGCGCGCAACCCCGGGAGAAGCGTCGTCATCGGCGGCGCGCACGTCGCCTTCTGCTCGGTCGGCAGCGCGCCCAATTCGTTCGATCGCGAGGGCGGGCGGCGGCCCGGCAATCACGCCGACTATCGTAACTTCATTCGCCTGGGCCAGAGTTTCGATTCGATTCACGTTTGGGGCGGCTATCCCGTCGAGCCCGCCGACATTCACGCCTCGGTGCGCCACCTCGACGCGCTGTTCGACATGCTGACGCTTTCGGACAAGCCGATCCACGCCTACAGCCTCGGGCGCGAACGAATTCGCGACGCGATCGAAATGGCCAAGATCGCGCGCGGCGTCGACGACGCGACGCTCGAGCGCGAGCCCTCGCTGTTCACCATCATCAACTCGTCCTCGCCGCTGCGGTTCGACACGCCGATGCTGGAGGGCGTGATCCAGATGGCGCGGCGCAACCAGGTCGTCGTGCTGACGCCCTTCACCCTGGCCGGCGCGATGGCGCCGGTGACGCTGGCGGGCGCGCTGGCCCAACAGCACGCCGAGGCGCTGGCCGGCCTCGCGCTCGCGCAGATCGTGCGGCCGGGCTCGCCCTTCGTCTATGGCGGCTTCACGTCCAACGTCGACATGAAGTCGGGCGCGCCCGCCTTCGGCACGCCCGAATATATGAAGACCGCTGTTATCGGCGGGCAATTGGCGCGCCGGCTCGGTCTGCCCTATCGTTCGTCCAACGCCAACGCCGCCAATTCGCTCGACGCGCAGGCGGCGTACGAGAGCGTGTTCTCGCTGTGGGGCGCGATCATGGGCGGCGTCAATCTCTTGATGCACGGCGCGGGTTGGATGGAAGGCGGCCTGCAAGCCTCGTTCGAGAAAATGGCGCTCGACGCCGACCTGCTCGCCATGGTCGCTGAATTCCTGAAGCCGGTTCGCGTCGACGAGGGCGAGCTGGCGCTCGAGGCGATGCGCGAGGTCGGTCCCGGCGGCCATTTCTTCGGCGCGGCGCATACGCAAACGCGCTATCGCAACGCCTTCTTCGCGCCGATGATTTCGGATTGGCGCAATTACGAGAGCTGGCGCGAGGCGGGCGCGCCGACCGCCTATGACGCCGCCGAGCGCATCTACAAGGAAAGGCTGAGAACCTACGCTTCGCCCGATTTCGAGCCGGAGCGCCGCGAGGCGCTCGCCGCCTTCGTCGCCCGCCGCAAGGCGGAAGGCGGCGCCCCGACGGACTTTTGACGAAAATGCCGGGCGAGGGGTCGTTCTCTGCGGCGCCCGGGCGCGAGGCGCGCGCGCCGCTCGCCGCGCTGGCGGTCAGTCCGTTCGCGGCGGTCGCCGCAATGTTCTTCGCCTTCGGACTGGGCCTCGGCACGTGGTCGGGCGCCGCGGCGACCGTGCTGCTGCGCGTCGGCGTCGGCGCCTCCGCTTATGGCGTGGCGCTGACGCTCTTCACCGGCGCCTATCTCGTCGCGATGTCCTCGGCGGGCGCGCTCTCGCGCCGACTCACGGTCAAATGCGTCCTGATCGGCGCGGCGCTCGCGTCGGGGCCTGTGCTTGCTTGGCTGCTTCTCGTCGGCGGACCGCTCGCCCTCTTCGTCGCGCTGACGATCTACGGATTCTTCGGTGGCGTGGTCGATCTCACCATGAACGCGGCGGGCGCGCGTATCGAGCGCGGGCTCGGCCGCCCGATTCTCGCGCGGCTGCATAGCGGCGCTTCGGCCGGAATCGCGGTCGGAGCGGCGGGCGGCGGCGCGCTCGCGGCGAGCGCCGCGCCCTGGGTGGCGAGCGCGGTCGTCATCGTCGCCATGATCTGGGCCTCGGCCCTTGTCGCCGCCTCCGTTCCGTCCGACGCGGCGGCGGACGTGGGCGGCGCGACGATCGAGCGGCGCGGCCTGCTGTCGCGCACGCTCGTCGTGATCGGGCTGGTGATCGGCGTCTCCATCGCCTGCGAGAGCGCGGCGATGACCTGGTCCGCGTTGCTCCTGCGCCACGAGGCGCCGCAATGGGCGGCCCTTTCCGGCCTCGGCGCGGCGTTCTTCGCGGGGTGCCAGGCTTCGCTGCGCTTCAACGCCGACCGGCTGCGCGCCCGCTTCGACGATCGCCGGCTCATCGTCGTCTCCCTGGCGGTCGCCGGCGCCGGCTTTCTGATCGTCGCCGCGCACGCCGGCTTCGCCGTCAGCGTGCTGGGTTTTGCGATCATCGGCTTCGGCACCGGCTCGGTGGTGCCCTGCGGCTTCGCGCTGGCGGCCTCGCGGCCGGGCGTTTCCGCGGCGGTCGGCCTCTCCACCGCCGCCTTCTTCGGCTCGTTCGCGCGACTGCCTGCTCCGCTCGTCACCGGCGCGGTCGCCGACGCTTTTTCCCTTTCCAGCGCGTTTGCGCTGTTCGCCGGCCTGCTCGCCCTGGCGGTCGTCGCGACGCTCGTTTTCATTCGGGCGGAGGCGTCGTCATGAAGTCGCATTGTCAGGTCGCGGTGATCGGCGGCGGCGTGGTCGGCGCGAGCGTGCTCCATCATTTGACGAAGGGCGGTTGGAAGGACGTCGTGTTGATCGAGAAGTCCGAGCTGACATCGGGCTCGACGTGGCACGCGGCCGGCGGCATGCACACCCTCAACGGCGATCCCAATGTCGCCAAGCTGCAGCAATACACCATCAACCTCTACAAGGAGATCGAGGCGATCTCCGGCGTTTCCTGCGGCATGCACGTCACCGGCGGCCTCAATCTCGCAGGCACGAGGGAACGGCTCGACTGGCTGAAGATGGCGCGGGCGCGCGGCCGCTATCTCGGCATGAATCTCGAAATTATGTCGATCGACGAAGCCGTCAAAATGTATCCGTTCATCGACAAGAAGCATTTCGTCGGCGCGATGTTCGATCCCGTCGAGGGCCATCTCGATCCCTGGGGCGTCACCCAAGCCTACGCAAAGTGCGCGACCTTGGCCGGCGCCGAGATCAACCGCTTCACCCGCGTCGTCGATCTCAAGGCCCGCCCCGACGGCTCGTGGGACGTCGTCACCGACAAGGGCAATCTCGTCGCCGAGCGCGTAGTCAATTGCGGCGGCCTGTGGGCGCGCGAGGTCGGGCGCATGGTCGGTCTCGAACTGCCGGTGCTGGCGATGGAGCACCATTACCTCATCACCGAGGACATCCCCGGCGTCATCGATCCCAAAGTCGACAAGTTCCACGTCATCGACTTCGAGGGCGAAATCTACATGCGCCAGGAAGGCGGCGGCATGCTGATCGGCACCTACGAGCAGGCCTGCCAGCCATGGAGCGAGCGCGAGACGCCATGGGACTTCGGCCAGAACCTCTTGCCCAACGATCTCGACCGCATCGCGCCGAGTCTGGAGACCGCGTTCGAGCACTTCCCGGAACTCGGCAAGGCGGGCATCCGCAAGGTCGTCAACGGTCCCTTCACTTTCGCGCCGGACGGCAATCCGCTGATCGGGCCGGTGAAGGGCTTGAAGAATTTCTGGGTCGCCTGCGGCGTCATGGCCGGTTTCAGCCAGGGCGGCGGCGTCGGCCTCGCGCTCGCCAACTGGATGATCGAGGGCGATCCGGGCCACGACGTCTGGGGCATGGACGTCGCGCGCTTCGGCGACTGGGCGACCATGGCCTACACCAACGCCAAGGTGCGCGAGAATTATTCGCGCCGCTTCCGCATCCGTTTCCCCAACGAGGAGCTGCCGGCGGCGCGGCCGCTGCGCACGACGCCGATCTACGATCGCCTCGTCGCGGAAAACGCCGTGTTCGGGGAATATTGCAGCCTGGAAAATCCGCTCTGGTTCGCACCGAAAGACATGGAGCCGCGCGAGGATGCGACGTTCCGCCGCTCCAACGCCTTCGAGCCCGTCGGCCGGGAATGCCGCGCGGTGCGTTCAGGCGTCGGCATGACCGAAATCGCCAATTACGGAAAGATCGAGGTCGAGGGGCCGCGCGCCGCGGAATTCCTCAGCGCCGTGATGGCCAACAAGCTGCCGACCGTCGGGCGCCTGGCGCTGTCGCCGATGCTGAACGAGCGCGGCAGGCTGATCGGCGATTTCACCATCGGCCGCACCGCCGAGGACAAGTTCCTGCTCGTCTGTTCCTACGCCGCCGAGGGCTATTACCTCAGATGGTTCGAGCGGCACGCGCCGGCGAGCGGCGTCTCCCGTCGCGCGGCGTCGATGGATTATCCCGGCCTGTCGATCGCGGGCCCGAAGGCGCGCGACCTCCTGCAAAAGCTGACGCGCGACGACGTCTCGAACGCAAAGTTCCCCTTCCTGTCGTTCCGCAAGATGGACGTCGGCATGATCCCGGCCCTGGTCGGCCGCGTCAGCTTCACCGGCGAACTCGGCTATGAGATCTGGGCGCGGCCGGAATATCAGCGCGCGCTTTACGATCTGCTGCTCGAAGCGGGCGCGCCGCTCGGCCTGACCCAGTTCGGCATGCGGGCCTTGCTTTGTCTGCGCCTGGAAAAGAGCTTCGGCACGTGGGCGCGCGAGTACCGGCCGATTTACGGCCCCTACGAGGCGGGGCTCGGCCGCTTCGTCGATCTCAAGAAACACGATTTCATCGGCCGCGAGGCAGCCGTGCGGGAAAAGGAGAGCGGCGGCAAGCTGCGCCTGCAGACCTTCGCGGTCGAGGCGGTCGACGCCGACGCGATCGGCGACGAGCCGATCTGGCGCGACGGCAAGGTGGTGGGCTGGGTCACCTCGGGCGGCTACGGCCATTGCGTCGGCCGATCGCTGGCGATGGGTTATGTCGAGAAGGAATTGGCCGGCGCCGATTCGGGGTTCGAGATCGAAATCATCGGGGAACGTCGCCCAGCGATTCGGCTCGATGGGCCGGCTTACGATCCGGCGGGTCTGGCGATGCGCGGGTAGGGGCCTCCATTCCCCAGCGGAAAGGCACGCGCGCTTTGCGCCTGCCCTTCATTGCGCGCGACGCAATTCCAGGCTATTCGCGCATTTCAGCTTACGCGCCGCATGAAATATCGGGGCCATTTTCGGGAGCGGCTGTGCAGTATTTTGTCAGGGAACCCCGCGTCTCCGTCGTGATCGTCAATTGGAACTACGCGCGGTACGTCGCCGACGCGATCCGATCGGTCAAGCATCAAACCTATCAGAATTTCGAGTGTCTGGTGATCGACAACGGGTCGAGTGACGGCAGCGCCGCCGCGATCGCCGACGCAATCGGCGGCGATCCGCAATTCGCGGTTCACCAATTGCCCGGAAATCTGGGACATCTCGGCGCCGCGCTGTGGTCGCTCGATCGTCTCCAAGGCGAGTTCGTCACATTCCTGGATGCGGACGACGTGTTGTTTCCGGGATACCTTCTCAATCACCTCCAGGCGCATCTCAGCACCGACTGGCCTACGGGCTTCACTTCCAGCGCGTGCTTCGAAGTGAATGCGGCCGGCATGCAGCTAACGGCGGGCTTTTGCTTCGCCCACCATCATTGGCGCAACGGCGCCCCGGCCTTGCGGCCGATGGAGCGCATCGGGCTTCTCGAAGCAACCGACGCCGCCGCCTATTCCGCATTGGCCGAAGCGACGCGCTACTTGCCGGCGGACGCCCGCGGCTGGCTTTGGTCTCCGGGCTCGTCGAACATGTTCCGCCGCGCGCTGTTGGAGAGGTTTCGGCCGCATGTCGCGTCGCCTGCGGTGTTTGGCGGCGTGGACGGCTTTTACCTACCCATTCTGCACGCTGTCACCGGCTCGAATGTGATCGACCTGCCACTGTCAGCCTATCGCCTGCACGGCGAGAATGACCATTCGGGGCTGCCAGCTCTCGTAGGCGTGCGCACCGGCCACGCGAAAGTGGAAGCGCAGAGCGCCGCCGTGTCCCGCCTCGCGCTTGTCTCTTTGATCGATGGTTTCGACAACCTTCCTACCGATAAAGAGCGATTCTGGACCATTCTCGAAGTCGCTGTGAGCATTGGGGCGCTAGCGCCCTTCAACGATGCCGGCATCAAGGCGGCGTTTGCTCGTCAATATCCCGCTCTGTCGCGCTATTTCGGAGAACGGCGCGTGATCCGCGAACTTCGGCGCTGGATGACATTCCGGGATTTATTGGAAATTGCGCTTCGCGGCCGCAAGGGACCGCAGCGTTTTGCGACGGTTCGTCGGACCCTCGTCATCGCGACGCGTCACCACGTCCGTCGCGCCCTCGGGAAGGCGCTGGGCTAAGGCGATTCGGAGCGTTCCGAACGCCCCGGCTCTCCGCGGCGGCGTTCGCTCGCGAGATTGTCCGGTCGCATTCCCGCCAACAGGGACGATGCCGCGACGCGCGCTTGAGCCCCCTAGGAAAGATCCGTCTTCGTTGTTTAGGCATGATCGCCTCGGCCAAATGACGCGCGGTCGAGACGCCCAAGCGCGCCCGAAGGCTTGCCGCTCCCCGGCGAGGCGATGACGCGGCCTCGCGGGGGAGCAAGCCTTGGTCGCGCGCGGCTCAGCTGCGCGCCGCTTCCCGGGCGATTTGTTCGATGTCGGCGCGATCGATGCCGAGATCATGCAACTCGCGGTCCGTATAGGACGAAAGTTCCTGAATCACCGACCAGTACACACGCCGCTCGCGGAAAAATCGCCGAATGAAGGAAAAGTTCATGGCAGTCTCCATCTCGTTAGGGGCCGACGGATCCGGTCACCTGACCTTTTCGGTGGGCCGATTCTCTCGAGCGTTCCTTCTCCATGACGAGCCAGAGATAATTTGCTGCAGCGCAAAAGTCAATGGTGCGATGCGATAAGTCATGCGAAAGTCGCATGAAGAAATCGTGACGAAAGACGGCGGATTTGGTATTTGTCGTGAAAATTAGAAATTTTCGCCAATTTCAGGCGGTGAAACGCATGCTACTTGCCGTACTCATGCAGCAGGCGCATGGCAGGCATCGGCCCGCCGCGGCTCCGCCCGCCCTGCGGATTCGCGGACCGACGGGATAGCGGCTCATTTTCGGTTTGACAGCGCGGAGATTGCGGCCTAGGGGAGCCGCAACGGGCGCGTCCTCGGCAAGGGGGCGCGTTCGTCGTTTGACGCACCCGTGGCCAAGCCTAGCTCGGCGGAAGCCTGTCGGCGCGGAGTTTTCTCGTTTCGAGAGGGCTCGGCGCAGAGGAGGGCGCGTTCCCTGACCCTTCGAACCAGAGGAACCGCGATGACGAAGCGCGCAGAAGCCAAATACAAGATCGATCGCCGCATGGGCGAGAATATCTGGGGCCGTCCCAAGAGCCCGTTCAACAAGCGTGAATACGGCCCCGGCCAGCACGGCCAGCGCCGCAAGGGCAAGGCCACCGATTTCGGCACCCAGCTCAAGGCCAAGCAGAAGGTCAAGGGCTATTACGGCAATATCTCCGAGCGGCAGTTCCACAAATATTACGAGGAAGCGCTGCGCTTGCGGGGCGATTCGAGCGCCCATCTGATCGGCCTGCTCGAGCGCCGCCTCGATGCGCTGGTCTATCGCGCCAAATTCGTGCCCACCGTCTTCGCCGCGCGCCAGTTCGTCAACCACGGCCATGTCAAGGTCAACGGCCGGCGCGTCAACATCCCCTCTTACCAGGTCAAGGTCGGCGACCTCGTCGAGATCAAGGAATCCTCGCGCCAGTTGGCGATCGTCATGGAGGCCGCGGCGCTCGCCGAGCGCGACGTTCCCGATTACATCGAGGTCGACCACGCCAAGGGCACGGCCAAGCTGACGCGCATCCCCGGCCT
>Ga0181536_10004818_pt1 | contig 14111 bp, 9 predicted proteins | sample PEATcosm2014_Bin_41_FD_121105 | JGI IMG/M metagenome (GOLD analysis project Ga0181536, IMG submission 121105) | Peatland microbial communities from MTU Mesocosm Facility, Houghton, MI, USA - PEATcosm2014_Bin17_60_metaG | ecosystem: Environmental > Terrestrial > Soil > Wetlands > Peat | place...
ACCTGGAAACGTCCACCTCGCAGGTCGGCTATTCGGTGACATCAGACGAATACCATGCCTGGCCGATCGACAGCAACGACGACGGGCAGCGGCAGATCCAGAGCTTTATCTTTCAGAGCCTGCCCGGCACCGACGGCGGTTCATTTGAGGGCAGCATCAATGGTGGTCCTACCTTTTCGCATGAAGTTTTGATTGAAGGCATGTCGATTGGACGTGCCGACATCGCAGGCGACACGTCGGAATACACGCCCAGTGTGGACGCCATCAGCGACTTCACATTGCAGACCGGCGCGCTGAGCGCCCAATATGGCGGGGGTCTGACCGCGGTGGCGAATTTCAACATTAAATCCGGCACGAACCAGCTTCACGGCACAGCCTACGATTACCTGTTGAATAACGCGTTGAATGCCAACGGATTCGACAATAACGCGACCGGGGCTCCGAAGTCCCCGTTCCGGCAGAACAGCTTTGGCGCCGACTTGGGCGGCCCGATCCTGATACCGAAACTCTACAACGGCAAGAACAAGACGTTCTTCTTCTTCAGCTACGAAGGAGATCGCAAGACGAATGACCAAATCGGAGCGCTGCGGACGCTGCCCACCTCCGACTTCAAGGATGGCAACTTTTCGAGCCTGCTGAATCCCGCGTTCACCGGTAACCCCAGTTCCGGAACCGTGATCGGCACCGACGCAGCGGGTAATCCAGTAAGCAATGGCGAGATTTTTGACCCGCACAGCACGACGCAACTGGCGAATGGCAGCTACGTACGCACTCCGTTTCCGGGTAATATTATTCCGACATCGGACATCAGCAAAGTTTCGGCCGCGATTCTGTCGGTCGCGCCCATTCCGAATCCAACTTCTGCGACGTTTCTGCGCAACTTCCCCGGGACGGCCAACCAGCCGCTGTTCACGCTGGATACCTTCGGCGGCAAGTTCGACCACGTAATTAACGATAAGCATCGCGTCGCGGTGTTCATCAACTCCAATCAACGCGACCGCTACAACGGCGCCGGGAACGCCTATCTTCCGGTTCCGGGAAGCGCTTCTTCGCCGTTTGCCGTGCAAGATATCCATGGCATCATCGCTCGCGTGACGGAGGATTGGACCATTGGGCCGCACTGGTTGAATCACTTCGGCTTCGGCTATAACCGGCTGCTGGATTCCAACAGCTCGGCTTCCCTGGACGGGAACTGGCCGAGCAAAATAGGACTCACGGGAGTGGCTGAGACGACTTTTCCGGAGCTCGTTTTTTCCGGAACAGCCACTCAGGGCGGCAAGCTGGTTCCGCTGGGCCGCAGCAACGCTGGTGTCGAGCCGAACGGCAGCTATATTACGCAGAACGACACGACGTGGATCCACGGCGCACATAATGTGCGGTTTGGGGTAGAGATACGCAAGTACTTCTACAACCAAGATCCAGTTGGAAATACCTCGGGCGAGTTCACTTTCAGCCCGAACCAGACCGGCGATCCGAGCAATTTGGCATCGACCGGCTTTTCCTTCGCCAGCTTCCTGCTTGGGGCGCCCGCCAAAGCCGTGGAGAATATCTCTCCGGTTCTGCCGCAATCCCGCTGGTGGAACCCGGCGTTCTATGTAACGGATGACTGGAAGGTGAGCCGGCGTCTGACACTGAATCTCGGCCTGCGGTGGGACATCGTAGGCGGCTTGTACGAGATCGACCATCGCTCGTCGAGCCTCGATCCGACGATGCCGAATCCCGGTGCGGATGGCTACCCGGGCGCGCTGGTCTTCTTAAGCCAACTGCACCGCAATTCGTTTCAGAACACGAACTGGAAGGAATTCGGCCCGCGCGCTGGATTCGCCTACCAGATCAAACCCTGGATGGTGTTGCGTGGCGGTTATGGAATCAACTACTCGCCACCGATTTCCAATGGCTTCGGGTTGTCGAACATCGACGGCTACAATGGCGGGAACAACTTCCAGACCAGCAAGCGCGATCCGGTGTTTTATTGGGACAACGGGTATCCAGCGTACACGCACACCCTTCCTGACCTAGACCCAACTCTGGACAATGGCAACGGGATCGTTTATATCGGCTCTAACTCTAACCGGCAGCCGTACGCACAGAACTATACATTGGGCTTTCAGTTCCTGTTACCCAAGAACACGACGCTCTCGACCAACTATGTGGGGAACAAAGGAACACGCCTGGACGCGCAGCCGCTCAATAACATGAATCAGCTCAATCCGAAGTACCTCGCCCTGGGAGATACACTGCTGGCGAACTGCGGCGCGACATCCTGCGCGCCAGGCGTCCCGCTTCCATACGCTGGATTTACAGGTACAGTGGCGCAAGCGCTGCTCCCGTTCCCACAATATGCCGGCGGCGGCGTCACATCGATGTTCCCGTATTTTGGGACGTCAGACTATAATGCGGCCCAGGTGGTGTTAACGCACCGCACGGGGAAAGGACTCAGCTTCCTGGTGAGCTATGCATTTCAGAAGACACTCACCAATACCGACGCTGCTCTGGCCTACTACGGCTACTCGCAGGACGTTTACAACAGGAAGATCGAGAAGTCGGTGGCCAGTTTCGACCATCCGCAGGTCTTGAAGTTGACTTGGATTTACGAGCTTCCCTTTGGGCGGGGCAGAACCTACCTGAACCGCGGTGGCGTCGTGAACGAGGTTATAGGCGGATGGACAGTTACGGGAATTCAGAACTACCAGTCCGGGGATCCTCTTTCGATCCAGTCCGGATTGAGTGGTGGTGGCTACTGGTTCAACGGAACAATTCGTGGTGACGTGCTAACAGGAGTTCCGCTCTATGCCTCAAATACCAACGGGCCGTTTGACTATGCAAATGGAACCGGGCAAGCGTATCTGAATCCCGCGGCTTTCGCGGAAACACCCAGCACGCCAAATGGCGTGGTATTGCGGACGGGAACGGCGCCGCGATACTCCGGTAATATCCGCGGACCAAGAAACCCGCAAGAGAATTTCGGCGCATTCAAGAACTTCCCATTCCGCGAAGGGATGTACCTGCAATTCCGCGCCGACTTTCTCAACGCCTTCAACCGAGCAGGGAGGGCCGATCCGGATACCAACCTGAGCGATCCGACCTTCGGCAGGATACTTGATACTGGTTGCAACAGTTGCAACCAGGAGTACCCGCGGGAGATCCAGTTAGCGCTGCGATTCTCCTTCTAAACCGAGTGGAATGGGCACCCGGGCCTGGAGTTCATCTAGGCTCGGGTGCCTGTTTCATGTACGACGCCTGCTATCCTGATCTTGTCTCATGCAATCCCACAGGCCTTTGTTCACGTGTGCGCTGGCGATTTGTATTCTCGCATCCTGCAAACGCACTGATACCACTGGCGCAACTAGCTCCGCACCCCATCTCCATCCTCTGAATCTGGTTGTAGTGACGATCGACACGCTGCGCCCGGACCACCTGCACTGCTACGGTTACCAAAAGATTGAGACGCCGAATATCGACGGCATTGCACGGAACGGCACGCTGTTTGAGAATGCCGTCACGCAAACGCCGCTGACGCCGCCTTCGCATGCCAGCATCTTCACGGGTCTGAACCCACCATCTCATCACGTGCGGAATACCGGCGGATTTATTCTGCCACCTTCGACCACTACACTCGCCACCATCTTGCAGCAGCAGGGCTGGGACACGGCTGCGTTCATCAGTTCCGCGGTCTTGAAGAAGTTCTTCGGATTCAACCAGGGATTCGCGGTCTACGACGATCAAATGCCCAAGCCCGGCAAAGGCCACGAATTCATCGAGGATGCCGAGCGGCGCGCGGGAGGCACGGTGGACCATGCGCTCGGCTGGCTGGCGGCGCAATCCGGCAAGCCGTATTTTCTTTGGGTCCACGTTTACGATCCGCACGCTCCGTATCAGCCGCCCTCACCGTACAAGGAGCAATACAAAGATCATCTCTATGACGGTGAGATCGCGTATGCCGATCATGAGCTGGGCCGGCTGTTTGACGCGGTTCGGAAGAAGTCCCCAGCGGATCACACGCTGATCGCGATCCTTTCAGACCATGGGGAAAGCCTGGGCGAGCACGGCGAGTACTCGCACGGCGTGTTCTTGTACGACTCAACGCTGCGGATTGCATTTATGATCGCGGGTCCTGGAGTGCCAGGAGGCGCGCGCGTCAAGCAGCAGGCCAGGACCATCGACTTCCTGCCGACGGTTCTGGAATTGATGGGAGGACACGCGCCGGCGTCCGTGCAGGGCGTAAGCCTGACGCCGTATTTTCAGGGCAAGGACGCCGCGACCGCGGTCTCGTACGCCGAAACTCTTTATCCGAAGATCAACATGGGCTGGGCGGAGTTGCGCGCGATTCGCACCAATCACTGGAAATACATCCGGGCGCCCAAGCCGGAGCTGTACGATCTTTCGCAGGACGCGGCCGAGACGAGCAATGTGATCCAAAGCCATGCCGCGGAGGTGCAAAGGTTCGAAGCGCAACTGCGCGCTGTCATCGGGACCGCTGCGGAGAAGATCGAGACCACCACGGCGGATCAGCGAACGCTGGAGCAGCTAAAGTCGCTGGGCTACACTTCCGGGTTTACGGCGCGGTCGTACGATTTGACTGGGCAGGGAGCCGATCCGAAAGATCGTATAGGCATTCTAAAGCTGATGGACGCTGCTGCGGACCGCCCGGGAGTCCCTGTTGCGTTGCGCATCAGTCTGCTGCGCCAGGCGCTGAGCGAGGACGCAACGAATCCGATCCTCTACTACACGCTCGGCGGCGACTATGAAAAAGCAGGGCGCTACGACGAAGCGATGAAGCTGTACGCGACGGCGATGCGCAATGGCGTCGAGAGCGGACGCCTGCACTCGCGGATTGCCGATCTCCTGGTGCGTTCCGGCAAGAAGGACGAAGCCATTCCCGAGTACGAGAAGGCCGCGCAGTTGAATCCGGCAGATGCGGAAAGCGAGGCGAACCTTGCGACGGCGTACCTGGAGAAAGGGCGCTTGGCGGATGCGGAGCGCGTCTACAAGTGGGTGCTTACGACGGACCCGGAGTATGCGGCGGCGTACAACGGGCTGGGCGTGATTGCTATTCAAAGGCAGGACGCCGCAACCGCGCGCGGGTACTTCGAAAAAGCGGTGGCGCTCGATGCGGACCTGGTGGAGGCGCAACTGAATCTGGGGATCATATATAAGGATGCCGGCGACCGTGCCCGCGCCCGCGAATGCTTCCAGGCGTTTCTGGCCAAGGCCTCGCCGGCGCAGTACGGCCAGGTGATTCCGAAGGTGCGCGAGGAGTTAGTGGAGCTGCGGTAGTGCAGCTGCCGTCTGTTACGACGCCTTGGAACGCGCGGCCAAGGCGAGGCCTTGCCGTCCATCAAGATCGAAGAGCCGCGCGCACAGCATGCGGCCCGTGGGAACGTCGCCTGTGCGCAAAGCCTTGTTCAAATCCGGGAATTCGTCGAGCCGGCGAACGATTCTGTCGCGGTCAACGAAAAGCGAGTTCTCAAATCTGGTGCTAGCTGGTGCTACCATGATCGTCATCTCCCTGTCTTGCATCTGTCCGTCGGTCCACAGTGCCGCCATGTCCAGCCTCGACCTTGACTCGGTGAAATTAGAATTTGTCTGAATCTTCATGGCTTGCTGCTTTCACACTCACTAGACATAGGCATGCTGTCGGCCAATTGTTAACGGAGCGGTAGCACGCGCCATAACGCTCACTTTTACAAGCACTTAGGGGGGCTGCGAAATCTGTGAAGGCGGTCGGCGGGCATGAAACTCTATCCGATCGGATAGAGCTAGTACAAAACGGATAGCCGGGGTCTAAAGATTGCGGATCATACGATCCGGCATGTGCAGGCCGATTCTATACTTCATCCCTTTTGGCGTACAGTGGCGGACACAAGCCCTGCCGAGCATCATCGAGTTCATCTGGACAGAAATGACTGTTCCTGGAGTAATGGCCCGTTCCGCTTCCACCAGCATGCCGAATCCGCTGATGTCGATAGCCCGTGCCGGGAGGACCTGGTTCCCCCAACAGAGATGAACCTGGCGTTGAAGGGAGCGGCGCTCTTGCAGCCGTTTGCTGGCACCGTTCTCCTCAGCCGCGGAGCCTGTTTGCTTTGGCGGTAAGCTCATGGCCAACTCTGGGGCTGATGCACCATTACTATCCTGACTCCCGGGAAAAAAACAAGCAATGTACTCTTTGGATATCGGCTGCCAAGCCTTTGATTTTGCGTGGCGTCCCCAGGGGGATTCGAACCCCCGTTACCGCCGTGAAAGGGCGATGTCCTAGGCCGGGCTAGACGATGGGGACCTCGGAGAACAACGGGAAGACATTTCTACTGTATCTTTTGGCGCGTTCCATCGTCAACTTGCGCATCCTGGTCCGGAATCTCGGGGGGCTGATGCTCCTGGCGGCGCTCGCACTGGGCGGATACTGGTCGATGCGCCTGGCGTGGGCCGATGCCCTGTTCCGCCGGGACACGGAAGCTTCTGTCCGGGAAGCGGCGCGTCTCGTCCCGTCCAATGCCGAGTGCCACGCGCGGCTGGCCGCGATCCTCGATGGCAGCGGGAACGCTGGGGCGGAAGCAGAATTGCGGAAGGCGGTTGCGGCGAGCCCAAGGCTGGCGAGTGCGTGGGTCGAGCTGGGCTTGCACGCTGAAAACGCTGGCGCTGTTCCGGAGGCAGAAAGCGACCTGGGCCACGCGGCGCGGAATGACCGCCGGTATTCGACTCTGTGGATGCTCGCGAACTTCTACTTTCGACACAATCAGAGCGACAAATTCTGGCCGGTGGCGCGGCGGGCGCTGCGCGTGGGCGATGCTGCCGCGTACGATCCGGCGCCGCTGTTTGGGCTCTGCTGGAAGCTGTCGCGCGATCCCGATACCATCCTGAACCGCGCCATCCCAGACGTGGGAGCTGTCCAGGCGCGGTATCTGGAATTCCTGGTGCGGGAGAATCTGGCGCCGGCGGCGGAGCCGGTGACCGAGCGCGTGGTGGCGATGAGCGGGGACCGCGATCTGAGCGCGGTGTACCTATATTGCGACCGGCTCATCGCGGAAGGTGATGCCGAGCGCGCCATTCACGCCTGGAACGCCCTGTGCTGGCGCACGCTGCGCGGTTACAGGCCGCTTGCCCCGGACGCAGGAGTTTCGCTCACCAACGGCGATTTTTCCGCGAAGCCGGTGGAACACGGCTTCGACTGGCGCATGACGGCGACCGAAGGCGTCACCGTGGAGCGTGCCGGATTGCCGCCGCGGTTGTGGATCACGCTCGATGGACACGAGCCAGAGGTCTGCGATCTGGCCGAGCAGGCGCTCGCGGTCTCGCCGGGGCGCAAGTACCGGCTGCGGTTTCGCTATCAGACCGATGGCCTCGCTGCGGCGTCGGGCGTTCGCTGGCGGCTGATGGATATCGCCGGCCACACGGAGATCGAATCCGACGCTGTTGATTTGTCCAGTAAGCAGGAAGCGGCGGCTACAGTGCGCTTCCAGATTCCCGCGGAGGTTGGGTTGGTGCGCCTGGTGCTGGCTTACCGTCGCACGCCGGGCACGGTGCGGATAGAGGGCAGAGTGGCGGTCGCGGACCTCGCGCTGGAGTTCGATCGATGAACCGCGGGCTGGCCGATGTCATGACCGCGGTGCTGGCTCTCGGCATTCTCACCTGCTGGGCGCCGGAATACTGGCCGGTGGCGCTGGTGCAGGTGGGTGCGTTTGCCGTGCTCGGCTGGGTCCTTCTCACGCGGCAGCCAATCGGCGCAGGGTGGGCCGCGGTCGCATTAGCTGGAACAGTGGCTTGGGGCCTCGGCCAGTTCGCCAGCGGCGGCACGGTCTATCGATTCGAAACCGGAAAAGCCGTGCTCTACTGGGCCGCGAACGCATCCATATTCCTCGCTGCGCGCTCCGCTTGCACGGCTGCTCTCACAAGAAGCCGCTTTCTGTGCGGGTTGCTCTGGTTCGGATCGCTGGTCAGCCTACTGTTAGTGGTCCAATACTTCACTTCGCAGGGAAAAGTCTTCTGGGTGTTCGCCACGGGAGAGACTCAGGTACTCGGTCCCTTCCTTTATAAGAACCAGTGCGCGGCGTTCATCGAGCTGATGTTTCCGCTGGTGGTGTATCAATCGCTGGTGGATGATCGCGATTCGCTCCTCTACATCTCGATGGCCGCCACGATGTTCGCCGCCGCCATCACGACGGTTTCGCGCGCGGGAGCGGTGCTGGTGATTGGTGAGCTGCTCTTGATCGTCCTGATTGCCTGGCGGCGCGGGCTCATTCCCGGGCCGAGCTTACGCAGGAGGCTCGCCTGGACGGCCGGATTCAGCGTGGTGCTTGTGGCGGTCGTGGGCTGGCAGGTAACGCTTGAGAAGTTTCGCGAACCGGAACCGTATCGTGTGCGGCGCGAGCTGCTCCTCTCGTCCGTCGCCATGGCGGCAGACCGGCCGCTCACCGGTTTTGGGCTGGGAACATGGCCGGTGGTCTACCCGGCCTACGCGCGGTTCGACAACGGCTTGGTGGCGAATCACGCGCACAACGACTGGGCCGAGTGGATGGTCGAAGGTGGTGTGCCATTTCTGGCACTCCTGGCGATGCTGGCCTTGTGGAGCGTCCGGCCGGCTCTCGATTCGCTCTGGGGGATGGGCGTGCCCGTAATCTTCGTGCACAGTCTGGTCGATTATCCATTGCGCGAGCCGGCGCTGGCAGCAGTGTTTTTCGCAATGATGGGCGCGCTGGCGGCGCGAGAGCGCAGAGCGTGACCACCCCGATCAGCCGCCATCGAGCGACAGCCGGAACGCGGCCATCTCGCTGCCGTTGCGCACCAGTAGGCGGTCACCGGCCAGCACCGGGTGATTCCAGGTCTTGCCCTCCAGCGCCGGGAAGTGCGCAAGCTCCGTGAACTGGTCGGGGGCCGCTTTCACCAGCGCGAGTTCCCCCTCCTCCGATATCACCAGTAGCACGTCCTGATCGCGCAGCAGAACCAGTTGGCCGTTGCCGTAGCGTCCGCCCTTCCACTTGCGCGCACCGTCCTTGGCGTCGATGCACGCGAGAATGGCACCGTCGAAGCCGTACACATAGCCATTGTGGACGACGGAGTCGTTAAAGGCGGGCTTCAATCCGGCCGACGTCCATCGCTCTTCGGCGCTCCAACCGGCGGGTCCATGGGCAATCGCGATGCGGCGCATCCCAACTCCGCCCATTGCATCGCCCGCTGTGATCAGAAGATCGCCATCCGCCGTCACGGCCGGCTGCATAATGCGGGTATCAGATGGCCACGCGTATTTCCATAGCAGCTTGCCGTCCGCCGGTGCGACACTCGTGGCGCCGGGCGCACTCATCAGCACAATCTGCGGAACTCCGGCGATGGTCACGAGATGCGGCGAGCTGTAGCTATCGCCGCCGTCCGGGCCGAACCAGCGCGGAGCACCGGTGGCGAGGTCGTAGGCCACGAGCTTGCCGGAGGCCGCCACGATTACCATGTCGTCCACCACCAACGGTGAACTTGCGAACCCCCAGCCAGGCCTCTTCACCGCCGCGTCGGACTCAGCGTTACGCGACCACAACACTGCGCCATTACCGGCATCGAGCGCGTTCACAATTCCGGTGGCGCCAAATGTGTATGCGTGGCCCTCGTGGAGCGTCGGTGTCGCGCGCGGGCCTGCACCGGCATTCGATTCCCAGAACCGGGCTGCGTCGTGGTGCGCCCACACCGGATTGCCGGTAGTCGCGTTGTAACAGGTGACGAACTCGTCTTCACCACGCTGCTCCTGTGTGTAGAGAAGGTCGCCGCTAACCGCGAAGGATGACCAGCCCGGCCCGACGTCCCGGCTCCATAGCTTAACCGGCGGTGAAGTGGACCAGTCGGTCTTGATCCGTGTGCCGGGGATGATACTGTCGCGGCCGGGCCCGCGAAAGCCAGGCCAGATGGCGACCGTCTCCGCTGCCACGCGAGTTGGCGGGAGCGCAACCGGCCGGTCTTTCGCTTTGTGGGCTATTGGCTGTTCGGCGGGCATTTTCGCTGGCACTGGAGCCGCCGCCGGCAGTGCCCGGAGCTGGACAGGAGCTACCGGGAGCTGGCTGTGGGCGATGAGCTGTTCCTCGTGAGTCTTCGACCAACGCCACGCAAGATCAGAACGGCCCGAGCCGCTCATGCCATTAGTCCGCACAAGCGTGAGCAGAACGCACGCAAGCAGGATGGCCGCCACCAGCGATGCGCGCCGAAGTCCCTCGGATAAGCGGCTGCCTGCCACGGCTCCGCCTACCAGCGCGAGGCTCAAGACCGGGACGGACAACATGGGGAACATAAACCCCATCATCCCCGTCGCAATCGACTTGTCGATAAGCCGCGACGCCGCAAACGCCCCGGCGATAATCAGCACGATGGCGCCCCAGCGCTCCGCTTGCGGCGCCCGGCTAAAGAACAGCCACCACAGCAGGATGAGCACGCTGCACGCGAGTGCGGCAAACAGCCCATAGAGCAGGGCGTCCGGCATGATCATCGGTAGCACAAAGAAGCCTAACCACTGCACCACAACAGCGACAACGCCCGGCCACAGCCGGAGCCGCTCGCGAGTCCGTTCGCCTTCCTGTGTGATGGACATAGTGATTTGAATACGTTTTGCGCTGGCCCTGTGTTCCAGCTATCTTAACCTGTCTGGATGCGGCCTCGGCCACGAATCACGGTGGCCTGAGGCAAAGTGGCCGTCCGCCTGCACTTTCCCTGAGAGCCACTCCTTACCCCCCCCACTACTGCTTTGAGCAACTATGAAAATGCTTCGCGGGGCACTGGTGATATTCGTGTGCCTGTTCGCGCTCGTGGGAGCGCGGGCCGGTCAAAGCACGGAACCGGCAAACCCCAACCTGCCGGCGCAGAAAATCGGGCCGGACGACCTCATCGCCATCGCCGTTTATGATTCACCGGAGTTGACGCGCACGGTGCGGGTGAGCGAGGAAGGCCAGATCCGGCTGCCGATGCTCAAGCGCGGCATACCAGCGGCGGGCCTGTTGCCGCGAGAGCTCGAAAGCGCCATCGCCGATGCCCTGCGCGCGGAGCAGATTCTGATCGATCCAGTAGTCACCGTTACGGTGGCGGAGTATCGCAGCCGGCCCATCAGCGTGGCGGGTGCGGTGAAGCGGCCCGTAACATTCCAGGCATCCGGAAGCGTGAGCCTGCTTGACGCTTTGACGCGCGCCGAAGGTCTCGCGCCCGAGGCGGGCTCGGAAATCCTGCTCACGCGTACCACGGCGGATGCCAAATCCGTTACAGATCACATCGCCGTCAAAGCTCTGTTCGATGGCGCGCATCCGGAGCTGAATCCGCGACTGACCGGCGGCGAGCAGATCCGTGTGCCGGATGCGGCCAAAGTCTATGTGGCGGGGAGCATCAAGAATCCCGGTGCGTTCACCCTCAAGGACGGCAAGGATACCAGCGTCCTGAAGGTGCTGGCGCTGACCGGCGGGTTAGTCCCGTTCGCCTCCAAACAGGCGTATATCTACCGTGTAAAACCAGGCACGGACGAGAAGGAAGAGATTCCCGTGCCGCTCAGCCGGATCGTGGGCCGCAAAGCGCCGGATGTCACCTTGCAGGCGGATGACATCTTTTATGTGCCGGACGACAAGGGGCGGCGGCTGGACCTGTACATTCTGGCCTGCACGGTTCGCGCCGTGCTGTTCCCGAGAGGCGCCTACTAACGAGAAAGCCCGCGGGCCACGGCGAGGCCACGCGGGCTGGAACGCCGCGTCCTCCGGACCACGGCGAACTTGTTTCGGTGATGCGATGTCCGCGGTTTAGTTCTTGGCGGCGTTGTGCTTCTTGTTGTAGATGCGCGCGCTCTCGCGGTTCTGTTGCCGGTTGATCTTCGCCTTTTCCTTATTGGTCAGGTTGCCGCCGTTGGCTTTGCGGTCATTGCGCACTTCGCGATTGATCTTGGATTCCTGGCCTTCCAGTTTTGCCGTCTCGTGAGGGGTCAACTGGCCTGATTTGATGCCCTGCGCAATCCGATCCTGCTGATTCTCGTGCCGCGCGTCAACTTCGTTATTGCCGTAGTGCTGGGTGGCCGCGTTGTGCTTGTCGTTATAGATATGGTTGCTGAGGCGGTTCTGTTGCCGGTTGATCTGCGCTTTCTCGTTGTTGGTGAGGTTGCCGCCGTTGTCCTGGCGATCAGTACGGATCTCTTTATTCAGGTTGGCTTCTTTGTTCTCGAGATTGGCCGTCTCACCGGCGGTCAGTTGCCCGCTCGCCACGCCGTTGGCGATGCGGTCCTGCTGATTTTCCTTGCGGTCCTGAATCTCCTGGGCGTAAACGCCGCTCACCAGGGCGGCCGCGATCATCGTGTGAAGTGCCAGTTTGGTCATTGTTTTCCTCCTCCTGCCGTCTTTTCTAAATCTCGGAAGCATGGCTTCCTGGAAGCTCAAAACCGGGTTGCGAGGGAGAGTTTCGGTGGCGGGAGTTAAAATCCGTTAAGCGCAGGGGGGATAAGACAGGGAACGTTAACCAAAGTTCGCGGCCGAGCGTCACAGCCGCTGCCCTTTGACACCGGTCTGGTTTGGTCATAGTATATAGCAGCGCTATATATGGAAGACCAATCTATGGATCGCGAGTGGAAGAAGGGCAGCGCCGAGCTGTTGCTGCTCTCGCTCCTCGAGGCATTGCCGCGTCACGGCTACGAAATCAGCCAGTTGATCGAGCGGCGATCGCAAGGCGCGCTGCGTTTTCACGCGGCTTCGCTATACCCGTTGCTCTACCGGCTGGAGAAGCGTGGCTGGATTCAGGGCCGATGGGTCGAGAAGAGCGGCCAGCGCCGGCGGCGCTATTACCGGCTGACCGCGCAGGGGCGGAAGGTCCTGGCTGCTCAGCGGCAGGGCTGGCAGGCGTTCGTGGAGGCCATCAGCCGAATCACCGGAGTCGCCAATGCCTGACTGGAACGAACAGATTCGCACGCAACTGGCGGACTTGCACCTCGCCCCCGCGCGCGAAGCGGAGATTGTCGAGGAATTGGCCCAGCACGCCGAGGATCGTTACCGGGAACTCCAAGACGGTGGGTCGACGGAGGCGGAAGCGCGCCGGATGACGCTCGACGAGCTCAGCGGCCACGAGTTGCTGGCCAGAGAACTGCGAGCCCTCGAGCGTCCGGATGCGCCGGAGCCAGTTGTATTGGGCGGGGGAAGCAAAGGTCGGCTGTTGGCCGGCATCGGGCAGGATCTTCGTTACGGATTCCGGACGTTGCGGAAGAACCCGAGCTTCACCGCCGTCGCGGTGCTGGCGCTGGCGCTGGGCATCGGGGCGAACACCGCCATTTTCAGCGTCGTCAACGGTGTGTTGCTGCGGCCGCTTGCTTTTCCCGATTCCGGCCGGCTGTTGATGATCTACGAGACGACCCCAGACTTCAGCCAGAACTCGGTTGCGTACCCAAATTTCGTCGATTGGCGGCGCGAAAGCCGGTCCTTCACGGATATGGGCGCCCATCGCAGCGACAACTGCAATTTTACTGGAGCCGGCGAACCGGAGCATCTCTCGGGCGAGTACGTCTCGGCAAGCCTCTTTTCGGTTCTCGGTGTCACGCCGTTCATCGGGCGCAGCTTCCTGCCTGAGGAAGACCGCCAGGGCGCTGCCTGCACGGCAATGCTTAGCTACCCGTTCTGGAAAGTGCGGATGGCCGGCGACCCGAACATAATCGGCAAAGTGCTGACCCTCAACGCCATGACTTGTGCTGTGGTGGGCGTCTTACCACGGGACCTCCGGTTCCGCGAGGCGGCCCAGGTCTACGTTCCAATCGAGCAATACACCTCGGTCCAGCTGCACACTCGGGAATCGCACCCGGGAATCACGGTCATTGGCCGCCTCAAGCCGGGCGTAACTATGGAAGCCGCGCAGGCGGAGATTACGTCCATCAGCGGCGTTCTGGCCCGCGAGTATCCGAAGACGAACGCTGGACACGGCGCGAAACTGGTCCCCGTAAAGGACGACGTGGTGGGGGGCATCCGGCCCACGCTGATGCTGCTCGCCGGGGCCGTCGGGTTCGTGCTGATCATTGCTTGTGCCAACGTCGCCAATCTGCTGTTGGCGCGCTCCACGGCTCGAAAGCGCGAGTTCGCTATTCGCACTGCGCTCGGCGCCGAACGCGTGCGCATCGTGCGCCAGCTTCTTACGGAAAG
>Ga0181536_10004829_pt1 | contig 14096 bp, 9 predicted proteins | sample PEATcosm2014_Bin_41_FD_121105 | JGI IMG/M metagenome (GOLD analysis project Ga0181536, IMG submission 121105) | Peatland microbial communities from MTU Mesocosm Facility, Houghton, MI, USA - PEATcosm2014_Bin17_60_metaG | ecosystem: Environmental > Terrestrial > Soil > Wetlands > Peat | place...
GAGGAATTGGATTTAGTTGCACTGCTGATCGACGGGATCCACTTTGGAGGCCAGGTGCTGGTCGTGGCTCTGGGCATCGATGAAGGTGGGGTAAAACACGTATTGGGGCTATGGCAAGGGGCCCCATTTGCTCAAAGTTCTGAATGCAGAGTTGAAAAAACGATTCGGCCAGAAAAAGAACAAGGGGGCAGGTGCATGAGAATGCAGGCAACGTCGTCAAGATATGAGATTTGATCTTGACTTGAGAAAGATCGTCCCGCTTGGCCTGGGGATTTTTATTCGTTTCCTCTGGTGGCCGATTTCTGTCGGTGATGATAATTCAGGGATTCAATCGGGAGATGGAATGGACTACGTTGAGGAGCGGCAGAAGGAAGACGGCCTCCAGAGCTCCTTCTAAGCCTGAGGGGCGGGCACCCGGCCGCCGGCGATCCTTACGAGGTAAAACATGTCGCGGGTAAAAACACTGTTACTGGGGGCAGGAGCAAGTCGGGCTGTCTCTTACGCAGATCGTCGAAGAACAAAATCACCATTGGACCGCGACTTTTTTGAATGGCTCAAGCGGTTTAAGCCAAGTGTTCTAGCCGGTAAAGACAAGAGGGCAGTGGAGTACGTAATCAGGACAGTCTTGGATTTTAAGGGGCCGAGATTGTGGGATTCGATGGAGAAGGCCTTCTACACATTGCATATTCGGGCTCAGTTGGAAGGCCTGCTCATGCATTCGGGGCTGTCCAGCACCGCATCAGCAGACGAATTGTTAGAAAACTTTACGGGGGCAAGGCACCGAGGAAGGGGAATAGTATGCCCACTAACTTCCAGCCCAAAACAAGTAGGATAGAAAGGCTCGCCAAGACGAATTTGGGTGCCCCATCCTCGGTTTGTGAGGGTGCGTCTTGGGGTGCACTTTCACCCTCTTATCCCTCCTCGAACCAGATTCGACTCTAGTACCTCACAATGTCTATTGACAATTAGTAAATAATGTGATATCATGCCTATGTTATGCTGACGGGACGTTGCTCCTGTGCCATTTCGGAACGCCCCACATCCTCTCTCTTCGCCTTGCTTTCGCTCTTTCGGCCGCTAAGTCCAACTATTCCCGTACATCCACGAAATGCGCCCGTAAGTCCAATCATTCCCGTACATACGCAAAAACAGGGGGGTGGGGCATATCCGTCGTATGACCAATCGTTCCATCTCGGGAATGCACTTGCGAGAACCAACCCCTCCGCTCTTCTCTTTAGGGGCGCTTTTTTCTTTGGGGGTCGGAGCTTCAGCTCCGACATCAAGCCCCGGCCACAACCCGGCTTTACCCCCCCCGGGTGGGAGCAGAAGGCACCCTTTCTCCCGCACCATGGGCAACTGCTGCCCTACGAGTCGTACCCCCTCCTATATTTACCACTACATTACGTATCATTGTCGGGCCGCCGACATTTTCGCCCCAAGAGCGGCCCGGTGGGCCGCGGGCACGATGTATCGTGCCCCTACGGGCGGGAAAACAGGCGGGATGGCGGGTCACGAAACGCGGGCCACGAACCACGGGTCACGAGTCACGAAGCACGGGTCACGAACCACGAACCACGTCCCCCCAAGACTGGCGCAAACTTTCGCTCTCGGCTATCCTTAGTTGTACACACGCCGTTGTACGCGAAAGTCCCCCGAATTCAGGAACATGCCCATGAGTGAGACCAAAACCATTGCGCCTGACACAAATAAAGTGACGCCCGAAACCAAAGCCGCCCGGCCGACCTGGAAGCCTGCGGGCAAAGTGCACGCCGGCGAGCAGCCGTTCACTTACCCGCTGAAACGCGAGTTCGTGGAGCCGGACTGGCGGCGATTGCCGGGCTACCGCAACGTCACGCGCGAAGAGTGGGAGACGGCGCTGTGGCAACGGCGGCACACGGTCAAGAACCTGAAGGAACTCAAACACGTTTTCGGCGCCCCGCTGCCGGACACGCTGATGGCTAGCCTCGAACGCGACATCAAAGAGCGCGCCACGATGTCCATCCTGGTGCCGCCGCACATGCTGAACACCATGGACGAGCAAGATTTGTGGAACGATCCGGTGCGGCGTTACATGTTGCCCGCGTTTGACGACCGGCATCCCGAGTGGCCCAGCCATCCCAAGGCCAGCCGCGATTCTCTGCATGAATCGGATATGTGGGCCGTGGAAGGCCTGACGCACCGCTACCCGACGAAGGTGTTGGCGGAAATGCTCTCAACTTGCTCGCAATATTGCGGACATTGCACGCGCATGGATCTGGTCGGGAACGACGTGCCGCTGGTTGTGAAACTCAAGTTTCAGATCCCGCAGAAGGAACGTTACCAGCAGATGCTGGAGTATCTGCGCGTGACGCCTTCCGTCCGCGACGTTGTGGTGAGCGGCGGCGACATCGCCAACACGCCCATCGCCACGCTGGAGGAATTCTGCTCCAAGCTGATGGATCTCCCGAACATCAAGGACATCCGGCTGGCCACGAAGGGCTTGATCGCCATCCCGCAGCACTTTTTGCAGGCCGATGTGCAGGCGGGACTCGATCGCCTGGCGAAAAAAGCGCGCGAACGCGGCGTGGACATCGCCGTGCACACGCACGTGAACACCGTTCGGCAAGTGACGCCGCTGGTGGCCAAAGCCGTGCAGTCCTTGCTGGACATGGGCTATCGTGACGTGCGCAACCAGGGCGTGCTCCTGCGCGGCGTGAACGATACTCCTAAAGAATTACTGGATTTGTGCTTCATGCTGCTGGATCACGGCAAGATCATGCCGTACTACTTCTATCAATGCGACATGATTCCCAATGCCGAACACTGGCGGCTCGCCGTTTATGAAGCACAGCAACTGCAACACGATATCATGGGATATTTGCCGGGGTTTGCCACGCCGCGCATGGTTTGCGACGTGCCGTTCGTGGGCAAGCGCTGGGTAAATCAGGTGAAGGAGTACGATCGCCATCTGGGCATTTCCTATTGGACGAAGAATTACCGCACCGGCATCGAGGCCGATGATGCGGAAGCGCTCACCCGCCGCTATGAGTATTACGACCCCGTTTACACTTTGCCGCAGCAGGGCCAGGAATGGTGGCGGAACAAGCCCGTTCCTCCCAACCTTTCCAAATAGTCCGTGACCCCGGCGGAAAACGCGAAAGCCGAAAAGCGAAATACGAAAATAGAAAAGCAAAAACAGAAAACAGAAAACAGAAAAGAGTTGCTTCTTTTCGCCGTTCAAGAGGCGGGCGAAGAGTCACTCGAGTTTGTAGGATTTGGGGGGCAGCCATAGTTGAATGCCGAAGTAGCCGATGAAGTAGGACTGATTGCTGCGGGTGGGTTCGAGGCTGCGGCCGGCCATGAGGAGCAGGATCACCGGACGGTGAATTTTGTAGCGAGCCCCTAAGCCGATGGTGGGTTGGCTGTTGGAGGGATGAAAGGTTCCTTGGGAATAGAGCTCCATGTCCATTTCGAGTTTTGGAGTGAAATCGTGGCCTAGGACAAGACCGGTGATCCAGCCGTCTGGTCCCTTATGGACAAACTGATAGCCGATTTCGTAGTCCAAATGGACAGGGCCGAACTTTTTGGAAAATTCAATGGGCAGGAGGAAAACATCGCTCGCGGGGGTAATCCCACGGCGGACGGCGTCGTTGGGGTTATTGAGAAAGAGCTGGGGAAAAACCGAGATGGAGAGGCCAGACTCCCCGGCGTCGTAGAAACGCCACTTGACGCCGGGATTGGATTGACCCAGGCCAAATTTAGCCGGGGAATAGGGACTTTGGACGCGCAACCAGGCATTTTCGTAAGTGAGCTGGATGCGATCGCCGACGCCGAAATTGATATCGACGTCAGGAGTGTGGGAGATGGACTGGTTGCCGTAGAAAAAGGGCATGTAGCCGAGATTGATTTCCCAATTGAGATTGCCGGGAGTACCCGGATCATTGGTGTAGTAGGGCGGGCCGCCTTGGGCATATGCGGAGGTGACAGCAAATAAGAAAGCGAGGATGGGGATCAGAAGCCGCATTGGGGTATATTCCCAGATTTACGGGAAGAAGGGCACCTGCTGCATGGTGAGGAGTGATTTTAGGCTAGGGACAATGGTGGCAGATTCGTGCTCAAGTCAAGACAGGCTGGTGGACCTCGAGTTCGGCAAGTTTGGCGCGTTTAACGTCCCAGGCGAGGCCCAGGAGTTTGAGGGTGAAAATGCCGTACCAATTCATGTCGAGCTCATACCACTTCAGTCCATGACGCGCGGATTGCGGCGCGAAGTGGTGGTTATTGTGCCAACCTTCGCCAAAGGTGAGAATGGCCACCCAAAGGCTATTCTTGGAGAGATCACCCGTAGCGAAGCGCTGCGAGCCCCAAATGTGCGTGGCGGAATTCACGAGCCAGGTCGCGTGCAAGCTGACGACGGTGCGCAGGAAAACGCCCCACATTACCCAGGGCCAACCGCCAATGAAATAGAAAATCACCGCGAGAACGATCGACGGGATCACGTGCCACTTGCTAATCCACAAATGGAATTTGTCTTTGCGCAGATCGGGAACATAAGGAAGGAGCTCGGTGCGATCGCGGTGCATCGCGCGGCCTGTGATAATCCAGCCCATGTGAGACCAGATGCCGCCATCGCGCGGTGAGTGCGGATCACCTTCTTTGTCGGTGTTCTGATGATGGATACGGTGAGTGGCGACCCAGGCGATGGGACCGCCTTCCATAGCCAGCGTGCCGCAAGTCGTCAGAAAATACTCAATCCACTTGGGCGTTTTATAGCCGCGATGCGTGAGCAGGCGATGGTAGCCCATGCCGATGCCCAGGCTGCCGGCAACCCACCACATCACTACGGTGAGAATCAGAGCCTTCCAAGTGAAGAAGAAGATGGCCGCAAGGGCGCAGATGTGCAGTCCAATCATGATGAGGGTGACGCCCCAATTGATGGGCTGGTGAAAAGTGCGGTCGCGGCGAAACTTAGAGAGGAGGCTCATAGGCGTTGAAAGAGTATCACCTTAAGGTGCGTAGACGTGCGAATTCGCACCGGCGGTTGGCCCGGCGCTAAGCAGGTAAAGCGTGAGCGAGGGGCAGCTCAGTCGGCAATTTCTAACGCGACCGCTTCGCCGCGCGAAGAATCCGGGCTAACCCAGATGTGGACGAGGCTTGGCTCCACGGTGTATTCGTTGCGGATGTCCCAAAGGGCAAAGCCATCCGCGCCGAGAGAAAACGTCACCTTCTTCGTTTCGCCGGGAGCCAGCGCAACACGCTGGAAGCCCTTCAGCTTGCGCACGGGCTCTTCGACGCTGGTGCCTTGCAGGCGCACGTAGAGCTGCACGACCTCTTCGGCCGCGGTTTTGCCCGTGTTGGAAACATTTGCGGTGACGGTGAGGGCCGGCTTTGCGCCGGCGGAACTCTTGCGCAGCTCCGCATTCAGCGTTTTGGCGCTGAGTTTCTTCGCGCTGATCTCTGGCCCGCCATACGAAAAATCCGTATAGGACAAACCATAACCGAACGGGAACTGCGGCGCGTTCTGTTCATCAATATAGCGCGAGACGAAACGCTCCTCCTCGTCCTTGGGCGGGTGAGTGAGATCGCGATTGCCCGCAGGGCGGCCGGTGTTGAGCGCGTTGTAATAAATGGGAATCTGGCCTACCGCTCGGGGCCAACTCATCGTCAGTCTGCCGCTCGGTGTGGCCTCGCCAAACAAGGTTCGTACAATGGCGGGACCTGCTTGTACACCCGGGCACCAAAGTTCCAGAACGGCGGGAACATGCGCGAAGGCCCATGGCAGCACAAGCGGGCGGCCTGTAAAGAGCAGCAACACGACCGGCTTTCCCGTGGCAGACACTTTTTCGAGCAGTTCTTCTTGCCGGCCGGGCAACACGGGATGCGCGCGAGAACCTGCCTCGCCCGTCATCACCGGCGTAAACTCCCCCAACGCCAGAATGGCGACATCGGAAGCGCGGGCAGCCGCAACGCCCTCCTCGATTTGCGCGTCACTCGCCGCCAGAACCTCGCCGCCCTGGGCATATTTGATGTGTTCCGCGCCCAGTTTTTGCGTCAAAGCGGTCTTCAGAGTTACGACATCCCGAAGATTGCCGCGGCCGGCCCAGTTACCCAACATGCTGGCGGCATCATCGGCGAGTGGGCCTATGAGGGCTACCGTTGGTACATCGCTCGCGAGCGGTAGCACCCGGCGAGAAGTGATGAAGTCGTTTTTCAGCAGAACAAAAGATTGCTCCGCAGCCGTGCGCGCCAGTTGCAGGCTTACCGCGGGCAGCGCGCCATGATTTTCACGCGACTCGTCGGTATAGGGCTTATCGAACAGACCGAGCGCAAATTTCACGCGGAGAATGCGGCGCACCGCTTCATCAAGCTGCGCCTGAGTCACTTTGCCGCTTTTGACGAGCTCGGCCATGTGCTCATGGTAGAGATTGCTCTCCATGTCCATATCCACGCCGGCAGTGAACGCTTTCCACGCCGCGGTTTTTCCGTCGTTGGCAATGCCATGCGCAATTAGTTCGTTGATGGAGGTCCAGTCACTATCCACGATGCCTGGGAATTTCCACTCGTTGCGGAGAACCTCGGTCAAAGTGAAGGGATTCGCGCTCGCCGGGACGCTGTTGAGCGAGTTGAAGGCGCTCATGATGGTGGCGCTGCCTTCGTCAAGGGCTGCATAGAAAGGCGGCAAATACACTTCGCGCAGGTTGTGCTCGGAAATTTCGGCGGTGTTGTAGTCGCGCCCGCCTTCCGCGGCACCGTATCCCACATAATGCTTTGCGCAGGCGGCGATGCTGTCGGGAGCATCCAGGCTCTTGCCTTGATAGCCGCGCACATAGGCGCGGGCCATCGCGCTGCCCAAAAAAGGATCTTCGCCCGCGCCTTCGACGATGCGGCCCCAGCGGGGATCGCGCGCGATATCCACCATCGGCGAAAACGTCCAGCGGACGCCGGCGGCGGAAGCTTCCTCGGCGGCGAGGCGGGAAGCGGCTTCCACAAGCTGCGGATTCCAGGTGGAGGCCAGGCCGAGAGGCACGGGAAACACCGTACGGTAGCCGTGAATCACGTCCAATCCGAACAGAAGAGGAATGTGCAGGCGCGACTTCTCAACGGCGTCATGCTGGAACTGGTTCGCGGCCTTTACACTCTCCAGATTAAAAAGAGAGCCCACCTGACCCTTGGCGGCCATTTCCGAGTAGCCGCTCCGGCCCGTTCCGGGGCCCGTCGGCGAGCCAGCCGAATACTGCACCAGTTGCCCGATTTTTTCCTCGAGGGTCATCTGGCGAAGCAGGACATCCACCTTCTTCTCAATAGATGGAGCCGCGAGTGCGGAGCGCACCGGAGCACCACGGAAGGCGGATGCTTGTTTGGGGCTCTGTGCCGAAATTGAAGTGGCGATAAAGAACGTGGCAAAGGCAAGCAGTACAAACGAACGGAGGACTTTGGATGGCACGGGCGAACGCTCCTGTCTTTTTGGGGTTACCTCACATTGCACCAGAGGAAAGCCTCAACAAAATCGATTTGCTAAAGCCACGCTAACACATTACCGGCAAGCGTTCCAGTTCCGGGATGCTGCTTAATCACGGCAGAGAATCTGCTTGTTCACGTTCGTCGGTCTCGGCCTACCAGTTCGCAGATGATTTGTAAGGGTACTGGCCCCCACTTTTCCGGTTACGGCGTTTGAACGAAGCCGCTTGCGCGGCGGACGCTGCGCGTGGGATACTCCAGACGTTATGCGCCATGGTCGGATCCCAATCTCGGTGGAGTTACTCTTGGCTGGATTGACTCCTTTGCACATGATAGAAATCCCATAGGAATGAGCCCTACCGCATCCGCCGCAAACGCCAGCGGCTTCGTTCAAACGGCTTTATCGAACGCGCGCAGAGCACCCTGCCTACGTTCACAGCTCAGTGGGAACGCGCCTCCGATAAAGCTCTAACGTTTATCGGGCATGTGCCTCAAACTCGCCTCGGCCGCGCGATTCATGTTTAGCTCTTCTAGAAGAAATCGCAGGCCGCCCGATACAATCGCTCAAGGAACGGTCAATTCGGCGAGGCTAATTTTCCTACGATTCTCTTTCAAGCCGACGAGCACCTCCGATATAACTCCGAACCTTGAAAAATATTCATCTGCATCAGACCAATTCTTGAGTCGGAGACCATAAAGAGACAGGAGCCGGTCCGTTCGTAGTCGGCCGCAGTCGCCCCCGGTGGACCGGAGGAAAAGACGGCCCTAACAGGGGCGATTGGGAGCATAATGGGTGGTGGCTGGGAGGCGAAAATGGAAGCCCTCGTTTACATCTCTGCCGTTCTCGTCGGAAGCTATCTCCCATACTGTTTTGCGCATCGAACGAACAGAGGCAAACGCTTTTGCTACCTAGGCCAATCGAATTCAACATGACCCAGAGAGAGTTTGCAAACGGGGATGAATGCAAGCCACACACTTTCCCCGCGAATAAACGGTCAGGCGACAAGACTATGAGAGTCCAAATCGCGGCATGTTTGTTGTGCCTGATGATTGTTGTTGCAGCTGTCGACTCGCTGCCTGATCCACCTGCAGTTCAGCCGCAGAGAAGTCAGAACAATCTAGTTTCCCAACGTGACTACCATGTAGCTGTTGCAGCGGAGAACCATGCATCGGATTGCCTGACCTGCGCTCCTCTTTTTCAGGCCAGCTTGTTTTCGTTTCTCCAGATTTTCGAAGGTAGAGGATCTTCCTACGACCCTACCTTTGTACGCCAAGCCACAGACACCTCCCCTCCCTGCTTTTCCTAAAGACGGCTTTCCCCAGCTCACGAAGTACCCAAGCGACCGATATCGCTTTGAAATAGAATCGCGGCCCCGCAGCCTCTCCCGCGAGGCTTGCAACCAAGCAACCCATTCACAGACCGCACATTTTGCGTGCGATCGGAAAGGACCATCGCCGGTGCACACGTTTCAAATTTTTCAAGCATGGGGCAAGATCCTCAAGGGTGAACGACCCTCTCTTTCGATAGAAATCACGCGTGAATGCCCTTTGAAATGTCCGGGCTGTTACGCGTATGACGACGCACATCTAGGCGGCGGACAGACATTGCGCGACCTGAACGATCGAAGGGGCCAATCCCTGGTAGACGGAGTTCTTGAAGTCGTTGATCGGCTGAAGCCTTTGCACTTATCTATCGTCGGGGGTGACCCACTGGTCCGTTATCGCGAGCTGGAGTTACTAATCCCTCTGTTATTGGCGCGCGGAATCCACGTGCAGATTGTTACCAGCGCCTTCCGGACAATGGGTCCGACCTGGGCGAGTCTGGCGCGTTTGCACGTAGTCGTATCCATCGATGGGTTGCAGCCGGAACACGATCGCCGGCGAGCACCAGCAACGTATGATCGTATTCTGAAAAACATCGTGGGGCAGAGGATCACGATTCATTGCACGGTTACAGGTCAAATGATGCAGCGGCCAGGATACTTGGGCGAATTCCTGGAATGTTGGACGCCGCGCCCCGAGATCAAGAAGGTATGGTTCAGCCTATTCACTTCTCAGGTTGGAGATCAAATGCCGGAAATCCTGAGTTCCGAGGAGCGGGCGCGGGCCATTCTGGAAATGACGCAATTGCGAAAGCAATATCCGAAACTGGACATGCCAGAGGTGGTGATTCGGCAGTTCGCCTCGCCACCACGCAGCCCACAAGATTGTGTTTTCGCACTCACGACCCAGACATTGTCGGCAGATCTGAAGACAAAGGTCACTCCGTGCCAGTTTGGAGGAAATCCTGATTGCGCCTCCTGCGGGTGCATCGCATCCATGGGCTTGGCCTCCGTAGCTTCGCACAAACTGGGAGGAATACTCCCCGTCGGGACCATTTTCAAAGCCTCCCTCAAAATCGGCCAGAATCGAGCGAAGTCCAGGGAGAAGTATCAAGCCAAAGACGCACTGCGGATACTCCAGGTAAAAGAGGAAAGGTGCGGCAATCAGGAACAAAGGAGGAATTAGCTTGTGAAGAATGAAGCCAAACCCAGACGTTTGCGCACTCGACATGAAAGGGAGATCATTGACTCAGTCAGACAGTGGAGATTTCGACCCTACACTACGAAGGGAGTGAAAAGGAAGTTCTGTGGGAGGGTCGTATTGCGTTTTGAAGCAAATGAGCACGCTGTGAAATATGAAGTAATTTAATCCCCTCTGGGTTGAACCTTTTCTGCGCTAAGTCCCGAGAAGTCGGCTAACCGGACATCTTGGTATTGGGACCAATGCGTCCGATCAAAGCGTGGCCTAATCGGAAACTGATCCACTACCCGTTCGTCAGAGGGATTGACGTTACGCGGGCACAGAGCGGTGAATGTGCCGCCTCACGTCTGAGGTTTTCTCAGCAGTTTATTCACCTTGGATATGACTTCAAAAGCGTCGGCGACATAGAGCACGTCGGCTTTGCCGCGGGCCCAGCCGCAATTGGGGTCGAGATTGATGGCACGGCGTTCGTTGATGAAGCGCCAGCCGACCACGTGGGGTTCCTCGCCATGGCAACACGTGGAAAGGCCTTTTGGGTGACGCGGAGTGGCGCCGGTCTGGCCCACTTGATTCAAATGGGTCATGAATCCCAAAACCGCTTGATTCTCCCCGCTCTGATCGACGAGCGACTTGCTGCCACCGAGCGAAGCCCCGGACGCGCGAAGAAAATCGAGGATGAGCGTTTCGGCTTGTTCCGGGTGCGACTTTCCGTCGGGCTGCTTTTTGGTCCAGCCGGCGCCGGCCACGAAAAGCAGGGAGGCATCGGGGCGAATTGTTTGTGAATCCGATTTGGGCGCGCGGATTCCCGCGATGGTTGTGTGCCGGGCTTCGGGGGGCAGAGTCACGGCGATCTCTTCGATGTTGGCTTTTCCCGAGGGGCCGCGATACGCCTCGTGACATCCGGAATCGAGCAGCAGGATCCAGGGACGCGCATCGCGCTGAAATACGCCCTCGATGCGTTGCCGGTAGAACCAGCGCGTCGCGCAGACGGCTCCATCGGTCACCTGGACCGAGGTGATGTGCGTATCCACCCGGCCGTTCAGGCGATGCGCCAAGCCGGGCAGCGCGCGCAGGAAGCGCGACGTTGCGGGCGCAAGAATCAAGTCGGCGGATGCGGCGCGGCACAACGCATCGGCAGCCAAAAGGTCGCTGGCATATCGCGGCTGCGCGAAGTCTGATCCCGTGACAGCGAGCAGACGTTGTGCGCCGCTATTCGCCACAGAATCCGCGGCAGCTTGCACGTCACCGCCAATTAAACCGATGGCGAGGGAAGCATTCAGTTGCTTGGCCAACTCAACAGCGGCGCCGAGAGCCTCCCCTGCGGCCTTGGGCAGTCCCTTGCCAGATTCATCGAGATGAGCGAGCAGCAGAATATTTTTGGTCACGGTTTCTTCCTCACGCCTTCTCGATCCAGGCAACGATTTCCCGGGCAATCTCTTCGGCGGAGAGATTCTTGACGATGCGCGTTTGCCGCTGCTGTTTCGGCGGACTGGCGCTTCGATAGCGTATGGCATCCGGAGCGGGGGCAGTGGTCTTGGCGCGCTGTAATGCGGGCATGATCGCGCGCATATTGGCCATGCCGATCTGCGGGTTGTTGCGCGGTTCCGGGAGGTTGCCGGTTGCCCAGCCGAACAGCGCGGGCGGGCCCTGGCAAAGCGAAACCTGGTGACGGCCGCCTTCGATGCGTTCCAGAATTTCAAACGTGCCGTCGGGCTGTACGGTAAGCTGATCGACTCCCTGAAATTGATCGAGAATCCCGAGGCGTTCACCGATCAATTGCATGGTGACGCCCGCGCCCCGCGAAGCGGATTCCCAGCCGCCAAACAAGAGCAGCCGCGAGCGATCCAGCCCGGCGATGGATTGGATTGCTTCAGCGAGAAGCGCCGCCATGGCATGCGCATCGGCAAAGCCGCTGGCAGGCCCATCGATGGGAACTAACTCGAAGTTGACCTTTTGCGCGATGGTCATCATTACCTGCTGCAATTTGGCTTTGGCGCCGAGGCTGACGAGCCACACTTTGCTTCCGGCCGCATGGGCGGCGAGATTGGCGGCTTCATAGAGCGCGTGCGCGGCCCAGGGATCGAGCACGGCGGGGAGCAGCATCTCGTTCTTGAGGGCCGGGCCGGCGGGTGTTTCGATGGGTTCGAGAGTTTGCAGCGGATCAGGCACGACGCTGCCGCAAACAACGATATGGTATCCATTACTCATGCGGGTAAATTCCCCTGTACACGAATTATAGTTCTGAAACTCAATTCAATGCGGAATGCAGGCCGCCCGCGCCGGCGCGGAAATCCACGTTGGCAGGCTCGCCGGTTTCTTCCGCGCGGCAATTCCACAAGCAAGCGCCGCAGAAGATGCACTTTTCCCGGTCAAATTGCGGCACGCTGCTCTCGCCGCGGGAAATCGCCTGGCCGGAACACATTTCCACGCAGAGTTTCGGCTCGCAGTTGCGGCATACATCCGGCCGAAGGAACACCACATGATTGGCGTATCCTGGCGGCGCTTGCACGCTCCCGCCGGTCAGCAAGGCGTCTTGCTGCGAGACGAGCAATTTCCCGTCAAACGGAATTTCCGGCCAGCCGCAGCGATTCATGATCTGGTCGTGCAACGGCAGGCTGCGTTCGGCCGCTTCGTCCTTTAGTTTTTGTAATTCGGCCGAAGTGATGCACGCACCGAAGCGCTCTTCCAGGGACGCGCCCTTTTTTCTCGAGGACGATGGAGGAATTACGACGCGACCGCCCGTGAAGCCTGCGAGCGCCATTCCGAACAGCCCGCTGAGCAATCCATGCGGGAACCCGTTGCGCGAATGGGCAGCAACGCGGGATTCGCTGTCCACCCAACTGGCGCGGCGACGACGCACATAAGTCTCTTCCAGATTTTGTCGCGTGAAGGGCAGTTTCTTTTCGAGGAGCTCGACGACAGCTTCGGCAAGTTGCGTGCCCGTGGTCCAGGCTTCATCCACGCCGGAACCAGAGAGAACATTGGTGCTGCCGGAGCCTTCGCCGATTCGCGCGTAGCCGTCTCCGACAAGGAAAGGCTCGCCGCGACGCCCCGATTCCTGCAGCGACTTCGCGCCCCAGGACTTCAGCGTTCCACCCTGCAAATGGCGCCACAAATAAGGATGGAGGACGAAGTGCTGTAAATAGCGATAGGCCGTGCGCACGGGACTGCGGAACCACGAAGGAATGAAGATCCCCACGGACGCCAGACGGTCCGGGTGGACATAGAGGAAGCCGAAAATCTCCGGCTCCGGGAAGCCGAACGTATGCAGAACCGTCCCTGTCTCCAACCCGGAATCCTCACGAAGCTCGATCACCATCTTCATGCCCAACGCCCATTCGGAATGCTCGTGCCCCGCCGGCAATCCAAAATGGGCATCGATGCCGCGGCCAACCGCGCCCACCGGTCCATCGCCCACCACCGTCAGCGCCGCGCGGATGTCCATTCCGGGCAGAAAACCATCTTGCGGTGTGCCATCCAGGGCGGTGCCTTGATCTGCAAGACGTATCCCCTTCACGGCTTGGCCTTCGATTAACGGCGCGCTCACGGGCGTGCCAGGCCAGATCTGCAGCATGCCCGAAGAGGTGAGCTGCTCGCCTACCCATTGATTGAACTGGCCGAGGGACATCACGAAGCCGTCGTGCTTCTGCAGAAAACTCGGGATGAGGGGAAGCTCTAGGGCCTCCTCGCGACATCCAGGAAAAGAGCCAAACGCGCGAATCAGTCTATCTCCGGCTCGAAGCGCCCAGGACCGCAGGCTGGCGCCAGTCGGGTCGAGGAGATAGACAAGTCTCTCCTCCTTGACCGGCGCGGCCATGGGGATTTGCGCAAGGTCGAGGCCGGGAAAGCTGGCACGAATTCCGCGCCCCCGGGTGACCGCCCCCGAAACTCCGAACCCCAAGCCGTCCGCCCGTTCGTAACAAATCACCTGGAGCGGAGAGCCGGGCAGGCAGCCGCTCTCGAGTTTCGGCGAGCCATCCGGGTTCAGTAAGCTGCGCGAAAGCGTGGTGAGGAAACCGCCCATCGCCGGACCGAAGCCGACACAGGCGATGTCAACTTCCATCTGCTGCCGGTCAAAATTGGCAGCCGGCTCGGGACTGACCGGGGTCATGCGGGGTAGTCCAGCACTTCCGGAATCA